>OBPH01000041.1_pt1 | contig 23707 bp, 17 predicted proteins | sample 1470511 | NCBI WGS metagenome assembly OBPH01 (sample SAMEA3275479, study PRJEB22092) | marine metagenome | biome: Marine environment; feature: Belgian marine environment, sample taken at 3 meters depth; material: Sterile flask | collected 2014-06-25T02:39:52+00 | depth 3 m
TCATGAAAATGAACAAACAAATTAAAACAATCCTTCCCCTCGCGGTAATCGCGGGGCTTGGTCTGACGGGAACCGCCAGCGCTGCTGTTGTGTCCACCGACCTTAACGCCGGCGGCACCGAATCAGGCTTCTCGGGCGGCTGGGTCGGATCTGGCAATGCTTTCATATCCACCGCCACCGACCTGACCTACGCCAACTACAGCATCACCCAGACGGGGACACCAGGAAGCGTCCTCGCAGTTAACACCGCCCATAATGACCGCATGGATTCGCGCAACTTGGCGGCGTCCATGTCCGGTGACATCTGGTTCTCGGCTCTCGTCAACGTCACCGCTGGAAGCAACTTCGGGGGGTTGTCATTCGCCAAAGATTTATATACCGGAGGCGTAAATAGGTATTCTCACGCGTTATCCGAACTCCGGGTTGTGCTGACTCCCACTTCGCTTATCGTCGATATGGACGGTGGCACCGGACCAGCTGCAACCGGGGGAGAGACGGGCACCTTTGTCGCGGGCACGACGCACTTGATCCTTGGCTCCATGAATGTGGGCGCAGGCAATGATACGCTGAGCGTTTGGATCGACCCTGACGTGAATGCCTCTGGCGGACCTAGCGGTCTTGGGACAGCCAACTTCAGCAGCACGACGGTCGATTTCATGGACGAGATCAATAAAATCGGCGCGCCCATGTCGTGGAACGGCACCACCAGCCCTCACGTCGACGCGATCCGGATGAGCAATGACGCCGACGCATTCTTTGACGTCACCGGAGTAGCCGTCCCCGAGCCATCCACCACCGCCCTGCTCGGCCTCGGTGGACTCGCGCTCATCCTCCGTCGCCGTAAATAACCCGGCCTCGGAAAACCAACCATCCTTCAACCCCACGCCCCGTCACACGGCGCGTGGGGTTTTTCTGTGGCCGGGGCTTCCAATACCAAGTCATGCGGGCGATTTCACACATCCTCCGCTGTGGATAAGAGTATCCACACTCCCTATTCGCGGGCCGAAGGTAAAGGAGGGGCGTCACTCTTATCGCCCGGCAACCTAAGCTACTCATGCATGACCAGCTACGCCACTTGGGTTGATAGTGGACAGGAGTGTCCACGCTCCCTATTCCACCCCGCTACGCATTAGGGAGGAGGGACAATCCTCTGATCTGTGGTTATCTGTGCCATCTGTGTAAAAGAAAAAGCGAACACAGATGGTACTGATTTACACAGATGGACGCAGATCAAATCCTCCGTGCTCAATCCAAAGGGAGAGAACTAACAGCCGGTTTAAAAATCGGATAATCCACACAAATTTGTAACGATTGTGCCTTTTACGTGCTTCACATAAGTGAGTAGTTACATTAAAGCTACAATAATGACGTATGATCGGGCTAAAAAAATCCTTCAACCCAACCGAACCCTCTCCTCGTCGTTTTCAAAGGGAGTCGATATCTGCTCAGAAACCTGGCTTTGCCCTGATCGCAACGATCTCCGTGATGGTGCTGCTGGTAATGATCGCGCTGGCGATGCTGAGCCTGAGCACCATCGAGCTGCGCGCCAGTCAGAATGGTAAAGCTGTGGCGGAGGCCCAAGCCAATGCACGCATGGCTCTGATGTTAGCCATCGGAAATTTACAAAAGCACGCGGGCTCCGATATGAGGATCACGGCACCTGCAGATATTTTGGATTCGTCTAACCCTCCTGCTCTCGGAGTCTGGCGCAGTTGGGAAGGCACGGATCATGAGGCATCGGGTAATCTCAAAGGCCGTCCCAAGGCACCCGACTATTCCTCCAAGACAAAAACGGTTTCCCAAGATGGGCGTTTCGTAGCTTGGCTGGTTTCCGGTGCAGATGAAAACTCCCTACCGGGCAATATTTCCACTTTGATTCAGAAAACCCCCTCGGCTGGAACCGTGCCACTGCTCGCGGCCGGGACTCTAGCTGCTTCAGACACTCGCCAGGTTCACTGCATCCCTCAAGACGTCGGCTCGGACGGGGCGCTCGCCTGGTGGATTTCCGGTGAAAACCAGAAAGCCCGCATTGCCAAACCCTACGATGAAGCTAATTCCACCGCTGCCGAATGGGCCGACCGTAATCGCAGCCACGCCGTGGCCGATCCCGAACCCTTCAAGCTCGACCCCATATTGGCAGACCCCTTCCTCGGCAACAAAGCCGTCACCCTGGGTAGCGCAGATTTCATCGCCGATGGTGCCGACAATGAGATCACTCCCACCCAAAGCTTTCACGACCTCTCCTCTAACTCCATAGGTCTGCTCACCAACGTCGCTACCGGTGGCTGGAGAAAAGACCTGTCCCTGCTTACTGAAAAATGGGATGCACAGCCGACATCAGGGTTAGAGTTTTTCAAAATAAGCCCGACCGAAAGCCTTGAATATAACCGGCCTGCGAACAGCACGGATTATAAACCGTCTAACAGCATGATGTATCACTGGGCTGATTATCGGGATTCCAATGTCGAAGGATATTTTGTCGAGCGAGGTTCCTCCGCAAGCTGGGCGTATTTGCAAGACTATGCCACGCTTTACAAAGGCATGACTTCAAATGCCTCGCGTGTCCCAGACATACAATTTCGCAGTTGGATCAAAAAGTATGCAACCAACGCGAGGCAATTTTTTCACAGAGTGCGGCTGACACCTCAAATTGCTCGTTTTCAGATGGTTGTTTCACATTATGCCACCACAGAGGGGGCAGCACCCGGAAAGTATCGCCCCGCCGTGCTTCAAACGCCGATTTTCACTATTTGGAACCCTCACAATGTCCGGATAACTTTGGATCAAAGTATGTTTGCAGGCCTTGGTTACCAGTTGCCTATCGCCCTGCGTCACAAACTCGGTGTAGCTCCTGATTCTGAGGATTATTATGCGAGCACGAGTAACCATGGTTCTACTTACAAATCTTTCCATACGGGAAGCTATGGATGGGGAGGATCGTACAGATTTGGTCAAGGCTCTATCATTTTGGAGCCAGGTGAAACTCGTATCTACAGCCCCGACGAAGGTTTCGTTCGCGAGGCAACCTACAATAGACAATCTTATGTCTCCATGAGCCCTGGAGTCCGGACTGGTGTAGGCGTTTATTATGCGCTGGACCGAAGGCTACAACCTGGAATCAATTCCGGAGAACCTACCGATCCGCAAAAGGTTTCTTTAGCGGGTGGCACCCTGATGAAAGTGGATGCTAAATTCGATGTCCCATCTTCAGTCACAGGCTTGCCGGCTCCTAATCAATATGCATGCGGCATCGGCTTCCAGTGGCTTATTGGCGGCACCCACGGGGGCAGGAACTCGCATGGGTGGTGGCAGGCGTTTTACACGCATTCAGATGCGGAAGAAATCTATCCACCTGTCACTGGTTTGGCTTCTGCGACTCTTGCAGAATGTGCCGACACGCCGAAACCTTTTCTGTCCCTGATTCTCGGCTCCCGTATCTCCAATCACAAGGCTACAGCTACCAAGGGAATGGTACAGGCGAATCCTGTTGTTGATTTCTTTGGTTCTTCGGCTGATCAAAGATTTACTGAAAAGCATCAGGGTGGCGATAATCTCATCAACCACCCTTGGGACTTCAGTTACATCGAGCATGGCTCTGGCCCAGCGGATGATATGTTGCCCAATGCGGATAATGACACGAACAGCAGCTACATCGTTACTGGAGTCCGCAAGGCTGAAGGGTTGGCACGTATTGTATGCTCGGAGCTTCCCACCCGTCCCTTGTCCTCATTGGCAGACCTCACCCACATGCAGGTTAGAGGGCTGAACCCAACGCCTCCCTACGCTTTCAATGTGGTAGCAAATTCGGATGCTACCCCGCTGATACCGAAAAATTCAGTGGTGGACTCATCGGGTAATTGGCGAGCGAATAGCCGCATTAATGAGCAGCAGGATGATTCCTATTGCGCGAACCACATCCTCTTTGATGACTGGTTTTTCTCATCCATCGCCCCGGAGCCCAGCGGCTTTGGCCCAACGGGTGGAATCGATCTGCGCCAGAACTATATCGATTTTCTGACAAAAGAAGACCCCTTGACCAATCGTGCCTACCATCCCATCCAAGAGGATCAGGTCACTGATGTCACCAAAGCTGGCGAGATTTACTCGGCAGAGGTCGAGCCCGCAGACTCCTGGAAAACCATCGCCTCCCGTCTGGAGGTGCAGGGTATGTTTAACGTCAATTCCACCTCGGTAAAAGCCTGGCGGGCACTGCTGGGTCACGCCCGGAACCATAAGATTCCCCTCACCAAAGCAGACGGGAGTATTGTCCTGTCCGAGGATACAGACTATGCCGTCAGCCGTATCAGTGTGGCAGGTGATCGAAAAGCTGGTGAGCCGGCTGAAAACAACGGCTACTTTGCCACCACCGAGTTTGGCGGATACCGGGTCTTTACCGATGATATGTTGGATTTTCTCGCGGAAAAAATCGTCGAGCAAGTCCGTCTGCGCGGTCCGTTTCTTTCCCTTTCCGAGTTTGTGAACCGTCAGCTATCCAATGACACCGATCTTGCCCTTGCCGGAGCCATCCAGACAGCGCTGAACGAACTTACGGCAGACAGCTCGTTGAATCCGTTCGAGACCATGCAGGACGAGTCTGAGCCCTCTGTTGCTGACCCTCCCGGAGCGGACGACTACGTATTCCCTGAAGCTGCCGTCGGCCACAATACCTATGGCCTGCCCGGCTGGACGCGTCAGGCGGATATTCTTCGCCCACTCGCGCCGATTCTCTCGGCGCGCGACGACACCTTCACTATCCGCGCTTACGGTGAGTCCCGTGCGACAGATGGCACCGTCCGTGCCCGTGCCTGGTGCGTAGCTACGGTGCAGCGCACGCGCGACTTCTTCGATCCTACGGATCAGCCAGATATCACAACAATTCCTACGAAGCTGGCCAACCAAACTTTCGGTCGCCGCTTTAACATCATTTCCTTCCGTTGGCTGAATGCTGACGAAGTGTAAATTACCGAAGAACACCTACGTTGTGGAATACGCCCAGCAACCTATGAGATTCATCCTAATCCTGCTTTTCCTAGCCCCCATACTCACCGCACAGGAGCGTGAGCACACATGCCGCACGGTGTTTCTCAACGGACCACAGCAGGCTGCCAGTGACTACTACCTTTTCGATGGAAAACGATCTCAGAAAATCGAACTACCCCGACTGAGCCTCTCACCTGTTTACAAGGTCCGCACGGGGAAAATCAAGCTCTGGCTTCTCACTTCGCCCGTGGATGATCCCGAGAATATCCCCGAGGGAACTCCTTCGATCATCGTTCCGGCGGCCGCTTTGGATTTCTATCTTCTCATCGCCCGTGATCGAGCTAACAAAGTCCTGCCACTACGCATGCAATTGGTTAACGCTAACCATGATCGTATCGGACGCGGCGAAATGCTTTGGTTCAACCTCACCCCGAAATATCTTGTCGGGAAAATCGGCAAAGAAGATCTTAAACTGCCACCCAAGAAAGCGGTTCTCGTCAAAGAACCGGCCAGCGGGAAAGGTAGCTACCCAGCTGAGATCTACTTCCGCGTTCCTGGTGACAAGCGAACGCATCCCCTGATCGAATGCCAGTGGCGCCATGATCCGAGATCCCGCTGCATTGTGTTTGTCTACGACGAAGGAAAACGACGAGCTCCAAAGATCAGGTCATTCTCCGACTTCCGCATGCCCGAGAAGAAAAAGGAGGAATAGCAGTCTTCAATAACCGCGTAACACCCAGTTTTCATGAAAACGGGGTGGCACAACACCCGTATCAGTCATAGTTTTCCCCCAACCAAGAGCATCAGATCATGCAAAGCAAAACCCATTTCCCAACCGTTTCCCCTCGTCGACTAATCACCGGCTTCGGATTAGCCGTGATCTCATGCATCACCGCCGCCGGACACCTTTCCGCCGCCGACTCCCAAGCTCCGATCCTCGTCGAGGCTGAGGGTTTTGCCAACTCCGGTGGCTGGGTCGTCGACCCGCAATTCATGGATCAGATGGGCTCACCCTACCTGCTCGCCCACGGTCTTGGAGTCCCGGTGAAAGACGCCAAAACAGAAGTGACGATCCCGAAGGCAGGCAGTTACCGCGTCTGGGTGCGCACCAAGGACTGGGTGGCGCAGTGGAAAGCCCCCGGAACTCCAGGCAAGTTCCAGATCCTCATCAATGGCAAGGCTCTCAAAACCACCTTCGGCACCGTCGGCGCACAATGGCACTGGCAACCGGGTGGCAAAATCGATCTCCCCAAGGGAAAACTCAATCTCACCCTGCACGACCTGACTGGCTTTGAAGGCCGCTGCGATGCCATCCTCTTTTCCAACGACCCATCATTCACTCCACCGAATGCCGATCCTGAAATGGCAGCATTCCGCCGGAAATGCCTCGGGCACCCCGAACAACCGGAACCCGCCGGAGAATTTGACCTCGTCGTCACCGGTGGAGGAATCGGCGGCATCTGCGCGGCAGTCACTGCTGCGCGACTAGGCCTAAAGGTCGCCCTGATTCAAGACCGACCCGTCCTCGGCGGCAACAACAGCTCGGAAGTCCGCGTATGGCTGCAAGGAGGACGCAGTAAGGAACCCTGGCCGCGCGTCGGTGATGTGGTCGCCGAACTCGAGGCCGACAACCGCGCCCACTACGGCCCGACCAATACCGCCGAGCTCTACGAGGACAATAAAAAGATGGCGGTGGTCAAAGGCGAGCCTAACATCACTCTCTTCCTCGAACACCGTGGCAATGGCGTCGATATGGATGGTAAAAAAATCAAAGCCGTGCTCGCCACCGAAACCCGCACCGGAAGACGCGTCCGTATCGGCGGAAAATGGTTTGCCGACTGCACCGGCGACGCTTGCATCGGTGCCCTTGCTGGGGCTGATTTTGACATGCAGGAGAAAAATAAAATGGGCCCGTGCAACCTCTGGAACGTCTGCGAATGCAAGGACACCAATCCGATCAATACCGGAACTGCCAAATCCGACCAAGTCGTAACTTTCCCTCGCACCCCATGGGCGCTCGACCTCTCCGACAAACCATTCCCCGGCAGAAGCAAAATCAAACCCGACCCTAACAAGCTCGGTGGTTGGTACTGGGAAAGCGGCTTCGACCGCGACCCGATCACGGAAATGGAATACGTGCGCGACTGGAATTTCCGTGCCATGTACGGCGCCTGGGACGCGCTCAAAAATGTCGACAAAGTCCTCCCTAACCACCAGCTCAACTGGTCGGCCTACATCCTCGGCAAACGCGAATCTCGTCGACTCATGGGTGATGTCATCCTCAACGTCGACCATCTCAACGAAGACAAACAATTCCCCGACGGCGCAGCCCCCACCGGCTGGGACAACGACCTCCACGTCGCCAGCCCGAAGTATAACAAGGGTTTCGAAGGTGACGCCTTTATCTCCGATGCCAAACACGGTTACTTCCCGGCCTTCAAGGAGAACCGTCCGTTCTGGGTTCCTTACCGTTGCCTCTACTCCCGAAATATCGACAACCTGTTTATGGCCGGTCGCTGTATCAGTGTGACCCACGATGCGCTGGGAGCCGTGCGGGTGATGCGCAGCTGCGGCACCCAGGGAGAAATCGTCGGCATGGCAGCCAGTGTCTGCAAGGAGTTCAACACCAACCCACGCGGCGTTTATAAAAATCACCTCACCGATCTGCAGAAACGCATGCGCAAAGGCGTCGGCAAAGTCGACGGCTCAACTATCCCGTATTCCAACCAAGGCGAACACGGGAAAAGCATGCGTCAGGTCAACCTGACCCAGCCGAAATGGCTTAAGCAGGCAGGCAAGAACTTCGCACGCACCGCTAAGGTGAGCACCAACCGTAAGCTCAAAACTGGCGAGATCGACCGCACCATGCTGCTCAACGACGGCAACGGTAAAATCGAAGACAATAGCGCGCGCTGGATCGGGAAAGGGAGTATGCCCCACATCATCGAGTACCACTGGGGAAAATCTGTCACACTCAGCGCCTCCCGAATGATCTCCGGCCGCTATAACGGCGCCCGCGTGCTCGATCCTGTTAGTGATTTTAAACTCCAGTATTCCAATGACAATGGCGCAACCTGGCAAGACGCCCTGCCGGCGATCAAGGGAAGCAAAGACCCCGTCTGGTCCGCCACCTTCGCTCCGGTCAAAACGAAGCACCTCCGACTCGTCATCACCGGTGCCCCGCACAACCTTTCCCGCCTGTGGGAGGTCGAATTTTATCAACCATTGGTAGAGTAGGGGAAGCCACCGTGAAGCAGAAGATGAGCTTCACGATTTTATTCTTTTTATTGTCAACATGGTTTAGGGTTTATCGATCTATTGCTCACATCGGAGCGGTGGCATTAGGTTGTGATTTTAAATTGTGATTTTTTTGAATCTAAATTCGCATGATGGGCGAATGTTGTAATGTAAGGCATTTAGAAAATTCATTTGCCATCAAACAAAACAATATACCGATCATAAAAATGAAACACAGTTGGAAATATCCCTCACTTAGCCTATTGCTACCTATGCTGCTTGCCTCCTCCGTGGACGCTGAGCCCGTCAACATCAATATGCCCAAGGCCAGCAAAGCCGCATCTCAATCGACAGCCATCACAGAGAAGGAGTTGGTGCAGGTCGCCCTGCTGCTCGATACGAGTGGCTCCATGGATGGTCTCATTGATCAGGCACGCTGCCAACTTTGGAATGTTGTTTCAGAACTCAGCAAAGCGGAGCGAAATGGAACTGCCGTAGCACTGCATATCGGAGTCTATCAATACGGTGCTCATGATATCCCTGCCCACGAGGGTCACTTACGGCAAGTGCTCGACTTTACCGACAACCTCGACGAGGTTTCAGCTGCGCTGTTCTCCCTGAAAACAGATGGGGGAGATGAATACTGTGGTCAGGTTATCGGTGCTGCACTCAATGACCTCGGGTGGAGCAACAGCCCGGATGTTTACAAGGCTATCTTTATCGCAGGTAACGAATCGTTTGATCAAGGCAAGATATCATATGGAGAATTGCTTTCACACATAAGTTCGAAGTCGGTCACCGTAAATACGATCTTTTGCGGTAACAAAAAAGAGTCCGAGCAATGGGATTCGGCCGCGAGGCTATCCGGTGGGCTGTTTGCTAAAATCGACCATAATCACCATTTGCCTCAGATGGTGACTCCTTATGATCAGGAAATGCGTACGCTGAACCAGAAGATGAATAAAACATTTGTCTGGTATGGAGACGGTTCGCAAGAGGTAGCAAAAAACCAGCAGATACAGGACGCCAATGCCCAGAAAATGTCCGATCACGCTTTCGCAGCGAGGATGTCTGCCAAGGTCGGTCACCTCTACCATCATGTGCACAACGATCTTGTGGATGCTGTCGCCCACGGAAAGATTGATATCACCACGATGCCTAAAGAAAAAATGCCCGAGGTAATCAAAAATCTTACGCCTAAAGAGCGAGGTGATTACATTGAGATGAAGTCAAGCCAGCGCCAGTCCGTAAGAAGACAGATGGCAGAGCTGATTACTAAACGGCACAGCTTCTTGGAGTCGAAGATGAGCCAATCGCAGAAGAATCCTGCCAAGGGTTCTGTCGTTCTCGGTGATGCACTAGTCAAAGCCATCCGGACTCAAGCTGAATCAAAAGGTTACGTGTTTACCCGCTAACTAGCAGCAATTTCAATGACACCCTACTCCTCGATGTCGGGGGAGTAGGGATTTTTTATCGCTAGTAGTGGACGCTGACATCGTTCTCGATTGGATTGTAAATTGTCGCTAAGATATAGTTGAGCTTTACGACTTCGTGAACGTGCCGTAAAAATCATTTTAAACCTAAATAATCAACGATGAAAATGACCCGACGGCTGACTCTTCTCTTCCTCTGCGCCACATTAAATATTTTTGCCGCCGACACCTACGTTAAGACGATCCCACTCTGGCCGGGCACACCACCGGGAGCCAAGGAAGGTGATGCTGCAAAAGCGCAGGTCGTCGCGACGGCAATCAAGCAGGGGAATCAGCAACCTGTTAGCAAGAACCGCAGAAACATTAGGGTGCCCATCATGGATGTGTATATACCTACCAAAGAAAAGAACACGGGCGTCGCGATGGTGATCTACTGCGGTGGCGGCTATGAAGCTGTCTGTATTGGATCGGAAGGCTTATCCGTGAAGAAATTCCTCAACGACAACGGCATCGCGGTCTTTATGGTCAGCTACCGCTGCAGCCCGTTCAATCATCCGGTGCCGCTGTGGGATGCACAACGTGCCATGAGAATCGTCCGTAGTCAGGCTAAGGAATTCGGAATCGAACCCAATAAAATCGGAGCCATGGGATTCTCCGCCGGCGGCCACGAGGCGGCAACGCTGAGCGTGCACTATCATAAGCCATTCGGTTACAAACCGATTGATGCCATCGACAAAGTCAGCGCGCGACCCGACTTTAGCTGCTTGATCTACCCAGTCATTTCCATGAGGAAAGAGCTGACCCACGCCGGAAGCCGCCGCAACTTGCTCGGTGCTAATCCTAGTGATGACCTCGTTGCCGAGCTGTCTAACGACGAGCAGATCAACAAAAACACGCCGCCGGCATTTCTGGCACACGGCACCGCCGACAATGCGGTTAAGCCGGAAAATTCAAAGCGCTACCATGAAGCTTGCAAAAAACACGGCGTCGCCACCAAGCTTGTCCTCGTCGAAGGCGGTAAGCACGGACCCGCCATGCTCAATGGCAAACCCTCGATCCGCAATACCAAGGATGAGTATATCGACTCCATGCTCAAGTGGATCATAGAGATTGCCGGCAAACAGCCCGTCGATGGAAAACAAGCTAACAATACTTAAGCTGTGATTGAGCAATATAAACTATCTCGGAAGTTTGTCACAGGTCTTGGCGTGTTACTGGGTATGACGGTTTTATCATAGGAGGGTGGAATATTAGTTCACTAAAACCACGAGTTGTTTCTAACCACTAGTTGACCGTAATCCGCCATGAGTAATCGGGCTAATTGCACTAATCCACTAAGTCGATCCACTTGGGGTAGGTAGGACGCTCTTTGACCCTGCTTCCCGCCTTTTCTTTAGGAGCGAGTGGGCATTGCTTGAGAAGCTTCTGGAGCTGCTGCCGGACATTCTTGCCGGTATCTGTATTGCCAAGATTGTTTAACTCCTTTAGGTCGTTAGGAACTTCATAAAATCGACCGTCACGGTAGAGTTTGAACTGCTGAGTTCGAGCGAACTGACCGGGGGTCTTATTCCAGTATGGCTGGTAATGGCAAAGCACCCAGTCGCGTGGATTGCCTGACTTGCCACAAAGCCGCGGCAGGAAACTCCGACCATCAACAGGATCGTCATCACCCATCTTGACACCCGCCGCTTCGGCAAAGGTGGTGTAGAAATCGGTGAAGTCGATCAGGTCGTTGTAGATCTTTCCCTTCGGTGCCGTTCCCGGCCAGGAGGCAATCAGAGGGACGTGCGTGCCCATATCGGTCATGCCACCCTTGCCGCCGGTGATATCCTGCCCATTCCAGCGTGAGGTGATTCGGGTGTGCGTGCCGTTATCAGCGGTGAATAGGATGATGGTATTCTCCGCAAGCCCGAGGTCTTTGATTTTCTTTTCGAGTCGCCCAACGAGCTTGTCCATATACTCAACCATGGCGACGAAGTTTTTTTTCTGAGCGACCGAGTTGTTGCGGTTGTTCTTGTTAGCTTCCTGTGTCCGCGGTGCGTCGCCGATCGTGTCGGGCGTCGGGACAAAGGGATCGTGAACGAGAACCATCGGGTAGTAGGCGAAAAACGGCTCGTCCTTATTCCGCTCCATGAAGTCGCACAGGAAATCACACATCAGGTCAGGGCCGTACTTACCCTGGTTCTTCTCTATACTGATGAACTTGCCATTCTTCTCCAACGGAGGGCTCCAGAACCGTTCGCCGCCACCCACTTTCTTACTCTTTCCTGTGGTCACTTGCCAGAGCAATGATTCGTCGAAACCGGCTTTCTGCGGTCGTGTGGGGTCTTTGTGACCCGGTAGTTTGTTGTAGAGACCGTTGAGCTGCCATTTACCCGCGATCGCGGTTTTGTATCCCGCCGCCTTGAGCATGTGGCCGAAGGTTTTGTCTTTCGGGTTGAGGTAACCGAAGTGGGTGTAGTTGCGGAAATTGTATTGCCCGGTCATCAGCTTCACCCGACTCGGCGTGCAAATCGGGGTAGAGAAACAGTGCGTAAAACGAAGACCACTGGCAGCGAGTCGATCCAGGTTCGGGGTCTTGTAATCCTCAGCACCATAACAACCAAACGCCTCCCAGCTGACATCATCCGCCATGATGAGAACAATGTTAGGTTTCTCTCCCGCTGGACGAGGTGCTGAAGACACAGGAGCCAATGAGAGGGCAAGAAGGGCGCATGCAGCTACCCGAGGTATGTGGTTGATCGTGATCATGATTCTTTGTAAGAAATGCAGGCGTTAACTCCGTTATCTATGCAAGTAGCACTTGAAACACGATATGATAAGAAAAATACCAAAGATTAAATCCGCCAGCATCGTTGCCGCAATATCCGCAAGTCTGGTCACTCTATCTTCAGCGGCTTCCGCTCCCCGACCTAACATTATCGTGATCATGTCCGATGACATGGGGTATTCTGACATCGGTTGTTACGGCAGTGAGATTGAAACACCCGTGCTCGATAAACTCGCTGCCAACGGGCTTCGCTATACACAATTCTACAACACAGCACGCTGCTGCCCAACGCGGGCATCGCTCCTGAGTGGTCTCTACGCCCACCAGGCTGGCATCGGGCAAATGACCAGCGACGGCGGACAGGACGGCTACCGAGGCGACCTCAGCCGCAATGCCGTCACCCTCGCGGAGTGTCTTAAGACAAGTGGCTACCGGACCTACATGTCAGGTAAATGGCATGTCACCAAGCAGCTCAAACCCAACGGCGATAAGTCAAACTGGCCACGGCAGCGCGGATTCGACCGCTTCTACGGCACCATCATCGGCGCTGGCAGCCTGTTTGATCCATGGACGCTTACACGTGATGAGAAAGCGATAACGCCGGATAACGACCCGGAATACAAACCGAAGCAATACTACTACACCGATGCCATTAGCGACAATGCGGTGAAGTACATTAACGAGCACGACAAGACGGATCCGTTTTTCATGTATGTCTCCTACACCGCGGCTCACTGGCCGATGCATGCGCTGCCGAAGGATATTAAAAAATACAAAGGAAAATACGACGCCGGATACGAAGCGATCCGCAAGGCACGCTACGCGAAAATGAAAAAACTCGGCGTTATCGACGACTGGCCACTCAGTCCGATGCCACAAACATGGGCAGATTTTCCTGAAAAGAACCGCGCATGGGAACTCCGTTGCATGGAAGTCTACGCCGCCATGGTCGATAACATGGACCAAGGTATCGGGCGGATCGTGAAGTCACTGGAAAAGAACGGTCAGCTCGACAACACCCTCATCCTCTTTTTTCATGACAATGGTGGATGTTCAGAAGGGCGGGGGAGAAGCCCGCGCAAAGATGCTGCCAAACCCCGCAAGCCATACGGCAAGGATGAGCTGCAAACCCAGATGGTGCCACTCCATACTCGAGCAGGTAAACCTGTGCTGACAGGCCCTGATGTCATGCCCGGGCCGTCGGCCACCTACATCGCCTACGGACGTAACTGGTCGACCGTTTCTAACACACCATTCCGCGAATATAAATCCCGCAACCACGAAGGTGGCATATCCACTCCGCTAATCGCCCACTGGCCGAAGGGGATCACTGCTAAAAACGAACTGCGCCAACGCCCAGGACACCTGATCGACATCATGGCAACCTGCGTCGAGCTTTCTGGTGCGACTTACCCGGAAAAATACAAGGGCAACAAGATCCAGCCTATGGAAGGCCTCAGTCTGGCGCCAAGTTTCTCCAAGGATGAAAAGCCCGACCGCGCCCTACTCTTCGAGCACTACGGCAAAGCAGCCATCCGCAAGGGAAATTGGAAACTCGTTAGATTGGGCTACAAGAAGCCGTGGGAACTCTACGATCTTGAGAAAGACCGTAGCGAACAGAAGAACCTCGCGGAAAAAAATCCAAAACTCACTGCCGAACTTGCAGAGTTATGGGAAAAACAAGCCCGCCGCACCAAAATCTATCCCTTGCCCGGAAAACGGAAGAAGAAGTAGCGTAACCAACGCCCTTGCAGCTGTCACCTATAGATTTAGCAACCCTGTCGCGTAACGTGGCAGGAGATTTTTTTAGTGATCTAAAAATATTACCGACAGGATTCCGTTCTTGCGCGTGTATCTATCTCGCTCAATCTATGGAAAACGTATGATGAAACACACACACATTGCGGGCGCTATTGGTCTGGTCGGCCTTACCTCCCTCCATGCTGACGAAGTGGAAATTACGGAACCCACGGGGACGCTGCCGTTTCTCTCGGTGAAAGCCTGAAGACATTCAAGCTACCGGAAGGCTATCGTTTGGAAGCCGTGGTCACCGACCCGATCATTACCGAGCCGGTAGCCTGTGCTTTCGATGGAAATGGTCGGCTCTACGTCGTCGAAATGCGCACCTACATGCAGGATGCCGATGCCACTGGCGAGCAGGAGGCCAAAAGCCGTGTTTCTCTCCACGAAGACACCGATGGCGATGGCAAAATGGACAAACACACTGTCTATGCTGACAATCTCTTGCTTCCCCGCATGGTTTTGCCTCTCGATGATCGTGTGCTGATTCAGGAAACCAACACACTCGATATCTACAGCTACCGCGACACCAATGGTGACGGAGTTGCCGACGAAAAGAAACCTTTCTTCATCGGCGGAAAGCGTGGCGGCAACATGGAGCATCAGCCGAGTGGCCTGATTTGGTCGATGGATAACTGGCTCTACACCACCTACAGCCCCTTCCGCATACGCTACAACCCCGACGGCCTTGCTTTCAAAGAGCCAACCGCACCGAACGGCGGCCAGTGGGGGCTTTGCCAAGACGACCACGGTAAGCCATGGTTTGTGAACGCTGGCGGTGAGCGTGGGCCGATTAACTTCCAGCAGCCGATCGTTTACGGTTCATTCAACCTGCCAAATCAGTTTGCACCTGGTTACCGCGAGGTGTTTCCGTTAGTCGGCATCCCCGACGTGCAAGCTGGTGCTGCACGGTATCACTGGCCCGATCGAAGGGAAAACCTATCCCGGTGAAATGATCGCGATGGGCAGCAATGGCGACGAGTGGGTCGCAGCTGTGCTTTCCTATGTGAAGAACAGCTTTGGTAACCAGTCAGGTTTTGTCAGCACGCAAGACGTTGAACGCGTCCGCAAGGAGAACGCAGACCGTAAGAAACCATGGGCCGAGGCGGAACTGAAGGCCAGCGTGCCGCAGGTGATAACTAACAGAAGTAAATGGAAGCTGAGCGCCAGCCATAAGTCAGGTGAGGCGAAGCGTGCCATTGATGGTGCACTCGACACCCGTTACTCCACGGGCGAGGGAATGAAGCCCGGGATGTGGGTGCAGGTGGAGCTACCGAAAGAAACCAAGGTCGCCGGTGTTATTCTCGACTCCGCTAATTCACTTAAAGACTTCCCGCGTGGCTGTGAAATTCAGTTTTCCGCCGACGGCAAGAACTGGAGCAAGCCGATCAAGCAGAAGGAAATCAGGTCGCCCAAGGTAACGATCGATTTTCCCGAGCGAAAAGCCCGCTACGTGCGTATTACCCAAACCGGTAAGCATAGGCTGTTTTGGTCGATCCACGAACTCAACCTGCTGCAAGCTCCGGAGAAATAGGGTAAGTAGAATACTACGATTGGAAATCGTATGGGTCGAATTGCTTACCCACCCTCGATCAACTCTCCGATTCCTTGGTTTTATTAAGCAGTGACTTGATCTCGTCGACAAACTCCTGATCACCCTCGATGGTGATATTCAGGGATGTGTTTTTTCCGGAATACTTGAACCGCACATCATGAAGTTCCTTTTCGAAGGAACGCTTGATGGTGACCACATGGTTAGATGAGGTCTCGGATCTTCCGGTGGAAGACATCGTCTTGGCCAGCTCCTTTTCGAGAACTGCCACATGACTTTCCTGGAACCCGGAATATGTCATCGTTTCGGAAACGAGCGCGAGGCGCGTCAGGCTCGCACTGGATCCCGTGATGCTCTCGGCTTGTGTGATGATCTCGTCGACAAATTTCTTCGAACTCTTGATCCGCAGGTTGGCCGTCCCGGGTGACGCTCCTGTCTCGAAAACAGCTTGATTGCTTTCGCTGCCGGACAGCGTCACCTTTTCCATGCCATCCGATTTTGAATAAGCCCGACTGTTCATATCGCCTCGTATCTTCTCCTTGAGCTCCTTGTAAGAGCCGGGGGAAACTGCAATGGTGCCGATCGCCGCTTCCAGTCGCACGACTCCGTCCTCCTTGTTCGGTTCGCGCGTGCAGCTGGCGGTCAACATTACGGCTAGAGCGACGGCTAAGGTGATATAAAGTTGTACTGATCTCATCATCGTGTTGTGATTTGTTAACCCTGAAAAGGGTTCTAATTGGCGTTTTGACCGCGAAGGATGTTACACTTCGGCAAAGCCTTTTGTAATTCAGCAATGGCCGACTTGGTTACTTTTTCGCATGCCACCACGTTGAGGCGAGTGAGTTGCTTCATCTGGGCTAACTCTTTGAGACCCGCATCGGTGATATCGGTGAGGCTCATGGCAAGTTCGGTGAGCTTCTGCAACTTGGCAACCTGCTTTAGGCCAGCGTCGGTGAAAGTATGGGCGTCGGACATGTAGAGCTTGTTGAGCGATGGCAATTTGTTGGCCACCTCGCTGAGGCCTGCGTCGGTGATCTTGGTTTGGGACAAGTTGATCCTTTTGACATTGGCAAAATCCGCCTTGGTGAGTTCACCTGCCGGCTTCTTGAGCTCCTTGCGGACCGCCTTTTCAATAATCGCGGACTGCTCCTTGGCCTCTGCGGGTGTCTGTTTTTTTACTCCAGCAGGCCGGTCGCCGTTCTTTTTCAACCACTCGATATCGTCGGCCGAAAGCTTGTCCTGTGCAAAGGTCACCCTCTTGCCGTTGGCCATGGTGATAGTGACCTTCCCGTTCGCGGCGTCGTAGGACTTTAGATCGCCTTCAAAGGTCTTCGATCCGTCCGCACTGGTCCAGGTCCTTGCGTCCAAGCTCGACAAAGCAAGCATCGCAAACGTCGTGATTCCTGTAATCATTTTGACTCCGGCACGGCGGGGTGATTTTAATGAAATTCTGCTTTTTTTCATGTGGTTCATTTTGGTGTGACGTGAATGGTTATAATCCGGTGATTTTGACTCGGAAAAAGTAGGTGGACGGGTGCGTTGCGCTATACAGTGGCCCTTCTGTTATGGTGGTTTCGTCAAAACTGAAGGTTTTCTGGGTTCCGTCACCTGTATAGGTTTCCTGGAGGTGCCAATTCACCAAATCCCGACTGGCAAAAACCTCATACTTTCTATCAGCCATGGTTTGAATGGGAATAGCATGGCTCGTTCCATTATGACTTCCTTCCGGTTTGAAGTGGGATCCAATGTCCTTGGGATCGGTTCCGGCAAGAAACTCCATCAGATTGGAGTTGGAATCGCCATCAGCATCAGCATCCGGGTCGACACCGATCGTCTCGAAATGCTCCTGCTCCCATGCGTCAGCAAGGCCATTCTCATCCGAGTCATAGGGGAGAACGGAAGCAACCCGGAAACCCCAGGTGTAGGCCTCAAGGTTTGGCGGGATCCAGACGCCAAAGCCCGAAGGCAAGTTATCGGAACTACCGCGCCAGTAGCCGCCGCGACCCACACGGTAATCACTAGCCAAATCATTGGGAGTTGTATGCCCGGATTCGGTCAATTCCACTACATTGCCGTTCTGGGCCATCGTTCCATACGGGCTGAGGCCACCCGCGTTGGTGATGTCGGCAGGACCTGTTGCCGATAATTGATTGTAAACTGCCGTTCCCGATGTCGTGCCACTGGCCACCTCCGTCGGCGGAGTATCACTCCCAGTCGCATAATTATAATAGGTCGAGGTGCTACCGCTATAATACGCCGCCTTATACCACTCGTCTTCGCTCGGGAGGACGTAGTGCGCATTACGGTTACGGTATGGGTTACTGGCATCAAAACCTGCATCCCCAGACTGCCACAACGAGATGTTGTCATTGGCTCCGTCTGTCGTGAACTTATAGGCCGCCGCATGCCCTGTGCTGGTGTTCAGCCAGTTGACAAAGCGTGCCGCCTCGTTCCAGCTTAAGCCGGTCGCAGGGCGGTTTACCCCGTTGCCTCCGTATGAGGTCATATCATGCAGGGTCAGCGTCGGGCCTCCGCTGTTTGTATTGTAGGCCTCAATCATGGCCCTGCTCACCTCATGCACTCCGATGCGGTAGTTGTAACCTACTGCACCGTGGCCAGTGTTATCAGCTGGATTACCCGGATTGCCAATATCGACAAAGTCTATGCTGAATCCTGTGAAGCTGTCTGCTTGCACCAGCGGCGCGCTTATCAGCAATCCGAGGACCGCTGCTGATTTGATTGTTGTGTGCATAGGTGATTTTAAGTGGTCGAGGCAGCTAGGGATCGATCGGAGTGCAGTTCAATTCTTATTCCGCGCGGACAAATTCGTAGCGGACCGTCTGGTTGTCGTATGCTTTGATAGGGCCGGAGGACAGGACAAGGTTCTTGTTGTTGTCACTGAGGGTAAACTCATAGGATTTGGGTAGTCATGCTTGCGCGAACTCCATATGCCGGAAGATCGGGTGGTCCGGTTTGGCTTTCTTCATCGCGAACATCTCTTGCAACTCGGCAAAATCGGCCGCAGGGAGCATAGCCTTCATGGCTTTAGCATCCATAATGTCGATTACCTGAATTTCTTTACCAGAGATCTTGAAGAAGAAACTTTCACCCGACTTGCTACCTTTGTTTTTGATCACAATCTTCGCTGTGTTTTTTTCAAAATTGTAGGTGGTTGTTGTTTTGCCAGGGGCGACTATTTCCATCGACTCTATGGTTTCCTTGATTTCCGCATCGCTCATACCGCTGGCTTTCAACTGGGCCGCAACATGAGCATTGTACATTTTCTTGTATGCTTTCGACTTCTTCAGTTCGGATTGTTCAGGTGTCTGTTTGACCAGTTTCCATGTGCCGCGCACGGGTGAATCATCAGGGAGACCTTTGATTTCCGACTGGGCATATGTTGCAATGAATAATGATGCTAGGATTGTTATAGTTTTCATTGTTAGTTTGGTTGTTAGTTGTTGGTTGTCTTTTGGTGACAAAGCATCCAACCATCGATGATGTCTGACTGCTATTATAGTTTGATGATCAAATTATAACGTCGGACTTTGCATCGGGACAATCAGACCAGTCACAAACTGGCACGCCTCTACCCACCCACAGACGAATCCGCAAATTTTTTATTGCACGGCACTTAGACCGTATGGGGCCAATTGTTTCTCGTTTTCAAATCTCTTGGACACAAGCAGTTTGCAGTCTGGCAGGGCTTTCTGAAGACGGGCCAAGGCCGGCCGGATCCCCTTTTTTGTCATCCCGATAGCTGAGTCCTCGCATCATTTTTTTTTACCTCGGGAAGTTCGCCTCGGGAATGTCCGAGCCCGTTGGCCTGGTGATCGTGCTCTTGACGGTGACGGTAGGCATCATCATGTTGTCGTCTCGCCCCAAAGGTTTGAGTGCAGCACTAAGCGACTCAAAGGTGAGTCCACCCTCCCGGCCATTTGCTCCATTGCGCACGGCAGCCCAGAAGCGGAACCCGCCTCTATCATGGACCGCGATCTGGGATGGAATGCCAAAGCCGTTCTCGTTCATCAGGGCAATGTACGCGGTATCGGTCGCTCTGGCCGAGAGGCTGATCTCCTTCGCCTCGCTCCACTGTGCTGCAGTGGCGTAGCCGATCAGCTTCTTTTTATAGAAGTACGACACGTCGAGTGCCAGCCCGGACGGCTTGGCGATGAAGTCACCGTTGCGCTTCCTTATCATGTAATGCGCATCGACTCTGAGACTGTAGCCGCCCTTCAGTTCAATGGTCTTACTTCCCTTCCAGGCAGGGATCACCGAGCGAATGCGGACACCAGCAGGACCAGGGTCTTGCCGCTTGAGAACCAGGTCACACTTCATATGTCCAATGGCAACCAGGTCGATGGCCCACGATTTCCGGTTGGGCTTGAATGCATAAGGGAAAGGGTCGAGCTCACACTTAACCGTGAGCGTCTGCGGGAGTTTGGGCTTGTCGTCGGCGGCCAGTAACATTGAATGTCCAGCGACAAGTGAGGCGATAAGAAGGGCGGTGGTTTTTCAGGAATTTTCGATTCATGGTCTTTGCTTTGGTTTGTGTGGTTGGTTTCAACCTTATTCTATGATTGGTTTAAAGTTTAATTGTTAGCGGTTTGGTTCATGGCAACCGAATGGGGGTTTATTTTTCTGTCGGGTCCATCATGCGGCCCATGAACAGGATCGTTCCTGTGGCGTTGTCGCGGATCAGGTAGATGAACGGGCGTGTGCCATCGAAACTGGGCCGCTCCAAGGAAGGTGATATCCCATGTCCAGTGGCCGCAGCAGCTTCTGTGCCTGCTTCGTTCACCTCGATGAAGCCCTTGTGATGAACGAAGCTGATATACAACTCCTTGCCATAGGATTCATTGAGGCCGGTAAAATCGGCACCCCCGGGTTGGAACGCGGTAGGCATACCCATCGCCTTGAGCGTGTCGTTGAGCTTGTACTTCGACTCCATCTTGAAACGCGGCAAACTCACGTCGATCTTTTGATATCCCTTTTCCAAGGTGCCCAACCACTTGTCCAGATTCGCCGTGGTCAGGTGCTTCTCGATCGTGCTCAGCGGCTTGCCCTTGCCCGCTGTGATCAACACCATCGACAACTCATCACCAACGTACGGTAGTTCGGCAACGGACACATGGGTGTCTTCGGCGATTTTTTGTCTACCGAGTTTGACCGGCAGGCTGTCGAACATGATTGGGGTTTGGACCTTCGACCCGTCGTTGCGGGTGAAGTCGCGGGTGCGCGTCATTTTCTCATCAAACGCGTTGCTCCAGTTGCCTTTGAAATAGATGGCGTTGGTGAGCACTAGCTTTGTCGACTCGTTGATGTCATCCTTAGGGATCAGATCCTTGATGCGGTTGTTGGTCTGCTCCTCGACCCAGCCGTTGATATGCAAACGTGAAGGTTCCGGATTCTTGGCGAAATCGATGGGGAACAGCCCGCCGGTCTTGTAGGACGCACTGATGGTGTCAAGATAGTCCTCGCGGAAGGGGAACGTCTTCTCGCCCCAGAGCGCATTGGCGACAGCGAGTTTCGGAGGATTGATCTTGCCGTCGAGGCTCTTGATTCGCGCGACGAGTTTTGCGATCTCAGCGTTGAGTTTGCGGTCCCACTTCTTGCTGGCCTTTTCCTGCATCGCCTTGAGTTCGGTTTGCAGTGTGGTGATCTGGCTTTCGATCTTTTTCCGATCGGCGTCGGAGAGCTTTTCGTTGAGCCTTGCGTTAATCTCGCCAAATCCGGTATGAATCTGTGACGTTTCCCAGGGGATACGCTGGGCATCGTCACCGGTGCGTCTGGTGGCGTCGGGAAAACGCAGCACCTTGCCCATCTCCTCCGCTGTTTTGCCCCTCGCGCCTTCGGCCGTCATAGCCAGCGCGCCGGAGACGGAATAGGGCGAGAAGAACAGGTTCTTGCCGTCGTTTTCCTTGGCGAGCTGCTTATACAGGTCGAATGCGAAATCGCTGTTCGCTTGCACGGTGATCTTTTCCGGCGCACCTTTGGCCCCGGCGACGACCGCCTCGTTTTCGCCAGCTTGAACTGTGCCGGAGTTGTTTGTCATGGTCACTATTCCCGCAAGCACGAATAGTCTGCTCATTGTCTTTGTTGTTTTCATATTAGTGGTTCGTTGGTTGGTTGGTTGGTTAGTTGGTTGGGTGGTTAGTTGGTTAGTTAGTTGGTTAGTTGGTTGGTTAGTTGGTTGGTTAGTTGGTTGGTTAGTTGGTTGGTTAGTTGGTTGGTTAGTTGGTTGGATGGTTTCGGTATGGTGTCCGATATAAAAGCGGGTGCCCTCGGCGGTTGCCACCGCATGGGGTGTTTCCACGACAAGGCTTGCGGGTTGTAGCGAGGCAAAATGGAGCTCTCCTCTTCGCAGCTTCACCCTGTTCGGTTCGACGATGGAGTAGTCAGCATCCGCCGCTGCTTTGATCACCCACCGTTCATCCAATGCCACGGTGTCCTCCGAGGTTCCTTTGACAGCGTCGATGTCCTTCTTCCAGATCGTAATTCCTAACATGGACACGATACATGCTGCGGCGGCGCACGCGCCAACAGCCATCATCGTCCTTCGTCTTTTTCGTGGCTGTTTCAGCGATACGATATTTCCCGCAGGCGACTGGACGACGTCCTGGCTTTGCATGGCATCCCGTATCAGGGCATCGATCGCGAGCTGCCGCCCGTATTCGCGAACGGCTTCATCGTCGGAAACATCAGGGTGCTCGGGTCCGTTTTCCAAATTTTCAATCATGATTCTTCACGGAGTTTAGTTTCAGGGTCACGCATTGGCGGATTTGGTTACGAGCTCGGCTTAGTCGTTGACCGATTGCTAGCCGTGTTGAGGAAAGTGTGGCGGCTGCCTCATCCAGTGTTTCTCCCTCGGAGTAGACCCGCTCGATGGCGCGTCTCAGACTAGAGCTCAACTGTGAGATACATTGCCTTAGAATTTCCCGGCGATCCTCCCACCAATCGCCCTCTTCCTTTTGCCGGTCCATGGCATCAAAGACCTCATCAATTCCCCCGACGCACCGGGCATCGGTGCTCAGTGGTGGCCGCGCTGCCGCTGCCCGCCAATGCATCAGCGTCTTGTTCCGGGCGATCCCCCGCAGCCAAGCTCCCAGGTTGCCTTCCTCATCAAAGCGATTGAGTGATTGATATGCTGCCAGGAAAGTTTCCTGGGCCAGATCCTCCGCCAGGTGTGCATCGGCGCCGAGCGAACGGAGATACGCCACGATCATCGGGCGGTAATCGGAAGCCAGGATATTGAAAGATTGATCCATTCACAAACAAGTTTGCACCTCTTGGCGATTTGTTGACATTTATTTTGTCATTAATCGGTGAACGGCATAAAGAGGCAGGTTGGTTATGGTCTCTTCCTTGCGAAAGTTGAGTAGGCTGAGGCGATAGGCGGAAGTGGGGGAATAGCTGGATTGATAGGAGCGCATGCTTTTGCTTTTCGGGTTTTTGCCAGCTTTGATTTCCACGGGAACGATGCCGTCGCGTTCGAGAAGGAAGTCGATTTCGGCCAAATTATTTTCCCGCTTCCAGTAGGCAAGGGGGGTGCGCGCCGACAGGTGCTGTGCCACGAAATTTTCAACCAATGATCCCGTATAGGCGGTGAAGAGTGCATCACCTTGAACCATCATTCGAGGTTCGATTCCCGCCATGGCTCCGAGTAAGCCTACGTCACAGGCGTAGATCTTAAATATCGATGGCGATGTGCGGGCCCTCAGAGGGGACTCCGGGTGATGCACACATGAACAACGTAAGATCAGGCCGGCCGATTCGAGCCACTTCAGGGACTCTTCAAAATTGCGGGCGCGGGCTCCCTGCCGGAGTGCGGAAAAAACGAACTTGTGGTTTTCGTTCGACAAATGCCGTGGCACCGATTGCCAGATGAGTGAAATTTTTGCAGCATCCAGTTTTCCTGAGTGTTTGATAGACCGG
>OBPH01000046.1_pt1 | contig 22161 bp, 17 predicted proteins | sample 1470511 | NCBI WGS metagenome assembly OBPH01 (sample SAMEA3275479, study PRJEB22092) | marine metagenome | biome: Marine environment; feature: Belgian marine environment, sample taken at 3 meters depth; material: Sterile flask | collected 2014-06-25T02:39:52+00 | depth 3 m
CATCCCCAACCGAGTCAACGGCCCCGGATACCTCGACCTCAACGCCCTCCGCATCACCGTGCTCGGGAAAACCGGGAAGTAGGTTGCTACTTCATTTTTTCAACCGCGAAAGGGGACGAAATGCGCGAAAGAAGACTTGGGTTGTGGGCTAGGGTTGCCGAGGGACAAGAGTGTCCCTCCTCCCCAGCCCGCGAAGCGGGTTAAAATAGGGAGAGTGGACACTCCTGTCCACAGCGGAGGATGTGTGAAGTAACCTGTCTTGCTTCGTATTCTTCACGCGCCGTAGCCTCCTTCGGCGGAGGAAGTTGGAAATTCATTCTTTACTCAAAATCATCCGGGATATGCCTCCCAAAATCCATCGCGCCGTGGAGGATTCTTACGATAATCAGTGTGCTGGCATTGACTTGAAACAGAATAAGATGCCGTCCCTCCCGTGCAATCTGGCATCGTGGAAACAGCTCTTCCCTGAAACGCCAGCGGGAGGGATCCCCGGCTATTTGAGCAAACTTCCGGTAGAGGCTTTTCAGATAACGTTCCTCCTGCTCCTCACCCCATGTATCACGGGTATACTGGCTGATTTTCTCAAGATCAGAAACAGCTGATTGGGTAAATTCAAGGATCACTGATCTTTCTTGTTCCCGCGTGCCAAATTTAAAAACTCCTCCTCACTCGAAACCTTGGCGGTCTTCCCTGCAAGAACATCCTCATAACCCTTACGGGCCTCATTTTTCAACCACTCACTGTAGTGACGCTGATCCTCCCAAATTCTCAACGCATCACGCATCACTTCGCTCGCGTTGTTGTATCGTCCGGAATCAACACAGCTTTTCACAAGCTGCTCGTAGTGGGGTGTCAGTGAAATATTCATACCATTATTCTTCAAAGATGGACGAAACATAACAAAGATTAGCAATCTTTGCAATCCCCTTAGATCATATCGGCTAATTTCGGCAACTATGCTCCAACGAGTTCCTCAAACTGCCAGTAATACAAAAAACTTTGTAACGTTTCCCCTCCCTCTTCTATTTCAATGGTGCACAGACGGATATTTTCCCTGTGACTAAACGGGTTTGACCTCATGGTAACCCCCAACAAAGAAAAACATAAACAACCCAGCAAAAATGAAACTAAACCAATCCATTAAAACAATCCTGCCACTCGCGGCATTTGCCCTCACGGCTGCTTCTGTCAATGCAGCTGTCATTATCCCCGACAGCGCCACCGCGAGCAGCGAATTTAACGTAAATGGGTCAGCTAGTCACCTCCTCGGAGCCGGCTTTACGGCACTTGATCCGATTGAGACCAGCACCCATGAAAACGGCTCTTGGGGAACATCTGTATACTGGTTCAGCTCAGGTGCAGACAAGGCGTCACCCTCTATCGACTTCGATCTCGGTGGCACCTTCACGGTTGGTGAAGCGCACGTTTGGAATTGGAATGCAAGCAACGATACCAATTGGGGTGTAAAGGATTTCACCTTGGTCTTTTCGACGGATGGTCTTTTCGATGGAGGTGAGGCCTCGCAGTCGTTCACCAACATAGGGCAGGGTACCGGGTTGGCGAGCTACACAGGCGAGCACTTCACGCTGACGCCCGTGGCAGGTGTGACGCATATTCGCCTTCAAGTTGACACACCTACAGGCGGTTCGTTTACAGGCTTGTCGGAAGTTCGCTTCAGCGAGGCCGTCCCAGAGCCCACCACCACCGCCCTTCTCGGCCTTGGTGGACTCGCCCTGATCTTGCGTCGCCGTAAATAGAGCGACCAGTTCTCAAAATTCTCCCTGAAGGGACGGTCCCCGTTGCGGGCCGTCCCTTCTTGGGTTTGAAACTCAAAACCGCACCTTGCTCCGCAGCGGTGCGGTTGACCCGACGATGGTCTCGGTCTCGTCGTGTGCCTGGCTGAACAACCAACCACTCATGAAAACAAGAAACCATACCCTCCTGCACCACGCCGCGCTCGCCTGCCTCGCCCTCGCAGCTACTTCGGCCATTGCGGAAGTCATCACTCCCGTCAGCGCCACCGCGAGCAGTGAATTTAACGCAACGAATGGGGCCGCCAGTAACCTCCTCGGCCCCGGCTTTACGGCGCTCGATCCGATTGAGACCAGCACCCATGCAAACGGCGGTTGGGGAACATCTGCACACTGGTTCAGTACAGGTGCCGACAAGGCAACACCCCATGTTGACTTCGATCTCGGCGGCACCTTCACCGTTGGTGCCGCGCACATTTGGAATTATAACGGAAACCCAGATCTCAGTTGGGGCGTAAAGGATTTCACCCTGATCTTTTCCCAAGATGCCATCTTCGGAAATGGAGACGACACCGCACAGTCGTTTACCGGTATGGCACTGGCTCCCGGCACAACCACCTACACGGGTGAACTCTTCACTCTGACCCCTGAGGTTGGAGTGACGAATATCCGCCTTCAGGTCGACACACCTAACGGCGGTTCGTTTACCGGCTTGTCCGAAGTCCGCTTCAGCGGCAGCGTCGTCCCCGACAACGACGCGCCGATGATCACCACCCTGAGTCCTGCCGATGACGCGACGGGAGTCGCACCGGCCACCAATTTGCTGGCAATCTTCGATGAAAGTATCGTGCTGACCGGCGCCGGCACGATCACCGTCACCGACACCACGGACAACTCCGGCACCTTCACCATCGATCTTTCCTCGCTGCCTGACCCAAGCGCGGCCGTCACCGCTTCCGGTACGAACCTGACGATCAATCCGACCGCAACTCTCGAAGCGAATACCAGCTACGCGGTCCAGATCAGCGCCGACGCCATCGCGGATCCCAGCGGAAATGCGTTCGCGGGGATTCTCGACAACGACGACTGGAGTTTCACTACCGGCGGCGACGCCACCCCGCCGGCCTGGATCGCCGCCTGGCCTCAGGTCGATGGCGTGACCACCAGCGGCGCCACCGCCCGCGCCCGGATCAACGAGGATGGCATGGCCTACTTCGTGGTGGTCGCAGACGGCGCCCCGGCTCCTTCCTCCAGCGAAGTCAAGGCCGGCACGGGTGCCGCTGGGGCTTCCGCCATTGCCAGCGGCAACATCGCCCTAACCAGCGACGTCGAAAGCACGTCGCCGATCGGCGGCCTGATCGGCGCCACCGCCTATGACGTCTATTTCGTGGCGGAGGACGACGAAACGGCCCCCAATCTTCAGACGACCCCGGTTGAGGTCGGCATAACCACACCCTCCCTCTTCGACACCTGGGGCGGTGGCGTGGCATTTGCCGACGACGCGAACGATGATGGTGTCGCCAACGGCATGGCCTTCCTGCTCGGAGCGGCCGATCCCAACGAGAACGCCACCGGACTCCTGCCCACAGGTAGCGGGGACGGCAGTGGCGGTCTGGTGCTCATGTTCGACTGCCTGCCGGTGGCCGATCGTGGCGGCATGGAACTCAAGGTGGCGCACAGCAGCGATCTCGGTGTGTCAGATCCATGGTCGGCGACCCCAGGGGTGGTGCCCGACGCCAGCGGTGGTTCTTACAACGGCGTGACCTTCGTGGTCGACACGGTTTCAGCCGCGCCGCTCAATCGGGTCACCGCCACTATCGGTGCGGCCGAGGCTACCGGAGGCAGGCTCTTTGGGCGTCTCCAGACCTTTGGGTCCTCGTCGCCGACCTCGGAACTACTGTCGGACATACGGGCCGGTGAAGTGAGAAAGGTCGTCACCATCGGCACCAGCCTGACGTCCTCCGCCTGGCCCGGCCTGATGCAGACCTGGCTGAAGTCCGAGGCACCCGACCCAAACGATGTCACCGTCGTGAACCTCGGCATTGGGGCGTCGAATTCCCAGAGCGGCGGGATCAATATTCTCGCCAATATCAAGGCGCAGAACCCCGATACGGTCTTCATGGAGTTTTCAATCAACGACGCCTTTTATGCCAGCATTACTCAACAGATTTCCGCGGACAATCACAACTTCATCATCAATGACCTAAGGGCCCACAACCCGGACATCGAGATCATCATTCAGACGATGAACAACCCCATCGACAGACACCTCACCGCCCGCCCGGAGATAGCGGCCTACTACCAGGTCGCGCGCGACGTGGCGGCCGCGCAGGGACTCCTCCTCATCGATCACTACCCGAACTGGCTCGAAGTCTACAACAGCGACCCGACGACCTGGGACAGCTACGTTCCGGACGGCATCCATCCCAATTCCACCGGCCACCAGAACGTCATGATGCCCGAGCTGCAGCAGGCGCTCGAAGATGCAGCGCCGTAAGACGAATAGGGGCGGGGTCAGCATGCCTGGATTGTGGATGTACATGGGATATCGCAGTGCTGTCTTTTCATTACTAAGGGACCATTACTAAGGGACAGGCCTGACCGACACTGTGCACTACCGACAGCACCACCACCGTCACCACCACCGTCACCACCACCGTCACCACCACCGTCACCACCACCGTCACCGCCACAGCATCCGCCAGCGAAGGCACGGAAAGAATTTTTCTCCGTGCAGGAGTACGTCAGGGTTGAAGTTTTAAGTTTCAAACTCCAAATACCAAGTGAGGCAGGCTACTTCACATATCCTCCGCTGTGGACAGCCGCCGACTTTGTCGGGGTCACTTCGTGAGATTGTCCACTCTCCTTATTCACCCCAGTTCCTTACCAAACACCCGTGAATCCCGTCCACTCGCCTGAAGCTGCTGGTGCCGGTCAGAGGGAATATAATCGCTAGGTTGTTCTGTGTAACCCAGCTGTTGGAAAAATTCTGCGGCACGATTGGTCAGGGCGAAAACATGAGGGACACCGGCCTGTTTCGCCTGCATTTCTGCATGGCTGACGAGCTCACTCGCGTAACCCAAACCCTCGTGCGCCTGCTTGACGTAAAGACAGGCAATCTCTGCCATGTTATCATCCGGGTAGCGGTATAGAGCTACGGAGCCGACGACGTTACCATCGATTTCCATCACTGAGTAGTCTTCTATTTTTTCAGCCACGGCAGCGAAGTCACGCGGCACCAGATGGGCATTTCTAACCGACCTTCCGATCATGCCTAACAGTTCAACGATGTCCTCCTCACGCAACGGGCGAATGGTGCGATAGCTATCAGCATAGACCATGGTGCCGACACCTTCGTTAGAGAATAGCTCACTGAGTAAAACGCCTGGAGTTTCACCATCGAGCAGATGCACACGAGGAATCCCTATCTGACACGCAGCAGCTGCGGAGCGCATGATCTGATCGGAGTCGCTGGTAACCTCTGCCGCACGCACCGCACCCTTGGGCAGCTCCTCCCCCACGCCCCGGAGCAAGATGAGTTTTGTGCCTCCGATGGCATGGGAAAATGCAGCTACTGTGTTAGACAGTGGATTTTTTCCCGTGAAGTCAGCTATGGCGACCTGACCGCGCTTAAGTGTCTCTGTGACAGAGTCAGGTGAAATCAGGTCGACAACCTCTTCAACGCTCAGCTCCACCTCCGCCGCTCTATCGAGCAGGTCATCCGTGCTGTGCACGGTACTGCCAATCACAAGCTGAACGCCGATGTCATGCAGTGATACCAGATCAAGCATGGTTTCCGCCAAAGCGGGCACCGGAGCATCGATCACTACGACAAATACCTTACCACGGAATTGTGGTACGTATTGCAGTAGTCCTCTGACATCTCCCCAAGACATAGTGTGGTGAATTTAAAATAGTAAATGGTGAATGTTTTACGGACTAGCTCACCGCACTGGTGTGGGCTTGTCCGGGGACGAGATCTTTCCACAGCTCGTTACCCTCGGCAATCATTCTCTGCACATCACGTCCGGTGAATTTGAGTAGTTCCACGTCGCCGCAAGGAATCGAGTGGATCATTCCATTTTTCAGGAAATACTCATAGAGGTGTTTGAGATCCGCAGGTGATTTAAAATTATCCGCCGTCACAAGATCATCAGATTCACGCTTCTTCCACGGGTAAACATAGAGGCCTAGCTCATGTTTGAAAAGTCGGCCAAACGATTCGAGGATACCGCCGGCAAGATTCTCGGACCATTTTTCCTTAAACAGCTCGTTGAGCAGGCCGATACTCAGAACAATCCCAATAGGGCTACTCGTGTAGCGGCTCAGATAGGTGGCAATACGGTGAAATTCGGGACAGCGCGAGACTAGCACTGTTTTGCCGAGCGCCTGCAGGGCATTTGCACGATCAAGAAATGCCAAATGGTCAATCTCTCCTGATTTCCCCTCGCGGAGCAAATTGTTCATGGATATCTCACACAGCTCAACGGTTTCCTGTTTTTGCTGGGATTCCAGAGACGATTGGAAAAGCGTGCGTGTCTGCTTAAGCATGTCCAGATGCAGATTCATCACCGGATCAAAACTACCGCGCAGCAGAATGATCGGGCGCTTGTATAGTGCCTCGGCTGGCTGCACGACTTCGCCGTCGGGAAGAAACATCGCCGCATCGGTTAGACCACTAGTGACAAGCTGAAGATGGCAAAGGCGGTTGTCCACCATCTTAAACCCCTCGCCACTGAACTTGAGCATATCGACCTCCACACGATCTTTCCCAAGACCATCCATGAGAGACTCTGTAAAAACGGCTAGGTGCTCGCGATGGTAAAAGGCAGCGTAGATGAGGTTCACACCAATGATGCCCAAGGCCTCCATCTGATCGACATTTTCCTCATCAAGTAGACGCACATGAATAATGATTTGGCACGGCGGCCCACCTGGCTTGAGCTGAAGCCTTACACCCATCCAGCCATGGCATTCACCGGTATCGTTGTAGCCACGTGCACGGACAGTATTACTGAAGCTGAAAAAGGTTGTATCCGTTCCCTTTTGCTGACTGAGCCTTTCTAACAACAGTTGATATTCATACTTCAACATTGCACTGACACGATCCCGGGAGACATAGCGATTAGACTTACCGTATATGGCATCACTCATGGTCATGTCATAAGCAGATATTGTCTTGGCCACCGTGCCTGCTGATGCAGATGCGCGGAAGAAGCAATTTGCCACCTCTTGGCCAGCCCCAATTTCAGCGAATGTACCGTATATTGCCGTATCAAGATTGATGCGCAACACCTTATCATAGATGGATGATATTTGCTCTGAACTCACTTTTTCGTTAGGGTGTCGGTAGGTCAGTTTTTTCCAACCTCATCTTGGTTAAAATTAAGCCTCCATCCATTCTGCAGAAATTCGACAATTTCAACCTGATTGTCTGCAATGGAATTCTTGGGAAATTTAACTTTAAGAGTGGCAGCGAATGAAGCCCCTTTCTGCAAACTAGTCATAAAGCTGGTGAATGATGGAGATTGCTTATCCACATAACCATAGATTATGCGGTCTTGGTAAGGATGTTGTAACCTGACCGCGAGCCACTTTGTTTCATCACGGAAAAGGCGATTATAGTAGGCATCAATGATACAGCTGACGCGGATTTCGACAGGCTCCTCTGGCTTTTCTAGAAAAAGATCATTCCATCGCATCGATGACCACACGACCCAGCTTTCCCAATCTACCTTGTAATCATTACCCACGCGGTGAAGGCTAATTTGACGGTATGTGTAGTCCATCAACTGAACCGGCATAAATGCATTGGCACCCTTCATATCAATCTTTCCATTTCGGCCGATTTTTTTGAAACGGAACGGAATCCAAGGGGCATCCCCATACCATTGACGCATACGAGGAATAGTAATTTCCGGTCTTCTTACATGTTGCGCCATCTCATCAAGCGACTTTGCATTCAAAAATTTTCTTGCAGCAACCTCGGCGTCAGCGAGCAAATTGAGCCCTACCGACCATGTATCAGTAATCTTTGGCTCGTCTGTTTCCTGCTCGCTGGTCGACTTCATGTCGTCTTGAACAGATAAGGCGCCGCTGTCAGGCACCGCTCTAGCCGTTGGTGCAATTGTCTCATCACTGGGATCTTGTTTCAGGCTATCAATAACGAGCCAAGCACCAATACCCACGATCAAAAGCCCGAGGATAGACCCTCCAATAATCCAAGGCTGCGCAGAGCCCTCACCACGCGTAGAAATTTCTTTTCGCTCATCCCAGCCCACCTTTTGATCTGATTGGCTTTTACGTCTTCTTTTGCGATGCCCAACATTATCAGCCGATGCATCAGCATTTGTAACCATATCCTGTTCAGTGATTGAACGTGCCGTGATCTGTTTACTATTAATTTTATCTCTGGGTGATGGGGCCAGTGATTTCGGATCTTCGGCAGCCTTTTGCATAGCTTTAGTGTCATGATTAAGCTCAACTTTCGCCTCTGGCAAGTTAAGCAAATGACTACACGCAGGGCAAATCACACCATGACCCTCGTGATCTTTCGGGACACGAAAAACCAAACGACAGACCGGGCAAACAAGACCCCTCCATGTGCGTTTTATTTTTAAGGCATCGGACACATGGAAACGATGTTACAGCAACCACCGAAGTGCAAGCCAGCAGTTACATGATTTACGTTTCTCAGCAAAAGACAAAAACTATTAATCCTGATGAATTTCTACTCGCTTAGGACGATCTAGGGATATTGACGCCTTCTGGTCCTCCTTATCCAATTGATCAAGACTCGTAACACTATTGCCACGCTCATTGACACTTTGGTCCCGTGGGACAAAGTCAGGCTGATCCGTACCATATGGATCATCGCCAAGTAATAGCGGTTGCTTCGGCTGAATGGGCACAGCCAAAGCTGTATTGGGATTTCCTTGGGTAGGCACAAAGCTAAGTTGATCCGCAGGACCTAGTTCCCCCAAACTACCATGCACCTCACAGTAACCCGTAGGTTCGGCACCTTTGACAAAAAGCTCGGTCATTGATGTAGATTTATAGGACTCCACGCCAGTAAGCGAATCACGATAATACTCCTGACAATGCCGTGTCTTTTTCAATCCCGACTTCGAACAAATATCAAGTTTCACAATGTTTTCAGGTATGTTAATAGGGGCTTTATCAAATACCTTTAGTGCAGCATTCATGGCTGACACCCAGGCAGGCAAAACCGTTTCCCTGCTAAAAGCGCCGGGATAGATTGCTTTACGCGATCCGCTCCTAAACCCCATCCACATACCACAGGTGACTCGGCTGCTATATCCCACAAACCAGTTATCTGCAAAATCATAAGTAGTGCCTGTTTTACCTGCTATTGAGGATTTCTGAGTTATTGCTTTTGTTGCCCCCTTGCCAGTTCCGTCTCGTAAGGCAGATTTCAACATGCTGTGCATAAGGTAAGCCGTCTGCTTTGATACCACCTGCTTTTGCTTCGAAACATCACGATGCTGGTAACGGGGAGTTCCAGATGCATCATCCACACGTTTAATAAAATGCATCGGAGCAGGCTCCTCACCTAAGTTTGGATAAACCGCGTATGCACGCACTAATGAGGGCAAACTCACACTACCCGTCCCAACAAGCATTCGCGCCAGTAATTTAGTTTGAGGGAATGTCAGTCCGAATTTACGAGCGGTATCCACCACCGTGCCAAGACCAAGTTTTTTGCCCAGCCTGACAGATGCCGCTATTTTTGAAGCATTCAAAGCACGGCGCATAGAAACATCACCCTCATATCTTGGATCAAATCTTTCCATTCCCCATTCCCCCAAAATACCCTCGCGTCCATCCACCATGACAGCACGGTTATCCATTGGGCGATCAATGAGCATATCCATGAGTGACATGCCATTTTCAACTGCCGCGGTGTATATGAAGGGAAAAAATGCCGTGCCAATTGGCTTACTACCAGATTCGACAAAATCATACTGGTTGTGGGTGAAATCCCTACCACCCACATAGGCTATCACCGCACCGCTTTTGTTGTCAATCATCAGCCCAGCACCTTGAAGATACTTGGGTTCCGTCTGTTTCATGCGATATTCTGCATATCGAGGATGTGAAAAACCTTCATGATTTTCTGCTTTGGCTAGTTGCTCAACTAACCCAGCCTCCATGATCTGCTGCACATCCTTATCGATCGTGGTGTAAATTTTAAATCCACCCTCAGTCAGTGCATCCTCACCTAGGCGACTTCGCACCTCGCTGGCGATACGCTCGTAAAGGTGTGATGTTCCCCGACGGATCGGCTTTGGATTCAGTACAACCGGATCCTTTTGCAGACGCTCACTCTCCTCAACTGTAATAAAATCCTCAGCAGCTAATCGTCGTAAAACTTGATTACGCGCTTTTTTATTTTCCTCCAGATCGTTCAACGGCGAAATACGGGCTGGGTTTTTAATACAGCCCACCAGTGAAGCACACTCGGAGACGCTCAGATCTCTGGGCTCTTTACCAAAATACCCAAGCGAAGCAGAGCGTAATCCATAATAACCACTACCAAAAGGAATACGATTCAGATAAAACTCAAGAATTTCTCTCTTGCCATATGCCTTTTCAATCCTGAGGGCTAGAAATGCTTCCACTGCCTTGCGCTCAAGACCACTCTGATCTCTCTCATCGGCCTCCTCTTTGAGGTGAAACGCATTGCGCGCAAGCTGCTGAGTAAGAGTACTAGCTCCCTGAGTCTGTCTACCCGCCCTCCAATTCAACCAAGCCGCTCGAACAACTCCCACACGATCTACCCCATCGTGCTCAAAAAAACGTTGATCTTCGCCCGCCACTAATGCGTTGATAAAGTTGAGAGGCACATCTTTGATGCCAATCTTGTCACGGTTTTCGACAAAAATCCGGCCGATTTCTCGCCCCTTACGGTCAAGTATAAGACTGACAACTTCCACATCATCAATTTTTTTTAGGTCATATGTGGCTGCTTGCTCTTGGTATGGTTTGGTCATTATCCCAAACATAAAATAAGCCACCACCGCAAAGATCAGCCCAAACAGCATCAGGTAAACGAGCCCTTTTAGCTTGAAGAACTTCCTTTTGCGGCGCTTGTTCTGAGTGCCGCCATATTTATAGACTATTTTGGATCGCTTCATCCCCATACTTTCCATTCGTTAGGCAAAGAATTTAAAACAAAATCCCCGCCCTGTTCCTTGCAACACATATCCTGAGACCAACATGAAAGCAACCACAGCTTTGCAAGCCATCATCGCTGCTGAGATTGAAAGATCCGGCCCCATTCCGTTCTCACGATTTATGAAAATGGCACTTTATCAACCAAATGATGGCTATTATTCAAGTCATAGAAAAAAAACAGGTAAACAAGGCGACTTCATAACGAGCGTCACTGTGGGGTCGTGCTTTGGTTCGATTCTTGCGCGAAAACTGCATAGCTATTGGATAGAAACTGGAGCTTCGCAGCAATTTCATATCATCGAGCCGGGAGCCCATGACGGCACTCTAGCAGGTGATATTCTGGACGAAGCCGCAAGGTTCTCCCCAGATTTCTATCAGGTGATCCAATATCATCTTATCGAAACATCCGAGGCGCTTCGGAACAATCATAGCGAACGACTCAGTGACGATCACGAAGGGCGATTCAACTCGCAGCCGACCATGAGCACAATCCACGTTCCCTGTGGTGCAGTCATTTCTAATGAACTCATCGATGCCTTGCCCGTGGAGCTCGTCAAATTCGACAATGACCAATGGAAGAGGCAGATGGTGTGCATTAATGCTAATGGTAACTTCAGTTTCACCAATGCAGAAATCGGGTCACAGGAAATCGCGCAATTTTTCGCCAGCCTCGGAACGGGATACCCCGATGGCTACACGACCGAATATAACACCGACATGGATGAGTTTGTGCGGTCAGCGGCAGATGCTCTTTCATCGGGAATCTTCATCACCATCGACTACGGGCATACTCAGGAAGATTACTACCACCGCGACCGAATAACAGGAACGTTGCAGACATACCACTCTCACCAAAAAGCAGAAAACCCACTACTTTGCCCAGGCGAGATCGACATCACGTCCCACGTGGATTTTTCCCGGCTTCAGGAGACAGCAGAAAACGCCGGATTCCACTCCCCTTGGTCAGGCTCTCAATCAAATTATCTTACCAAACACGCCAGATCATGGCTTCTCGAGATGGAGCAGAACCCGCAAAAGGCAGATATGGAAATGATCCGCCAATTTCAAACACTCACACACCCGTCAATGCTAGGCACAAGATTTTCTGTTCTAGAAATGCTCAAATAATGAGCCCAAATGAGAAATCTCTGCTCTAAGCTTTGACATTACCTCCAACAACACTTAAAGCGCACTTCATGCCTAAACAGCGAATTCTCATATCAGATCCTATTTCTGAAAAAGGAGTAGAACTTCTCAGTTCTCATCCTGAACTTGATGTAGATGTCAACACTGGACTCAGCCCCGAGGAACTCATCAAAATTATTCCGTCATACCACGGACTTATTATCCGCTCGCAGACTAAAGTGACTGCTGAGGTTCTGGATGCCGCTACCGAGCTTAAAGCCGTTGGCCGCGCAGGCGTTGGCGTTGACAACGTCGACCGAGATTCCGCCACCAATAAAGGCGTAATTGTGATGAACACACCAACTGGGAACACCATCTCCACTGCAGAGCTGGCATTCACCCTAATGCTCTCAACAGCACGTAACATCGGACCAGCACACGCAGAGGTACTCAGTGGTAATTTTCCCGCCGCTCGCAAGGCCTACAAAGGCATCGAACTCAACAACAAACGCCTCGCCGTAATCGGCATGGGCCGCATCGGCGCTGAGTTCACTAAACGCGCACAAGCATTCGGTATGCACGTTGTAGGCTACGACCCGTTTTTGACCCAAGCTCGCGCTGATCAACTCAAAATCGAGCTCGCTAGTAGCCCCAATGAAGCACTAACAGGAGCCGACGTCGTAACCCTCCATGTGCCACTCACCGATGACACCAAGCACATCATCAACGCAGAGCGCCTCACCCTAATGAATAAAGGCGCATTGGTAATAAACTGCGCTCGGGGAGGCCTTATTGATGAAGATGCACTCAAAGCCGCCATCGACTCAGGGCATATTGCTGGATGCGGTCTTGATGTATACCAGAACGAACCTCCCGCTTCAGATCACGTGCTCTTCAGTCTCCCCAAGCATATTTCTTTCACACCGCACTTGGGTGCATCAACGAATGAGGCACAGGAAAACGTTGGTATCCAAGTCGCCGAACAGCTCCGCGATTTCCTGACCACCGGAGAGATCCGCAATGCCATCAACATGCCATCACTCGATGCCTCCGCACTCAAAGAAATAGGCGGCTATCTGGATCTCGCTAACTCATTGGGTAGATTCCTCGCCAAGCTAGGCCCAACTAATCCTGATGCTATCCGTGTTTCCTACCACGGTGATATCACAGAAAAAGACACTTCTCTCATTTCGCGCACTGTCTTGACGGGATACCTCGAAGCAGCTCGCCCCGACGGACAGGTCAACATCGTAAACTCCACAGCTGTCGCACATGATATGGGTCTGGAAGTTGCAGAATCTATCATCAATGCTTCCACAGAATACAGCGAGCTCATCATTGCCGAGCTCAGCAAGGGCAACAAAAAATTCCGTGTCGCCGGCACCATCATTGGGCAATCTCCAAGAATCGTCGGAATTGACCACCTCTATGTCGACACTAATATCAAAGGACATTTCCTTATCGTCCGTAATGATGACCGTCCAGGTATTGTCGGTTTAGTGGGATCTGCACTTGGTGAAGCAGGACTTAACATTGCCAATTTATCGCTTGCTCGCAATAAGTCAAAAGGTGACGCACTCAATGTTATCGAACTCGACACCGCACCCAGCAACGAAATCATAGCCCAATTATCGGCATCTCCAGGAGTTCTGTCGGTTACCGCGGTGAAAATCTAAGTCTTTTTTCCAGAAATAGACTTTACACAACAGATCACCTAGCTATTTTCCCGCCCCTGCCTGTCCCCAGTAACACGATTATCCATCATTTTCAAACCAATCAACCACCATGAAAGTTCTTTCCTCACTCATGTCCATGAAAAAGCGTCACGAAGACTGCCAAGTCGTGAAACGTAAAGGCACTCTCTACGTCATCTGTAAGAGTAATCCTAAATTTAAAGCTCGCCAAGGCGCTACAAAAGGCACCCGCCTCAGCAAAAAAGGCGTGAAGTAAACGCCAAGGCTATCTCATTTTTTAAGACCCTTCTCCGATGTCTCGGAGAGGGGTTTTTTATGTGGCTAAAATCTTTAATATTATCGCCTTCACTATCTTAACAATTCCAATAAAAACCAATAAAACCACTCCAAAAAGCAAGACATATACCCACCATGGTATCGGCACGGGCGCAGTCATACTCATCGTGATCGGCTTACCTTTGAGGTCCGCAAGACCATATCGCCAGCGAAGCGTGCGACCATCTTTAGAAACCTCATGTGCGTTGCTCTCATCTACAGCCTCCGGCAAATGCACGACATAACGAAACTCAGCATTACCCAGTAAGATCGCAGAGTTACTTCCTACATATTGATCAATCAATGGTGCCAAATCAACCTCCCTGCGCAGTCGGGCGCTTAAACCCTGGGCTTTCACATCGATAGATCCCAAAATAGCATGCAAAATTTTATCGGCCTTTGTTTGCGGTTCCGATGGACCATTACTTGGCAATATACCTCTAAGCTTGGTGATGTCGTCAGCTTCAATTCCAATTCTAATCACATATGCACCTCGTTCCTTGTCTACACGATTCGTCACCAACCTAAGATTCTCATTACTGCCCACCCCCTGATCAATCGCTCTTACAAAGTCCGCTGCATCCTTTTCTTTCAGCAATAGCGGTGGGACACGATACTCTGCCTCTACTTTGGCCGATCCGTCTTTTTTGAGCCATACCTCCTCGTCCCCTTCAATGCATGATGTTAGTTGTATAGATAAAAATAACAGGATAATCAATCTAGTGAATCGCATGGGTTTGAATGTGAATGGTCGACTCACCAAAGCAACTCCAAACCCACCATTGACAGCAAACCCCCTATGCTTATCGTCGAAGACATGCATGTCAAAAATGTCATCTTTGTCTTTCTGGTTTGTTTGATCAGTCAGGTAAATGCCGCCAAACGTCCGAACATCCTATTCCTCTTTTCTGACGATCACTCGCCTAACGCCATCTCCGCATATCCAGGAGGCATCCTCGATAAAGTCGCACCCACTCCCTCCATCGACCGCATCGCCAACGAGGGAATGCTCTTCACCAACTCCATCTGCACCAACTCCATCTGCGGCCCATCCCGCGCATCAATTTTAACCGGGAAACATAGCCACATGAATGGTTTCCTAGATAATAGCGCATCTTATTTTGATGGTAACCAACAGACATTCCCCAAGTTGCTTGGTGAAACCGGATACCAGTCAGCCATGATCGGCAAATGGCACCTACACTCTAATCCAGTTGGCTTCAACTTCTGGCGTATTCTCCCAGGTCAAGGGTCATACTACAATCCACACTTCATCGAAATGGACGGCTCGCGCAAGCAATACACTGGCCACTGCAACGACAAAGTCACCGAGTTTGCTCTGGATTGGCTCGACAACAAACGCGACAAGTCCAAGCCCTTCGTCCTCATGACTCAATTTAAGGCACCGCACCGTAACTGGTCGCCGGCACCACGGCACGTCAATCTTTTCAAGGGTGTTACAATGCCTGAACCCGAATCTCTCTTCGACAACTACGCCAACCGCTCTGCCGCCCTCAAGGAGCACGCCATGGGTATCGACAAGCACATGTATTGGGGCTGGGACATGAAGTTCCACGGTAAAAACATATTTCCAAAGCACTTCATGGGCCGCCTCGCCAATGGCGAATACAACCGCATGAACGACAAGCAGAAAAAAACATGGGATGCGGCCTATGAGCCCGAGAATAAAAAATTCATCGCTGACATGAAAGCAGGCAAACTCAGCGACAAAGACGTCGTGAAGTGGAAATACCAACGCTACATCAAAGACTACCTCGGATCAATCCGCAGCATGGATGAAGGTATTGGCAAGATTCTTGACCACCTCGATAAAACTGGCCTAGCAAAAAACACCATCGTTATCTACTCCTCTGATCAAGGTTTTTACCTCGGCGAACACGGCTGGTATGACAAACGCTGGATGTTTGAGGAGTCACTGCAAATGCCCTTTCTCATTCGCTGGCCAGGTGTCATCAAACCCGGTACTATTTCCAATGCACTTATTCAGAATATTGACTACGCACCGACATTTCTTGACGTCTGCGGAGCTGATATCCCACACGATATTCAAGGCCGCTCACTCGTTCCTCTATTAAAAGCCAGCGGCAAAAAACCCACCGACTGGCGTGATAGCCTCTACTACACCTACTACGGGGAGGCCACCCACAACGTTCCCGCCCATGATGGCGTCAGAACCGAAGAGTTCACCGCGTTCTACCTTCCCGAAACTAAGGAATGGCAACTATTTGATCTCAAAAAAGACCCAGGCCAAATGAAGAGCATTCATGCCGATCCAAACTACGCAGCCGCCCTCAAGGACATGCAGAGCAAATATACCGCACTCAAGGTCAAGTATCGAGCCCACTCCGCTATCCTCCCCGCAAATCGCAATCAACAAGGGTGGTGGAAAAAACGCCAATCAACAAAAAATAAACAGGCAAATTCCGGCGGCCACGACCTCCTCTTCATCGGTGACTCAATCACCCAAGGATGGGAAGGTGCCGGAAAAGAAATCTGGGAGAAACACTACGCCAAACATAAAACCCTCAACCTCGGATTCTCGGGTGACCGCACCGAACACGTTATCTATCGGCTTGAACATGGCAACCTACGCAAGCAGAAGAATGCCAAAGTCGCCGTAATCATGATCGGAACAAACAACACCGGCCATAGCAGACAGGATCCAACCCAAACCGCCGATGGGGTGCAGCGTATCCTATCGATTCTCCGTGCCCGCTGCCCTGATGCCAAGGTCCTTCTGCTCGGCGTCTTTCCCCGTGGCCGCACAGCCGATGACCCTCTGCGCAAAATCAACAACGAGATCAACAAACATATCGCAAAATTCCACGACGGCAAACGCGTGCACTTCCTCGATATTTCGGCTAAGTTTCTCGACAAAAATGGCGTTCTCACCAAGGAAATCATGCCCGACGCTCTGCACCCGAAACAAAAAGGATACCAGATCTGGGCAGAGGCCATCGCACCGTCACTGAAAAAACTTGGTATCGATTAGCTCTACCCACTCCTCCCGCCGTCATTCCCCTTGCGCCATGGAGAATGATATGGCAGGAACAGGCCTGATGAATCATACATGGCATGACAATCTATCGCGCTGGTTTTTCCAAGAGGACAAACATACCGATCTCGACTGGTATCTGGGACTCACCATTGATGGCGTATTGCTGCTCGTTGCTGCTTCAGCAGCGGCTATCGCTTACTACATCACTAAAAAAATTATCATCGGTATCACTACCAAGGTAGTGAAAAAAACAGGTAATACATGGGACGATGAGCTGCTGAACAGCCGACTATTCAAATGGCTATCGCTTCTCGTTCCGGCGATCATCATACTCAACACAGCTCCCTACGCCATCGTCACCCATCACGACGGCGTTCCCATGCTCGCAAACATCATTCAATCGAGCGCCAAGGTCTTTATTATTGTACTCGTTTTCTTGTCCCTCAGTTCTTTGCTCAATATCGTTGAACGGATCTACTCACGCTTCGAGGTATCGCGGGAACTTCCAATCAAGGGATTTATTCAGGTGATCAAAATCATCATGCTGCTTGCCGCCGTTATTTTTATCATTTCGACCCTCATCGGCAAGTCACCCGTTCTGATTTTCTCTGGCCTTGGCGCAATGACCGCTATCCTGATGCTGATATTTAAAGATAGTATCCTAGGGCTGGTAGCCGGCATTCAGCTCTCCGCAAATAGAATGGTGGCACGCGGCGATTGGATAGAAATGCCTAAATTTGGAGCCGATGGCGAAGTTCTCGAAGTCGCACTGACCACCGTGAAAGTCAAAAACTGGGATAAAACAATCACCACAATCCCAACATACGCTCTCATTTCTGATAGTTTTAAAAATTGGCGCGGCATGGCTAAATCCGGAGTGCGCCGCATCAAACGATCTGTTAGTATCGATATGTCAACAGTCGGATTTCTCGACAAGGAAACATTAGCCCAACTAAGCAGTATTACTCTAATCAAAGAATACCTTGCAGAAAAAACCAAGGAGATCGCTACTTGGAACGAGGAGAATGCCGACGCATCTAACAAAATCAACGCACGCGGTCTTTCCAACCTCGGAACCTTTCGCGCATACATTCGTGAATATCTAAACAACCACCCAAAAATTTCAAAGACCGAAACATTACTTGTCAGACAACTGCAACCCACCGAACACGGTATTCCGATTGAAATTTATGTTTTCACCACCGATAACGCTTGGGTGAATTTCGAGGATATCCAGTCAGACATTTATGACCATTTCCTATCAGTCCTTCCTGAATTTGGGCTCAGAGCCTTTCAGTCGCCAAGCGACCACTCGTTTTTTCAAACTTCAAACTAACGTGAAACTCTACGACACTCTAACTAGGAATAACCGTGAGCTCTCACCTATTGACGGTGAAACGTTCCGTTTCTACTGCTGTGGCCCTACCGTTTACGGCCCAGCACACATTGGAAATTTCCGCACCTTCGTGATGCAAGATGTTTTTCGGAGAGTTCTGGAAACGGCGAACATGAAGACTCTTCATGTTAGAAACATCACTGATGTCGATGACAAAACGATCCGCGATGCCCAAACATCTGGCAAAAGCCTCAAGGAATTCACCGCTGGTTGGACTGAGAAATTCCATGCCGACTGCACGGCACTGGGCTGCTTACCGCCACACATTGAGCCCAGTGCTCTGGCACATATCCCCCAGCAGATCAAGATGATCGAGCAGCTGATTGAAAAAGGTCATGCCTACGCATCCGATGACGGCTCGGTCTACTTCAGTGTTTCCTCATTCCCCGATTATGGAAAACTATCTCACCTCGACACCCGCGAGCTGAAACTTGGCACAACCCAAAATCAACGTGCAGATGCCGATGAATATGAAAAAGATTCCATCGCAGATTTTGTCCTTTGGAAAACACGCAAAGCTGAAGATGGCGATAACTTCTGGTCATCTCCTTGGGGCGACGGCCGTCCCGGCTGGCATCTTGAATGCTCCGCAATGATCAAAGAATACCTGGGCAACGACTTTGATCTTCATGGTGGCGGTGAAGACCTCGTATTCCCACACCACGAAAATGAGATTGCCCAGAGCCAATGTTCCTGCGGTGGTGGATTTGCTGCCCACTGGTTCCACAGCACTCACCTGATGGTGGATGGTGGTAAGATGTCCAAATCGCTGGGCAACCTCTACACGATCGAAGACCTTAAAGATAAAGGCCACACCGCAATGGAAGTACGCTACGTGCTCATCTCAGGCCACTATCGTAAGCAGCTCAACTTCACACTGGAATCACTGCATGCCGCAAAAGAAGCACTAGCAAAACTCGCCAAAGGACGCGAAACTCTGTCAATCGCCGCAGGCGATAGTTCAAATTCTAAACTCAACATTCTAAACTCAACATTTGCCGCCGCAATCAACTCACTCCACAACGACCTCAATACACCAGCAGCACTGGGCCATCTATTCTCCGGGCTCAAAACTGCGCAGAAACTCGAAGGCAATGAAGCCGCTGCAAACCTCGCGGCGTTTGATACCATTCTCGACGCCCTTGGCCTCAAGCTCCCCACCGAGGAAAAAACCTCTCACATCCCCGCAGAAATAATAGACCTCGCTGATCGCCGATGGCAGGCCAAACAAGATAAGGACTGGGCAACATCAGATCAACTCCGCGACGAACTCACCGCACTTGGTTGGACGATCAAGGACAACCAGGATGGCTACGATCTCGTTGCCAACTAAACTTTTCCAGCTTAGCATTTGCCACCCGCCAATCACAATTCACTACTCAAATGATCCGACCTCGCCGCAACCGAAAGTCCCCTGCTGTCCGCGCCCTCGTGAGCGAGACAACCCTCACAGCCTCCGACTTCATTTACCCGCTCTTTGTTCACGACAAGAAAACGGATGAGGCGATCGACTCCATGCCTGGCTGTATTCGTTGGTCGATCGAGGGTCTGGTTAAAGAAGCCGGGGAGGCCCACGCGCTTGGCATTCCCGCCGTGGTAGTTTTCCCAGCCATTGCAGACGACTTAAAAACGTCCGGTGCTGAAGAAAGCTACAACGATGATGGCCTAGTCCCGCGTGCAGTTAAGGCACTGAAAACCGCCCATCCCACTCTGTGCGTGATTACCGATGTGGCTCTCGATCCCTACAATGCAGATGGCCATGATGGATTGGTTCACAAAAACAACAACGGCGAGTTAGAAATCATCAATGATAAAACAGTGGAGGTCCTGTGCCAACAGGCTCTGTGCCATGCCAAGGCGGGCGCAGATATGGTATCACCATCCGACATGATGGACGGACGAGTCGCTGCTATCCGAGCAACACTCGATTACGAAGGGTATCAGAATACCTCTATCATGGCCTACACCGCCAAATACGCCTCTGCCTACTACGGTCCATTTCGAGGAGCACTCGAATCCACCCCAAAGGCAGGCGACAAAAAATCTTACCAAATGGATCCCGCCAACGCACGCGAAGCAATTCGTGAAACATTGTTAGACGAGGATGAAGGCGCCGACATCGTAATGGTCAAACCCGCTGGCCCATACCTCGATATCATCTCACACGTCCGAGACACCACCACATTACCGGTAGCGGCGTATCAAGTCAGTGGGGAATACCTGATGATCAAGTCTGCAAGTAAAGACGGGTGGCTTGACGAAAAAGCCATCGTGTTAGAATCTCTCACGGGGATAAAAAGAGCGGGGGCAGACATCATAATCAGCTACTTCGCAAAGCAGGCTGCCGCATGGCTTTAACTTAGACTACTATCAGCATCACCGCTAAACCTAGCAGCATGACTCCAAACGCTAGGTCAAACCAATGTGCTACTCTAAGGTAGCGCTCACGGATCACAGGTACCTGCAGCACAAATACCCACACACACCAAAGGATCACCCCCTCAAACACGATCGTTGCCCATAAGATCAAAGACCAATCATCAGGCGACTTTTGAATCGCCAGAAATGGAGCCGTCACACCAGCAAGAAACATAGCAACTTTTGGGTTAAGTAAGTTGCAGAAAAATCCACGTTTCCAACTCAAGAAGGCAGATTCTCCCTCTCTACTGCACTTCTCTACCGATATAGGTGATGACCGCAAACCACTTCTGATCAATTGGTATGCAAGCCACGTCAGATAGAGAGCTGCAGCGTATTTCATCACAATCACCAATCCTCCGCCTCGACTGTAGAGCGCGGAGATACCGGTAACGGCAATGGCTGCATGCATTGCCAATCCACATGCGATACCTACTGCTGTCCAGCAGCCCGCTCTTCTTCCTGACGCCAGGGCCGTGCGTGTCAGCAACACCATATCCGGACCAGGGCTAAATTGCCCAAGTGCCATAACCCCAGCGAATACCAACCACTCATACATTACAAACCCATCAGTAATCTTTTCTCACAAACGAAAAACAAGCTAACCCAAGAATTACGACTTCAAAGGCAAACGAGGTACCCAGTATGTATAAATCGGAATGCCGGTTCTCGTGAGCATATTGGGCTTTTGCATTCTGAATTTCATTTGGAGCATAGTGCTCCATGTCTCCTGGAGGCTCCGCCAAGCTCCGCCCATTGATAACGATCTTGCGTTTTAGCAAAAACGTAACCTCTCTTGATTTGGGAAGTGGCGCCTCCACCGCTTTCACTATGTTATGAGCTTTCACCATCCCTGATTCGGGCTCTCGCTCCGTACCCGTAACCTCACTCGTGCCTTCGCCAAAATCCATATCAACTCCCAATTTTGCCAGTGTATAAGTTGTGGTGTAAATCCAGCTTTCCGCTACCTGAACGCCCCAGCTCACACCCCACACAAGAAAGGCAACTAAAAGAGACAAAAGCGTAGAACGTGTCCACACCGACGTAAGGACCGCAGTGCAATAAATAAGACTGAATGAGAAAACGATCAGCCAAACAGCATGAAAAATACTAGGAACCCACTCCCCCGTACGAAAGCCTATTGCAAGGAAAACAATCACGCAAAAAGCCAACACCTGAGCACCTCCAAATATTAACCCGCCGATATACTTCGTAAAAAATAATGCTACACGACTCACAGGCTTT
>OBPH01000057.1_pt1 | contig 17206 bp, 23 predicted proteins | sample 1470511 | NCBI WGS metagenome assembly OBPH01 (sample SAMEA3275479, study PRJEB22092) | marine metagenome | biome: Marine environment; feature: Belgian marine environment, sample taken at 3 meters depth; material: Sterile flask | collected 2014-06-25T02:39:52+00 | depth 3 m
TCTTACTCAGTGGATGATAATGATAGCTTCAGGCAAGTACAGGAAGTCTATGTTGAGGCAGGGATCCTATCGGAGACACTGGACAATGTAGGTTCACAGAAGGCCAAGGTCATTGAGACCATTGGCACTGACCCGATTACGCCCACTGGTTATTCACTAGCTAGTAAGCAGGAGAGCGACTTTGAGGGGTTCCAGACTAATCGGTTTACCTTTCTAAAGAACAACGTAATCCTATCTGAGTCCGAGGATAAGGTGGGTTCACAATTGGCCATTGTAAAAGAGGTGTTCAATGGAACCCCTACCACTCCATCGGGATACAGTATAGCTAATACACAGGAATCCGATTTTGGAGGAATACCTACTAGACGCTACACCTTCCTAAAGAACAATTCAATCCTCAATACATCAACCAACAGCATTAATGATGGAGTTGTTGAGGTGTCTACCACGTTCTTTGGAACAGAGGGAACTGTGGTTGGACCCGTCATTTCAAGGACCATTGGTGACGTTGAGGGTATCCCTACCATAACGGTAAAGACACTTCAAAATAATAGCGGCCAACCCATTAGTGGTGCTGGAGTTATTAGCGAATTTCAGCAATACGTGGACTTTACATATCCAGGCGAGGTTAGCATTGCAACCGACACGGACACAGTTGACGGTCCCGCAGGCAACCAGCCGAACTATATTTTTAAAAGCTACTGGTATAGCCTAAAACCACCTGTCACGAGAAAGGTGCTGGCCAATGTATCCATATCATTTCAAGCTGACGGAAACCTAGGTATTACCGCTCCACTTTGGAGTCCAACGGGATGGGCCAAAGGTAGAGTTGATGGACTTGGAACCAACTACAAGATAACTACCGTTCAGCAAACGGCACAAGACAAGGCATTTAATCAATATACTGCCGTGGCGGGTGGAGATAACTCTTATTCTGGGACGGCAGGTTTTGGTAATACCACTGGAGCGATAATGGTGGAAGGCACGTTTATTCTGCCTACGGCTGCGTGGTCCATCGAGGTATCGGGGGGACCAGGAAGACCCGACGGAAATACTTACACCATTGATGCAAAACTTACGCCAGCATTCACTGGTGCTGACGGAACCCAGTATTGGAAAAAAACCCTTGTAGTAGCAACCATACCAATACGATAATGCCAACGCAAAAACAAATAGACTGGGAGAATACGGTTTCCAAGAACTACCAAGCAGCAAGGCGGGAGTCCAATGTAAATCAAGAAAGTGGCGGGATCTTTGATGTTGAAACTGGATACTACAAACCACTGGAACCAAACGAGCAAACTGGCAGACGAAACATACAGGATGACGGAGTTGATACGGTTAACAGAGATAGGGCTTTAAATAATAGGTTAGAATCAGATGGTACTGGTGACCTGCCAGAAGGCTTTGCTGAAGAGACACTGGATATTGTAGATAGTAACAACGCTGCGGCACAGCGCATATTTTTAACTAAATCAGTCTAATGGCTATACTACGAGCAGGCCCTTGGGGCAACTTAAGTAGCCCACACGAGGATGAGCCAGCCGTCAAGGATGATCAAACAGACATCTATCCAGTCAACTGTGCTAGGAGCGATTGGACAAATCAACCTTGGAGACTATTGTACAATAAAAACAGTGACATTAGTATAAGTACTGGAACCGCCGCATTGGGTTCCTCTATTATTGCTGAAGGAGATATTTATGCTACTGTGTACTTTGACTTTAATTGGCAAGCCACCGAAGATTTTGATGTAACATTTCAATGGGATATAACTACCACTAGCCCTACTGGAAGTATATTCCCTACATTAGAATGGCAATATAATACAATTGAGGGAACAGGGGATTATTACTTTGATACCCCATTAGATAGTGGATCAATAGATATAACTTTACCAGCAAGCACTTTTGGTACTGTTCGAGCATATATAGATGGACTAGATAGCAATGGAGTTGATGTTCGGACAGAAGCTTCTATTATTTAATGAACAGATTCTTCCAACTTCCAAATGGCTCAGTGATCCCCTTTATTCCAAAGTGCGGATTGGCATCTACGGCAGCATCAATATTTTTTCATCAAAAAAAAATCAAGGGACACAACTTCAAGTTGACTCGACCAGTATTAAATCACGACAACAAGCCAGCACTTGCACCCATTAGGGACGCGGTAGAACGCTTTAAATCAGCAGTATATCAAGTTAATAGGGGGGATCAAAGCATTACGGTAGACGAGATACTGGACGGGCTAGAGGCAGGAACTTACAGAAACCAGCACTTCCAATCACAGACAGATATATTAAAGGGATGCGAGGGCTGCGAGTCAGTCAAGCTTTACAGGTTCCCAGAGGACTTTCAACAGATGCTAATTGACGGAGGACTAGAACCACTCAGCGAGCATCGGAACAAATCAACAGACAAACCAGAACTTACAGAAGAACAGGAAACCAGAGTAAGGGTACTGTATGCCGATGACATAGCATTACGTTCTACACTTGATTAGATTTCCAATAACTTAACCCCTTATGCTATAATACCGCTATGACACCAGAAGAATTAGAAGCCCAACGACTTGCCGAGGAAGCAGAAGCCCAACGCCTTGCACAGGAGGCAGCCTCCAATAACCCTATAATGCAGCCCACTGACTTAATTGGTCAGAGGGGTCAACAGGAGACCGGGATGGATACCAATCCTCTGCTGATGGGTGGACTAGGTGGAGCAGCAGCTAGACTTGGAACTGAGGATACATCAATACGCGAATTGGATTCATCAAATCGTGAGGTTGCTACTGTAGATGGAAGGGGAGTTCTAAATGGTGTTAATCTATTTACCGGTGACGCAGCGTCCACTGGATCTAATTACGCTGACCTAGTAAATGCGGATCGAGCACAAGCAGCATCGGCAAAGGCTCTAATAGGAGAAGATACTTTCGTAGAACCATTTGACTTTGCGGGTGAAATACAAAATAACCCAACGCCGTATTCCAGTCTGGTGGACAACAGCCCGTTCACTGCATTGGGTGGCACTCCTGTAGAGGAAAACCCATATACGGTTGCACAGGCTGGGTTGACACCAGAAGAACGCGCTAGAATCGAGACTCGACTTGCGCGGACAAATGCTGACATCCTTGCCGAAAATACACCAGAAGAGTACAGGCCCATTGGCGGAGGCTTCTCATTCGGGGGAGACATACCAATTCCAGCAGATCGTGAAGGTGGCTTTATTCCAACACCAGAAGAACTTTTTGCTAGAGGAACACCTGAATTTGCAAATCAAGGTAAAGCACCAGCACCAACTCTAGATACGGCTTTAGCTGAACAAGGTACAACTCCAGCTTTAGCTGAACAAGGTACTCCACAATCTTTAGCTGAACAAGGTAGCCCTCAAGCTATCTTTGAGAGGATCAGAGCTAAGGGTCCTTTGAGTCCAGAGCTTATTGCAGCGGGTCAGAAACGGGCTGCGCTTCTGGGTACAATCTTTGATCCAGAAACAGGTTTCTCTAGGGATCCATTCCTACAATTCCAACAAGCTCAACAGGCTCAACAAGCCGAGCGGGAAGCCTTAGCTAACCGTCCTGGGTACGGTTATGGTGGTGCAGTCAATGATCAATATCAGAGTGCAGATTTTGATACAATCTCACAGGGAGTATTCGATACGCCAATGACTGGTATGCGACCAATCAATGCAGAAACTGGCGAACCCCTATCGCAGGGAGTTATTGATGCTGCTGCTCGTGCTGGTCTAGAACTACCAATGGGATCAGTACCGCTACCTCAAGCACCAGTAAATTCCGTACCTATGGGACGGGATGCAACTCGTGCTGCCCTTGGAGGTCGTACCCTCAATCAGTATTTAAATGCGCCCAACGGCACTGAGGGTGTCTCTGGTTTGCGCACTGACCCACAGGGTCGTATGATTCCTGGTGGATTTGAAACACGTGCTGATGCTTATGGTCAGTACGAGGATGAAGTGTCACAAGCTTACCAACGCCAGTCCGAGCAGATTCAGCAACGCGCTGATCAACGTGACGGAACTGCTGGCCCCCGTACCTACGGTGGTTACACAACATCACAGCTTCGTGGTATGGTCGGCGGAGGAGACAACCTAAGAGCCGCTCAGATGCGAGCAGAGGCTGGACTCAATCCAGTTACAGGCAACCGTGAATCCACTGAAGAACAAAACCAACTTCAAACAGAAGTATTGAAAGCTCGACTAACTAAATTAAAAGAGCAAGACCCAGACAAGCTATCAAAAGCTGAATCATACGCCGACAGGCTCAAACTACAAGGTGATGCTAGAACAGCATTCATCTTCTCTCAGATGGGAACAGCGATGGATGACGTATTCGGTCTTGAGGGTACTGGTGCAGGTGGTGGCGGTGGCTCTTTTACGGAGGCACAACAATCCAGTATCTCTAAGGTGATGGCCGCAAACCCTGGGTCCAGCCGCGAACAAATTATTGCTGAAATGAAAAAGCAAGGTAAACTATAATGGCCATTGATCTATCGGTTCTCGACGAAGCCCCATCTAGTATTGACTTGTCAGTTCTTGACGCGCCTAAAAGCGGCATTGATCTATCAGTCCTTGATAATGAACAAAGTGGCATTGATCTGTCAGTTCTTGATGAGGAGGAACCCGGCATCGGGAAGACAGTAGCTGGCCTTGGTGCTGAGGTTGCTGTCGGCGAGGGTGCTAAGTACGCTGGTGCTGCTGCTGGATTTGCCTTAGGTGGACCAGTAGGTGCAGTCATTGGCTATGGTGTTGGTGCATTGGCTGGTGGCGTAGGTGGTTCATTACTAGCTCAAGAGATCGAGGGACGTGATGAAGCAAGCTGGGGCCGTGTAGCGGCTGACACAGCCATTAACCTTATCCCCGGTGGTCTAGGCAAGGCTTCCAAGGGAGCACGTCTCCTACCACGTCTAGCGGAGGAAGGAACTAAACGTGCAGCAGGTGGTGCTCTTATATCAACTGCTGGTGCTCAGATCGAGAAGGGTGTCGAGCAGGGTGAGTTACTTACTCCTGATGAACTCGGTAACGCTGTACTCGTCGGTGGTGGTCTAGGTCTAGGTCTAGGTGCTGCTGGTGAGTTAATGAAGAAAGCTTATCCTAGGTTCGGCGGTAAGAGTGGCGAGTACCTCAATGAGGCTTACGATAAGGGTGATCTCGATGCAGCACAAATTACGGAGACATTGGCTGGTGAGAATCCTGTAGGTATGGGTTCACGGTTTATGCGATCCTTGTACCGGAACGTTATACCATCTAAGCTTGTTGGTAGGAATGCTACAATGGATTTACTCCGAGCTAAGAATGAATCAGAAGCTGCGACCGACCTAGCTGCCAATGTTCGTAATATTATAGATGGTGCGACTAAGAAGGCATCCAAAGCTGAGACCGATGCGCTCAATGACTACGTGGCTGGGAACAGCAATAGTCTGCCGGAATCCTTTACTGGAATTAAAAGCACTCTGGACGATGCTCGTGTCAAGATTGACCAGTACCAGAATACTATCTATGCTCTTTACAAGTCCGGGGACCTGGACCTTGATCCACGGATAGCAGCGAAGATTAAGAAAAGTATTGATTCTAAGAATTACTTTACCCGTGAGTACAGGTTCTATGAGGACAGCAAATATCGTCCATCTGCTAATGTGGAAAACAAGCTTCGGATGGAACTGAAGCAACAGGGGCAAAGTGACGATGAGATAAATCAATTCCTCCAGAATTTACAGGACAGTCGCTCGGACTCCCTCAAGCTGATGAATACCATTGCTGGTAACAAACGTGTATTCAAGAGGAAGAACGAGGATCTTACTGAAACAATGCGTGAGTACCTTGGTGAGTACACAGAATCAGGGGAGAGACTTTTCGGAACAATTTCTCGCCTCGGAAGATTGGCTTCATACGAAGCTGGTAACCGACGTATAGCTGACGATATGTTGAAGGCAAGGATTGGGCAGACCTTTTCGCCAGGTCAAGTTCCTGAGGGCTTTGAGCCACTTGTTGTGCGTGGACGTGCTATGCGATCCGGCGATACACGTGTTCCCCGAAAGGTAAAAGTACCCGTAACGGAGGAGAACCCGACGGGATACGTTCAATCCAGTAAGCTTCAGAAGGGTGATATTATATACGTACCCAAGGAGGCTAATGAAGCACTCAATGAGTTATACGGAAGTGGAGTAGTAAAGGATACTGGACCGTGGCTTGCCCGTGTTGTTGGCGGTGCGCTCAAGACTACAACTGCTGCCGCAAAGTTTGTGCGAGTCCCATTGAATCTAGCTTCTTATCCAGTGCAGCTTGTAGGACAAGCGATGCTAGTTGCTGGACAGGGACTCAACCCGGCGAGAGGTTACGGCAAGGGTATGCGTGTAGCTATCAATGAAGCTCTACCCCAAAGATTTAAGACGGGTCAGATTTCCTTGCTAGAACTTAACCGACTCAAGGAGTTAGGGCTAGTGGACAAGGGAGTTACAGCATCCGACATCCGCGATGGTTTCAAGAATGGTATTGCACCTAAACTATTTCAGCGTTCCATTAATGCCACGGGTAAGGCATATAATAGTTTCGATACGGCGCAGCGAATATCCGTGTACGAGAACTACAAGAAGTTCCTTGGTGACATTATACCTGAGGCTGACATCAAGCGTATGGGTACACGTGAGTTTGAACAACTTGCCGGTGATCTTACGAATAATACCTATACGAACTATGACCGAATCAATAAGGGCCTACGTTCTTTATCTCGATACGGCATCCTTAATGAGTTCGGCGCATTTAACTTTGAACTTGTCAGGACCACATTCAATCAAGCAAAACTAGCCAAGCAAATGACCGATGGTACATTCTCTCAGATGTTGCAGGAGAGGTACGGTGTTCAGATGAATGATGATACGTTGCGCAGAATCAAGAATGAAGGGTTCAAGCGTATGGCTGCACTGAGTGCTATTCTCTCGGCTGGATCTACTATACCGATGGTGCTAAACCGGGAGGGTGGCATTGATGAAGAGCAGGAGAAAGCAATGCGTGAGACGGTTCTAGCTCCGTGGGAAGAAAATGTAGCACTTCATATCCGTAAGGATGGCGACAAAATTAGAATAGCTAACTTCGGGTATCAGATTCCAACCGCTGAACTATCATCAGTTGTTGGTTCAGCACTACGTGGCGACAACTTTATGGATGCAGCGGGTCGATCAATTGATTCAATGTGGAGTAAGTTCGGTGGTGACCTTACTATCAATATGAAGAATATGGTGGCCGCAATAAACAATATGGATGCCAACGGTCGCCGCATCTCGGACAAGGTTGACGGCCTATCTAAGAACCTTGACCTTGTAAGCTGGTATATGGGTGAGAATTTTACCCCTGGTACTTACTCCGATTTAAAGAAACTAGATGAGCGCACCACAATGGACAATGCCCTTAGGTATACTCTGGGTTACCGCGTTCGCAATCTAGGTATGATAGAGGGTGCTGAGAATAAGTTCCGGGATATGAAGAAAAGCTTTGCTGGTATCAGATCTAAATATTCAGCATCCAGTTACCGTGACAATGATATGTCAGGTGCTTATCAAGAATTGAATAGGACTTACCAATCACAGATGGAGCAGGGCATACGTCACGTAAATAACCTGCGCACACTGGATGCATCGGAAGAGGCAATCAAGCAAAGTCTAAGGAAAACATTTACTAAGTCAGAGGTTCAAAATCTAATGACTGGTACGGTCCCCGATATGCCTATATCAACTAGTGTTCCTTCCAATCGCATTGATAAGAGAGCACGTTATGTACAGCTAGCTGGCAAGATGCCGGAAGAGATGGCAATGAAGATGCTGCGGGATGACTACGAGGCTGGCAAGCTCAAGCGCAGTGACGTACAGGCCGTCATACGTCGAATGCAAATGCAGCAGTACCCAAGGTAACGAAAAGCCCCGTCCTCCACATAAAAAGGACGGGGCTACCGTAACGAAACAAGGAATCAAATAGGACATAAACCGATCCCGCTGCGGATTACTCCAACAGCTTACCTTGTTATTTCAGTGAGAACAAGGAAGCAAACTCACTGATAAGCATTATACACTATGGGTTCTTATATTTAGTAAGTAAATCTTTTAGGTTGCGCTTCTCATCCTGTAGTTCCTTTCGCTGCTCGGTCATACGATCAATGCGGTAGGATAGGAGCCGGGATTCCTGCCGAATCATATCGATCTGGGTCTGGATTCTTTCGATGTTTTCTTCGGTGTCTTGCATCCTCTGAACTTGTGCGGAAGCCTTCTCCTTGTCAACAAATAACTCAGGAAAATTTAACCCTTCTAGAGGATAATTTAACTCCTCGTAGCAGAAGGTATCACGAGCAATAGCGGCCTCCTTCTCGTCGTCAAAGTAGCCAAGTTCGTACCGCTTAGTGCTCCCGCCATTTACACAATTAATAATTGTGACCCGGCACTTTTTTCGACCAGTTGGCCAGAATACTCCCCGGTACTGAGAATTACCTGTTATCTTTCGTGATCCCCTAAGATTCTGAGAGTGTGTGACATACCGCAAGTTGGATGGTGCATTGTTTAACTTATCCCCATCGATGTGATCAACGTCGTAGTTCCTTGGTCTACTTCCAAGGAATGCTCTTGCGATTAACTCGTGAATCTTGAATGACCTTGAGTTAATAGTGTGCTGCACGTAACCATTGTTATCTGTGCATCCAAACGTCCTACCTTTACTGCGAGGAACGTGGACCTCTACACTGCCATCCGAGTAGCAGGTTACTCTTATTCCGTTTACGCTTATATCCTTTGATGTTTCTGTAGCTATCATAGTTCTTGTGTGTTGATGGTATGTGCGCTGCGATTGTATAGGTAACCGGTACGCTTGGTTATTATTTGTACTGCTTCAAAGTCCGTAGTCCAAGGCATCTCACGATCCTCGAACCCGAAGTCGTAGTCATCCCGAATTAGCTTAGATATATTCCAGACATACAGAAGATGTTGGTATCCATTGACATAGATGAAGTCCTTCTTTACTGATTCAGCTATACCGATATTGGTATCAAGCTTTAGCTGCTCAATAATCCAGGGATCATATGCCTTTCGGCGTACCTTGATTTCAACTAAGTAATCAATGCTCTCGTAATCAAAAGGACTGAACTCGTCCTCGGCTTTGATCAGCTTATTCATCTTAGGAAAAGCCAACATTATATTTTGTGCTACTTGTTCTTCTGTCATTATCCGAACCTCCCTGTGCAGTGATAGAATTTAAACGTACCTCCGATGTCGCGCTCACCTTCACGGTTCTTAGCTATCTCGTAGGTTAGACGGGTGAAACCTCCACGGGCATCTTTATCCTTAGAGGATTCAACATCTCCGTTTGAGGGATACATAAGCAGAACAACGTCGGCATCATTCTCGATGTCCCCGGAATCCTTTAAGTCATACAATTTAAGTCGGCCATTCTTGGCTCCCTCTCGGTTGACCTGTGCTAGTAGGATAATGGCGATATTGAGATCAATAGCCATCTGCTTAATTTTGTGAGAGATACTGGCGATGCCCTCGGCCTTACCCATCTTGGAAGAGAATGGTATAAGCTGTAAGTAATCAATGACCAGTAGCTTTACGCCGTGCTTGTTAACGAACTGTCGGGTCTGGCTGTATAGATCATCGGCACTCTTGACTGAGTGCGAGGTGTACACGGGCATTGTCTTGAGATCAGAGATAGTCTCGTGAACCCGCTTGACCTGCTCTGGTTGGGCTATGTTGTCCTCCACGCTGCGAAGGTTAACGCCGGAGATAACTTGCGTCAGTCTCTTGGTAAGCTGCTTCTGTGGCATCTCCAAGGAGAAGACTCCACAGGCGTGACCATCCTTTGCTACAGCCTGGGATACAATATACAGGGCCAGTGCTGACTTACCACAGGAGGTAGGTGCAGCTACAGTCATTACTTCACCCGCGGCTATGCCCCGATTGCCAAGCTCACTATCCAAGTTATTGGTATGCGTCTTAACAACGTCGGGTACGTAGTCACCTGCTTGCATCCTAGCGATGTCCTCCAGTAGCTCGTCGGCGGACGAACCGATCCCGGATTTATTCTGGCTGAATAAGGGACGTGCAGTAATCTCGGCCTCAAGGGTGCTGCGTATCTCGTCATAGCTAAGAGCCTCGGACTCCACATTCTCGACAGCAATCCGGCAGGACTTCATAATCTCACGGAGCCTTGCCTTCTCTGCTACGATGTTCGCGTAGAACTTGGCTGTGAGTTCGCTGTAAACGCCGTCAGCTACCGATAGTATACCTGCTATACCCCCGACCTCGTCAAGCCCTCTGAGGGACTTCAGGTGCTCTGCAATGGACACCTCGTCAATGGGCTTACTCAGTTGAGCAAGTTCACCTATGGCTTGGTACAGTAATTTAAATCTTAGTACGTAAAAATCCTCGGCCTCCAGTAAAGGACGGACCATATCATATACGGATGCGTCACCTGGGAATAGGCAGGATGCTATTAATTTTCTTTCAGCCTCGGCACTATGTGGCTGGTTCGTCGTCAGTAGGTTTGTTTCGTTCATTATCAAGTAATTCTACCAGAGAACGAAGGACTTGTCCAAGGGACTTATGAGCTACACGATTCACCTCCGGTAACCTATAACTATCAATTGAATTATAGATGGAGAGAGATACTTCGGCGGCTTCTTTTATTTTAGTCATTTCGTTGCGGTCTATTTTATTATATTGAGTCATAAGAATTACTTGCCCCCTACCGAATTGTAAGGGGCAAGCATCTTAGCACAGGGACTTACTCCGACTCTGCTCTTTCGAGCATCCCTATGGCTATCAACGAGTAGCCAATTAGGTCGCGGAATATGTCCTTGGATTGGTCGCCATTAGTAACTACTTTTAGCTGACCGTCGTTACAGAAAGCCTTCGCTCTCTGGAATTTGTCCTGCATCCGAATGCAAACACCTGTTAAGGGATGAACACCGAACTCGGAGGAAGCATCGAAGTTTGCGAAGGGGTTATCGCAGCTTTCGCCTCCTGTGTAATCCGAGCATTTGTGAGCGGTTAGTTCCAAAATGGAACTGACCTCAGCACGCCGGAATGTTTCCCACCAGATCTTATCGAATGAAGATGAGGACATCCTTAGAATGGGGTGTTGTCATTGGTTGGCGCACTTGCAGCTTTTGGCTCAGATGAGCTACCTGCGGGTGCTGCGTCCACTGGATTCAATGCCAGAGAGAGGAAGTTCGTACCGCTCTTGGCCGTCTTCTTCCAGCCCTTGAGGTAGTACTCCTTACCCTCGACATTAATCTTCCCGCTGTAGTCAGGATGATTTGGTTTTTCTTTACGGTCATTGACGAAGAATGTACCGGAGTTAGTGTTATCGTATTGTGACATAATATTACTTTCGTTATTGGTTATGATTAGGCGACATCTTCATCCAGCTTTACAGCACGGATGGTTGTGTCAGGTTGTTCTAGCTTGACGCTCAAGTGTTTAGCAAGTGCGTCGATTTTCTGATTAAGCAATTGGTTCTGCTTATCCAAGAGGTTATTGTGCAGTTGTGCTGCTTCAAGATTTTCTTTCATCTCCTTGATGATAGTTTCGTAATGGTTGTCAAGCATTTGAATGCTGGAGATGACATCAATGATTTCGTTTCGTAAGTCCATAATATTTGTGCGCAACAGAATGTTTCGCTTAGAATCCTTGTTTTTGTTTGGTTGTAGGTTTAGGAAGTTTGCTGCCGTGGTCATTAGTAGCGTCCGGATCTTTGGTATCGTCAATAGCAAAGAGGCCATTCAGTGCATATTTTCTGGCGTAGGATGAAGCACTGCCGGTAATCTGGGCATCGTCCATACCTTTCTTTGTCTCAGCCTCACGAGCGTAGGCATTAACGTGAATCGAGCTATCACTGCTATCCTCTGTGGATGCAATCACGGCAGTTGACTTGACATAGACCCGACCACCGACCTCAACCATTTCATCGGTGATGACTAAGGTACAGGCCCACTCAGCCAGCAATGGCTTAACGGATGTAAGGATGTCCTCGGCGGAACGGTAGCGGTAACCACCGAACTTATTAGTCTGACCCTTCGGAGCTTTCAAAGAGGACTGAATCCCCTGGAGTTTCTGATGTATGTTCATTGTATCTGTTTTGGTATTACTCATATTTATTTTTGGTTAGTTTACGGAACAGCTCTTTACGCTGCTTTTGATTTTTACAAGAAGCAAGATCACCTTCACTTGCTCCTAGGTCTTTTAACTCTGATACTTGTTCGGCTGCTGTCAAGCTATTTGCAAACTTTCTTGTAAGTTGTGTAAGTCCCACGGGATGAAGGACATCCAAGGATTCATTCTCCAGATAAGCAGCCATTGCATCTAAAGTATTTGGCAAATCTTCCTTCTGGCCCTTGCACATCTTGAGATAAAAGTTCTCAACTTTTCCGAGAAGACTGTTGGCCTGGCGAGAGATTACACCTCGGACCATTCCGGTCTGGTGGTCGTGATCCAGCACCCAGTCCTTTGTCTTAATGTCCAAGATGGGACAGGAGATTGGCTTGTTAGCCTCCCGGAACTCCTTGATTTGGTTTTGTGATAAGTAAGTCATAGTTTTTAATACGGAATCAAAGATAGAAATATACGCTGTTTACCCGATATAATTTTTCCTTGAGTTGAGTTATGATTGGTGGATGAAAATGCTCTGCCTGTTCTTCCTGCTTGTTTCCAATTCACTTATCGCCTCACCAGCAGCGATCGAGGTCCTGTCCGCCAGCGGCCTTACGCATTCGATTGCCCAAGCTAGGACTATGTATGCCGACATTGGTGACAGCGTATTCTTCAAGCAAGTTGAGCCATCCGAGGGTATGCTGCTGCTTACTGATAATGGAGTCATAAAGTTCAAGCCGGGTTCTGAAAGTAATCGTGTGGTAGTTGCGGTAGTGAAGAATTATTCATAGCGCATTACAGAGGATTGGTCGGCTCACCCTGAAGGGCAGCGATTGCCTGCTTGAGCTGGTTGTTCTCCTCCTGTAACCGGAGGTTCTCATTCCGTAGGTAGATGAAGTTCTCCCTTACATCCATAATGATGTCCGCGAGTGGTGGTTCGTCTAGGTTATCTGTCATAATGTTTTTGAGTTGTTTCCATTTTTTTCCATTTTGGAAATAGTTGGTAGTTGATAATTAGGTAGCTTGAACTGCCGCCTCCAGAGCGCATAGGTTGAGCGATGGATACCGGACTGAGTGACTGCTGTATCAAGAGATACACCCTTGTCCCGCATTGAGTCAATCTTTTTCACAACCTCGGCCTTCTCCTCGGTGCTGAGTCGATGAGTGATTCGGTTGCAGTTACTGCCAGGGATAAAGTTCCGTGTCCCCGCTGCCGCCTCAATCCTCTCATTGTCCTCAACCTCCTTGGCAATCCGGGCTGCTGCCCAGCGCATAAAGCTGCTGTTTGATTCTGCTGTTGTTTCGTACATTCTTCTTATTTAGTTAGTTCTCTTGGCGAACCATCTATGATAGTTCTTTTGTTGATAATATTTTCCCTGTGCCTCCTCGCTTGAAGACACATATTCCTGTCCTGTCCGGCATCTTCTTGAGAAGTAGGCGCACCGCTTCTTTTTCATCGTGCGCCCACTTGTAAGTCCTCCCGACGTAGCCCTCTGGCATATCGTCGTGATGTGTTAGGATCTCGTACTCAGTCATTCAGACGTTGTATCAAGGTAACGAATGCCTTGGCCGCAGTAGCAGGGACTACTCCATTTCCGAGAAGTCGAAGTCTGTCCACCCTGTTGGCAGACCCATTAGTTGCTCGACCCAGTCCGGATTCAGCTTGCCCTGTGCCTTGCCGCAGTGACCCGCTATCTCCTCTTCCAAGTTCGCCTTCTTCCTGTTCGCCAGTTGCTCCCGATTCTCCTCGGTGATTACCGGATGAACTTTGTTGGCTCTTGGTGTCGGCCACTGCTGTGACTCTTGGCTCTTCCCATTCGTGCTGAGGTTCGCTTGGTCGAGAAGGCCAACGTGTGCCACCCGTTGCCCAAGTGTCTGCTTGGATGGGTTCGCCCTGCTCGGAGGAACTGTGGCGTTGGAATCCTTCCAATCCCTTGTCGTGGCTGTCGGCCAGTTCTGATGTTCTCTGATCACCTTCTCCTCTAGGTAAAGAGGAACGGAGGTCTGCCCGTTTGACTGACGAAACTTCAGGCACTTCTCCATTGTCTCCTCGTTCCTTACTCGATTCACTGCTGTGGGGGTTGGCCAGTTCTTCGCCGCCTTCCTGCTGTGATCCATCTCTGGATAATGCACTTGCTCCCTTAGGTTCATACACCCCGCGTTCTTCTCGGCTCTGGTCTGCGCCAGCTTCTCTGGTGTCCGAACGATGTTGTTTGAGTCGAATGTCTGCGGTGTTGCCCAGTTCTTCTTCTCGTAAGTCTCCACTGCATCTCGAAGCTTCGCTCCGTAGCTTATCCCGCTCTCCCTTGTTGCCTTGAAGCCCGTTGAGGTCATCTCCACATTGCTTGCTACTCCACCCTCCACGCAACCCGCTACGCTCGCTGTCGGCCAAGCCAAGGATGAAGACTCGCTTTCTCTGGTGAGGTGCGCCGACTTCAGCCGCACTGAATACTCCCGCCGTTGCTCGATAACCCAATCCTTCCAACTCTCGGAGGACATACTGGAGAACTGATTCTCCGTCTGCTGTCTTGGCTGAGATGATTCCCTCAACGTTTTCGAGGAAAACAATTCGAGGTTGGCACTCTCGGATTCCGTCTGCGATGTAAGGGAAGAGGTGTCTGGGGTCTTCAACGCCGTTACGCTTTCCAGCAGCTGAGAATGGCTGACACGGGAATCCGCCAGAGAGGATGTCCACGCATCCACGAAACTCCCCGTAAGGGAAGGTCTTAACGTCCGTGTACACAGGTGCTGCATCCAGTTCTCCCGCTTCCATCTTTGCAACCAAGTTCGCGACAGGGAATCCTTCCCTCTCCACGTAAGCGATCTCTCGCAGATTTGGGAGAACTCTTCTGAGTCCAAGCCCAATGCCTTCGTATCCAGAGCAGAGGCTGAGGTGTGTAATTGTTTTGGTATTATCCACATTGTATCTTTCTTTTAGGTTATGTTTATTATTTATTGTTAGTCCTACATTCTCAAGAGCCAGTACAGCTCGGCACATTTCTTTGCTACCTTGATACCCTTGTCAAGCTCCTTGTCATCCCAGACCTTGTGGTAGTGCTTCTTGGTATCGCAGTCAATGATCACGGAGATACAGCCCGGAAGGTAGTCCAGCTTGCGCTCCTTCATTAGCATATATGCTTCGATTCCTAGCTGCTGGCAGTCCTTGTCATAGCACTTGGCCTTGCCCTTGGTATTGGTGCGGCACTTGTAGTCCGCTAGGAACAGCTTATCGTCGCTGTCGTAGCCAATGAAGTCCACGCTGCCAGCGATCTTGATTCGACTGCTTGCAATGATATGCTCACAGGATACAGGCTTTACGCCCTCCTCGTGAACCCAATCCACAAACGGCATCGCCCACTCATTCCAGACGCTATCATCCGGCGCACTACCCTCATCTATATAGTGATGATTGATGAAGTCCTCAATTACTTTGTGGACTGTCGTACCGAACTCCGAGGACTCAATAGTTTCACCAGTCTCCGGATGCTCCCTTGTGCCATAGGTAAGACGCTCTAACTCCTGCCAAGCTAGGCTAGGGTACGCCCTCGCTAGTTGAGCCATCATACGGGGCTTATAGATGCTATCAAGGAACGCATCCTTTACGATGCCTAGTACAGTCGTAACAGAAGGGTAAACCTTCGCTAATTTCCGCGCTTGTGCGGGTGTCATTATGTCGGCCTCGAACTCGGGGTTCAAAACATCTTTGCAATTATAGAAGTGGCTCATTTTCTTTTCTTTCCGTATGTTGGGTAAGATGCGCGTCCCGTTTTGGTACGCCGTGCATCCTTGATTAGACCTAGCTGCCGGAAGTGAGCCACCGCCTGGCGACCCTCCTCCATTAGCTTGCGATTCCGCATTACTGATTCGTACAGATCAGCGAACTTGTTTGATAGTTGACTTGCTTCGCTCATTTATAGCTCCTCTTGATCCATAATGAACTCCACACCTTCGCGTAGTACGTCGATGCGCTGCTCTGAATCAGCGAAGTAACGGCCAGCAAATAACTCGATATTGTTTTGATCAATTATTATCAAGGTATCTTGGCCTAATGTGCTTTCTTTGGCTTCCGGTATCATTGGTCTTACCCAGATAAAGCGAAGCTGCTGTTCCGCGATGAAATGTAGCACCTCATCGGCGGTGCGTTTTAGTACTTCTTCTTCCTTTTCTATTTCTTCGGTCATTGTATTTTTTATTGGGATTAGAACTTAGCAATCAGGGCTGCGATTAGTAGCATAATGCTGCCGCCTAGACAGCAGGCCAGCACCACACAGGCGGAGTAAAAGATCTTCTCGCCGCCTTTGACGAGATGATCGAGGGTTGTATTTTCTTTTCGGTTTTTCATTATACGATTGTGACGCAGCAGTCACCTCCTTCGGATTCGATTTCATCTTCTGATGAGTAATTAGATTGAGCGATGTCAATTGCCTCAACTTCTGAAGAGGCGATTACATTCCGGTGATACGTTACAGTTTCCTCCCATTGGACACTATACGTTTTGGTTTCTTCTGTTCTTTTCATTATTATTACGTTGTTATCGGTGTTGATGTATATCAAGGCTTGACATACTTTTTGATGTGATGTGTACCTTAAGACAGTCAGCCCTTGGTAGTCAATCATTAATTAATATAAAAAAGGGAGTCAAGGACTGACAGTCATATGACTGACAGCCATAAGGTAGGCTTAGATTAGGTCCAGGGTCTCCCGAAAGATGGTCGCCCTGTCATCGTGGCTAAGTGACTCAATCGGTAGCTCACGGGGTGTCTCGCTGTCAGTCCAGTAGACTAGTTTCACGATCTCGAACTCTTCCAAGTCCCGCTCCTCCCAGGCTTCTGTGACTTGGGACTCCCCGGCTTCGCTGCTGCTCTCGCAGTGAGTTGTCACGGCCTCCGCTTCGACTGTTATGTCAAAGTACTTGTCAGGCCGTAGCTCGATGCCTTCTAGTTGTATAGTTTTCATATTCTTATTTGTTAATTTTGTTGGCTAATTCCTTGATGCCTTTATTGAGTCTCTTGAATGCGAAACTATTCTGGGGTGGTAGGGGATTTTAAAATCGGTGGGTTAGTGGAC
>OBPH01000058.1_pt1 | contig 17119 bp, 20 predicted proteins | sample 1470511 | NCBI WGS metagenome assembly OBPH01 (sample SAMEA3275479, study PRJEB22092) | marine metagenome | biome: Marine environment; feature: Belgian marine environment, sample taken at 3 meters depth; material: Sterile flask | collected 2014-06-25T02:39:52+00 | depth 3 m
CTTTCAGCCTTTTTCTCGGCTCTCCTTCGGTGTCATTCTATTTGGCGCAATGCGGTTTTCTGTTAGGATGGTTTTTATGCTTGCTTTGATTTTAAATCTCGGCAAATAAGGTTAGTTTTGTCTATGGGAGATGGTGTTTATAAGACAGGGGAGTTCATGTTGGCAATACGCTTACGCAGCGGGGTGTACTCTTGAGTAATTTCATCTATCTGAGTTGGTCCTGTATTCTGCCACTGCGTAGACTGACTCGGATAGATACGGCACTGCTTCGTGATCTCTTGACATTGGTCACCATGTCGGATAAATCATCATTTATACGACACGTCGTATAACCACCCGAAATATCCGACATGATGAAAACCTACCTATGGCAAGAGCCTGACTTCCCTTACTTTTACCACAACCCTGCTGTGGTAAAGCCTTTGGAAGATGCTTTTCGTGTGGAGGTGGCAGGTCTGGACCGGATGCAGGCTCAGCAAAATGCAGGATTTGAGGATGTTTTAACCGAGGAAATTGTAGCCAACTCGGAAATTGAGGGGGTGATCTTGGATCGGGATTCAGTACATAGCTCCTTCGTCAGCAATATTTCTCCAGTTGAGGAGAAGGAGCAGGGAGCAGTGACCTTAACCCGGATGGCTCTGGCAAACTACGACAAGCCGCTGAGCCACGACCTGCTTTTGTCCATGCACCGGGAAATCCTGAAAGGTTCGAAATTCCCTGATGAATCCATAGGTGCCTATGTCGGTGATATGAAAATTGTCAGTGGTAGCCGACTCGACCGAGAATACCAGGTCATCCATGAAGGCGTGAGCAAGGATCTCGTCCACGATAAAATGACGGAGTTCATCGAGTGGTTTAACCAAAGCCCTTCTGAATCGCCGTTAGTGAATGCCGTGCAAGGGCATGTTCACTTTGAAACGATTCATCCGTTTTGTGATGGTAACGGTCGGATTGGTCGCAACCTGATATTGATGGGGCTGTGTCGGGACCTTGGCCGAAATACACCGCTGGCACTTTCCCGGTCCTTTAACACGGATCTCAAAAGCTACTACCGACAATTTGACGGCGGTCTCGATCTCACCCATACGATTCAAGCCATGAGCCCTTTGTTTCAAAATGCCGTGCGGGAAACCGGTCGGATTTTGGAGCTTACTTCTTTCCGGACGGTGGTGGCCGATCAAGCAGACTCCCTCAATGAGAGGCAACTGAAGGTGATCAACCGCTTAATCGATTATGAACTCAGGGGTGGTTTTGATGGTGGTATGAACAATACCAAGTATCAGAAGATGACCGGTATCGGTGATCGAACCGCCCTCAGAGATCTGAATGAACTACAAGAGTTGGGGGTGATGGTGAAAACCGGCCAGCTCAAAGGCACCCGCTACCATCTCAATATCCCGCATCTCATAGAGAGCCTTTAACCTCACTACTCAACTATTAAAAAAAATGCCTTGTCCCCAATCTTTGATCAAGAGCCGAGAACTGACGCACCAAGAGCTCACCATATCACCTAGCTATATGTCGACAAACACCAACATTGCGACAAAGTCGACGTTCATCAACTTTTTATCCTTGTCGCCGTTCGCCCACATCGTTATAGAGAGCCTATGAACATTATCAGTGTTAATGACCTCGCTTGTCATATCAAACAAGAGCGTAAGAACCAGGGCTGGACGCAGGCGGAGTTGGCTGAACGCTCAGGAGTGAGTCGGGACTGGATCATCGGTCTGGAAAAGGCAAAACCTAGCGTGGAGCTGGTGCTGGTGTTGCGTACGCTGAAGGCTCTGAACCTACCTCTCTCCATTGACCAACCTTCAGCCAAGAGCTCATCTTCCGAAGGTGTTAACCTCGAGGATGTCCTGAACAACAGCCGATCCCACAACGACAGGCCATGAAGACCGACACTCTCAGCATCATTGCCAACAGGCAAAAACTAGGCGCAGTGAGCTACCAAGGCAACCGCATCAGCTTTCGTTATGCTCCTTCATGGCAAGAATCGCCCGGAGCCTTCCCTCTTTCGGTATCCATACCTTTGGCCCTGAACGAACACTCTCACGAAATCATTGAAGCTTATCTGTGGGGGCTACTGCCGGATAACAAAACGGTGCTCGACCAATGGGGTAAACAGTTTCACGTGTCTTCACGGAATGTGTTCCGACTACTCGAACATGTAGGAGAAGACTGTGCAGGAGCCATTCAATTTATTCCAGAAGCCAGAGAAAACGAGTTGCTGGAGCAGCCCTACAAAGAGCAAGTTTCATGGCTTACCGAAGATGAGTTGTCCGAACGCATGCAACTGGTTCTGCACAACCACGGCATCCAACGAGTCGCTACCGATCAGGGCCAATTCAGTCTTGCCGGAGCCCAACCCAAAATCGCACTTTACCAGTCGCCTGAATCTGGAACATGGGGTATCCCCCGCGGGCAAACACCCACCACTCACATCCTTAAGCCAGCAGCAGACAACTTCCCAGGCTTTGCCGAGAATGAACACTTCTGTCTTACTCTTGCTTCCGCACTTGGCATCACCACCACGGATTCGGCAGTGCTACACACAGGTGATATTCCTGTCATCGTAGTCAGACGTTACGATCGCATCTTGCAAGGATCACATTTTACCCGCATCCATCAGGAAGACTTCTGCCAAGCCCGGGCGATATACCCTCACCTTAAGTATCAAAGCGATGGCGGCCCATCAGTCGAAGACATAGCCAATGTGATTTGGGATGTATCCAGTGATGCCTATCAGGACATCCTCACCTTTGCCGATGCTCTGATCCTCAACTTCTTGATCGCAGGTACCGATGCCCACGCAAAAAATTACTCCCTGTTGATAGCTCAAAACAATCAAGTGCGCCTAGCACCTCTCTATGACATAGCCAGCACGCTTCCCTACCCACTCGAGGTATCTCCCCATAAGGCGAAACTCGCCATGAAAGTAGGCAGCACCTACCAACTGAAAAAGATCGAACCGCGTCACTGGCACGCTTGCGCCAAACAACTTCGACTTCCACAGGCACGGTTCATGGAACGCATCAACGATATAGCCATTCAAATCCAGACACTGGCTCCAAGCACAGCGAAGAAACTAAACAACCAAGGCCTCAACCATCCTGTCATTCGGAAACTATCGGAGACCATCACCCAACGAGCAGACCAGATTCATAGTCAGTATTCTTCAGATTAATACCGACCTTCCACTCGACATCCCCTCCCTGTGATCAGAAGATTTTATCAATTCATACTGATCAAAAATAACACCTATTTCTGAGTAGCCGTTTGTTCACTATTCTGTAAAGGCTTGGATCAGCTTGAGAGGTGCGTCTTCTAGCATCTTCCCCATGCCTTGGTTGTGGGCCGTAATGACGGCGACGAGGTCAAGCTCGGGAAACATGAAGATAAACTGACTGGCACCCTTCCAGTTTATGGCCCACATAGAGTGAGAGGATCTGAACCTATTGATAGGCAATTCCAAGGCTCTGTCAACATGCTTCCGGAGCGAAGGCCGGAGGCCGCAGCGTAGGATGCATGTTGAGCGCGATACCTCTCCCCGGGTAACCAACCGAAGGCGAACTCCTCAGGGGTCTTCATACTCAGGCTGCGGTGTGGTCGGATCTGGTTGAACTTCTTTCTCCAAGCGGCGATTACGACCCGTGCCTCGCTCAGGGTAAAAAACAGTTCACGCGCCAGGCATTCACGGCGGAACTTGTCGTGGAAGCTTTCCACATATCCATTCTGCCACGGACAACCGGGATCAATGTAGAGTGTCTTTATGTTTTCATATCTTAGCCACGCCTGCAGTGACTTTGCTACAAACTCAGGACCATTGTCGCTACGAATGTAGTCGGGAGCTCCGTGCCGATCCACAAGTTCGCTCATTACCTCCTGCACCTTGCCCGAGCCGATATTGCGGGCGACATGCAAAGCATGCACCTCACGCGTGTATTCATCCACAACGCTAAGCGTCCGGTAACTGCCTCCTTTGATCGTGGTGTCATGGATGAAGTCCCACGTCCAGACATGCCCCCTGCGAGCTGCCTTCTTCGGGTGCTGGCCTGTGGAGATGCCCCGGCGACTTTGTTTCTTCTTGGGTGGAGGAACTTTCAAACATTCCTCGCGACGCACCTTGCGCACCCGCTCGCTGCTTACTCGCAGTCCACGGTTCCTCACCAGTCTCCCCACCTTGTCCGAACCAAGTTCGGGGTGTTCTATGCTCAGATCAACGATGGCGTTATCGATCGTCTCCTTCTTAACGGAAGGGAACTTCGGACGATAACGCAATGTTGAGCGATGCACTCGGAAGTAGGACGAGGCCTTGCGCTGGCTGCACTGCTTGCTACTGACGGCAAGCAATGCGTAATTCCGGCGGTGCGCCGCGCTTACAGCTTTTTTTCGAGTGCCTCCTGCAGGATCTTGTTGCCGAGCATCGCATCGGCATACATCCTCTTGAGTTCGGTGTTTTCCTTTTCAAGCGACTTGAGCCGCTTGGCGTCCGCCACGTCCATCATTCCATACTTCTTACGCCAGCGGTGCAGGGTCGCCACCGATATTTGCTTTTGCTGACAGAAGCTCTCCTGGCTCAGGTCACTGGCATCGCATTCGCGGAGTAGTAGGATGATTTCTTCGGGTTTGTGTCTTTTCTGTTTTGTCATGTTGTTTGGATTTGGATGTTACCAAATCCTCTCACTCAACATGGACCATTTTTTCTGGCGGCGGCCAATGCATCCGGAATGGATTAAAGCTCTCGATCAACAATGGAGGCATTATCCTGCAACAGGGGGGAATCTATATGATGTGCTGCCAAGTATTGGGGATTTCATGCATCCCGATAATCCTCATAATATTGCATGGTATCCCAGCTATAAACAGAAAATCGGGGAAGAGCTAAATCTTAGGGCTTGTGAATCTTACAAGTGGCTAGTGAATCTGTCTACTTCCAGAAATGAGGACAAAGCAAAGAAGTTGGAGGAGGGGCTAAATCATATTTCACTCGCCGCTATCAAAGGCGATAAAGATTTTTTTATCACCTTAGGAAAAGCTCTCTCGGAAACATTTGAACCATGTCAAACTTTGACATTAGAGCAGATCCAAAAACAGCCAATATCCAGAAGTCGTAAAGGAGTCACTCAACGCCAATGGTGTAGAAGATTGTGGATTAGTCGTGGTCTCTGGCTGTTGCCCCCTCATCTCTTACAACAGGAGCCATTTTCGTTGTCTTACGCAACTGTCGGCGAGTTGACTGGTAAACGGTATAGTGGAAATAAAGAACTGCTCCAAAACGATGGTCTCTATCTTACCGAATCCCTATGGTGCAATGAATGGCAAGATAATACGAAGAGTGTATCACTTACTGCTGAGGGCAGAAAAATGCTTCCTAATCATCGTGAGATTGGGCTGCCATGGGGTATCGTGTCTGCTGACATGATTTAACCCGATTTGTAGGATAAACCGGCCCTTTTTGAGGGTTTGTCGTGTCTAGTCAGCTAGTCAGACACAGTTTTCAGGTCGTTCCATAGCGTGTGGATTTTTTGAGACACTCTTGGCCGTTATGAACCAACCAACACCAAATCCAACAGCCATCTGGCTCCGCGATAAACAAGCCGTAGCCACCTACTCAATCAGTCGCACTAAACTCTGGATGCTTGCCAAGGCTGGCAAGATCAGAAGCGTCTCACTACAAGAGCCAGGCATGTCCAGAGCGACACGCCTATTCTGCGTGAAGTCCATCGAGGAATACATCGAGAGCTTCCTTCCTGAAAATCAAACCAAGGGAGAAACCGAGTAATGAAAAAGACACCCCATTACGAGGTGCCTCTCTCTCAAAGTCGTTTTCTACGCCGACACGAAGAGAATAGCAGCACCCCACAAAATAACAAGCAAGAGATCACCATTGATGACCTCGATGATCGACCAGAGCGCACGTATCTTGCTCACTTCATACATGCACCGTCAGCACCGTCCACCGAGGCGGAGTTGGAGGCCTTTACCAAGGAGGCATCTCTGATACTCAGCGACACACTTAACCACATGGAAGCGGAAGGGAGACTGTCATGATGAACGTTCACATTGCGGAAAAATACATCATTTCTTCGCTCTTGCATGGTATGCGGACAAGGCTGTCCGACTACCTTGCCAAAGGAATCACACAAGAGCATTTTACCGATACCTACTGCAAGCGCATCTGGGCAATGCTCAATGAGTCATACAAGGGAGACAAGATGCATGACGCGCATGCACTGGATGAGATCGTCATCGCATCGGGAGTTCCAGACGCAAGAGAGTTCTCTTGTGGCATCATAGAAATACGCAAGAATTTTGCAGGTGATAGTTATTGTGAGCAACACCTCGAAACACTGCGCAAGCAATTCTGCGTCCGCCAAGCTCATACCCATGCATCGGAGATACAGAAGGCGTGTGAGGAGGAAGATTATACAAGGCTTCATCGCCTGATGGCGAAAGAGAGCCAATTACACTCTGCTAGTTCTCATGTAACGTCATTGCAAAACCCTCTGCCGTTTATTCGAGAAGCTCTTACGGAGTCAGTCCTTTCATCAGACAAGTTTCTAACAATGGACATCCCTGAGCGTCCGATCCTACTTGATCCGTTTTTTAAGCAAGGAGACTACGGAATCATTTTCGCCCCCCGTGGTGTAGGCAAGAGCTGGCTTTCCTTGCTCATGGGGAAATCTCTATCAGAAAGCACAATGATGGGCACACATTGGCAAGGCAAGGAATCGCAGCGTGTGCTTTATCTTGATTCAGAAATGAACCTGCACGACTTACAAGAGCGTTGTCGGATGCTTTCTGTCAAGAGCGAGAATTTCAGTATCCTAAGCCATGAGATGCTGTTCAGCGCATCCGATGATAATTTGTCCCTAAATCTTACGGAGCCATCCCAGCAACAAGCCATTCTGGAATACTGTGAGGAGAGGAAAACCAACGTGCTAATCCTCGATAACCTGTCCACAGCATTCAGAGGATTGAGAGAGAACGAAAGTGATTCATGGGAGCAAGTCAGCCCGTGGATTCTCGACCTCCGCCGCCGGGGGATTGCTGTCATTCTCGTTTGTCATGCAGGGCGCAACGGACAAATCAGAGGCACCAGCAAGCGGGAAGACCCTGCTCACTGGATACTTAGCTTGGAGGATATGGATAGCGTTGATGAAGATGGATGCCATCAGTTCAAAACCAAATTCACTAAGTGCCGAAATTGTGCTCCGTCCTACGCCCCCTCGCTGGCATGGAAGCTCATTCACACCGAGGACGGAATCATAGCGGAAACCAGAGCCATCGACATCTATGACCAGTTCCTTGAACTTGTGGCCGGAGGTATCACATCTGCATCAGAGATTGCTACTGAACTAGGAAAGGGAAAGGGAACGATCTCCAAATGGGCGCACAAGGCGCAAGCCGATGGAAAAATTATCATCAAGAATGGACGATATTTACCGAGCAACTAACCACGCCGTTTCCTGTTTCCATCCTATAGGGTAGGAAACGGGAAACCGCTGGAAACGAGAATGGAAACCAACGGAAACCGTGAAGCTGGAAACCTTGCTGTTTCAATAGTTTCCAAGAAACACACAAGAAACGGCATGCCAAAAAAATGGAAACGATCCTATTATGAAACGGCTCTATTCAAAGAGTCAGAAAACTCCAGCCTTTAGGGGCTGTAAAAACTCCATCATGAAACCCAATGTCTTAACTCGTGAACGCCTCAAGTCTATCGAAGATGCCATCGATAAACATGGTGGAAGTGTATCCGTGCGCTTTCTGCAATGGAACCATTGCATATACTTTCAGGTAGTAGAGAAGGCCGTAGCAGAGGGATACATTGCATTTGAGACTAGAAAACCACGCACTGGTCGCCCGTCTCTCTGCGTCAGAAAAGTTAGCAAAAGTAATCCGACAAAACTACCTCACTTACGAAGCACTCTAGAGAATTGCATCAGCTTTCGTCATTGGGATTTTGCATTTTACTATGCCCTTGGTGAGTTTGGCCCTGGTCTATTCAGCTTCAAGCGTCGAGCCTATGTAGCCTACCAAAGAGCGTTTCCATCAGCTCGCAGTAAAGCAGGGGCAAAGGCAAGTGCTAGTCGCTTACTACGCAAGCCCCACATACAAGCAGCGATACAATGGACGTTTGCCAAGTTCTGTGATCCTGAAACAGACTACAAAGTTCACAATCCGCAAACAGCCACTGAAATATGGGATACGCTGCACTCGCTTGGAAGCTGGCGAGCTAGAGGGGCGCCGTATTGGATGCGGGTAAATTGGTGATAGTTGGTGATAGTAGGCCTTGGCGGAGATTGTTATGCTTTCATTAGCAAATGAATATTTTACACCGATTTTTTCCCAGCTTGGCAAAGCGTAAAGCCCTAGCGAGAGCTCAGGAGCATTGTTTGCCTAGCCTATTTGAATTCCGCCATGCCAAACCGAGTGACCAGCCAGTGCTTTACAACGCGCCTAAAGAGGACTGCTGGACAATCTATGCCCCTTGGTTAGACGGGAAGGGGGGTAGTATGTTGCGCTCGTCTCGAATCATTATGGTGTCAAAAAAAACAGGAGAGATTCTCTACGACGGATCAGCGAATGACGAAGGGTAAAACGTCATGGAACGTCATTAAGTGTTACCACTATGTTACCATTCTGCATATTTCAGAACACAAATAACCCGCTAAAACACTAGGTTTTAGCGGGTTATAAAAATGGTACGCAGACTGGGACTCGAACCCAGGACCAATTGGTTAAAAGCCAACTGCTCTACCAACTGAGCTACCTGCGCTTTGGTTGGATTTTTGCCCTGCAAGCCTGTTGGCGTGCTTGGCGCGCCGCAAAATACGGATCTAGAGGCTGTTGGCAAGATATTTTTCTCCAGTGGTAGTGTTTTTTTTGTCTCTGTTTGAAAGATCGTTGTGTGAGAGCTTTAAAAACCAGTTATAAGCCCAGAAAAGGCGGAGTTTCTGCTTGTCATTACAGTGTTTCAGTATTATCCCATCTCCAGCAACTCTACGAGCACTCGGGGGGTGGGTCGAATGACCCACTCTTTTGTGTCTCAGGGAATAGTTAAAAACATTATCCACTAATCATTTCAACATACCAGCTATGACTAACGACATCGTCGCTCTCATTGACTACTACGAAAAAGAAAAAGGCATCGACCGAGACAAAGTTCTCGAGGCGCTCGAATTTGCATTCATTTCGGCTTACCGTAAAATGGTTCCCGGGGCTGACTCTATTGAAACTATCCGTGCGGAAGTTGACCAGCGTAGAGGAGATACCTCTATTTTTGCCTCGCTTGAGGTAGTCGCTGATGATGACTACGTGGACAAGTTTAATGAGGTGCCGCTGGCCCTTGCTCGTAAGGGTAAACCTGATGCCGAGCTAGGCGACACAGTGGACTTCAATGTGACGCCCAAAAACTTTGGTCGTATTGCAACCCAGACGGCCAAACAGACAATGATGCAGCGTCTTCGCATGGCTGAGAAGGAAATGATTTACGACGAGTATAAAGACCGTGCTGGTGACGTTGTTAGTGGAACTGTTCGCCGATTTGAAAAAAGCGACGTCATGATTGACCTTGGTAAATTTGAAGGCCGCATCCCGTCGCGCGAGCGAGTCGTTACGGAGGACTACACCATCGGAGATCGCATCCGCGTCTATGTTGTGGCGGTTGAAAATGAGTCGCGAGGTCCTGAAATCATTCTTTCCCGAAGTCATCCAAACTTCGTGCGCCGCTTGTTCGAATCCGAGGTTGCTGAGATTGCTGACAACACGGTTGAGCTGCGAGGCATCGCCCGAGAGGCAGGCTACCGCACCAAAGTCGCTGTTGCCAGTAATGACGAAAAAGTTGATCCTGTCGGTGCATGTGTTGGCCTCCGTGGGGCGCGTGTTAAAAACATCGTTCGTGAGTTGAACAACGAAAAAGTCGATATTATCCGTTGGAGCGACGATCCTGCTACTTTTGTGGTTGAAGCGCTCAAGCCGGCGGTTATTCGCACGATAAATTTAGACCAAGAAAACAAGGTTGTCTCTGTCACTGTTGATGAGGAGGAACTGAGCAAGGCGATTGGTCGCCGCGGTCAGAATGCCCGCCTCAGCGCCAAGCTTATGGGCTGGGATGTTCAGGTCAGCAAGGACGAGAGCCAGCATGAGCAGTTTGAGGCACGTGTCGGTGATGCTGCCCACACCCTTGCCGAGCAGCTTGGTCTTAACGATGAAATGGCTGAGAAGCTCTTCCGTGCTGGTGGTGCAACTGCCGATCTTGTTGCCCAGATGCCTGCTGAGTATATTGCTCAAGCACTGGAGATTCCCGAAGATGAAGCCGCTATTATCCTTAGTAAAGTAGCTCCCGCAGACGCGGCACCAGATGTAACTGTTGATAAGGAAGAAGCTCCAGCCGAGGAGCCAGCAGCCGAGGAGCCAGCAGCCGAGGAGCCAGCAGCCGAGGAGCCAGCAGCCGAAGACGAGACCAAGACATCCGAAGGGGCTCAAGCTTAAGCAAAGTCACATAGCAGTATCATCATTCACTCAATTATCTCCCTCCAAGCCCCATCCCAAGACCATCCAGTATGCCCGACTCAAGCGATAAGCCGAAAAAAGACAAAGAAGTCCTCGATCTTCTCGATGACTCCGCAAACAAGTTGTCGAGGCGTGAACGCCAGCGTGTCGAAGCAGCAAAGGTCAAGACGGTTGGTGATCATAAGAAAGAGGCACTTGATATTTTTGAGGAAGAGGATGGAGAAAAGAAGACTTCAGTGGTGCGCAAGAAAGGTGGAGTTAAAAAAGACCTACCTACTATTTCTAAGCTGCTAGATAACAAAGATGATGAGATAGGTCTGAGCAAGCCTGCTGCTTCAAGTGAATCCGCTAGTGATGACAATTCCTCTGAGGGTGATCAGGCCGGGGCGGTAATGGAGGGTAATATTATTACCATTAAGCCTCCTATTATTGTTAGCGCGCTTGCTGATTTGATGAATCTTAAGCCATTTCAATTGATGGCGGATCTGATTAAGCTGGAGGTTTTTGTAGCACCACACCAAGCGATTGAGCCAGACATTGCGGAGAAGCTCTGTGAAATGCATGGCTTTACCTTTGAACGTGAAAAGCGCGAGAAAGGTGGTGGGGTCCACAAAGAAAAGAAAAAGATTAAAGAGCCAAAGGCGAAAAAACTTGAGGACGAGCCCGAGGAAAAACTCGAGTATCGTGCTCCGATTATTACCTTTATGGGTCATGTTGACCACGGTAAGACGTCTTTGTTGGACTTTGTGCGTAAGAGTCGTGTGACCTCAGGTGAGGCAGGGGGTATTACGCAGCACATTGGCGCATACCGTGTGGAGCGTGATGGCCGCCCAATTAGTTTTATTGATACCCCTGGTCACTCGGTCTTCTCCGAAATGCGTGCTCGTGGTGCAGATATCACAGATATCGTTGTTCTCGTTGTTGCAGCAGACGATGGCATCATGCCGCAAACCATCGAGGCGATTGAGCATGCGAAGAAGGCAGGAAAAACAATCATCGTGGCTATCAACAAATGCGATACCCAAGGTGCTGACCCTAGCCGGGTTAAAACACAGCTCATGGAGCATGAGTTGCAGCCTGTTGATTTCGGTGGAGACATTGAATGCGTTGAAGTGTCAGCCACGACTGGGCAGGGAATGGAAGAATTGATTGAGCTCATGGCATTGCAGGCAGAGGTTCTAGAGTTAAAAGCCAACCCGCTTGCCAACGCTCGTGCTTCCGTGATCGAAGCTAGTATTCAAGCAGGTAAGGGCCCGACTGCCACGGTTATGGTGCAGGCAGGCACTTTAAAGGTAGGCGTGCCATTTATTTGTGGCCCATATGGAGGCAAGGTTAAAACTATGATCAATGACCTGGGTGATCAGGTTAAAGAAGCTGGTCCAGCCACACCTGTGGAGGTCATTGGTTTTGCTGAGTTGCCCCATGTTGGTGATGAATTGGTGCAAATGAAAAATGATCGTGCTGCCAAAAAACTATCTGAAGAACGTCTTGAGGAAAAACGTAACAAGCGACTTGTGCGTCCAAAACAAAGCCGCATGGAAGACCTCATGTCCATGGTGCAAGGAGATAATAAAATTCAACTCAACATCATCCTTAAGGGTGATGTTCAGGGCTCTGTTCAGGCGATCGAAAATGCCATCAACGAAATTAAGAGCGACAAGGTAGAGCCTCGCTTTATCAAATCTGCTGCTGGTGCGATTACTGAAAACGACATCATCATGGCGAGTTCATCAGGAGCCGTCATACTAGGTTTTAACACTAAGGTTGAGAGTAATGCTGTGCGTGCCGCGAAACGTGAAGACGTGCAGGTGAAGCTTTTCTCAATTGTTTACGAGTTGATCGATACCGTTGAAGAATCGATGCTTGGATTACTTGATCCGCTCACAAGAGAGACGATCATTGGTCACGCAGAAGTGAAGCAGGTCTTCAGAGTGAAGCGTGGACGTGCCGCTGGCTGTATTGTCAAGGATGGCAAGGTGACTCGTACCGCGCACGCTCGTGTGCTACGTGGTTCAATTCCTGTATTCGATGGCAAGATGTCTACGCTGCGCCGTGTTAAAGAAGAGGTTGAAGAGGTTAAGCAAGGTATCGATTGCGGTATTCGCTTGGGCGACTTTAACGAATACGAAGAGGGTGACGTCATTGAATGTTACATCCTTGAGAAGGTTGAGCAGACTTTGTGAAGTTTAACGCATAATTCCTGATTGCTTAATGAGCCAGCGTCTTGAAAGAATTAACGAGCTGCTTCGCCGCGAAATCAGTACGGTTGTGCAGCGTGAGTTTGAATTTACTAACGCATTAGTAACGATCAGTGCGGCAGAAATTACTCAAGACCTCCGCGAGGCTAAGATTTTTGTTAGTGTGCTCGGTGGGCACAGCTGTCGTGTGCTTGAGCAACTTGAGCAGAAGCGTGGATTGATCCAGAGTCGCATCGCAAAACGTATTACCATGCGTTGCACACCTATTCTCATGTTTCGTCTTGATGATTCTGCATCACGGGGTGTGGAAATGGTCAACCTGCTTGATGAGGTCGATAAAATCCCCAAGGCGCCGCCAGCTGAGGAGGAAGATGAGGCTTAGCCATTAACGCCCCAGTCTTTAAATAACCCGCTAGGCACTTTCTTCAGCCGGAAGGCCGGCTAATAGCTGCTGGTAGCGCGCCACATCAAAATCCCGCTTATCAATAAACATCCTGTTAGATTCATCAGCCAGGCATAGAGCGATTAGCTCCTTCGCCTCTTCTGGGCTGAGTGCTTCCTTTTCGACAAGGCGTGTAAATGTTTTTTTGACATACGGGGTGTCGGGCGATTCCAGTTGTTGCTCGACAGCGGGTAGAAGCGATTCAATGAGATTTTCGTCGTTCATGATTAGGTGGATTGGAACATAATGCCTGTACTAGATTAAGTAAGTGAACAGGATTGTCCACCTTCCATATTTTGCGCCCACGGATTATACTCATCGGGAATGGGTGCTTCGAAATTCATTCGTTCACCAGTTTTCGGGTGGGTGATTACGAGTTGCCATGCGTGTAGCATCAGTCTACCTGGTTGCACTGGCTGGCGCGCAGGTTTGGCGTAAATAGGATCTCCCAAAATAGGTGTGCCAATGTGAACCATGTGCACACGAATCTGATGAGTTCGCCCCGTGTGTAAATGGCACAGGATGAGGCTTGTGCCATTTTCTGCACTGTAAAGCACTTGGTAGTCGGTTATCGCGGACTTGCCACTACCTGGATTAACCACCGCCATTTTGAGGCGGTTGACAGGATGGCGGCCAATGTTCGTAAAGATTTTACTCTCATGCTGGTTTGGTTTGCTCTGCACCACGGTGAGGTAGCGTTTTTCATTTGTTCGTGAGGCAAATTGTTCACAGAGCGATTGGTGGGCCGCGTCATTTTTGGCAGCAACTAGACAGCCTGATGTGTCTTTGTCGAGTCGGTGTACGATGCCTGGCCTCTCCACGCCACCAATACCAGCGAGCTCCCCCTTGCAGTGGAAAAGCAGTGCGTTCACTAGAGTGCCGTCTGCATTTCCAGCTGCTGGATGCACTACCATGCCGTGTGCTTTGTTGACCACAATGATGTCTGCATCTTCATAGAGAACTTCCAGAGAGATTTCCTGCGGTTGGGCTTTGGAGGTTTCGGGTTCTGGTATGACGACTTGAATTTCATCGCCGCTCGAGACGCTGTGCTTGGGTTTAGCCTTAATGCCGTTGAGAAGAATATCGCCTGATTTCAGTAGGCTTTGGATGCGTGAGCGCGAGAGCTCGGGTAGCCGACTGACCAGAAACTGATCAATCCGCTGAGCCTGTATGCTATTCACTTCAATCTTCACGAGATGATCATGGCGGGCTAGTTCTTAGTTTGCAATTTCGGATTCGGAAATTACTCTGTGGGCGTGAGTAATTTCACAATGCTAGAAAAACGAGCTATATTCTCCGTGGTTGCGGCCATTGGAGTTCATGGTCTCGTTTTTGTTTCTTGGGTCTCAGTAATTGCGATGGATTTGGCCGTATTTACCCCTCCTGAGAGCAAAAATAGCCCGAGGCCCGAGCCTGATGTTGTGGTGGTATTGAAGCCTATGATTTCTAAGCCACCGCCGCCGCCTGTTCGTCTACCTCAGCAACAGGTGGAGCCAGTCATCCCTGATCCGCCGAAACGGCCTAAATCATTGGATCAGGTTATTAAGCCGCCACCCGATCTTCAGCCGCCATCTCCACTGGCTAAACGCAAGACACTGCCAGAACAAAAACGCCGGTTTGCCCGCACATCATCTGACCAAGAAGCAAAACCGGATGCCCCGACTGATCTGCTAGGTGAGCGTGATACTCGTGCGGCATCGGACAGTGCTCCTGTGCTTGGTGCTGACCCTAACAAACCATCTCAAGAAGGAAAAGATCCACTGTATGCCAAACATCTTGAGACAGTTGAGAGGGATTTTACTGATGGTTCTGTAGGTGGGGATAAAACAGGTGCTGATACTGAGAGGCCACAAGAGGCAACGGCACGCAAAGACAACACACTAGTTGATGATGCCCCGCGGGTAGAATCTTTGAAACCGGATACCAAGGAATCTGCCAGACCTAAGGACAAACACATTGACTTAGGTGAAGTGCTTCCTTCTATAGCCGATGGTACGGGTATTAAGCAAATCGAGGAAAAACTGAAGGCTGAGGAGGCGCCCAAGGAAAAACCGAACCGAGGAGCTATGCGAGACGGGGGAGGCGACGTTGTCGATCAGGATCCGAAGAAAGATGGTTTTAGTGGGTTTTCACGAAAGACCAGAGTGACAGGATCTATTTCTCGTCGTGGTAAAAGTGCACTAAACGTGAAAAATTCTCCGCTTGGACGATATCAAGCACTTATCAGTAAGTCGGTGGAGCTTCAGTGGCGCAGGAATTGTGATCAACATCGTGATCATATAGTGCCTGGTGTGATGTCGATTCGCTTTTACGTTGATAAGCAGGGTAATGTCTCAGGAATTAAATTCCAGGAGGTTATTGAGGGTAGCTATATCACACGTGGATTTACTCAGCGTGCGATCCGTCAAGCAAAGATTCCAAAGATGCCCAAGGCTGTGCTCAAGGAACTTGAAGGAGATCCGTTAGAGCTAATCTACAACTTTTATTTTTAATCGCTGGAAAATCATGCTCAGCCCGTGCATGGCTCACCCCGCACAATCTATTATGACAAATATCCCATCCATCATTGCCACTGACGCTGTTCCTGCTTGGGAAGTAGTGTGGAATTTTTTCAGCCAAGGTGGCTGGTTTATGATTCCAATTCTAGCTTGCTCGATGATCGCCGTGGCAATTATTATTTATAAGCTCAGTACGCTGGGTAAAATTACCATTGTCCCTAGTAGCCTAGCTGCCGAAGTGGAAAATATCGAGAGCCATCTGGAGAATGATACGTTGGATGGGCTAAAAGATAAATTCACAGCGGGGGAGTCAGCATTGGCAAGGCTGTGTGCAGTGGCATTTCATAACGCGGGACGAACTCAAGCAGAGGTGCAAGAGGCTGTGCAGTCGGCTGCACGTGAGGAGATTGTGAAAATGAATACTGGGATGCCAGCGCTCGAGGTTGTAATTACTATTGCGCCGCTTCTCGGGTTGTTAGGAACAGCGAGTGGTCTTGTGCTTGTATTTGCCAACGTTGGTTCAGGCGCAGACTCTGTTAAGGTAGGTCAGGGAATAGCAATGGCCTTAAATACAACTGTAGCGGGTCTCGCTGTTGCGGTGCCGACCGTAATAGCGCACAGCCACTTCAATAGAAAAATCGAAACCATGGCGGCGCGATTAGAGGTGCTGATGGGGAAAGTAACTTCTGCATGTCATCAACACGTTTTTTTCAAGAATAGTTAACTGCTTATAAATGGAGTTTCAACGAGTCAATCGCAAGATACCCCAGGTGCCGATCATTCCGTTGATTGATATCCTGTCGATCTTACTTATCTATTTTGCTGTGACCACGGTGACTAAGGTGGAGCGCCACACCATGCCCATCGAGCTGGCTTTGGCGCAGGACTCGATTGTTATCGAGGTCACTGGATCAACATCTGTCCTTGCTATTGCTGCAGATGGTAGCGTGACGTTAGATGCGACCCGGATTCACGACGGGTTATTGATTGATTACTTAAAGGTATTTAAGGAAAAATTCCCTGAAAGAAGCCTTGAGCTTGAGCCGGATAAGCAATTACCGCTGCAAGATTTTATCAAAATACAGTACGCGCTTATCAAGGCAGGTATTGATCCTAAAGAGGTTTACACGCGTGTTAAACTTCCCAAATCTGATCTCGAAAAAGAAAACTAATAATAGAATAATGGTGTTAGAAATTACTCAATACGGAAATCCCGTCCTCAGAAAAAAATGCCGTGTCATTGAAGGTGTGGATGATGCATTGCTGCAGCTTGCGGACGACATGATTGAAACTATGGTGGATGCAAATGGTGTTGGGCTTGCTGCTCCACAGATTGGTCAGGATATTCGTATGGCGGTGGTAGATGTTGCACACGACCCTGATTGTGTCTCCTTCCTCAGAGTTAATGGTGTGGATACCAAAATGGATGATATCATGCCGCTGGTTTTTATTAACCCAGT
>OBPH01000062.1_pt1 | contig 16347 bp, 19 predicted proteins | sample 1470511 | NCBI WGS metagenome assembly OBPH01 (sample SAMEA3275479, study PRJEB22092) | marine metagenome | biome: Marine environment; feature: Belgian marine environment, sample taken at 3 meters depth; material: Sterile flask | collected 2014-06-25T02:39:52+00 | depth 3 m
CCTTAAGTGAATGTCAATCTCGTCGACCTCTATCCTAATAGCACAACCTACATCCGCGTTTATGAAGGTGAACCATCTGCAACTCCGGTATCACCACTGAATATCAACACCAGCTTTGTGATCGTGGATGATGTTAAACCAGTGAACCGCAGCTATAATGTCACTTCCCTCGATACTCGTATCACGGAAGACGGTATTTATACCATGGAAGTCATTCATGAAACTCCGTTTGGAGCTGATTTACTTTACCAAACCTACCCCCTCAAAGTCGAGAGGTCGATCAAGATTAATGGAAATGTTAATAGCTCAGAGTAATTAGCTGCACACGCATCCACATTGATACGTGTTTTTTATAACGCAAAATGATTTCATTTGTGACAGGCTAACAGCCTATCGCCCGCAATAAAGAAAGCTACTCCTCACTGAGATGCGGCTGGTTTCGGTGGCAAAAGCGAATCCTCATCATCTCCGTTTGGTATTTTATAACCTCTGTTTAACTCCAGAACGGGAGGCGATTCCGCCTCCATACGCAGTGGCTTAAATGAATCACTGTGAGAATCCACGCGGAAAGTCAACTCTGCCACTTCACGGTTCTGTTCAGCCATCTGCTTATACATTTGTTTCTGCTCCTTGCGTATTTCTGCAAGTATGTCTAACAGGATATCTTCACGACTAGACCGATTTTTTTTGTAGGCAGCAGCAGCCGATCCTTCACCTGTATCTAGAGCAGTGCGTTTTGGTGAAGTAGCATCATAGCCTATTACAGCAGCGGGATTTTCAGAGCCCGAGCTAGATGTATGATTTACACCAACACGCTCACGCACGACCATTCCTTTCACTTGGTGGTAATGAGCTAGTGTAATTCCTGCGATCAAACCCAAACCCACAGCTGTAAAAGTAAATGTTAACGTTTTCATGGTTTGGTCGCAGATGATGTCGCGGGGTTTTTAGGCACTGTGGATGCGCTATTCTTTGGCAGAGAAATGAGAAGTTGCTGTAAACGCCGAATAGAATCTGCCACCCGTTTCTCATTACGCTGAAGGTCTACATTAGATTTCTGAAGCCTCACACCAATGGTGTCGTGTTGAAGATATCCAAGCTCAGGCTGGAATCCTGGTTCACAAATAAGAATAGAATTTTGGCCATCTGTAATGGGAACGAGCACAAAGGGAGTGATAGCGAGACTGATCATCTGGCCACTACCCAGCTTGGCCTCCGTGCGGTATGGAGCCACTCCCTTCGGAGCTGGTACAAATTTCCAACCGTCGGGAGCTGGAAACATGGGCTTGGCCGGCCATGGCGAATAAATCTTAATCTCACCTGCAGGCAACTTATTACCTGCCGTGACGTTTGTTTTTTCCACTTGAACAGTGATACCCTCATCTGGTGTATGATCAATATCCGGTCTTTCCCCGTGCGACTTGGTAGATGGCACCGCAACATCTGTAAGAGGCTCAACAGCAGGCTGCTTAGTGACCTGATCGTTTTCTGATATATCGTTGGGAGGATAACTAAGCTTAGAAGACGGGACGACTTGCTGAGCTCGCACGAGACAAAAGAAACAGAGAAAGAAAAAAATGATGCGGTATTTCATAACAGTCTATTTATCCTCGACTTGTATAACAGATGCACTTTCTGGTAGTAATGCAGGATCTTTTGCGTCGCCATGGTTGTAGGGTAGAGATGGGCTGTCAGCACGCAGAGAACCAGCAGGAATGGTATCCTTGATGATATGATTCCAACTAGCCATAATATCTAATCCTTCCTTACGCAATTTATTGAGGTCACGCTCGTATAACATGAGCCTCTCTAGCACATCACGTGCTTTGACCATTTGCGGCGGCGTCCAGCGCATACTACGAGTTTGATAAAGCACTGGAACATTGATAATAATTTTCTCATTTTCAGTCATCCCAACATCGGCACTCAGAATATGCTGCACCTTAAGATTCGTCTTTTCCCATCCGTTAGATAAACTGCGGGTTGAATTTGCACGCTTTGCCATGGTGAGCTTGCGTGGATCGATCTTGATAGGCGCGCCCGGCATCGCCTCGCTCGACCTGTTGCGTGCGCTTGGCAGCTCGTTGTCAGATGGCACTAACCTTAAGGGAGTTGTCACCCCAACAATTTGCTTGTGTGATGTTTCATGAGGCAGTTGAGTATTCATATTCAGATCACTCCGCGCAGATGGAAGCACACTGATTTCCTCAATGACGACCGGCTTCGTAACATAAAGCCAGCACAGCACAGTGGACAGCAGAGTGCTCACTGCAAGGAGCCAAGGATAACCTTTCTCAAGTTGACCTTGCCCACGAAGAAAGTTTTTTGAGCCGGAGGGCTTATCTAACATAGAACCCACAGATCCGGTAGCCGAAGATTGTATTACTCCTGTAGATGGATTATTCTGGACGATGACAATTGGCTCTTGCGTGTTTGGAGCTGGCGGCACTTTCATGTAATGTAAATTGAAGCTTAGTGTTGTTATTTCACTTTAAGTTGCGAATCAGCCCGTATGATAATGACTCTGTGCGATCGTGGCGGCATTTTGACCATTGTGATGCTTTCTCGAGTCACACTAATCTGCCTCATCATTTCTGCTTTATTGGACATCGCTTGTACTCCTGCAATGAAATCAATCTGGCCTGATGCCCTAGCTGCTCCAATTCCATCAGATCGATAAATCTGATAAGCCGTGTAACTGTCTTCACCTGCTGCACGGCAATATACGCGGACCTCAATACCATCAGAATATACGCGATAGACCAGAGGTGTTATCACAACAGACATAGCCTCACCTTTTTCCACTTTAATCTTAGAGATCATTTTGTAGGTGCCGATGTAACGGTAACTTGATGGAAGATTGTTAGGTTTTCGTTCTTGCGCGACTGAATTCATTACCAACCCAATGCTGATTATGACGTATATTGTTAATTTAGAAAATAAATTCGCACTCATATATCGTTAGTATCTACCCACGTCCCACAAACCATCGTCTGAACTTCCTGAAGGATCGTAAGTAGAGCCAGCGCCATCTAAAATAATTGGCGGCACCACATCCACTCTAATTGCTAGGTCAATACCATCCATATTTTCCACGGTGGGTAGTGATGTAGCTCCGTCTGACAGATAGGGAATAACCTTCGATGCAGTTAAAGTTGTGGCATTTTCGGTAGGATTTTCAGCCAAGTAAGTACGTTGTGCATTGTAAACCCTCCTCAGCTCAACCGCTGCCGCAGATCCAAGTTTCCACTCCTTGTAACCACCAACGACATAGAGCGATGCGCTTATCAAGGTTACCAGAACCGAAATAACCAAGGTGATTTCAATAAGAGTCATGCCTCGACTCAATTTATAGCCCCCTTTAAGATGACTCATTGTCAATACCATATATTGTAGACAATCTAGCATAGTCTGGAATCATGAAAATAAAAAAATAATCGCTACAATGTGCTGCTATCGCTTTTAACTTATGAATCCCTACTTTTGCTTCGTCACATGCCACTCTTAAGCTCATTAATTGTATCCATAATAGTGGCCATCAATTCCTTATTCTGAATTAATAGCACGACACCATAGACAGCTAAGCTGATGAAAGACATGGTGAAAAACCGAAGAATCCACATGTAAGTGAAGCTTTTTCCCTTCGGTGATATATGTTTATTATACCAATAGTTACCCTCAACCACGTGAGTTGCATGCATGATCTGATTTTCCTTGAGGCACACTAGAACCTGATCTGCAATTTTGTTATCCTTAACCGTGATTCGGTGACGATAATCACCTGACTTTTTTTGTTCCACTTCATCAACCTCTGCTCCAGACGGCAGCTCATCGGGTATACGTAAGGTGAATATCTGCGTTTCATAAATGAAACGTTCCTTTAACCATCGGTCAAGTAAGGTAAGTTGCATATCAAGGTGGTCTAAATTAATCTACATCGCATCCTGCATCATCTGTGGACCCATTAGAAAAATCGGCATAAATGTTCCAAGAAATACTGCAGCAATGAGCATCACGGCAATAATCATCACACTAAAACTAACAAATTGACTAAAGTCATCCATTAGTTGTTCAGCATCTTCTTCAAACATTTCCGCGAGCATACTCATCTGAGTGTCGATAGATGCAGACTTCTCTCCGATGGCAAGCATGTGTACTACCTGAGGATCCACCGATGTGTATTTAGCAAAAGCAGAAGATAATGGCACGCCTGACTTTTCATACATATCTGCAGCTTTTCGAAGCTCACGATGAAAAGGTGTTGTCTTCACACTATTTGCCGCCACTCTGAGGGACTTTGCTAAGTTAATACCATTTGAATACAGAAGCTTGATCGTTGATAGGATCGTCATCTGGCGCAAACTCATCACCATCATGCGAACTACTCGAAATTTTGCCATAGCAAGATTCATAAGAGTGTTCTTCACCATGTTAGACTTATACACAGTGACTACTATCGCAATAAGAATCATTATAACTAACGGCCAAGTTTTCTGCACAACGTGACTCACTTTAAAAGACAGCGCAACGAGGCCCTTCGCCTCCATGCTCCCCATCATTTTTTCTACTTGGGGAACAATCTTAACTTGGGAGGCAATGAATGCCCCTATAAGTATTGGAATAACGACACAAGGCATCATTACTAGCTTACGTATCTTCTTCCGAAAAAACAAATCACTCTTGATGCGTTTACCTAGTTCAGCAAATGCAACATCAAGCTGCCCAGCATCACCACCTGCTTGAACAAGACCAATCGTCATGTCATCAAATTTTTGAGACCTCCTAAAAGCAACGTGAATTGGGACACCTTTGTTAATGTTCACATTAATTTGTGTTAACGCCTTGACCAGATCTTTGTTAGGGTGCCCGTGAGCATAATATTTAATTGCATCCGCAGTGTTAATCTGTGCGCGCAACATTGATGATAATGAGCGGAACATCTGCACCAACTCCTTTTTTTTGAAGGGCCTAACCCTAGCCGTAAAAAAAGTAGATTTTGGGTTTTCTTTAGGCTCTATCTTTTTTTCTCTGCGTGATCTTACTGACTGCGCTATGGTAGAATTTTCACTCATCGTTCATTAGTCGTCTGTGCTCATATCAATCATCTTTCCAAGAGCAGCGAGATCTGTTTTCCCTTCGGCAAGGAGTTTCAATCCGTTGTTTCTTAAATTGGGTAAAATCCCATCTTCCTGTATTTTTAATTCCAATTCGTATGGTGTAATTTCACCCTTAGAGAGCATATCTGATACTTTAGGCGTGATAGGAATAATCTCTAAAATTGCCGTCCTGCCTGAGTAGCCAGATCCATGACACTCTTGGCATCCATCCGGTAAATGTGCGTAAACGACACGAGTCCCCCAAGAATCGTCAAGCCCGTAGATCATGCGCTCTTTGCTTCGAATTCCCTGCTGCTCCATTTTGCAATATGGACAAAGCACCTTGATCAAACGCTGTGCACATGCCGCCTTCAATGTTTGCGCAATTTTCCAACGCTCAATACCCAATTGCTCAAAACGCTCGATGATTTGCGATGCACGTGGGGTATGGATAGTTGTCAGAACCTTGTGCCCAGTAACGGCTGCCTCAATTGCCAATTCAGCGGACTCAATGTCCCGAACCTCACCCATCAGAATAATATCTGGATCAGATCTCATAAAACTCGCAATCATAGGTTTAAACTCACCAGGATTTCTGAGGTCACAGTGAGTCACCCCTGGAATCTCATCCTCAACCGGATTTTCTAGTGTTAAAATGTTAACATCAGGCGTGTTCATTTCCCGAAGAATCGCATTCAAAGTAGTAGATTTACCCGATCCTGTCGGACCACTCATCACGATGATACCCGCCGGTATTCTCATTACTTTGTCCATGGCAAGCAGGGTCGCATCATCAAAAGCCAGTGAACCCTTACCCAGAGTCACATCGAGGTGACCTTTATCAAGCAAGCGCATAGTAATATGATAACCCCGATACGTTCTGTGGCGCTCGTATCTAATATCAATAGGGCGTCGGAAATAGGAAATTGTGAAACGCCCGGAAATTCCAGGGGTTGTGTTTCTGATCTCGGCAGGAAGCTTCATTAGGTTCAGCAGGTAGGCATCCAACCGATCCTTAAGCTTCATCGGGATTTCGATTTTTCTACCGATATCTCCATCGACCCTAAACGCATAATAAAAGCTCTCTTTTTCGACTTTAAAGTGAACGTCTGATGCTCGTTGTTTGACTGCACTGGCCATGATAGTGGCAATCAGTTGCGCCATGGGTTCTTCATAATCAGTCGTGACATCAAAGTCTTTGATTTTGTCATCGGTATCTTCAACCTGAATTGCCTCAAGCTCATCCCGACTGGGCCCAGCATTTCCAGAAACCGCTTCAATGGTGCGACTAATTTCAGAGTTAAGCGTAACTATTTTAACTATCTCCAGTTCAGGAAATCGCATCGCCACGTATTCATCTGCAGCTGTGCTCCAAGGGTTAGAAATCGCAATGATGATTTTGTTCTCATCAACACAAAGCGGCGCGAAACCGCCACGAGTTAACACGGAGGGATCACATTTATCGAGCAGATTACCTTCTCCAAATTCTGCAACCTTGGGGAAAAAGGGTATATTGTTGATCTTGGCAAGTGCTGCCATAAAAACCCCCTTGGTCACTTTTGCCTCAATCTGACCCGAGTCAATTGACATGAGCGATGGATCATGCTCCGCGAGAGTCTGCATGATCTGCTTACTAATGAGCGTGTTAAACCTTATGCCATCGAATTCAATCATTGTCTTATACGTCTTGTCTAAAGTGTTTTTTGCACATTTTGGCCCAGCCTAAATAATCCAGACGGATGTTATGCATTATCGGCTGAACTCCTGTTTCATTTTTGATGTTCTCTTTGATGTGGGTGATAATGGCATCAGCAAAATACGAATTAATTGATGCAATTCCAATGACATCCAAATCCTCCGCAAAGGCGATTGGCACTAGCATTAATTTGCAAATTACGTGAATCTCTGGGTGATTCTCATAAAGAGTCGTCGGCGGGATCAACCGAGCCGCGAACGGCACACGCGCCGGAGCAAAGGGTAGCGAGCCACCTAATTTAGATGAGATCATTTCAACACTAGTATCAAGCATATCACCACCACCCGCACGTAGCCGAGCAAGGCTCATAACAGGGTCGGCACCTTGCCCCAGTTGCCATCTACTCTGAACCTTGTTAGCTACCTGACTGCAATCCTCTGCGGAGGCCAAATTATGCTGCTGAAGCATCTCAAGGGTGCGGCTTAGAGCATGCCCCAGCACTGATGAAACTTCCGGGCTTAGGTCGGAAGACTGATTAACCTGCGGGGGCACCTCGACGGCACCCGACTCAGTAACAGCTTCCTCATCACGGTGTGGTTGAATATTCACTAATGGAAATAGTCGTTCGGATTAAGGTTGTGGATACAGAGGAGCAGGCATGGCCTTCATCCCGCGAATCGTGCGACGAAGATTCGGCTCATGAGCTGGTCCTGGGTTCTTATCATCCACCCAGTTATGGCCGGGCTGCACGCTCATCGTTTTACTCAGACGCGAGCTAGTGTTGTTGTTACCCTTCGCAGATGACGGGTTATATGATGTCGGAGTGACAACAAAGATTAAACTGGATTGCTCTTTACTCGTATTTTTAGACTTAAAGAAGAAGTTGAGAAACGGAATATCTCCTAATAGTGGAACCTTATTCTTACCTTTTGTATCAACCAAACCATAGAAGCCCCCAATTATGAGCGAATGCCCATCAGGAATACGTGCGATTGATTTAACTGTCGCCTCGCTAACGCGTGGGTAAATATTACCCGAGGCACCTTGAACGTTCTCTACGATCTGAGCATTACGGGGACGCATATCCATACGAATCGTTCCATCAGGCAGCAAACTTGGTCGTACGGTAATCGTCACGCCGATTTCACGAGTTTTCTCAGGATCCGTAGAGTCATTTTCGTCTATGGTGTATCGGACCTTGTCCGTTACATTTGTGCCTGAGGCTGTCTCGCGTATTTCCGAAGTAATAATGGGCACTCGATCAATTAACGCAACACTGGCTACCTCGTTGTCCTCGGTAATGACCACTGGGTTTGATTTCTGATTTACCATGTTAGCATCATTTAGTGCGCGCAATACCCCACCCACCTGTACGGGAGAGAGAATGAGGTTGCTGGTAACATCAGGCACATCTGATCCCGTAGTTCCGCCACTTGGCAGTGGTGACTGAGTCACGGGAGAGGACTCTGACCACTTTGACGGCAATCCAAAAACGCTGTTAAGGCTCCGAGCAATATCTATGGAGACACCATTGTCACGGAGTGACTTCGACCAATCCATACCTTTTGCCTGACCAACTCTGCTATTTACTCGAAGTATTTTCACTTCCACAACTATTTGCCCCTTGGGCCGATCAATTTTTTTCAACAGCCTATCAACCATTTCGATGTGCTGAATAGTATCAATAACGACAATTGTACTCGTCTTGGGCTCAAAATTTACAATTCCACGTCCAGGAGTAAGCAGTGGTTGAATAAGTGCTTTGATTTGTTCGATGTCAGTCGCACGCATGTAGCGCAGTGTGTATGTCCACTCTTTGGCTGGTAGTTGTTGTAGCTGCTCCTCCATCATGGCATAGACCGTATTCCCTCTCACATACATTCTCAGGCCATACTGAAATGCGAGTTCCTCCATTTGTTTCAAGGGCGCAGTATCGCCATTGAGATGTCCGGTCACCTTGTAGTCATCAATATTTAACTTATTATTATGAAAGTATTGTTTACCCGCACGCTTGGCGAGGAGTTGAAAAATATTGTTAATGCTTGCATCCTTAATCAGGAAACCTCCGTCATCCTCTGCAATAGGATTCTCGTCGACTACGCCAGCTTCATCATTTCCTGCTCCGAGGGCTGCTCCGGGGGCAATCTCGGGCGGGTCAACGTTTACGGCGGCGGCTCCACCGGACTGTCCATACGTCAGGGTGGTGGACACCAGTCCAATGAGTATTAGAATAATTGTATTTTTCATAATTTTACAAGGGTGTGGCTATTTATTTCGGTTATTTTCGTTGTTTCTGGTGGGGACGGTTGGAGAGGCTAAAAGCAGCGGGCTCTTGTCTTTTTTACTAGCAGGCACAACGCCAGGCACTGACAAAATACTTGAATTTCGGCTTATTCCGGGAGGCAGCGCGTTCAGGTTTCTTACTACCTGCTCGCCAGTATCAATATCTTTGAAAACGATGCGACTTGGCCTCACTGTTATAATTTTCAGATTGAATTGGCGTTGGCCACGGATGACGCGTAACGCATCACCAGCACGAAACTCGCGCGAACCAATAATGAACTTATTCTCTGAGGCTACTACCGCATTGATCTTTATTGCCTTAATCACATTACGAAATGCTCCCGGCTTAAGTTTTTCATTAGATTTTTGAGCAACTTGAACGTTGGGATTCTGAGACATGCCAAACGGCCCAATCTTTCGCTCCGCCATGGGAAGCTTACTGCGCATTTCTCTGATCCAAGCAGCTTTCGCGTCACCGATTAGCTTCCGGCTGCTGCTTTCATTAAAGGCCGAATTATCGGCGCTTATGTTAGGAGCACTGTTATCCTGTGCCATGACTGGATTCATGGCAAGCAGTAGACCAAATAAAGCACCTGGTATTAGTTGCCTGTCCATACGGTAAATGTTGTTTCGAAGTTAATAGAATCGCTGTTTGTATCAGGAGTTATCGTTAGTGAATCCAACTGCATATTAGGTAATTTTGTCTCCATTTCTAACAAGGCTAATTGCATGGCGCGGTATGTCGCAGAAAAGGACATATTCACTTGGCTGGCAGGCTGATCGATTCCTTTGCCGATCCCATCACTATAGTTTATCCAATTGTGCGACGTTTTCGTTAATTCCTTGCCGCTGAATTTCTCTTCAGCAGCTTGCCAGTGTTGAAGAAACGTGCCACGCGTCTCAGTGTTGAGCAAATAATCCCATTCTTTAGTGTACGCTTTTGTTTTCTGAACTTGTTCTTGCAGCCCCATTGTTTGCTTGATGGCCAATTGAGCCTTATCATATCCTTTCTTTTTTTTCCTGTATTCGGCGGATGTTGATGAAGACATATAGAGAGCTATAACCGCCAATAAAACCATGAATAGACATGGAATAACAATACCAAAAATAGTCACTGGTTGTTTGTAATAATTGCTCATCGCCTTTTGCTTTTTTTCATGCTAATGAGCGCCAGCTCATCTGTGGATGTGAATGTTTGGGTAATAGTCATCGTAAACACTAGACGGAATCGATCACTTGCCTTGGTTGAAGAAATAATATTGTAAGTGGGGTTCAACCTTTGTGTCATTTGCACAGTAATATCCCTCTGCCCAATGTTAGGAAGATACGCTCGTGAGCCAGTTTCATGTGCAACAGTCTCGAAGATCTCCTTAATTCCATCGCGGGTGCTGATGTTCTCGAGATACCTCAAACCTGTGTCATTAGTATAACCGTTGACAACCCAGCTTTTTTGAAGCCCATATTTCTTTGCCTTTGGAGCAAGCTTTTTATCCACACGATGTTTGACATCTTTCAGAATGACAGAGCCGTCTGCTGGGGTTAATCGAGAAATAAGTTCCATACTACTCCACGCCTTAGATCGATCCATAAGGATACTGTTCCAGTGCTCGTGTCGCTTGATTTCCTCCTTAAGCTGGAGCGCCGTTACCTCTGTATTCTGCGGTTTGTAGGTCCAAGCACGGCTGTTGGTTTTTTCCCAGCTTGTAAAGCCAGCATAACCTAACACCAACAGACATAATAAAGCAGCCACACACTTTACTTTCCTGCCACGTTTAAGGAGATTCATATCCTCTTGGGCAGGATACATATCAAGTTCATACTGATCAGGTGCGAGGAAATCTTGGAGATGCCAACCCTCCTCTCTAAAAGATGTAAAGGTAGCATTTTGCGCCACAGGGTAAAGTTCTTGATCTAGCTCCGCAGTAGCTACCATCATTTCCAAGGATATTTCCTCTGGCAGACCCATTTCTCTCAACACCGTTGCAGTAGACATCAGCCGAATGTCAGATTTCACCATACTACTCTGCAAGCTGATGTTCATGTTACTTAAATCATGCCCAACCATAGAAAGTAAAATAATCTCGGGGCTCTCTAACTCGAAAGCGGTTGCAGACGCCATGACTGCAGGCCCAATATTGACAGGATCACTACTTCCAGGCGGATGCTGCAAATAACGTAACATCATTAAATCTGCACGTTTATTGTAAAAAGATACAACGGTGAATGTTTCATAATTAAACACACCTATTGTGCCATTATCTTTTGCGGTGGTATACCAAGGCAGGCAGGCAATGGCACAGAGCGGGGCGCTTAGGGCACATGTTTTAATAGGAAGATTCCTTGAATCCCCAATTTCACGCAGTGTTAATAATACGTCATCATACTTGCGTGACACAGCCATGGCTGTTGCGAACTCCTGTCCAGCAGGTGCACCGGAATACGGAAAAAGTCTCCATGCGTGAGTTTCCGCAGAGACAGTCTTGTCGTCAAGGACCTCAGTCGGATCCTCAATCATCATGTTGCGGAGATTGTTTATTTCTCCTGGGTTTTGGTGTTCAGGCCCGAGTCCTGCGATTGAAAGCTCATCTGCTAAATAAAACACTACACCGAGCGCCTTAGCTTTACTAACACTTTCGCATTCAAGAACACGGTCTACGAAATTTTTGAGCTCATCAGCTATCTGTAGCTGACGTGGACTTAGCCCGTCAATTTTCTCAAAAGAATTTGATGATTTTATGTAAAGAAAACATTCCACGTCTCCTGCATTCTTTAAGTAACAATGAACCTGCACCTCAAGATCGAGGGCATCCTGATACCATGCAGGATTGTTCAGGCGGCTGGTTGTCTTTGCCATCTTCACTGCGCGCATGTATGTTTGTAGCGGGTTGAGTTCTGATGGATGTTTTGCTTCAATCATTTATTTATTGAACGGATTTGTATACGGGGAATGTCACATGTCATATAAACAGCAGGGATATATTAGAGCAGAGGAGCTCCGTTAGGTCTCCTTGGCTGTTGTCCGAGAAGGGTAGTATGCTGGTGGCCATGACACATGACCACCAGCGATATTGTATCAATTACACAATAGCTGGCTTACCAACCATCGGTAGAATCGGGTGCGTGATCCTCAACAGATGCTCCGAAGTCATCACATGTTGCGGCAGCAGTACCGATCGCAGGGTAGCTAGATGATGTGGAATAATCGCCACCGTCTGATGGACAAGTGGGCTCAACCTCGATGTAGAGACCCGTGCCGTAGATGGCAGAGGTATCAAGTGGGTCACCGACGTCGATACCCTTGAGGTTCTGGTTAGCACGCACAGCTTGGTGGATATTCCGAATATTTAGGATACAAGCGGCACGGTCAGCTCCCTTCTTGTATATATTCGCTCCGATGAAGAGCACGGAAATCAGGGTAAGCAGCACGAGAATCACAACCGTGATTTCGATTAGTGTCATTCCTGACTTAATTTTGGTGTTTGTATTTCTTGTTAGTTTCATTGTTTTATTGTCTTGTTGTTATGTGGGTTTTCACCGCGGATTTGAGAACATTAACACACACATTAAACATACTCGGTATCTTCTCTATGCATTCTTGTGTTCTCAAAAATTTCTTGGGAGATTTTACCCTCCTCGTATAGGCTCGTAAGCTTTGCATCCCATGCAATATTTCCGGAGCGCTTTATTGCATCCTCAAGAGCTCGAGAGCCCTTATCATAGCCTCCTATAGCACTTGATACAGAGTCTTCATTGTTCTGCAGGAACTCGTAGGTTAGTACACGCCCTTCATGACCGCTCAATAGACCCTGGGAATGGATAAATATCAAGGTTTCGCTCAATCGGTTCAATACTGCAGGATGATTTTCTCGTGGATACATTTCCAAAATACGTCCCATGGTTTTTACAGCACCAGTGGTGTGCAACGTAGAAAGCACTAGGTGCCCAGTTTGAGCTGCCTCCATACATGTTTCCATGGCCTCACGGTCACGTATTTCACCCAAGAGAATCACGTGGGGGGCTTTACGTAATACATCTTTGAGCCCTTGACGATAGGATGCTACATCACGACCCACTTCCTGCTGAGTAACAATACTGGGGGCCATACATTTCTGCCCGGGATTGTTGGGGTCATCGATGTCAGACGAATATTGATACTCCACTGGATCCTCAATAGTGACAATGTGCTTGGGATGGTTGCGGCGTAGCCAATCAATGATAGCTGCGAGTGTTGTCGATTTACCAGAGCCTGTTGGGCCAGTCACTAAACAAAGGCCAGCGCGCCTTTGCACGGCAAGCTTAAGCATTTCAGATGTATCAGGATCGATACCCAAAACTCCTAGATCTGGAATCGAATCATTCAAGATACGACAAGTGATTCCAAGTCCGCTAGCGCTGAGGTGAACCTGAATTCGAAGTCGACCCGTGGTTTTCCCCGTTGCATCAACAAAAATCCCGTTACATGAAAAATCATCAACCATTCGCTCTTGAAACGAGCCAACAGCTTCTTCGATTTTTCTGTTCGAGCGACCCTCTGCGCTTTCATCATGGCCGAAGCCATGACTTGCAAAATTACGATTCCGTAGCAACTCCACGTAAATATCGTAGACCGCTTCGCCACCAAGAACTCCAAGGTGAGACAAACACTCCATGCCATTGTGGGTCTCAACGTAAACAGGCAATTCTGAACGAATTTGTACATCCGATACGCCCATACTGTCGCACACATGGAAAATCACACCCAGCATATCAGCACCCGTCATATCCGGCTGAAAGCCAATAGACGGCGGCACACTCTGAACTTGTGTATTTGGTTCGAGAGAAACCTCTCCATTCTGCTTGGTTGGTGAAATCATTTGGTAGTTTTTATCTTATTACTGGTCATTTTGGTGGCCATAACACGCTTCATGTATTTACCCTGAGCCTCACGCAGTTTGGTCAGGTAACGGATTCGTTCTGCCATTTCACGGTAGCGTATTTCTGAAGTGATCCGGCCTTCCTCGACTGCTAGTGCCAATATCTCCTTATGACGTTTGATACAGTGATCGAATTCAGCTAAACTTGTTTTAGCGTCCGCGATGGAATAACGCTCGTGGTGCCTTCCAATATGATAAATAACATTGTATGCTGCACTTGCTGCCGTGACATAAGATGCAGGATCAAGTTGATCGCTCTTACAGTAGACAAGGGTTTCGTGTGCTAACTTCAATGCAGCATCATCATTGGCCGCCGATCTGCCATAATTTGTAGTCACGATAAACAAATGGTAGTTCCCATAATTCGTGTAATTAGATGGGTCCAGTTTATAGGCGAGCTCAAGTTTGTCCTCGGTTACACCCTGAAGATATTTTTTGTGTGCAGTGGTTAGCTGTTTATCATCAGTGCGTCGATGTGCCGTTGCCGCCATTTTCCTAATGATCTTTGTGGCACGAACACGTAGTGGTTCTCTTTTTTTAACGTCCAAGTGCTTGCCTACATGTTCAGAAGGCTTGAGTGTCCTATTCGACTTTTCACCATGATCCTCAGTCAGCGTATAAAAATCATGATCATGATCATGATGATAGTGGTCATGATCGTGATGATGGTCTCCATCAGCTAATACCTCGGCATGCTCATGACTAGAACCTTTGTGCCAGTAGAAATCAATTGATCCCTGCATAGCCAGCGCAAGAATCTTACCATATGGGCTTCCTTTCAAGCAGGCAACATTTGGTTCGTATGAGAGTTTGTTTTCTTTACTAAATCGCTGCGAATAACCAACCCACAGCACCATACCCGCAACGAGTATGAGGAGAATGATTAGGTTTTTTGCAGTCGTAGACATCATTTTGATTATGTTGCTGATTTAGCTTGGAAACAAATGGTTGATAGCATCGAAAGCACAAGCTTGATGCCTATGAAATAGGCGACGAGATGGAGGAACTCAGATGTAAGCATGGTGCCATGCTTGAACACGAGCCGTGGAGTCAGATCAGCAAGGTGATAATGTGGTGATATGACGTAAAGCCATTCGATCACTACGTTCCCCTGAACGGATGTCATCATTGCGAGATAGCCGACACCGTAGATACCATAGAGGCCGAGACTCAGCGGAAGTAAGTAGCCGACTGTAGCCCCAAATCGACTACCTACGGAAATCGCTACTAATGCCAATGGGGCTACTACCAGTAAGAAAAGCGCTGCATATTGGAGATTCGTTGCAATCCATATTTGAACCTGACCCTCTCCGCTTGGCATAGCCCCAATCAGACAGACAGCTACTGTGACCATGACCAATGGAACCAGAAATGTGAGGCATGCGCACCACAGCTGAAACATTTGACTGATGCGAGAGATGCCGGCACTCAAAAAATATGCGCCAAGTCCAGAGCGTGCCGAGTCATCCCCGAACCGCGCTGCCTGGAAAAGTATCCAAGCTAGTGATACCACCCAGAGGCAAATCCATGCCGCTTGTGCCCTTGCTGGCTCAATGAGAGACGGGTTGCGCTCATAAGATGTGAGATATGGCAGGATCATGGGTAAAACCAAGACGCACAATATTGCAATAATCCAGACCTTGCGCTGAAGAATTGTTGCTAAAGTGATACGATACGGTTGCATGTTTTTATTAATTGAGCTGAGATTTGAGGTCTCCCCAACGCTTCGGAGCATCCTCAGCATGCAGGTGAATAATTTCTCCGCCGCTGATCAAAACTGAACTATTCATCTCCATAGAATCAAAATCTGGATGGCAACTAACCAAACGAAGCACACCCTCTTGACGCTTACCCCAGAGCTCTTGAAAAATTTCTCGGGCAAATGAATCAAGGCCTGTGAAGGGCTCATCAAGCAATAAAATGTCCGGCCGCCCATCATTGGTTGAGAATTCTGCAACCAACAAAGCGACCTTACGTTTGTTACCGGTTGAGAGTTTTCCGTATGTTTTAGCCGTATCGAGCTCCAGCTGCTCAGCGAGAGTCATCGCCTCAATATAACCCTTCTTATTAAGCAGGCTCTTAAAAACCACCTTGGCTGTAAGTTCACGGTCAAACGTAAGATCTTCACTTAAAAGCTGACACCTACCATCACATGCAAAGCCACCGATGATAGGCTTGATTACTCCTGCCAATGTACGCAGCAAAGTGGTCTTTCCTCGGCCATTCCTAGCAAGCAAATAGTGGGTTCCACAACCCAGTTCAATATCGCCCACAGCAACCGCAAGGCGGGACTGGTAGCCAATACTTAAACCGTCGGTTATACCGATAGCTGGTGAGTTACACATAAACTTCATATAAA
>OBPH01000064.1_pt1 | contig 14573 bp, 19 predicted proteins | sample 1470511 | NCBI WGS metagenome assembly OBPH01 (sample SAMEA3275479, study PRJEB22092) | marine metagenome | biome: Marine environment; feature: Belgian marine environment, sample taken at 3 meters depth; material: Sterile flask | collected 2014-06-25T02:39:52+00 | depth 3 m
AATTAATGATGAATCACCATCAATAGTTTCTGCTAAATCTGGGTCAATGGTTACAGAATAAGTAGAGCCAGTCTTTTTAACGTCCAGCGTCCAACCAGAACCTAAAGTAGCTACGCTTGGTAAGATAATTGTAACAGCACTACCAATTGTAGTGTCATCTACTGTAAGAACCCGATCAGTAGATAGAACTGTATAGGATGCAACTGTAACTGGCGTAACAACTCCGGTTGCATTTGTTTGAAAACCTAGATTTGTTCGAGCTGTAGGTGCGTCACTTGCTCCCGTACCGCCGTCCGTTAGTGCTACATCTGTTCCCCCTGCCACATAGCCTCCGCTTGCGGCAATATTTGTAGCGTCCGTAACGTCGGCCAGTGCTTCAATTCCAGCTAGTTTTGTTACGTCTGCATCATCGAATACATTTGTGTCAGCGTTTGATTCGTAAGCAGTCTTAATTTCTGCTGGGGTTTGATCGACCGTAGCACCTGCCTCAATTCCGTCCAACTTACTCTCGTCCGCTGTAGTGAATGATGCTGTGGTTGCGTCCAATACCGCACTGTGAGCCTGTACGTCTGTTCCAATGGCAACACCAAGGTTTGTGCGTGATGTTGGTGCGCTACTCAGATCGCTTAAATTGTTAGACTTACGGACAAACAATGCAGATTCAACTGGAACTTGCTCTTGATTACTGCCATCCGCTTGATAATTCTCAATAAGATCCCAGAGTTCAATACTGGCCGTTGCCTCCGGAATAATAACTAACTCAGGTCTTGATCCCTGTACAGTAATTTCTAAAATACTTTTCTTACCACTTTCGCCATTATCCCAAATGTCCACGGAGAAGTCCCCGTTGGAATCCGTTTGCACCGATGAGGAACTTCTTGCAACCGTAACAGTTGATCCAGAATCCGTTCCAAGCTGTAACAGCCGAAATGTAATCCACTTGTTAGCTAGTGCAGTATTATTAACTCCGTGGATTGTACCGGTAACTGTGGTTGTTGACATATTTATTTAACTTGGGATGAACCAAAGTAGAACCCTACGATGGCTAAAGCTGTTTGGCGGATCTCTGGTAGTATCACAAACCCCTGTACAGTGGACCATTCTAGACGCTTGAATAGCCCTAGAAAGCCTTTTGATTCTGTCTGAATACTAACACCTATGTCCGTGAATGCAAAGACAAATGGGGCTATTACAATGGCAAAGATAACTGCTGCCGTAATAGCACGACGCATATAGACACCGCCACGGGCTGCTGCCTTGTCCGCTGATTCGTCCGCTATTGTCTGACGGGCAATCATACGCTCAAAGAGACGAGCCTGATTGTCGGCCTGTGCCGCTATCATTTTCATCACAAAGCCGCTTACGCCGCCTCCTAGCATTGCTAATAGTTCTGGTGTCATAGGTTATTTATCCTTGAGTTCCTTGATTACCTTGATTGCTGATGCAGTCATATAGATGAGGGTCGCAAGACCTACAGCTATTCCCAGAGGATTACCGTAACCAAGTTCAGTGGTAGCTATAAAGCCACCTGTCCCTATGGTTGATTTGTAGATAAGGTCGTGCATCATACTTCTTCAATTTCTGGGTCAGGTGGTAGTAGTGCCAGGAATGCAGCTTTGTCTACGACTTCGCATTCTTCCAGTTTAGCTTGGTCAAGCATCTCCCACAGTTCGTGGTAGATACCGCCTACGCCGACCTCTGTGTAAAGGTCACAGCAAGCACCGTAGCGTCCGTCAATCAACAGCACTGGGCTGATATGATTGCTAGTAGTCAAGGTGTCCTGCTTTGCGATCATTGAGTCCCGCAGTTCTGCTGGAATCAGAAGATAGTTGTAGCTGTGTTCTTCAGCCGTAGGATTAGTAGCTAGGTATTCTGATGAGGTCATAATTAAATTGCTGCGATTTCGGAAAGTAGGGTGTCTTGCAGACCTTCTAGCGTAGCAAGGTTAAGTGCTGGGCCTGCGTGGTAGGTTGCTAGGCGTGCTGTTGTTGGAGCAACTCCAGCTCCTACTGCGTATAAAGACAACCCACCAGTGTTTGGAGTCCCTGATGTTCTAGTAAATGTTTCATTGCCCTGATTAGTTCTTGCGGTAAATTCAGTTGAAGCAGAGCGAGAAAGACCAACAAGGCTTGGAGTAGATGTTATTTTTGACGACGCATCCAAGGGAGCGGTCGAATAAAAGTTGGTCGTAGTAGGTGCTAAAGCAATAGCAATTGGACGAGCAAAGGTAGTGCTGTAGGTTCCTCCCAAGAATCCAGCCGCTACACCTGACGATGCGTAAACGGAGAATGAATTATCGTTCTGCGATAAATCCGTTCCAGTCAGTCCCGTTGCTAGATATTTAGTCGAGCCATCACTAAGCAGACCAGTTAATGTATTCAAGTCACCCGCAACAAAGTTGTTGTTGGTCAAAGTTGGCATTCCACTACGTAAAGGAACAGTTACACCCTGTATGCCTACGCCCACAAAGGATGCAGCAGATTCCATATCATCCCAGTAAGCACCGCCGAGTGCAACCAAGCTATCGATGTAGTTAGCTAGTGGTTGCTTGTAAGCTGTATAGGTCGTATCACCCGCAGTTGATAGGCGGTCAAAGTAGTTCTGAGCCTCTGCTGAATAGGTAAAGCCATAGGCTTCCTTAATATTTGACTCAATGCCAGCAAGGTTTGCTGATTGATCCGAATCGTAAAGAACATACTCTTGGAATTTACCATTTAGGAATTGTCCATTTGCAAACGCATTTGATCCAATTGTGACTGGAGTATTTGCCCCAGTTCCAAGATATGCAATTGATCCTTGTGAAACTCCATTGACATACACTGTTCCCGTTCCAGACGAGCTTAAGCTAGTAAATAAGTATGGTGTGCCAGTTGGAGATGTATGGTTAACGACCTTACTATCTGTGCCATACTGAACAATCGAATCAGTGACATAGTATCTGTTGATTGCAAAAGATATCGGACTAATGAAATTACCACCTTTAGTGTCTAGCGTAAGCACTCCAAAGAATGCAGCGTTAGATATGTCTGTTAAAAACGCAGATGTGGGAACCAGCGAACTACTAGCGTCAAAGTCAATCTCTGGCTTACCATAAGCGTCCACCAGTAAAGCACCAGCATTTACGATCTTAGGCTGCAAGGTTGTCGTAGCTTGCACCGCATCATTAGTGTTGCCACTCTGGTCATACCACTTTGTTACAAAGCCATTGTCCGTTCCACCTGTGCCGACCCAAGCAAGCATAGTGCCATCGGATACCTCTGTGGCCGTAAAGCCACTTGTAGCGTTATCGGAGCTTCTGCGAACCTCTACTACGTCTGAGGTAGTCCAAGAGCTTGATAGGTTTCTTAGTGAGTAACCAACAGCAGAACCAGAATAGTCGTCAAGTAGGTAGCTAACAACGGGGCCGCTTGTATATACCTGTGTTGCACCAAGGTATGCTAGGCTGACCTCAGTCGCACCAAGATATACTTTAGTCGCTAATGCACTGCCGAGTGATAAAGCCATACTTTAAGTAATGATGTAGAATGTAGTAGCGACTGGTGTGCCAGCATCATACTCAGCTTGAGTAAGACTGACAACGTTGAGAACCTGATCACTTCCAGTAGGTTCGCCAGATACTGCACTATCAATTGTATTTACTTCTGCACCCGCTGCAATGCCGTCCAGCTTAGTCTTGTCGCCATCGACAAAAGGACCTTCTACTGGTGGTTGCTGTGCTGAGTCAGCTGTTGCGCCCTGTGCCGCCGTAGCGTAGTCCGTCGCTGCCGTTGTGGCCGCTGTGCCTAGTCCCAGGCTGTTTCGTGCTGCTCCGTTAGAGGCACTCAGTAGTAGAGTGTCTATGTCTGATGATACTGTAAAGTCTGCCATAATGTTTTAAGTTAAGATCCAAGTGGTCGTTTATATAGTGATGTGCCGTCGGGCCTGCGGAACAAGGATAGTCCGTCAGGTCGTAGGTAATTAAATACACCAGCTGGAAGCGGCTCCGCTAGTACACTTTTGCCTAGACTGTTCTTTAGGCTTAGGTGCATACTAGTACTTGTGCGCTGCTACGATACCTGATGTAACTGTTACTTCGCTGAATGATCCGTAGATAACTGTTCCAGCAGCAAAGGTTGGTCCAACTAGCTTAGCTGTACCGTCAATGCTGGTTGCAGTCAATGCACCGAACACCGTGTCATTTAAGATTTGCAACGCTCCATAGCGTTTACCAGTTACTGCATCAGCAGCTTCAAGGATTTCTGATCCAGCGGACGAAAATTCCAGTGCGTTATTTTTTGAGTTAGCCATAATTTTATTATATCACAGGGGTGTTATCGTGCTTGACGATTTACGTAAGTTGAAAATTTCTTGTTAATTGTGTTGTTGTTAGAACGTAGGTCGATCTTCTCCAGCTCAAGTGCTAGAAAGGTTTGGGCAGCTTGCTCCTCTGCGAGTGCTTCCTCTTGCTTGTTCTGCACCCGGAGGAAGTCAGCATAAACTGCGTGGCTAATAAAGTTAAAGAACTCCGCTGGTACTTCTACAGTCGAAGTATAATAATCAACGGTTACATCAAATGGAGTGAACTCACTCTTGTAAGTTACCCAGGCGGTGTCATTCGTAGTTGATTCTATGTTAAGGATGTGCGCTCCAGCAAATGATACATAGAACTCGTACTCACGCGCTGATCGGTTCAGTAGTGGTTGAGTGTTGTGAATGCGTACGAACTCACCAATGCTTGATAAATTGTTAGCTTTAGGAGCTGGCTCTTCACCTGTGCAAGTTGTTGGACATACATACCATCCTGATTCTGGAGGGTTGCTTAGTACTTGTGGGACTGAAGCTATGTAAAGAGAAGCTGGCGATGGGTCATCAATTCCGTTTGAGGTAATATACCAAAGGTTCAATGTGTCGCTCCATAGATTATATAAAGCAGTAGTTCCATCCGTATCGTAAAGCGTAAATGCAGGGTTACCGTCTATACTGTTCCCATTTCTTACATACAGTCCATTGACTGCGGCAGTTCCGGCCCCGTATACACCAACGTTGCCACCCTGGGTTGAAATAATTTGATTAGTCCCAATAGGTCGTGGATCACCTACAGTAATGTACCGAGGCCAGCTTGGGCTTGCATTGAAGATCTCGGAGAACCTACGGTTAATAAAATGACTCAGTTGATCCTGTTCACTAGTGGATAGTTCCCCGCCTGTCCCGATAAGAGCGGAGGCTAGTTTGAAAAGATCGCCGTAAGTTCTGGTCTGCATTATATTTTGTTGGGGCTAAGTTCCGGAAACTTCTTATTGTAGTACTTTAAAAATTCTTTAGAATGCACAGTCTCTTGACCGTACTTCTTTACCAGTCGAAAAAATTCTCGTGCTGGCATTGTAGCAACTGGTCGTCCCAATGTGGGATGAATAGTTCCTTTCAGTTGATGCGCTTCTTTGGCTGCTTGTTGGTGACGAACCTGTTCGGTCGCCTGTTCCAAGTGAAGACTATTCTGAATCTCTTGGATTAGAGCGCGATCAATCTCCTCGTCGGAGTAAGTCTTTGAATTGGGCTTAATAATATCCATAAAAAAAAGGCAGGGGGGCTTGCGCCCCCCAACCAGAATTTATTTAGCTTGTGCTGACAATCTTGCCGTGAGCACCAGGGTGGTATACACCGAGGGTCAAAGCGCAATCAACGAAGCCACGGTCACCACCACCAAGATTTGGAAGGCGGCTGCTACCCATAGGGATAAGCTCGTGAACACCGTAGTACTCAGGATTCACCAAGTAACCAGCCATTCCAGCAGTACCAGCTTGTACTGGCATACAGTCAGGGTTAGCGTTTACAACAGAGACGATACCGTGATCGCTTTGATAGAGATCAACGGAAAGCTTGATAGTGCCGCTTTCGCCGTTGTAGTTAACTGCACGAACCGAGTCACCCGATACGCCACCGATGCGAGCGAAGTCGCTGATGTCTTGACGGAGTGCTGTATCAGCAACGAGCATAAGGTTGTTGGATGTACCAGTAACCTTGAAGATCGAAGAGATAAGAGAGTTCAATTCGCTTTCTGCGAAATTGCCATCAGTTACGTCAGCGATGCTTGCAGCTGGAGTTTGGAATGGAGCAGGAACGTTACCCGAACCAGCAGCATTTTGAATCCAGTCACCAAGACCACCAAGGCGATTAACTACACCAGCACCATCTTCGGTTGTCTGAGTGTTAGCTGAAGCAAGACTTGCTTCGATGTCGCGCTTGAGTTCACGAATTGCTTTAGCTTCTGCTTGAGCAATCTTAGCTGGGCCAACGGAATCGACTGCTTCTTGCAGATCGGAAACCATATAGTCCCGGCGGAACTTTTGAACGCGATTGCCAAGACGAGCACGTCCAGCGAATTGGTCAGTGAATGCTGTAACATCAGCACCTTCAGCAATACCAGCAGTGCTGGGAGCCGAGAGAGAGTCAACAGTCCATTCAACCTTAGTTGCGGATGCGCCCTTTTTGTTAGCAGAAGAAAGAATAGGTGTTTCTTCTGGAGCTAGGATGGTCAAGACATCAGTCAAGTCCTCCCGATTAGAGACACCAGAACCTTGGTTTGTAGTGTCGAATGTATTTGAGAATGCCATAATATTTTATGTATTTATAGTTGTTAATGAATTGGTTAATGGCGTGATGCCATTTTGAGTTTCCTAAGGTTGGCGAAATCGCTTGCGCTACCCGTTTCTTTAAACCGAGCCTCTAATTCTTTTAGGGCCTTGGCTGTTCTTCCCATTCCCTTTTCGGGTTTGGATGCAGATGGACTGGCTGATTTAGGAGGATTTAATACTGCGGATGTCTTACGCTCAGTTACGGGCTTACGTCCGTAAATACTGTTAGTAGCGTGAGCGAACCAATAATCCAATTGTGCGGCTACCTCTGGTGCTTCGCGCTTAACAACTTTCTTGAGTTGCTTAAAACGTGCATCACCTACAGTGGCTTCAAATTGTTTTCGTAAGTCATTGTCCTCACCTTCCAACCAAGTCAGTTCTTTTCTGGCACGTTCCGAGAAAGAATCAGCAAGCTGCTCCCCTTCGATTTGTGCCTGAACCTTCTTGAGTTGATCGGGGAGAAAAGTTTTCTGAGCTTTACGGGCTTTTAATAAAGCCTGTCGCACATCCTTCTTTGTCCACTCCTTACCTTCGATTTCGGTTACTATGTCATCAGCAGAATAGCCATCACTCTCGAACAGAATATCCTCAGCCCACTCAACAACTTGATCGACTTCCCCTGCTTTGTCCTGTAACTTTTCGACAGAATCGAGGTTACTGTAGGGGTTATTTTCGACCTTCTTTGTTTCGAGTGGGTTAGGTTTTTCCTTGAGTTTAGCTTCTAGACTAGCTAGACGTTCTTCGGCAGCTTTGCGCTTGGCAGTCAATTCACCGAATCGAGCTACAGCACGGCTACCTAGCTTGTCAGCTAGTTCCCGCAAATCCTCCTCGGACATATCGTCCAAGTCCAACTGTGAAAGAACATTGTCGGATTCCTCGGTCTCCTCAGTAGCTTCCTCAGTCTCAACTGATTCCTCAGTTTCCTCCTCAGTTACTTCCTCGGTTTCCTGCTCCTCGGTTTCTCCGGCCTCTTCCTCCTTTGGCTCTTCAGCCTCAGGGGTCAGTTGCCCGATCCTCCGCATTGCAAAATCCTCAACGGATAAGTTATTATTGTCCACTGAACTTTGGTCTGCCTCAGCGTTAGCAGTTTCGATTTCGTCTGTCATATTATTACCACTCATTAACGCCGAGCGAGGGCGATGGTCGCATTATAACATACGTATTACATCCGATCCGAATGCTTTAGTTGGAGTTTATCCCAACCTGACATTTGAAGGATCTGATCGTACGTAATAATTCTACCAGAAATCTGTTGGATGGTCTCACTGGATGCTTCGTGCATCTCGCTAATGGTCTCCTCCCGGAGTTCGTGAACCATCTTAATAAACCGAGCAAAGGATTCATAGCTGTGCAAGCTATTGATGTCGTCTTGTATATTCATATTATCTAGCTGCTGAACGCATTAAACCTACTGTACGAGGACCACGGGATTTTACCTGGTTGTACCACTCGCTGTCAACCATTTCATCCGCTGCGGTGCTGTAGTCATTGGCTTCTAAACCCTCACGCATTTTCTTGAACTTATTTAATTTAGTAAGACCAAGGTTGAATGACATATCCACAATCGCCTTTTTTACCGGCTCAGGTCTTTTAGCAAAGTTCTTATCAAACTTGTTCGCATCGTTAAATGCTTGAATTAAACTATGATTGTACAGGACTTTTATTTCTTTTTTGTTTAGTTCTCTGCCCTTTAGGAGTTCATTAATATCAATACCCTCGTTCTTTAGGATCTTTTTATTATTAGCATCCTCCAGGTTGAAGCCAATGCCAATGGTTCTGTTACCCTTGCTGTCCTTGTATACCTTTGACTTGACCCCCTCATTGAGGGCAATCATATCGTAGTATTCCTTTGCTCGTAGATCGTTTGCTCGTTGGTTTGCGTATTCGTCAGGTGTCATATTTGCAGTAAGGTTCGCTGGGGCTATCTGTGTTATCAACAACAGAAGCCCAGCAAGTCCAAGTTTATAGATTCTGTGTATCAATTTCGCCCATTTGTGCAGGTGCTGTACCTACCCTACCAATCTGAGCATTCTGTGCTTGTTGCATTTGGAAGGTGTACTGACCTACGTACTTCTGTAGTCGAGCGGCAAAGGCTTGATCAGTCTGAGCGCGTTGTGCAACGTCCGGCTGCTGGGTGTACTGCTGGATTACCTGTAGTGCAATCTGTGCTCCCGCTGGACGTGCTGGCATCTCGATACCTGCAAAAATCTTAGATAAGTCATCAGTGACCTGCTTGACCACTTCCTCCTGCGCTGTCTCAACTGGCTGTAGAATTGCATCAGCCATTACTGGGTCAATGCTAGTTGCGATGACATCCAATAGGGCATCTACATTAAGACGGTTGTTTGAGTTCAACTGATTGAGTGCTACGAACTGCTGAGTCTTTGCCTCGACTGTCTGAGGGTCAGTATTCTGCACGTCGAAGTTAATCATAATGTCAAAGTTCTCCTCAGCACTACCCTTGTCAAAGGTCTGAGGATCTGGGACACCGGTAACACGGAAAAAGATTTCGTCAGGTCCAAAGCGTTGGAAGCACTTAAAAGCCATACGCAGAACCTCTGCTGTGTGGCTAAGGAACTTATCAACAAGGAACTGCTGGCGAATCTGGCTAATGCTACCCTCGTCATCTAATCCAACCAATCGGTCAGCTAGGTCAAGCAATGTTGACTCCATTTCAATTGAGCCGGTAGGTGGCGGAGGTGTAGGAGCGAAATCCAAATCTCCTTTTCGGCGATAAGGAATCATACGACCTGGACCCCAATCAGTAGGTGCTTGACCAACTGGGTGCAGGATAGGAGGCAGGGTAGATAAGCTGTTGCGGTCAGTACGAGAATCACGTTCAATCTTTACTTGATTCTGTAGACCACGAAGAATTGATGGTACAGTCAGCGTATCATATAGTCGCTTGCTGTCCTCTGATAGTTTTGTTACTACAACTGGATAGTCCTCGTACCCATTGAGTAGTTCATATTTCGCGTACCCTGGAGTTATTTCATCACCACTGAACTCGCGATGGAATACTGTGCAGTAAATTCCCTCAGCACCATCCTCTTGGTCAATTAACCGCTGGTATCCGTAACAGATTTCAATGAGTTCATTGGCCTCATAAGCAGTGTCAGTAAGGCTAATACTGCGACGACCTTCCTGCTCGCGCTCAATGGAATCAATATTAACGCCACGATATTTTTCAATAACGTGATCAACGAAGTCCTGGTCCCATCCATCTGTTGTAACCTTGTTTTCTAATTCTTGTGGTGTATAGTAAGTTCTCCAGAAGCAGTAAGGTGCTCGCTGCGGATCCGTTACATAAGGAGGAAAAAAGAAATCACCGTCAGGTGCTAGTGTCTTAACTTCAGGAGCATTGACTTGTCTACGAACTACTGGAAGTTCTGCTACGCCGTCCTTACGCAAGGATTTAAGTGCCTTCCTTGCTCGCTTCTTAGTTGTTCCCTCAAAGGTAGCTTGTAGCAGGGCAATTAACTCATCGTCATCATTCCCGTCCTGAATAGCAACTGCTACTTCCGGGCTGACCTGTGCAATCTGGTTAATGTCCAGTTCCTGCAGGAACCGTCGATCCTCACGATGCCATCCGACATACGTGATCAGTATACCCCGCTCAAGCAAATAGTTAGCACCGAGTTCCATCTCGCGATAGAAGCGTGGGATATACCCCGAACTTACCATCCACTTTAAGAAACCAGATACAATTCGGCTTCGACCAATATCTCCACTCTCAACAGGAAATGCACGGACATTGGCTCGATTCAACGATGCCATAAAAAGTGATACTAACCGAGTAATACGCTCATCAATTAGGTGGCACTCCATATCGGACGCACCCTCCCACGGAAAAGCATCAGCCCCGTGCTTGCGATGGTCACGGCTTTTTCCAGGCCACCAATTGCGACGATCATCGTAACTAGTACGGCATAGGTCAAAGTAACCATCAAGCTCAGTTACCGTCTGGTCGTAGGCGTAACGTAGGGTCTTGATGTCGGGTTCGTCCTGGACGTATGTCAAGGACTCGGCAATTGATTCATTCAGCATTTTTTTCTGCGAGTCGTTTTTGTATGGATTTAAGCAATCGGACAGTGTAAGTCGATGATACGCCTATTGTATCACATAGGTCACCATTTGTCATTGATACTCCACTTTCGTGCAGCACATACCTGCGAAGTATTTCCCAACTAGCGAATCGGTCGGACTGCTCCCTGCACCAATCCCTATCAAGGGTTATGTTTTTATTTGCCGACATAACGATAGCTGACACCCTTGTTATCCTCAATAGCCTCAAAGGTAATTATTTTTTTCATAAGCTTACCTTGCCACTTTCGGGGAAGTAACACATTGGCTCTCTTACCGATTTCTTTGCTGAAGACAACATTGTACTTCGGGTTAGGGCATTCCGCGATAACAGTTCCCGTGAAGTGCTTAGGGATAATCTCAGCAATCATAAATGAATCCTCTAGGATTTTTGCACCCTCCTCGGTTACCCAAGTATTTCTCCCCTTGCCGGTTACTGAGCCACTCGGAAGTTTTTCAGTTGCTATCTTGAGGGCTTCATCGAACTCAACTTCTTGTTCTTCTGCAATTTTTATCAATCTTTTTTTTGGCATTAGTATCCTCCCTTGCGGGGTTTAGTAGTGATCATATCATTAGATGAAAGAAAGTCAGGACCTTCTCCACCGTTTGACATCCGCAAATAGCGTATAACGTCAAAGAAATCCTTTAGGGCTTCCTCTGGCTTACCACCTGCATTGTAGTTAATAAGGCTATCGATAAGATTACCGCAGTCCTCGTGAATGTAGCATCTTGGTCTATTGGCTTGGTCAATGTCTACATTAGGATTGTAGTTAAACCAGTCATCCAGAGCTGTGATGCCTTGTTCTTCCATCTTACCGTCGGATGGTAAAAAGCTTAGACCGAAGTCATAAAATGATGTAAAGAGATCGTCATTGTTCTCATTCTCTCTAGCAAAGAAACGCGAGTCCCCAATTCTCTCGATTACTTCAATACCTAGGTCATCCTCAATTTCCTCAAATAACTCGCAGTACCCCTCAACATTTAGACCAATCTTCTTGGCTGCTGGGCCGTACTTCCATTTCGGGTCCCCGAACATAGCCCACTCGCCGTACGTATTGCGGTCCGGCCACTCCCTGCGGATGTATACCTCGCCATCCTTGTTCACCCCAGCCCAGATACAAGTATAGTTCCTTGCACCAGCGGGGTCAACTACCTGGTAGCAGGTGAACTGCGACTTATCGGAAATGTCGGGGAACGTCATCTTGTATTTGTTTGGATTCTCATTGAGCACGTTTACCTCAGTATTAAAGTAAGGGAGCAGAGCATTGGCTGACTTCACGGGTAATCCGTACGCACGGACCTTTATCTCATCCTCTGGTCGCCCGGCTAGATCCTTCGCAATTCGCTCGTAACCCCCGAATGGGTTCTCGTCCGAATGCAGGTAGATCACAGCCGCATCACGGCTTGGACTGTACTGCTTAGTAGGAACCTCCTTGCCCCGTAACAGGGCGGCAGGTCTAGTCTCAAGGGTCTCTGCTCCCTTTAAATAGTCAGATATAAAAGGTGTATACCCGTCAATCGGGGTGAACCCAATCACCATCTTGGAATCCCGTGTAGCTAGGCGGAACCGTAGGGTATTTACCAAAGCAGCGTCACCCAAGTACTCGTCCAGCCAGGCTCCGATATTTGATTCATTCCCGGACTTGATACTACCCTTCTTGAACCCGAACTCGAAACCCTCAAGGATAGTGGAGTTATTACTGAACTGTGTATAAGTCTTGAAGTCCACTCGCGTCCTAGTGTCGGGGAATACAAACGAACTCCCAGTAAAGCCATTCTGCATTGAATAGTTAATGTACCCGTCAATGCTCTTAGTCTTCTTCCTGAACTCCTTGGGCATCATCTCCCAGATAGCTGGCTGCTGTACCTTAATAGAGGTATCCGCATTCTGAGAAAAGCATACTATGTGTCCATCGAAGTTAGAACTCACAGCCTCCATTATGCGCTTCGCACAGCCCGTTGTTTTGCCACTACGATTCCCACCTAGTGCTAGTACCTCATTGTACTCCCTGAAGGAATCCGACATACGCTCCCAGCCGGGAAGGTCGAACCCATATCTAATAGGATCATCCGTAGCTGCCCGGATTCTGCCCTCGTGCGCCCTGTGTAGTTCCTCTAGTAGCTTGGGGTCAGCTTCTCCTAGAAGGACAATCTCCTCGTCCGTGGGCGGTTTGAGGATTGGGTGCTCTGTAAAATCAAGCATATTTAAAAGATGCTATCCTCGTCATCATCCTCATCGTCTATATCCTCGATCATCTCATCCCAGTCAAATGCCCCGAAGTCCTGGTCCATATCATCCAAAGCCTCAGTCATTAGCATTCTGCCAATACGATAGTTCGTGTAATCATAGAATAAATCCCCGTCCTCATCCATTACCACAAAGGCAAAGTTAGGCGAAATATCTGCAAGCATTCGACGGACGTGGTTAAAAGCAATATCCGGATCAATTCCAGGTGTTTTATTCTTCATTTGCTACCCTTTGGTTGTTCGGTTTTAGGAGCCAAGGGTTTCTTGGACCAATCAATATCGTCGTAGTTCTTACGCTGCTTCTCAGCGTTGTGTCCCTTACGGGGGCCGCTTCCTTTAGTGCTCATTGTATTTCTCCATTTCTATCTGTGCTTTACCGAGTTCATAGAATGCTTCAAGAACTATCGCAGATAGTTCGCCATTGCTACGTTTTGTTGATGGTAACCATTAGCTAAGCTAATACGAAACATAAGCTCAGCTACTTGATTAGTAGTAAGGTCATCGTAGCCATTAATTGTTATCTTCATCTATATCTATTATATCAGCTACCTTAGCTTCCTCTATACGCTTCCTAGCAGCAGCTATAGTCGCCTCGTAGTCATCCTGTGTGTACACCTTCCGGTCCTCTGTAATCTGCGTAGCTTCCCCTCTAGCTGTCATAGCCTCCCTGGAAGCATTGGACTTAGCTATGGATAACTCCTTGATGTCCTTGAACCCGACCTCCATCTCCGGATCATTCTCCAAGCGATCGCGTACCTTATCAATTAAATCCTCCTCTAGGCTACTGAGGTTCAGATAGTTCTTGGCCGCTATCCGACCACTTAACTCCTTAAAAGTCCCCATATGGTCCGCGTAGTCCGCCAGTACACTAATCACAGTATCTCGCTCGAAACCATAGTGACGTACCAGCCTAGTCTGGGAACTACCCGTACTATACAAATAAAGCAACTTAGCTACCTTCGCGGGATCATAGACGCTCAAGCACTTGAGCTTTAAACCCCGCTTCTCATTAGCCACCTCGTGGATACTCTGCTGGATCTCGCTCAGCAAAGCCTCCTTCTCCTTCTCAGTTGCATTCATTTCCCGATCTTCCATACCAGTACCTCATCATTAGTTTTACTACTTGTCAAGTTAATATACTATTAGCATTGCTAATACATAAAAGAAAGTTCAGTATATACGTATACATTCCCAGATTTCGTGTTATACTCTGCGTACCATAAGGCAGCAACTTCATAAGACAGTTCAGTCCTAAACGTAATTCCTTTAATGAATATAAAATAAAGGGAATCATAAAAGAGAAGTCATAAACTGACATCTTATGGTACACGGTCCTGGGATTGGTACTGGTGGGTAGTAAGGCCCTTGAGTAAACCGAAGGTTTACGGGCAGTCCCCTAAGGGGACCTTGAGTGGGTAATTTTTTTAAGGGGCTGTATATGTATATATATATTGACGACGCGCTGCAACTCAACCCCCACCCCCCCTGTTCATCCGTTCACTACTATTCATCCGTTCACTACTCCTCTGTTGTTCACTACTGCACAAGTGTTCACCTGGTGCCAGCTGCCGGATCTTGACTGCCGGTCGCCAGGTTGCGTGAAGGGTTTTTTTATTTCAGGAAGAGGGGATG
>OBPH01000065.1_pt1 | contig 14417 bp, 9 predicted proteins | sample 1470511 | NCBI WGS metagenome assembly OBPH01 (sample SAMEA3275479, study PRJEB22092) | marine metagenome | biome: Marine environment; feature: Belgian marine environment, sample taken at 3 meters depth; material: Sterile flask | collected 2014-06-25T02:39:52+00 | depth 3 m
AACTACACTAACAGATTATGAAACAAGAAACTAACAAGCTAATCGGCACAATGCTGGCGATGGGTGCGCTCGCCATTCCCGCGCAGGCTGCGGTAACGGCAGTCGGTACGGACATCACGACTGGAGCCAACTGGCGGACGGCAGCAGCCTTGGAAGCAGACAACGAATACGGCACGGACGGCTACGTGATCTATGGGATCGATGAGGCCGATTCGGTATTTAGCAATCCTTATGCCTTCGACAAGGATCAGACGGTTCTTCCGGCAGGGATTACCGGAGTTGCAACAACCACCGTCCAGATGTGGTCAGGCACTGGCAATTTCGGGACGATGGAAGACCCGGGCAATAGCAACGCCATTACCAATACTTCGTTGTCGGTGCTGCTTGGCAGCACCTCAAACACCGTAACGATTTCCCGCGCGGCAGACACCTCGTTCCGCCTGACCTTGCTCGCGGCTTCGGGCGACGATGAAAACAGAACATATAACAACACCGTCGATGACGGCACGGGTGGCGTCCTGCAGTCGACCACGCACACAGCGAACGGCTTGCACTACTATGTCTTTGATATCTCCACTGGAAGTTCTGATGTGGTGGTGACCACGAGTGCGGGAAACCACACCGGGCTCACTGGTGTGGCGTTTGACAACGTGACGACAGTCCCCGAGCCATCGACCACCGCCCTTATCGGCCTTGGCGGACTCGCGCTGATACTCCGCCGTCGCAAATAGCGGCTTCCGCCTACGCCTAAAGCTATGGCGAGACAGGATGGCGGATACGTGCTTCCATCGCCGGAAGTCGACGAAAACCTTCCCAGGCGCCTCCTCCTGACGGGTGGGGGCGTTTTTCTTAATTAGCGGAACATCCAGATCAACCTTTATCGTGAATATGATCGCCAACAAACTCAGCAGCGTCCTGGTGGTCCTTGGAGCGTTTACCACGAACACCCAGGCTACGGTAACCGGAGTCGGTACGGACATCACGACTGGAGCCAACTGGCGGACAGCCGCTGCCCTGGAAGCAGACAATGAGTATGGCTCGGACGGTTACGTGATTTACGGGATCAATGCGGCCGACGGGATATTCAGTAATCCGTATACGTTTAATCAGGACCAGACAGTTCTTCCGGCGGGGATTACCGGAGTCACCACAACCGCGGCCCAGATGTGGTCGGGCAATGGAAACCTCGGGACAGTGCAAGACCCGGGCAATGGCAATGCCCTGACCAATACGCCACTGTCCGTGCTGCTCGGTGGTGCCGGAGCGACTTACACGATTTCCCGAGCGGCAGGCACCTCGTTCCGCCTGACCTTGCTTGCGGCATCGGGCGACAATGCAAACGTAACCTATAACAACTCCGTCAATGACGGCAGTGGTGCGGTGCTGCAGTCGACGGCGCACACAGCGAACGGCCTGCACTACCATGTCTTTGATATCTCCAGTGGAAGTTCTGATGTGGTGGTGACTTCGAGCGTGCCCACATCGGGTTCTACCCATTTCGCGCTTACTGGTTTGGCCTTTGATGCGGTCAATAGCACGGGGTTGGACAGCGATGGGGACGAGCTGACCGATGCCGATGAGATTGTCCGTGGCACCAATCCCAATGTGGCGGATACTGACGGTGACGGAGCCGATGATGGGCTGGAGGTTCTGTATGGATTCGACCCGGATGATGACACCAGCACACCGCCAGCTGGGAGTGTTTTAGGTGGACTGGTTGGCCCTGGGAGCGTTGGCAAGTTCCTTGATGTATTGCCTGCGGTGACGCCTGTTGACAGTGTTGGTAACAGCTGGGCGAAAGAGACCGCCCTGCCGAACCTTTCCTTCTCGGAGGCGATGGGTCTGGTATCCGTGCCTCGTTCTAACAATGTTGTAGTGGTCGAGCGTGCCGGGCGTCTGCAGCGTGCTGATTATGATGACAACACCACGACGAAGACGCAGATATTTGATTTAAGTAGCCGGGTGGTCACGAATGGATTGGGGGGGCTCATGACGGTGGTATTCCACCCGGAATACAATTTGGGGACTTCGCCGAACAAGGATTACATCTACGCGCTTTATACGACGAATGCGACGGCTGGTAACGGATTCACCGAGAACCCGGATGGGAGCTTGTTTATCCGCGTTTCCCGGTTCACACGAAATCCGACCACGGGAACAATCCCGATCAGCAGTGAGCAGGTGCTTATTCAACAGAAATTTAGTCCGGTGGGGTTCAGTGGTTTCGTGCACATCGCCGGCGGTATGGTGTTTGGCAGTGATGGCTTCCTCTATATCGCGTGGGGAGACAACGAGCACGCTCCTAACAATGTCACGCCAGGCGTGCCGTTTTATCAGGATGCGCAGCGGGTTGACCGGGTATTCCAATGTGCATTGATTGCCATTGATGTGGACTCTCAGGGAGGTGCGGTATCCTCGGCACCCACCCGCGCCTTGCAGGGAGCCACAGGGCCCAATGGTATTACCGGAGCCAGCCAGTCCTGCCCGCCGGGCCATCTTTGGTATCATGCGGACAACCACTCGGGGGTCGGATACTACATCCCGAAGACGAACTATTTCCACAAGGATAACAATGTCCCGGCGGCAGGAACAGCGGGAACAAGCCAGGGGTACATCTACACGCAGCATTCTGTTTCCGGTAACCGGAGTCTTGTCAGCTATAATTACGATGCCCACGGCCCTGCCCTTGAAGAGCACGTGGCACTGGGTCTGCGCAATGCCTGGAAACTGGCAGCCGACCCCATGGATGGGGATATTGCCATGTTTGAGGTGGGGTCAAATTCAACAGACCTGACCCGGAATTTCGAGGAATTCAACGTCATGGAGCAGGGAGCCCAGGGAGGCAACTACGGCTGGCCTTATCGAGAGTCGAATGTGTCACAGGAATTTGAGACAGGCGTTACAAAAGGGCCGGGAGGAAACAGTGGAGTTCCCGTCTATCTCGGAGTGGAAACGGATCCTGTCTTTGCTTATTCCCATACTGACAATCCGGGCGGACGCTCTGCCTCGGGAGGGGTGTTTTATTACGGAAGTCAATTGAGCCCTCTCGATGGGGAGTTGATAGGAGGGGATCATAATGGAGACATATGGGCTGTTGACTATAAATCCGGAGGGGCACCGGTCGTGACTCATCTTCTTGATGCCGGGGTAAATATCCGCCAAATGACGGCCAGTCCCGATGGCGAAGACATCCTCTGGGTTAATGCCAGCAAGATCTACCGACTGGTCGATAACTCGGTATCTTCACCCGAGCCACCGGCCACTCTGTCTGCTACCGGTGCGTTTGCAAGCTTGGTAACACTCGAGCCCCGGGCAGGGATGGTTTCCTTTGATCCTATCGCGCCACTTTGGTCGGATCGGGCGAAAAAATGGCGTTACATCGCGGTGCCCAATGACCTGGGGATAGACGGCGCATATGATCGCTCGGACGAGAAGATCGGATTCTCGGAAAATGGCCCCTGGACATACCCCCGGGGGACGGTGCTGGTGAAGCATTTCTCCCTGCCACTCGACGAGGGTGACCCCGATAACCCAGCCACCCTGTTTAAACTGGAGACGCGATTTTTCGTGCATGGGGACGATGGTGAATACTACGGCTTCACCTACAAATGGAGGGATGACCAGACTGATGCCGACTTGATTCCCGACGGGGATGCCAGCAGTTATGACAAAACGCTAACGGTGACCCGGAGTGACGATACCACCTACAATCAGACCTGGCAGTTCCCGTCGCGCAACCAGTGCTTTGATTGTCATCAGCCGTCGAGCGGATATGTGCTGGGGCCTCGCACTCGGCAGCTTAACAAGATTTGGGACTATTCCAAGACGACAAGTGCTCACAGCAGTGCTTCGACTGCCACTCCAGCCAACCAGCTCATGACCCTTGACCAGCTTGGTCTGCTGAATTCAGATATTTCAGTATCGGAGCTCATGGGCTACCTGACCTCTGCGAATATTTCTGATGAAACAGCGACTCTCGAACACCGGGTGATGTCTTATATCGATTCCAACTGTGCGAGCTGTCACCAGCCAAGTGGTGCCGCTGGACGGGCGGACTTTGATGCCTTGCTCACTACCCCGTTGAACGACCCCGGTAAGAGGTTGATCGATTTTTTACCCCAGGCTGGCGATTTTGGTCTCAGCGATGCCAGGATAGTGAAGCCCGGCGATCCCCTGAATTCATTACTCTATCACCGGGACGCAAGTGTGACTTCCGGGATTATGATGCCGCCGCTTGCCAAGACGATTGAGCATGATGATTATCTGCATGTTCTTTACAAGTGGATCGAACGTATCGGTTACGCAAACTTCGATGCAAACGCGACGGCAACAGGACTGATCGGAGGTCTTCACGATGACGATGATGGAGACCAATTGTCCAACGGCTTGGAGTTTTTCTTCGGCACGGATGCCAAGCAATGGACGGCGAATCCAGTCGTATCATCACAAGCTGTTGATGGTTCTATCCAGTTTCAGATTCCTATCAATGGAGATGCCGTTTCCGATGGAATCTCGCCGACCGTGCAAGATAGTGTGAATTTGATCGATTGGTATGAGGCTGGAACAGTCAATAGCGTTCTCAGTATTGATAGCGATACTTCCGGTGTTGGTGTATCCGGGGTGCAAGTGTGGAAGACCGCCCCTGAGGTTGAACGCGCATTCCTCCGATTTAACCTGCCGAATTGATAGGAAATCTCATCCCACCCAGTAATTATTAAGATCAATATTGAACAACAACCAAAAACAACAATACACCATGACAACCAAAGCATTTCTCCTTCTCCTATCCGCCGCCATCTTTCTGCCACTGAATTTGCATGCGGATAATGCCACCAAAAAAGACATCACCGTGCTGATCACCGGGGCCAACCGGGGATTGGGTCTGGAAATGGTGAAGCAGTTTGCGGCCGATGGATACAAGGTGATCGGGACGGCCCGCAAACCTGAGAAAGCGACTGACTTGAAAGCGACGGGAGCCACGGTCATCAAACTGGATGTCACCAGCGAGGAAGACATCGCGGCGATGGTGAAAACGCTCAAGGGACAGAAAATCGATATCCTGATTAACAACGCGGGGTACTTCGGGCCCAGGCTGATGACGGAAAAGCCAGTGAATATTACCAAGCTGACACGTCAGGAGATGACGACCTGCATCAATGTGAATACGCTGGGGCCGATATTTGTCACCCAGGCATTGCTGCCCAACCTGAGGCTCTCGCCGATGAAGAAAGTGGTTAACATTTCCACCCGCGCGGCGAGCCCTGGTGGAGCGGCCTACGGTTACCGGGTCAGTAAGTCGGCACTCAACATGGTGACACGTTGTATGTCCATGGATGCTGGCATGCGGGGGATGATTGTCATTGCCTTGGCACCTGGTCACAACAAGACGGACATGGGAACGCATTGGGCAAATCTTGATCCAGCGAAAAGCATGAAGCAAGTGAAGGCGCTTATTGAATCGCTCACACCGAAACACCACGGCAAGCTCTGGTTCTACGACGGCTCGCCGATGAAGTGGTGATTCTTGCTTTATTGATGGTTTTGAGCCTGTAAAAGTAGGACCCCCGACAGGCATCGGGGTCGGCAACCCTTGGAGTAATCAAGCTAAGCCTGCCCAACCACAGACCAACTACATATTCTGGCGATCCCGCAGATGCGGGATCCTACTTTTTCCCAAGCTTACCGCCACCGAATCGCTATTAAAAACCACCGGATAAAATCACCTCCGCCCGCCCATGCTCAAACACGACAATTTTTTTACCCAGCTCACCCAGATTGAGCCGTCGGAAATCAAGGGGGCGTTTGTTTCCTTTTTATTCATCTTCCTGTTGATGGCTTCATACATGATTATGAAGCCAGTCCGGGATGCGCTGCCCAGTGACTGGGGGGATGTCAGTCTGGCCCAACAGTGGACCTACACCTTCATCGTATCGACGATAGCGGTCGCCATCTACAACGTGTTCGCGTCCAGGATTTCGTTGAGGAAAATTGTGCCCGGGGTGTTTGTGTTCTTTGCCATTTCCTTTCTCGGGATTTATTCGGCCTATCGGGCTGGGGTTGAGGTCACCTTTCTCGGGAAAGTCTTTTACGTCTGGAGCAGTGTTTTTAGCCTGTTTCATATATCGGTCTTCTGGAGCTTTATTTCCCAGCATTATAACAAGAGCGAGAGCAAGCGCGTGTTCGGGTTCATCAATACCGGAGCAAGCGCGGGTGCCATTTGCGGGCCTCTCCTGATCATCCTTCTGGCGAAGAGTATGAGCGTGGATAATATTCTGTTAGTAACCAGTGTGGTGCTGATATCTACCCTTCCCTTGATCGCGATTCTTAACCGGCATTTTGATAAAAAGGAGACCGAGGGGCAGAGGGCGGTGACTCTCAGCTCAAACCCATTTACCGGATTCCAGGAGCTCCTCACCCACAAGCGTTTGTTAGGTATCGCCCTGTTTATTTTTCTATTCACCGGAATCAGTGCGTTTCTTTACTCCACCCAAAAGGAACTGCTCATCGAATACTCACGTGTGGAGCGAAAGCAATTGTTAGGAAGTGTCGAGCTTGCCACCAATATCCTGACGATCATCATCGGAATCTTCGCAACCAACCGGATTGCGAGAAAGTTTGGAATGGCGACCACTCTTTCCCTTGTTCCCTTCATTGTGGGTCTGCTTCTTCTTCTGCTGAGTGCGAATCCTGCGATCATGCTCGTGCTTGCGCTTCAAGTGACGCGGAGAGCGGGTAACTATGCCATTACCCGGCCAGCTCGTGAGATCCTGTTTACCGCGGTGGATCGTGAGGCCCGCTTCAAGACCAAGCCATTTATCGATGTCGCTGTTTATCGTGGCGGCGATGTGTTTTGGATATGGTTGATTGCATTCCTCGGGGACGGCTGGCTTGATTTGGGGCTGGCTCCTCTGCTTTGGGTCGCCGCTGCCGTGGCTGTAGCCTGGGGAATAGTCGGGCTGTATTTGGGAAGAAAACATGACGCGGACGAGCAGGACAAAGAAGTCTAGCCTGGGGAGCCTCTAACAATTTCATTCATGAACACCCTATCTCAGACTCTCATGGCAACGATGGCGCTGATGTCGATCAGTAACAGCCCGGCCGGTAACGGTATCGACCAGAAGGATCTGCTTCTCGATCTTGATGCCTCCAAGGGGGTGAATATTGAGGATGGCGACCGGGTCGTTTCATGGGCGAACCAGGCACCTGGGAAATCGGCACGTCTGTTTGTCAAGCAGGACGGCGGGCGGAAGCAACAGGGGAGTGGTTGGCCCACTTTGAAAAAGGATGTCAAAGTCTTGAATGGTCATGCCACACTGGTTTTCCGTCAGCAGGAGCTCGTTAACATGGACGAGGATGCCTTTGACAGCCTCACCCAAGGCAAGGGCTGCACCTGGATCAGTGTGATGGCCGTTTACGAGCAGCGCGACGGGGTGAAGGATGTGAATTCCTTTTTTGGGAACCTTCGCAATGGTGGGAAATACGAAGGTCTCTGGGGCTGTCTGGATGACGATAACACGCTATGGCAAGGCGCGCGCAACGGCTTGACCTTCGGGCGATTTGATAACAACAACCCGAAAGTCGTGGGACCCAAGTTGGAAACCGGAAAGTATTACATCACCGCAGGACGCCTGGCAGCGGGAACCGGCACGGTGAAAATGGAGCTGTTTGTCAACTCCGCCAACCTGGTCGGTGCTGGGATGTTTCCTGTCAAGGCGGACGCCAATCCGTCCAAGATGGCGATCGGCCAGGAACGGGATGCGATAGAGCATCCCGGCAAGGAATCCTTCGACGGTGAGATTGCCCGCTTTCTGATTTACCAGCGCCCGCTTACGGATCAAGAGCTCAATAAAACCATCAAGTATCTTGCCCTTTATTACGGGCTGAAGAAGGCTTGGTATACCAAGCGCGGTCATCAATGGTGATTCTCCAAATCGAATCACGACAGTCCCCGGGTACATTTTCACCATTTATGACCGCGCTTAGGATAAATGGCATCAGGTGCCTTATGTTTGCCCTGTCTCTGAGTCTCCCGTAGCTCAAGACCACGCGTCTTGATATAGGGTCTATTTGTAAAAACGCGGACAACCTACTTTAAAAAACGCGGGCATTGTATATTGACTTTCGCGGAGTTACCTGGGGTGCAGGAATCACTGGCCGGACGTGTCAGAAAGGCGAGACTCAGACCTCTTGCCCTGGGGGAAATTTACCAAAAGGAACCCCAGTTCATCGTCAATGCGTTCCTGCAAAAATTCAATTCCCCTGCGCTTATCAAGGGCAAAGCCTTCGACAAGGATGCTTATTTATCCGCGGCCTTCCGCGGTGGCTACCCAGAAGCATTGCGGCTACAGGCCCCCAAGGAAATCCGACGGTGGCATCTGGACTATCTGGAGGCTCTGCTCGAACGTGATCTGAAGGACATTACCCAGGTGCGGCGCAAGGATAGCATGAGCAAGCTGGTTGAGGCTCTTGCCGCATGGTCTTCGAGGTTGATTGACATCACCTCCATTGGCCAGAATCTGGCTATTTCACGGCCCACAATCGAATCCTACATCAATGCTTTGGAGGCTCTTTATCTGGTCGAGCGAGTCCGGTCTTGGCACAAGACGGACTACGACAGGATAGGAAAGAAGGATAAGCTGTTTATGACTGATACCGGACTGATGGCGTCCATACTGGGATGGCGTTTTGAGGAGTTGCGATTGGATGGTTCGTTAAATGGCAAGCTGATAGAGAGTTTCGTGTTTACTCAGCTCGCAGCCATTCTCGATGCCCAGGACGAGGATTACGGGCTGTATCATTACCGTGACCGTGAAAAAAGGGAAATTGATTTCTTGGTTGAAAACGAAAATGGCGACATGATCGCCCTTGAGGTTAAAGCGGGATCGTCTGTCCATCGATCTGCCTTCAAGCACATGGAATGGTTCAGGGAGCATCTTGCGAAAGACCGTGAGTATACATCCATCGTTCTCTACACAGGTGAAAACTTGGTCTCTTTCGGGCCACGGATGTGGGCTGTGCCCCTGAGTTGCATGTGGTCGTAATCCCCAATGAACATCAATCTGGAGAGCAAGTTCGCCAGGCTCAAGAAACCCTGTAAAAATCTGTAAAATCAAGACGAGGCAGTTGGCGGTTATCGTGGTGATGCTGGTAGGCACTGTTTGAATGGTGCATCCCGGAGGTGGACAACAGTCGAATAACCACTACCTTTTAATCTATGCAGCGTAGAACGTTTTTGAAAATCACATTACCCGTCGCGCTCACTGGTCGTGCGGTTGCTGAGAAATCGGATCAGCCGGTGCTGTCTTTTGGTGTGATAGCCGACCCCCAGTATGCCGATGTGAAACCGGCAGGATCGAGGCACTACCGTGAGTCACTGGGGAAATTAAAAGCCGCTGTAACGGAACTCAATAAGCACGATCTGAAATTCGTGGTCACATTGGGTGATGTGATTGATCGGAAATATACCAGTTTTGACGATATCTTGCCCTTGTATAAGCCGCTCAAGGCGCCGTCGAAATTTGTTCTGGGAAACCATGATTTTGATATGGCGGATGCGGATAAGGGAAAGGTGTTAGGTCGCTTGGGGATGAAGCGGGGTTATTACTCTGAGACCGTGGGCGACTGGCAATTCATCTATCTCGACGGTACGGATGTATCTACTTACCGGTATCCCAAAGACAGCGCAGCAACGGCATCGGCGAAGGAGCTGCTAGGAAAAATGAGACAAGAAAAACGCAAGAACGCAGTTTCATGGAATGGGGCACTCGGAGGAGATCAGCTGCAGTGGTTTGCTGCAGAACTCGACAAGGCGAAGTCGTCTAACAAGCGCGTGATCGTGTTTAACCATTACCCTGTGTTTCCGTTAAACGATAGTCACAACCTTTGGAACAACCGTGAAGTGGTCGGACTGATCGCCAAGCATCCGAATGTGGTCGCCTACATGAATGGGCACAACCATAGAGGGAATTACGCGGTCAACAAGACCTGCCATTACGTGAACCTCAAAGGTATGGTTGAAACCAAAGACAAGAGCGCGTTTGCGGTGGTGCGGTGTTATGCTGGCCGCATAGAGGTCGATGGTTACGAGACCGAGCCGGACAGGACGTGTAAATTTTGAGCTATTGAAAAAAGCTGAATCCACTCGCGTTACACGGACGGGTGTGCGATTGTTCGGGTGTGCGCATTTTATTATTCTTATTGCTGTTGCCGACCATTTCATCGGCAAAGGTTATTGAGCTAGGCTTCCCCGGCTTACAGCACCGGGTGAAGGTGATGCTTCCAGAGGGACATGATCCAAAGAAAAAGTATCCTGCCATCCTCTACTACCACGGTGCTGGAGGTGAGCCCGGCACCAGCCTTATCCAGCAACACATCGGTGGTCAGCCATGGATCGTGGTGGGTATGACCTATTTTCAGCTGGGCCAGTTCGCGATGAGCAGGGAATCGATGGATAAGGAACTAACCCTGCTGCGCTCTGTGAAACGGCACCTTCAGACGAAGTATGGTATGGACTCATCCCGGTGTTACGTCGCAGGCTTTTCCAAAGGAGGATGGATGGCGGATATGTTTATGCAAGCGGATCAGTCACTGGCGGGTGGTGTGATTCTTGCTGCTGGACACCTGCATAAATACCACAAGACACCGGTGAAATACCGGAAGAAAAAACCCTTGTTTATTGGTGTGGGTCGACTCGATGGTAACTACCCATTTGCTCTCAGAGGTATGCTCCATCATCGTAAAATGGGGGGGCTGGTGACGATGGAAGAATGGCCTGATCTGGCACACGCGTTTCCCAAGGACGGCTCCGAGGCACTCAGCCAGTGGCTTGCCTTGAGGGCGGTGACTAAGCCTAAAAATACCAATTCTATTAAACAGCAGATGGAGCGGTTGCTTGCAGATACATCAAAGCTCACAGGCTTTGAAAAATGGAATGAACTCAAGCGTATTCGTGCGTTGCCCTATGCGAAAATGTTAGGGAAGCTGTGGTTAAAACAAGTCGATGAATCGATCGAGAAGATTGAAGCTGTGCCTAGTGTTCAAAAAGAGGCGAAAGCCCTGGTGCAGCACCGGAAGTTGCTCTTCAGGGAAATCACCGAACGATCACTTGAGAAAATGAAAGAAATCAACTTTGGTTATATAAAGTTTCTCGCCGAATTTAATGGCACGAGTCAGGCTAAGCTTGCTGACGCAGATCGGCAACGCATCGTAAGCCAGATCAAGTTCCTCAAGGAAAACCAAGTGGCAGTGCCCGAGGTTGAAAAGAAGCAGCCGACCAAACCCAATTTCCCTAAGAATAAACGCCGCATCCCGGGCAATCCATTGGTGAAGTAGTCCGGTGTTGTGGTAATTTTGGGTGGGTCATTCGTTCGCGACCGAGACGGCATGGTTGATGTCTTGCGAGTTCCGTGCATCGAGACGGGCAGGAATGCTGCCGTCGTCGCTTGGAACGGTGTTGTCCCGCACCACGGCATTGCGGACCCATCTGAGAGCAATCTCCGGTGACGGACAATTCTCAATGATATTGCCTTCGATCAGTAGATTGCGTGGTCCGATGCTCGCCGCACCGCGCTTGTAGCCGTTGAACATGAAGCTGATCGCCGCTGGTCCGCTGGGGTGGTCGAAACAGGAATCCTCGATGGTGTTGTTGCGGACGATGATCTCGGAAGCGTAGAGGCCGTTCGGCCAGGCGGTGCCGTTGACGAAGACAATCGCGCGCGCCGAGATGCCGCGATAGCTATTGTTCTCGATCACTCCGCGCTTCGAGCGGAAGACGGTGCCGTAGCGGCGGATGTTGGTGAACTCACTGCCACGCACCATGAAGTTTCCGCAGGACTTCGAGCGGTTCCAGATCTGGGTGGCCTGCTGGACCGGTCCCTTGAAACGGATGTTGTCCGGAACGGGATCCGCAAAGCTCGTCTCGAAGCCACCCTCAATCGGCTTTACACTTTCCACGGTGGTCTCTAACAGGATCTCTCCGGTCATCGGCTGGAAGAATGAAACTTCATCACCCTCTTCCAGATTGAAGAACTCGGTTCGACAAATGGCGGTTCGGCTGTTCTCGCCCTCCACCACCGACTTCATCCACGCCGGGCGGGCGTAGAGCGCGATGCTGTCGTCGCCAATCGCCTGGATCGACATGCCCTCGATCCACGGCCCGAGCCGGTGGCCGCGGATATGCACGCCGTCGGCATTGCCGGTCATCCACTTGCCGTCGTCAAAGCGCGTCTTGCAGTTGAGGATGCGGAAGTCATCGCCTTCGATCGATACAAACTGCATGCCACCCCAGCCGGCGGTGGTCAGCCCGTGGGCGGTGACCTCACGGGATTCCGAAAAATCCACCAGGTGCAGCGAACCACTGCGGAAGTTGTAGGCGAACCGATCGCCCACTTGCCATCGGTCGAAGTCCGTACCGATGGTGAACGACCAAGTGTCTTCGCCTTCCTTGGTGTAGGCGCTGTCGGGACGGAAGAAATTCCGTACGTCGGATTTCAAGCGGCCTTCGCTGTCGGGTTCGAGCAGGTAGATGATGTCGTGCCCCTGGTTGTCGGAGGCATCGAAACCGGGGAAGCCCGGTTCGATCTTCACGGTCACCTTGCCGGTTGCGGCGTCGAGTGCCGTGACTCGGCCCTGCACCCGTAGTGAGCCTTTGGCGAAAGAAACGTCAAAACCGGTCACCGCGATTCGTTCGCAGCCGCTGGCGCGGATGAGCCCCTGCTTACGGCTGGTGAAGTTCAGCTTCACCCCGGTGCCGTCGATCACGACGTCGGAACATTCCTCAAGGTCGAAAAGATAGCCGCGCATTGAATCGCCGATCTCATACTCGCCAGGGGGCATCACGATGCGCACCGACTGACCTACCGACTCCTTCGCCTTGGCGACGGCCTCGCGGACACCGCGCATCGGATCGCCCGAGACATCGACGGTAACCACCGAGTCGGGCGGGTTGATGGCGAAATCCAGTGGTGAGCTCCACGCGGTCGGTTCTTCTCCGTGTGGAATCGCCCGCACCCGCCAGTAGTAGTGGCCCGGTGCCATTGGCTCATCATGAATGTAACGGTTGAGTGCCACACGGTCTTCGTCGACCAAAGACGCGAACGAGGCATCGGACGCGATCTGAATGTCATATTCGACCGGCTTGCCGATGTTCTTGAATGAATCCGGGTGCTCGCTCCACGAGAATCCGGGGAAGGGGCTGGTCGTCTCGCTTCCGGAGCTGGGTGCAACCAACTCGATCGGCCCGACGGCGTCCTCCGTCTCGGATTCATTTTTCGAACAGTGGCTGAGGGCCGTTGCGCCCATCGCCAGCAATGCCCCTAGCTGCAGTCTTTTTGTGGCGTGCATGATTATTTTCTGATTACTTTTGAGGTATTGTCGTGCTGGATCCATTTGCCGGAATCCGGATCGGATCCCTGCTTGTCGCCGGTGAGTTGAAGCGTTGACCCCTTCCTTGCGATCACGTGGGGTTGTTTGGTCTTCATGCCGGTCCAGCGGTTGCCCGCGAGGTGCATGTTTTCGGACTTGAAGAACTCCAGCGATACACCGTTGAGCTGGTTATCTTGCAGGTCGCAATTCAGCCCCTGCTGGAAGACGATGCCGCCGCGTCTCTTGTCGCTCACCCGATTGTTTTTCAACACGATGTCCCGTGGTCGTGGCCCGTTCTTGCCGGCGTGAAACCAGAAGTGAAAATCCTCGAAGCGATTGTTTTCGAATCGCACGTCGACGCAACGGAAGCGAGTACTGGAGTTCTCGGTACCGATGTTCGAGGTGCTGCAATTCCGGATCACCGACCCGCGATTGAGGCTTTCCTCGTGCAGCACGATGTCTCCTTTCGCCGCACCGGCCGGCATCGACTCAAGCGTCACGTGAAAGGTCTGGTTGCCGGTCTTGCCTTGAACTCCGACCACCCGGGCCATCCCGCGCAGCTTTTCCTGACCTGGTGACCAGACACTTGCCCAGTCGCCCTCCTGCCACAGGAAGAACTCCTTGCTCAGGAAGGTCGGGGTGATGGTCATCTTTTTTCTATCGACCGCGACTATATTCTGCGCGCGGGAGTAAATGGCAAAGCTGTCGTCGTAACTCGAAGCGCCATCCCAGTCGCCGTCTTCGATCAGAATGCCCCAGCGACCGTTCTTGATGTGTAGACCATCACGCCACGAAACGAAGAGTTCGGTCTCCGGGTGTGGGGTCTTGAGGTCGACATTGCTCAGTGTGATCGGCCCGGTATTGTGGGTGATCGGCAGCCAAAAATGGGGAACACAATAGTAGTGTAGGTTGCTCAGGGTGACCCGAGCGCTGTCCGTGATGCGCGTGCCGTACCCACGGTGTCCGTATTTCACGTGTGGGACCACGAATTCGGTTGCTCCTTGCTCGACCATCTTGCGAATCCGCGGCAGCAACTTGGCGTTTGGAGTGTCGCT
>OBPH01000066.1_pt1 | contig 14358 bp, 7 predicted proteins | sample 1470511 | NCBI WGS metagenome assembly OBPH01 (sample SAMEA3275479, study PRJEB22092) | marine metagenome | biome: Marine environment; feature: Belgian marine environment, sample taken at 3 meters depth; material: Sterile flask | collected 2014-06-25T02:39:52+00 | depth 3 m
TGGCGGACAACCCCTGGTCGGGTATTTCGGGAGTGAGCGGATGGAACTTCGTTGCCGAGCCCCCTCCGGTCATCACCCCGGTCACAGTCCAGAATCCCAGCTTCGAGACAGCCGGCTCGGATCCCGACTGGGTGCCGGGCTGGTCGGCCAACAACGGTAGTTTTCGAACGCGAGCCAGCGTCGGCACTCTCACTCCCACAGACGGCGTCCGGCAGGCGTGGATGGCCGACGGCACCTACGGTTACCAGGATACCGGGCATGTCCTCGTCGCCGGAACGACCTATACGTTCACCGTGGACTTCGGTGCCGATCAAAATAATTTCCCCGATTTGGATGGCGTGAGCCTCCGCATTTATGGCAGTGATCTGGGATTTGATGCACCGCTCGCCGCAACCGAAACCATCGGGCCCGCCACGACCCAGTGGCTCAATGATCAGACCGTGACTTTGCTCGTCACCCCGGCCATGGCCACCGGCCAAACCCTGGGGATCTATCTCGGCGTGAGCAGCGGCACCCAAGTAGAATGGGACAATGTGCGACTTATCGCCTCGACTCCAAGCGGCGAGGACACGACGCCGCCGATCCTCACCGGCAAGGTTCCCGCTGATAATGCCACCGGAATCGCGGCCAACACCAACATCGAAGCGACTTTCAGTGAGCCCATCCAGCTCGGTGCTTCCGGGACCATCACACTCGACCACCTGTCCGGCGGGACGGATGTGGTGATCAATGTCGCTGCCCACAGCGGCCAGCTCTCAGTCGCGGGAAACGTGCTGACCATCAACCCGAGTTCCGACCTCGATACGGGTGTTAGTTACGCGGTTCTTTTCGGTGCCGGATCAGTCACCGATACCGCCGCCCCCCCGAATGCCTTCGCTGAAATATCCGACACCACGGCGTGGAACTTCACCACGGCGGCACCCGACACCACCGATCCGGATGTTTCCTCGCTGAACCCGGCGGACAACAACACCGGCGTAGCGGTCGGCACCGACCTCGTCATCACATTCGACGAGGATGTGCAGAAGGGCACTGGCAACATCGTCATCACGGAGACCGGCGGCAGCACCTTCGAGACCATCCCGGTAGGCGACGCCCGCGTTTCCGTGAGTGGAGCCGTCGTAACGATCAGCCCCACCGGCACGTTCTCGCACAGCACCCCTTATCACGTCGAGTTTGCCAGCGGCGTCATCAAAGACCTCGCCAACAACGATTTCTCAGGTATCAGCGGATCCACAGCCTGGAACTTCACCACCACAGCCGCTCCCACCGGCGGGCCGACCACGGTGAACAACTTCAGCTTTGATGATGACGGGACGCTCACAACGACCACGCCCACAGGCTGGACATCGGTGAATACAAGTCTCGGCACGAGAACGAATGTCAGCTCAGTGGTTCCCACGAATGGCACGCACCAGCTCTGGCTCAATGGCGGAAATACGATCTATCAGGACACGGGTGTGGTCATCGAACTCGGCGCGACCTACACCTTAACGGTCGATGTCACCACGACCCCGCCGTTCGACGGGCACACTGGGACGCTCCGTCTGTATGGCAGCACGTTTGGGTTCGGCACAGCCATCGGCGGCGCCGAGACTTCCAAGGTGACTGCGGTGAGCGTTTGGACGACGGAAACAACGAGCTTCACCGCCACGGCAACCGAGGCAGGTCAGACCCTCGGTATTGCACTCAGCACAACCGGAACCCAGACCGAGTGGGACAACGTCCGGCTCACTGCTACCATTCCACCGCCCGCCAATACCTTTGTCAACTGGATCGATGGCTTTGGCCTTGCCATTGCTGACCAAGACTTCGACGACGACTCGGACGGCGACGGACTGGAAAACGGCCTCGAAGCCTGGTTCGGAACCCACCCCGGGCAGTTCAGCACGGGAATAGCTGACATTTCCAACATCGGCCTAACAACAACCTTCACCCATCCACAGAACGCAAGCCCTCCAAGCGACCTAACAGGATACTACGAGTGGTCGCCAAACTTGGTTGATTGGTATGCCAGCGGCATCGGCCCTGACGGAGGAGCCACGGTCACATTCTCTGCTAGCACCTCCGGCACCACCACCGTGACAGCGACGGCGAGTGAACCGATCGACAAACTTTTCCTGCGGGCGGGGGTGATGCAGGATTGAATAAGGAAAGAGATAAATAAGCCCCGAAAATATAGCAAACATCATCATGAAAAACATCCTTTGTATCATAAGCGCCTGGGCTATCAGCTTTGGCTTTCTCAGCCCTTTATTCGCGCAGGAGACGCCTGAGCCGAAAGCGGTGCCCGGCGGTCTCAGCAGCAAAAAGGGAAAGGGGAAGATCTTCCCTCCTAATTCCAAGCACCTGAAGGTTACGGGACATGACGCTTATTTGGCTCTGCCCGAGGGAGTCAAAGCCGGGAAAAAGACGCCGTGGTTATGGTATTGTCCCAGCGACTTCAAACTGCCCGGAAGACTCGAGCAGTGGATGATGAAGCAGTGTCTCGACAATGGCATCGCAGTCGCCGGGATCGATGTGAAGGGTGATTTTGGAACGCCAGCAGGGCGTAAAATTTTCACCGCGTTTCACAAGGAACTCACCGAGAAGCACGGGCTGACCCAAAAGGCATGTATGCTGGCGCGCAGCTATGGCGGCACCCAGATGTATAACTGGGCCACCGAACACCCGGAATCAATCGCCTGTCTCGCTGGAATCTATCCGGTCTGTAATCTAGCGAGCTACCCTGGAATGAAATCCGCCGCCGGTAAATACAGAATGCCCCTCCATCAATTCACCAATGTGCTCAAGGAGCATAACCCGATCGACCGACTGGCACCGCTCGCCAAGGCGAAGGTCCCGATCTATCACAACACCGGGGACATCGACACCCTAGTGCCGCCGAAAGACAATACCTTCCTGGTGCGGGATCGCTACAAGGCACTCGGTGGAGATATGACGGTCACCATATTCAAAGGCCAGGGGCACAACTACTGGACCGGATTTTTTGAAGACAAGGCCATGGCTGCGTTCATCATCAAGCACGCCAAGAAATCGGCCGGTCTCGCCCAGTTACCTAAAGTGTTGTTTTTTGGCGACTCGATTTCCGGTGGCTACAGTAAGCCTCTGATAAAGCTCCTCGATGGCAAGGCGGAGCTCGTCAAGCTGGGTGCCGTGGCGACATACAGGATCAACAAAGAGGCATTCTGGCATTCCAGCGGCAAGGCGAAGTCCCTGGACTTCGGTAGCGCCAAGGCATGTGTCATGGACCTAGAACGATTCGGAAGACACCTCTCGGAAACGAAGTATGATGTGATCCATTTTAACTTCGGACTGAACGATATCTTTCGCGGTAGGAACGGAGCATGGCACAACCCAGTTGATCAGTATGCCAAGGATTTAGAGAAGATCGTGACCTTACTGAAAAAAAATGGCGCCAAGGTCATCTGGGCTAACATCACCCCGATTCCTGCCAATGCCCCGCACAATCCCGAGGGCGATGAACTCATCTACAATGCCGCTGCCGCCAAGGTGATGAATAAACACAACATCCCGATCAACGACCTGCACAGTGTGGTGACCGCTTGGAATGGATACGCCAAATGGAAAAAAGGCAATGATGTCCACTTCCCCGGCGCCGTTTACTCGAAACTTGCCGATAAGATAGCCGCAAAAATCACCGATGAGCTCGGGATCGCCGAAGACGCCGCCGAATAGCAGAACTCTATCAGAATATCCAGAGCCTTGGGAAAAACCATAGCACCGGATTAGTGGAATACTCAATGCAGCTCCTCAGCTGTAAACGCTACCTATCGGTCTCTAAAACAGAATCGCGGCGAGCTTTTCCTTGGAACCTGTGACCCACTCGAATTTTACTAGAAACAAGAGTTAGGCCAAATCGGGTTTTGAGTAAAAAATATTACTTTATCTCTCCGGCTAAAACTACATTCAGCTCTTGTAAATACGAAAGATCAAGCAGAGCAGATACTTCACTGTGTCATCACAAAAAAAATATTGGGTCGATCTGTTTGACCAACTTCCTATTGTTGATTTACCTTCCAGATCACATCTGCCACCAACCGATCCATCAATATAAATTACGCATGAAAGTCCCACCCGCCCTTCATTTAGCCTTGCTGTTACCCTTACTCGTTTTCTGCTCCATCTATTCTCATGTAGCCGCAGAATCCGCTGGCTCCCCACCACGCGTGCGCGAGAGTTTCGATGCTGATTGGTTGTTTCTTAAACACGACGCAAAAGGAGCTGAGGCAATGGACTACGATCACTCGACATGGAGAACACTCAACCTGCCGCACGACTGGAGTATCGAGGGGCCGTTTGATGCAAATAACGTCAGCAAAGCACAGGGTGGTTATCTGCCATGCGGCATCGGCTGGTATCGAAAAGTCTTCAAAACGCCCGCAGGCGTCAGCGGGAAAAAAGTCTTCGTCGAGTTCGACGGCATCTACATGAACGGCGAGGTCTGGATCAATGGCCACCGGCTCGGTAAGCGACCATACGGCTACACCGGTGTGCAATACGACCTGACTCCACACCTCGACCCCAATGGCGACAACATCCTCTCCGTGCGTGTCGACAACTCACTCCAGCAATCGACACGCTGGTACACTGGCTCGGGTATCTACCGGCACGTCTGGCTCACCATCACCGATAAATTACACGTCGCCCACTGGGGCACCCAGATCAGCACCCCTGAAATTACTCCCCAGCGCGCCAAGGTCTCTATCCGCACAACCATTCGTAACGAATACAAACAGGAAAAATCAATCCACGTCATTCAGTCAGTCATCGACTCCGAGGGGTCAAAAGTCGCCTCACAAGGTGACAAACTAAATCTGGCCTCAGGAAAAGAACAAATCATCAACCAGCAGTTCAGTGTCGCTAAACCAGCACTTTGGTCACCCGACTCGCCAAACATGTACACCGTTGTTACCGAGCTGCGCGATGGCAACACGATCATCGACCGCTATGAAAGCCCGCTCGGATTCCGCACCATCGTCATCGATGCCAAGCAAGGTCTGATTGTGAATGGTAAAAACACCATCATGAAAGGCGTGTGTAACCACCACGACCTTGGACCACTCGGCGCCGCCCTCTGGGACCAGGCACTTGAAAGACGCCTACGCATGCTTAAGGAGATGGGCTGCAACGCAATCCGCACCGCGCATAACCCATCATGCCCCGAGCTTCTCGATTTCTGCAACCGGATGGGATTCCTTGTGATCAACGAAACTTTCGACGAGTGGCGCCGTGGCTGGTTCTTTGAGGACGGCACGCTCGTTTCCAGTAAAAACAACAAAGGAAAAGCATCCAAAGGCTACCACCTCTACTTCGATAAGTGGGCGGAAAAAGACCTCATCGATCACATCCGCCGCGACCGCAACAATCCATGTGTCGTAATGTGGAGCGTCGGTAACGAAGTCCCCGAAGCACAGAAATACGGCGAGCTCGAAACCGTTAAATGGCTACAAGACCTCTGCCACAAACACGACCCTACACGGCTCGTCACCGTGGGCTGCAATTTCACCATCGGTGCGAATAAAACCGGCTTCCTCCAGCTTCTCGATGTCGTCGGTTACAATGGTGGTGGCAACTCTTGCTACGAGTATGAGAACGACAAAAAGAAATTCCCCGACCGGCTGATGTATGCCTCCGAGGTGCCTCACACATTACAGACCCGTGGCGAATACCGGACAAACGGAAAGTTCCGTATCAGAAAATACCAACCCACCCCACTCGTTAAAAAAGAGGTATTTCCCGAAACAAACCCATGGTATGAATCATCCTATGACAACGCAGGTGTTAGAATTACTGGCCGCGACTCTTGGCGACTCACCAAAAACCTCCCCTACTTCTTTGGTGAGTTCCGCTGGACAGGATTCGACTACATCGGCGAGTCAGGCGGCTGGCCGCGCGTGATTGGAAATTTTGGTATCATCGACATCTGTAACTTCCCAAAAGATACTTACTATTTCTACCAGAGCCAGTGGACGGAAAAGCCGATGGTTCACATGCTGCCCCACTGGACGATGCCCGGCAAGGAAGGCACCATTGTTCCGGTCTGGTGCTACACAAACTGCGATAGCGTGGAGCTTTTCCTCAATGGAAAATCACTGGGCGTTAGAACCTTCACCAAGGAACACGACATGCACATGCAGTGGCTCGTCCCCTACGCCCCCGGGGAGCTGAAAGCTGTGGCAACCAAAGACGGCAAAGTAGTCGCCACCACAACGAAACGCACCGCCGGCTCCGTTGCTCAAATTTCCCTCGATGCTGATAAAACCGTCTTCAACCTCAAGGGTAAAGACCTCTCATATATCACCGTGCGCCTTCAGGATAAAGATGGCAATTTCTGCCCGAAAGCAAACAACTGGATGACCCTCAGTGTCAAAGGACCCGGTCGTATCATCGCGACCGGTAATGGCGATCCGCTCAGCCACGAAAGCTTCCAGTCGCGATCCGTTAGAGCCTTCAACGGTATGGCTCTGGCAATTGTTGCACCAACGGGTGAAGAAGGTGAAATTGTTGTCACCGCCCGCCCTATTGCCCGGACATGGGGTGAGCCCGTCAAGGTGACCATCTCGGCAAAATAATTTTGCCTATCACAATAATTCACCAACGGTATTGAAGATACTTGTTTAGCGACATGTTTTAGTAGAAGTTCCAATCCATGAAGCCCTACGTGAAACTCGGTGAATCCACCATGTCCGACGGCACCGTTTTTTCACTGCACAAACATGATGGAAAGTTTTACCTCAAGTACAATGGCTTCGAGCTCATGAGCACAGCGCTCACCTTCTCCGAGGAAATGCTTGCTGAGGTCGGTTGCAAAAAACTCTATGAGGGCAAATCTACAAGACCTAAACACCCAAAAATTCTGATCGGCGGACTAGGGCTCGGGTTTACCCTAAGGCGCACACTGGAGCTGGTTGGCAAACCAGCAACAGTCGAAGTTGCCGAGCTCATGCCACCGTTGATCGAGTGGAACCGGACATTTCTTGTCGAGCACAACGGACCGTTGTTAGAAGACCCGCGTACTAAAATTACCCAGGGCGATCTGTTTGATATCATTTCCAGCAAAAACAAAGGCAGCTATGATGCGCTTTTGCTCGATATCGACAACACACCGGACGACCTGATTACCGCCGGAAATTCACGCCTGTATTCTCCCGGTTTCCTAGCAAAAATTCGTAGCATCCTAACACCGGACGGCTGCGTCGCATACTGGCTCTCCGAACCTGCACCAAAATTTAAGAAATGTCTGATTAAAGCTGGCTTTCACGTCGAAGCATATGCAGCCAAATCGCACGAGAAATCAAAACGCGCCAGGCACTGCATCTACATGGCTACCCGTAGCCGCTGACTCAATCACAAATGATCCTCATCAGTATGATAACTCATTGTAGATTCAGAATTGTCACCTTGGGTTTCCAGATCGCCTGTGTCTTTGCTGTCCCTTTTTGCTCCGTCTCTGCATCCACAGCACCAAAACACCCTAATATCATTATCATCTACGCCGATGATCTAGGGTATGGAGACCTGTCATGCTACAACCCAAAAGCCGCTTACAAAACACCTCGACTCGATAAAATGGCCGCCGAGGGAATTCGTTTCACAGATGCCCATAGCCCCTCCACCATCTGCTCACCCTCTCGATACGGTCTATTCTCTGGACAACAAATTTATCGCTCTACTGGTCGCGGCGGCGGCGCATTTGAAGGCCCTGGCGGCCCAAGCTACCTAAAACCCGGCACCCTCACGCTGGCTGACATGCTCAAGGAAAAAGGCTACCGGACAGGTATCTTTGGCAAGTGGCACGTCGGACTCACTTGGCGCGATAAAAACGGCAAACGGCTCAGCGGCGGATTCAAAAACTCCCTACTTATCGACTACGAAAAAAGCACACCTCTCGTCGATGGCCCGAATGCGCGTGGCTTCGATGAATCATTTGTCACACCAAACTGCCCCACCACCGATCCACTCTACATCTACATCGAAAACGGGATGGTTCCCATCCCAGCCAGTAAGCGCCATAACCCAAAGGATCTTCCCAATCTCGGAGGCAAATGGAGGTGGGATAACGATGCCGGCTGGATGTCACCCGGTTATGAATTTATGAATGCGGATCTCCTCTTCTACGAGAAGACACGTAAGTTCATCAGCAATCACCTCAAGAAGACTCCGGAAAAACCATTCTTCGCAGTATTTTCCACCCAGATCGTACACGCCCCAGTTCTGCCAGCCCCCGAGTTTAACGGTGCCACAAAAGCTGGCCCTCGAGGCGACTTTGTTCACCAGCTCGATGTGCTCGTTGGTCGCATAATCGATCTAGTCACCGAGCTTGGTATTGACGATGAAACCATCATCTTTTTCAACGCAGACAACGGCGCCGAGACCGTCCACACCGACCTAATGAGGCAAGACCACCATCACGACCCATCGGGAGGATGGCGCGGCGTTAAACGAGACGGCTGGGAAGGCGGACACCGCGTGCCGTTCATCGCAAGGTGGCCAAGAAAAATTCCCGCCGGTCAGGTGTCCAACCAAATGACCAACACCACCGACATCTTTGCAACACTCGCGTCCATCACAGGATACACACTGCCCGACAACGCCGCAACAGATAGCTTCGATATGCTCCCCGCAATGATCGGCACCCAAGATCCAAAAGTTTCTATCCGTCCACACCTTCTAACACAAAGTTTCCGCGGTGAGTTTCAAATTCGTTTACACAATTGGAAATACCTCGACCACAAAGGATCCGGAGGCAACAGCTACGAAAAAGGCATTCTAAAAAAATACGCCCTCGAGGAGACCGCACCCGATGCACCGGGACAGCTCTATAACCTAACAAACGACGCCGGCGAGACAACCAACCTGTTTTTTAAAGAACCCGACAAGCGCGTGCAGCTTCAAACACTACTCAACAATCTCAAGGAAAGTGGCCGTAGCGCACCCAAGAACCGTAAGCCCATCGGCATCGAAAACATCCCCACCATTCCCAATAAATAGAATCACCCAAAAAGTTCACTGCAAGCTTGCACACCCCCATCACGTATTTCTATCATCAAAACACAACATGATCTTCCTATGAACAACCAAGTAAATCGCAGAAAATTTATCACCCAGCTCGGCCTTGCTGGCGCCTCTACCCTCGGGTTCCCGTCAATCGTTCGCGGTCAAAACCTCAACAGCAAATTACAGGTCGGCTTCGTCGCCACAGGAGGCAGGGCAAAAATACACCTTAAAAGATCTCATGATCATGGGCTGCAGTGCGTCGCATTCGCAGAAATTGACAAGCGTGCCTGGAATAATGCCACCGAACTCAACGGCTGGGAACAAGCCGCCAGCTACTCTGATTGGCGAGAAATGTTCCAAAAACATGGTAAAGAACTCGATGTCGTCTTTGTTTCCACCCCAGACCACACCCACTACGCCCCATCCATGACTGCCGTCTCCATGGGTATCCATTGCTACACTGAAAAACCCCTCACATGGTCTGTCAAGGAAGCCCAAATGCTCACCGCAGCCTACAAAGCTAACCCGAAAGTAGTGACGCAGATGGGTAACCAAGGTCACGCCGGCGCAGGTTGGCGCATGGTTTACGATTATTACAAAGCCGGTGCCATCGGTGATATCAAAGAGCTCCACACCTGGACCAATCGACCTGTCTGGCCACAGGGTGGCGGTCGCCCCGCGGGTAGCGATCCAGTACCACCTGAAGTCAATTGGGACGCCTGGGTCGGGCCAGCGCCCATGCGCCCCTACAAGGAAAAAGCATATCACCGCTTCAATTGGCGTGGTGTCGTAGATTTCGGATCCGGTGCCCTCGGTGACATGGCGTGCCACACCACCGACGGTATCTATATTCTCACAGAGCCCGGATATGCAGAATCAAGCGAACCTATCTTTATGACCGAACCCGTAGGTGATCAATTCCCTGCTGGTATGATCGTCAAAGCGACATACCGTGCCACCGAAAAACGCCCAGGGTTCAACACATTCTGGTACGAGGGCAAGGACAAAGACGGAAACCCTAACATGCCGGAAACCCCAGAAGAACTCAAGGTCGATAAACGAGAGCTCCCAAAAACAGGCAACCTAATCGTTGGCACCAAAGGGAAGTTACTCGTCCAAGGCGACTACTGGAACAGCCCGCGCCTCATACCAGAAACTAAGCGCCGCGAGTTCGGTAAACCAAAAGAGCTTCTCGCCCGGTCACCTGGTCATCACGAAGAGTTCTTTATCGCATGTCGCGGTGAAAAACCACGTGAGTTTAGCCAATCAAACTTCGGATACGCAGGCCCCATGACCGCAAACATCCAGCTCGGCAATCTTAGCACACGCGCAGGAAAAAAGCTCGTGCTCAACAAGGAAGGCGTCATCATCAACGATCCCGCCATCAACAAACTCGCATCACGCGAGCCGCGCGACGGCTGGGGACCACTGGTAACAAAGATCTAATTTATCCATTCACACTCTATCCACTCACGGGTGTACTGACAAAGGGACGGCCTCGTAAGCCGTCCCTTTTTAGTTAGATAGTCGAATAGTCGGTTGAACGACTAACTACCTCATTTTTAATTCGTAATTTTTAATATAAATTACACCTTATAATACTGCTCCCACCCCTTCCGTGGAGCAGGGTCTAACAACGCATTAGCCGCCTTGTTATTGGTAATCATCTTCGAGCTACCATCAAACTTCAGCTCACCGCCAAAACGCTGCGCGAGCACCCCAATGGTGAACACTTGGGTAAGCAAACCAGAAACAGCAAATGGAGAACGAGTTTCCTCTTCACCTTTGCATGCCAGTAAAAAGTTTGCGTAATGATGTGAATTCTTTCCTGGAAACTTTGGTAGTGACTCACGCATCGCCATGAATTTCTCACGTGATGTGATCCGCAGTGGCGAGCTATGTGAACCACCTTGGAAAGCAATATCCTTACCGTATAAAACCTTCCCTGGGCTCTTCAGTAGCTTATCTTTACCATCGGTGGTGTACTTACCTTCAAGCACAGGAACATTACCGGTGCCGTCATACCAATCAACAACACACGCAGGAAGTCCCGGACCCCGCTTCGCAAATTCAAACTTGATCGTCGTTTCCTCTGGATAAACCAAATCACTTTTGTTGACACCCTTGCGCATTACAGCCGTAACCGTGTGGGGCAGACCGAGCTTAAGAAAACGATGTGCGGTATCGAGAATATGTGGCCCCCAATCTCCAAAGCACCCACTACCATAGTTATACCAAGAACGCCACTCCTGTGGATGCAGTCGCTTAGAAAATGGATGCACGTGATTAGCGCTATCAATCCACTGCTCCCAATTAATATCCTCCGGCATATCGTCCTTAGGGTATTCACTCACCACTTTACCCCAACCGTGCCAGCGGCGCGGCTTGTTCATGTGGGCTGCAACGCGTGTGATATCTTTCATCACATTGCCTTCTGACCACGCCTTGAATTGAAAATAGTTTGCACCAGAGTGTCCCTGATTACCCATCTGAGTGGCAAGTTTTGGATTATTTGCTGCCATGTCCATGAGCCGCTGTGCCTGTCCGAATGTGTGCGTGAGCGGTTTTTCAGTATAAACATGCTTTCCCAGTGTCATCGCATGCATCGTCGCCGCGAAATGCGCATGATCTGGCGTCGACACAATCACCGCGTCAATCTCATCTGCCATTGCATCAAACATTTTTCGGAAATCCGTGAATCTCTTTGCTTTAGGAAATTTTTTCAGCGCTCCCTGAGTATGCCTGCCTTTGAGATCAATGTCACAAAGCGCCACAATATTACAATGGCCTGAGCTGTGAAGCATCTGGATGTTACCAGCCCCTTTGTTACCAATACCAATGCATGCCACGTTAACTTTACCGCTCGGCGCATTTCCATTCGATGAATTCTGACCCAATACAAAATTGGCAGGTAAAATGGTTAAGCCACCAAAGATAGCAGATTTTTTGATAAAACTGCGTCGGGTCTCTTGAGATGATGAATGATTCATAGTTATTGCTTATATAATAAATTCTTAGGCTATTCTTTCAAAGATTACCAACAATTGCAACACCCCCATTTCTCTTATTCCCCATCACATATTCCAACATTCCCCGTGATTCCTACCAGAAAGCCTGCGCCAGGAAGTCAAAATCTTTACACCTGCTCAAACATCAATTTACATTTAAGCACCTATGAGCCCTAAAGCTCATCCAGCGGCTCTTCACAGCACCCCCTAACCAATTTATTACATGTAGGGAATTCTCCGTCATCTTGACAGCACCATACCCAAAAAGACTCTTGCAGCGTCAACAGCGCAGTCACCATCATAAAGCTGCCAACCCCAGCAACATGTTCTCCGAGTATCAGCTCTGGCTGTGTTAGAAGTAACGTCTTCCAATCCTTACCAACCATACCACCACGGGCAATTACCTGCCCGTTCAGCTGTTCGATGTCGATTTTTTGTAACGTATATCAGCAAAGTAACCCCCCGAATCCCAGCCTCACGATTTTTTTCCTGATATACGCACCCATCAAGCAGTAAAACCTTTACAACTCAAAGATCTAACCCTATCTAACGAATCACCTCGCTGTCAAGGTAGTGTACTCAACGCGCTATCGCGCGTGAGCCACCTATGACGTTCGCTATAAAAAAATAACCTATACCTACATGAAGGCTATATTTACAGTAACAACTGCTCTATTATCAAATCTTTTTCTGGTTACTCAAAGCTACGCCGCGCTTGTGACTATTAACGTAAGCGGTCAGATCAATTTTGTGGATGGCACCTATAGTCCGGACCTTACGGTGTCGGACAACATCAACGCCGTATTCGTTTATGACACCGACGAAGCCCAAGCAACTTCAGCAGATACTGTAGGTTCAACGGATCCTGGTCACGAATATACCTCATTTTACGAATTCAGCACCCCCCCCTATGGAGGCACAGTGACGCATGTAGCAAGTGGAGACTCATTTAACGGTAATCTTGCCGCAGTCGTTGTGAATGACAACCTCTCAAACGGAGGTTCAGATCTAGACAATGTTATTCCCGCTGGAACCTACGATTGGATCGAAATCCTAGGATCAACGACAGTCGATGGACCTAACGGGTATCCAGCAGACGGTGAAGAGTGGACACTTGCTTTGTTCTCATCGGACACCTCATGGATAACCGATGGCACATTAATTCCAAACAATCTTCCTTCTGCCTACACCGCAATCCTTGTGGGACAGGAGTTCGATGCACAAGAGGATGCCGTTGGAAGTGTTATTGTAGAAATATCGTCAGTATCCGTTGTTGGCATCCCTGAACCATCTTCCGCGTTGCTTCTTAGCCTTGGCTGTTTGAGCTTTGCACTCAGGCGTTCAAGACACTAAAAGTCGAACAAGTCGGCGCACACCAAGCCGCTATTCGCCTCGACTCGAAACCTGAATGAACGTTACAACTCTTAATGAAAAGTTGGAGGTGCGCTGCCAATAGCAGGTGTGAGAGGCCTTTGACGTTCTCTTTAGAATGTGCAACTTTTGTTCTTTCTGAATGTTTGTAGAGATATGAGGAATGGTTTGCCCACATTTTCAATCTACTTACTTTCATTCCTCGTCCCGCTTTCCGCTGACACCGGTGTTATGTTCGTCGATGAGATCTACGGCAGTCAACGCACCGAAGGCATCCAATATGACACAGGTTCTACCGGCAACCCCGCCAGCGGCTCCATTGATCTCTACTTGGATATTTACGAACCCACTGGAACAAACCTCCCAGAGAAGCGACCTGCCATGGTCTTTATTCATGGTGGTGGATTTATCGCTGGGGATAAGGGGGCGATCACCATTCGTAATTTCTGTGAGTCCTTTAGTAAACGAGGCTACGTCTGTGCTTCCATCCAATACCGGCTCGTAGGCGATGACCCCACCTATGAAGCCGGCCCCGCCCCTAATCTCAGTGTCCTCTATCGATCCATGAATGCAGCGTCCCAAGACGCGGCCAAAGCCATTCGTTGGCTCCGTCAGAACGCCGCCACCTACCACATCGATCCCACGCGCATTGGGATTGGCGGGAGTTCCGCCGGCGCCATCACCTCCCTCTATACCGCCTCGCAAGAAACCGCCACCATCGGCCCGGACGCGGAAGTCGGAGTCGTCATCGATCTATGGGGCGCCATGTATGGAGCCGAGTCTCTTGTAGACGCCGGGGATCCTGCGATCTTCATCGTCCACGGCACAGATGATCCCACCGTTGCCTACAGCGAAACAGCTAACCTCGCCGCCCATCTCGACAGCATCAGTCATCCCTACCAACATATGATGGTCAAGTCCACCATCATTCCTGAAACTGTAGATGGCGCCTTTCACA
>OBPH01000068.1_pt1 | contig 13986 bp, 9 predicted proteins | sample 1470511 | NCBI WGS metagenome assembly OBPH01 (sample SAMEA3275479, study PRJEB22092) | marine metagenome | biome: Marine environment; feature: Belgian marine environment, sample taken at 3 meters depth; material: Sterile flask | collected 2014-06-25T02:39:52+00 | depth 3 m
GTGACTGTGGGTTTTAGGTTAGCTTGCCCATTTACTATATGGTGTGACTGGTGTTTTTTTGGCGTTCTTGTTGCTGCTCATATGTGTCCAGATATGATTCACTTATTTGAGGTGGCAGCATTCCTAGCAATGACTTTTTTTAGCAGAGTGGTAAAAAAGTTTTCCGCAACACATGCCACTGATTTCGATCGGCATTTTCTTTTTAAATTTGTGCGAAACTTACTTGCTTCAATGAACGTAAACGAGATCATGCATTTGATGTTCGGAAGAAAATTACTACTAATTGCGCTGATTTCTGTGTCTCGGCTTGATGCTGACCTATTTGAAGATGGTGATATGGTTATTCTGTTGGGAAATACTGTTATCGAGCGTGCTCATAACTATGGCCACTTTGAGACTGGTCTTACATTGGCGGCTGACAAAAAGAACCTCAGGTTTCGAAATCTAGGCTGGAGTGGTGACACAGTATTTGGCCATGCACGCAGCTATTTCGGCCCTCCACAAGAAGGCTTTAATCGTCTCGAAGCTGATTTGGGCAAATTAAAGCCGAATGTCGTGATCGTCTGCTATGGTGCTGTAGCAGCCTTTGAGGGAGATGAGGGGATGGCAGAATTCTTGGCTGGTTATGATCGGCTTTTAAAAATGATCAAAAAGGCCTCCAACCCGCGTGCTGTCATTCTTGTTTCGCCACCTCCGGCGGAAACGCTGGATGCTCCTATGCCCGATATGAAGGAGCACAACAAACGACTGTCCTTGTATGCCAAAGCAATAGCCGATCTTGCGAGAAAGAATCAACATACCTATGCCGATTTTTTCACCATTGTTGGTGACGGCGTAAAGGGACAGACAAGCAACGGACTGCACTTTAGCGAGCGAGGATACTGCTATGTTGGGCCAAAATTCGTTAAAGCACTGGGTCTGAGTCCCGTTCCCAACCATCAGCTTGAATCTGAGAGTGGCATCCAGTTGCGCAAGAACATCATCGCTAAAAACAAGCTATTTTTCCAGCAATGGCGGCCAGCTAACGAAACTTACCTGCGGCTGTTTCGCAAGCACGAGCAAGGTCAAAACGTTAAGGAACTACCCATGTTCGATCCGCTTATCGCCGAGCGTGAAAAGCAAATTGAAATCCTCAAACAAAGCACTCTAGCTACCAAGTAAATGATCACACGTATTCTACTCACTCTGTCGCTCGGAATTATCGCTGCCAATGCTCAGCGTGGACTCAAGGATATTCCGGACCCAAACCCCGCCAAACAGCAGGCAGCTTTTAATCTACCGGAAGGTATGCAAATCGAGCTGTTTGCTTCCGATCCGATGATTGCGAAGCCAGTGCAGATAAACTTCGACACTCAGGGACGGCTCTGGCTCGTTTCCAGCGGCATGTATCCTCACATTGTTCCTGGAGCGGAGGAAAACGACCGTGTCCTTGTGCTAGAGGACACCAATGGTGACGGCAAGGCTGATAAGAGAACAGTCTTTGCCGACAACCTACATATCCCCACTGCGGTGATGCCAGCCGATGGCGGCGCCTATGTTGCCAACTCCACAGAGCTGCTTTTTCTCAAAGATACTGATGGCGATGGCAAAGCAGATAAACGCACAGTGGTTCTTTCTGGTTTCGGCACCGAGGACACTCACCATATCGTGCACACCTTCAAACAGGGGCCTGACGGCATGCTCTACTTCTTGCAATCGATTTACATCCACAGTCACCTTGAAACTCCACACGGCGTGCGCCGCTTGATGGGTGGGGGGATCTGGCACCTCAGGCCTGAGACCCAGCGTGCCGAGGTCCTGTCGAAAGGATTGGTGAACCCTTGGGGATTTGTCTTTGACGACTACGGGCAGACTTTCGCAACTGATGGTGCCGGCAGCCATGGAATCAATTTTATTTTTCCGCGCTCGGTTTTCCGCACCTCACCGGGAGCCAAAAGAACGCTCAATGGGTTGAATCCAGGACAGCCAAAACTCTGCGGTCTGGAAATCCTTTCCGGCTCCCATGTGCCTGAAAAATTACGTGGCGTGCTGATTGCCCCCGACTTTCGTGGCCACCGCATCAACTCCTACAAGCTAACGCCTAATGGAAGCACCTACACCTCGACTCGGGTCGACGATTTTTTGAGTTCCTCCCACCGTGCGTTCCGACCCATCGACGTGAAAATGGGGCCAGATGGGGCGGTTTACATCGCCGACTGGTATAACCCGATCATCCAGCACGGTGAGGTCGATTTCCGTGATGAGCGGCGCGACCACACCCACGGTCGAATCTGGCGCGTCACCTTTAAAGACCAACCATCGGTCGAGAAAAAGAATTTCGCCAAGGCAAGTATCGATGAACTTCTCAAGGGGCTTGTTTCCAAAGAGCGCGCGCATCGAGACCTCGCACGTACCGAGCTTCGCGACCGGAAAAAATCCGACGTGTTACCCAAGCTCAAATCCTGGAGTGCCGGCTTGTCTGATGATTTTTCCAAACTTCAGGCGCTCTGGATGTATCAGTCATTGAACATCACTGAGGAAAGCCTTGTGAAAACATTGGTCACCTCGAGTGATTATCGTTATCGGGCGGCGGCACTGAGGGTGATCTATCATCGTCATCAGGATCTCCCCGGAGCTCAGTCTATTGCCAGCAATGCTGTGGAGGACAAGAACGCGCAGGTCAGGCTCTGGGCAATCAGCTGCCTAGCACAACTGCCCTCAGCACAATCTGTCCCAATTGCTTTACGCGCTCTTGACTACCCGGTGGACGACCCCATCGACTTTGCTTTGTGGTCGATCGTGCGTGAACATGAATCCCAGTGGGTGCCGGAGTTCGAAGCGGGCAAAGACCTGTTTTCAGGTAAGTTGAATCGTCTCATCTTTGCCATGAAGGCACTTGGAAAACCACTCTCACTGGAGTACATTTTCAAAGGACTAGATGGCGGCAAGCTGAATACTAAGCAGAAGGCACGCGCGATTGAGTTGATCTCGCAGGTAGGTAATGCACAGGATCTCTCACGCCTGTTGAACATGGCCCTGGGTAACCCTGCCATTCTCGACCACTTGATCACCGCTAAAAAGATCAGAAAACTCCAGCCTGCAAAAGGACAGGAAAAAATCCTCTCGCTCCTCGATAGCAAAGATCTCGGATTGTTCTCCAAGGCCGCACAACTTGCAGGACTGTGGAAGCTCGCACCGGCACGAGCCAAACTTATCGACGTCTTGAAGAAATCGCCGGGTAAGCGTGCAGCGGCAGCTGAAGCACTGCGACTCTATGGAGGAGGCCAGACGATTACTTTGTTTGAGCAGTTGAGCAACAACGGACAGGATGAAGGGCTGAGGGCGCTGGCTGTTAAAGAGCTATCAAACATTGCACCCGGCAAAGCAGCTGCCAAAGCCGTTGCAATCCTTGCCAAGGATGACGGTACGGATCAGCACGGGCTGCTGGCTATTTTCCTCAAAAATCCCAAGTCGGCTTCCACGCTCGCCAAGGCACTGAAGGGCAAGACTCTGCCGTCAGGCATCGCCAGCTTGGGTGTGCAACGTGCTGAGACTTCGGCAAAACCACCCAAGAATCTCATCGCCGCTCTACTGGCTGCTGGAAACATCAAGCCGATGTCGCAGCAACTTACCAAGGAGCAGATGGCAGCTATGGTGGATCGCGTTAAAACCAATGGTGACCCATACCGTGGTGAGACGATTTACCGCAGGGCATCCATTATGTGCATGGCGTGCCACGCGATTGGTGGTGTCGGTTCAGCGATCGGCCCAGACATGGTCAGTATCGGCGCCAGTGCGCCGGTCGATTACCTCATCACCTCACTAATTAACCCTGGTGACAAAATCAAGGAAGGCTACCACATGACCACGGTGACCGAGAAAAATGGCAACGTCCATGGCGGTGGACTCATCAAGCAGGACAAGAACGAGGTCGTCCTCCGGGACAATGCTGGCAAGGAAATCCACATCTCAAGATCTGATGTGAAATCGGTTAACATCAGCAATGTCTCCATGATGCCACCTGGGCTCACCGCCAGCTTGCGCGAGGACGAATTTACAGATCTTGTCAGGTTTCTCTCCGAGTTGGGCAAGGAAGGTGACTTCAAGACCGGCCCACAGCCATACATCCGCCAGTGGAAAGTGCTCAGCGCACACTCCTTGCTAGCTGATGTGATGCGTTATCAAGGTGCCTCGATCTTTGCTAAGCCTATCAAGGGAGCCAAGTGGGACACCTACTACAGCCGCGTCAACGGCGAGATCCGTCCCAAGGAACTTCCATTTGTCAAATACAGTGGCTCACGCAATCGCACTTGTGTGGTGCGCTTTGGGCTCAATCCTGAAGCCAAAGGAAAAGTCGTGTTGAAGATCAATGACACCTCCGAGATTCAATTGTTTGATGGAGAAAAACAGATCAAGCTGCCGAAAAACTCATCCGCATCCGTGGAAGTAGCTGCAGGAGGTGATGACAACCGGTTCACGCTGGTCGTTCGCTCCGCCGCACGCGCCAAACCTATCCGAATCGAAGCTCAACCGAAATGAAAACCACCCAACTCACCATATCCCTCGGGCTGATCGCCACGATTTCAGCTGTTGCTGAACAGCCATCTCACAGCAAAACCGTTCTCGACCCCGGCGTTTACACCGAGGGCAGCACGTTTGGTGACGTCAATGGCGACGGGAAAATTGATTTTGTCGCCGGCCCATTCTGGTGGGAAGGCCCGAAGTTTGAAATACGTCACCGGTACAGGGCGGGGGAGGCTGTGCCAGCCGCAGGATACAAACATAACTCATTCCAAAGCTGGGTGCTCGACATGAATGGCGACGGTAGGGCGGATATTTTCCAGGTCCCACACGATGGCAGGTTCCATCTCGACCTCTACCTGCAACCCGAAAAGCCATCCGAAAGCTGGCCCATTCACCGGGTCGTCGAAAAAATGGGTAACGAGTCGCCGGAAATTGCTGATATCACAGGCGACGGCAAACCGGAACTCATTGCGATGCGAGGCGGGCGGTTTGGTATTTTCAGCCCCGACTGGAAAGACGCAACCAAGCCGTGGACATTTCACCCCATTTCCAACGAGCGCACCCGTTCTCCCTACTACCACGGGCTTGGTTATGGAGACATCAATGGCGATGGGAGGATTGACCTGCTAGAAATGAAAGGCTGGTATGAAGCACCTGAAAAACCCCTGGAAGGAGACGTTTGGAAATTCCACGAGTATGCCTTTTCCTCGAACAAAGGTGGCGCGCAAATGCTTGTCTATGACGTTGATGGCGATGGCGACAACGATGTCGTCACCAGCCTATCAGCCCACTCATGGGGTCTCGGTTGGCACGAGCAAGTGAAACAAGACGGCAAGATTGCTTTCAAAAAACACGTGCTTATTCCAGAAGACAAATCGCCCGGCGTTGGTGGTGTTAGCTTCACTCAGTCACATGCGCTGGCACTCGGCGATTTCAATGGCGATGGCCTGACTGACTTCGCGACTGGCAAACGCTACTGGGCACATAATGGACGCGACCCCGATGCAAAAGGCGCCGCAGTTCTCTATTGGTATGAGCTGGTCCGCGATAAGAAGGGAGCTCGATTTGTCCCACACTTGCTCGACTCCGACTCAGGGGCCGGCACGCACTTCACCACCGCGGATATCGATGGCGATGGCAAAACCGATATTGGTATCGGCAACAAAAAAGGTGTCTTCCTGTTTAGAAGCAAGTAGTCAGGTAAGTAGTTTGGGTTAACTAGCCCGATCTGTGTTCATCTGTGTTGGGATGATTCCTTTTCACACTGATACAAGACATCCGTCAAATAATCCGATGCGATGTAGGTTTAACTGAAGCTTGCTGCAACAACTGCTCCCCACCGGCTGATTGAGGCCAATCAGCCCTACCGCTAGCTATCACGTTGGTAGGGCGCATTGGCCTCAATGCGCCGGGTTTTGCCATTCACCTCGCCTGGTCGTTTGGTTAGCCACCATCAAATCCCATGTTGGCGGTTGTCTTGTGAATCAATGCCGTGCCCACAAGTTTCAGCTCTTCTTTGCAATACCAATGCAAAAAACCCACTCCCCAGAAAAGGGAAGCGGGTTGATATACATACGAATAAAAGAAGGTCTACTTACGACGGCGGAAAACCAAAGCAAGTCCACCGAGGCCGAGAAGGGCGGTGGTGGATGGCTCGGGCACGGTTTCGTATGTCAGGCTCACGTTGTCGTAGAGCGATTGGACACCCGTACCCACGATTTCAATTCGCAATGATTGCCCGAGCCCAGCAGGGGAGGCTCCGGTGGTGAAGGTTGAGACCCAGTTCTCGATACCGTCGCTGGCTCCGGCACCGTTTACTGGAGTGGTATTGTTCAATACGGTTGGAGTCAGAAGGAATTCGCCGAAGAAGTCATTGGTGATGTTGTCTCCCGTCGATCCATCATCCACACCCGAGACATAACCCAAGCGCAATTCGGAACTCTGAAAAATTAGGTCTGATCGGTCGATCGCTTGAAGGCTGAATGTGTAGGTCGTGTTGGCGGCAACAGTGGCCAAGAGAACCTGATAGATGCTCTCGCCTGAGTTGTTGTTGTAGTGCAGATATGCCCCGCCGCCGGGAACAGTGTCTACCTTAGCACCTAGCGACGCATAGGACTCAACTCCAACCGAGTTCGAGCCATTGCTCCCCCTTTTCCATGGCGGAAGTGAGACGCCTCCACGGTTTGGGGCTCCTTCAAAACCCGCTTCCCCGATGGTGATCGGCGTGGCCGCATTAGCCGTTCCAGCTGCGAGAATCAGAGATCCCATCGCCGCGGCGAGGGACATGGTTGTTTTCATTTGTTTGTTCATTTTCATGATAATGTTTTATTTGAGGTCGTGTGAGAAGGGGGCAAAAAGTATGCATATTCTCACAGCTAACGTCGAAAAAGGACTCGGCGTTAACAAGTTTCTGCATTTATTTTGTTAAATTCCACTAATCTGATGTGATTGCAAAAAACGTCTCGACAGCCCTTGCCGAGTTTGTAGTGATGCTCTCCTCAGTATGAGTCTCGATGCCAGTCAGCAGGCCGAATTTGTCGGTCAGATCACCCGCCACCAGCAGGCGTTGCGGGCTTATATCGTATCGCTCATGCCTGGGATGAGCGGAGTGCAGGATGTGCTTCAGGAAACCAACCTGGTGCTCTGGGAGAAACGTGGGAAGTTCAAGCCCGGCACACATTTCCAGGCCTGGGCATTCGCGATAGCACGCTATGAGGTCAAGGCGCATCGGCGCAAGGCAATCGCGTTGGGGGTGACAACACTGGACGATGACTTGCTCGAGGAGCTTGCTGAGCGTGGTGAACAACGCCCCGAGGAACTCGAGCAACGACTCCGGTCCCTGGACAAGTGTCTCGGAAAATTGCAGGACAAGGAGCGTCAGCTGATAGAACACCGTTATTTTTCAGGCGCCACTCTGGAATCGTTCTCAGCTGCATGCGGCAGACCGGTTGATTCGTTGAGGGTATCGCTGTTCCGAATCCGGGCCGCACTGAGGCAATGTATTAACAAGGAACTAACGAGGGGAGAGCTCGACTGATGAATCGCCGAGAACTAGAAATGCATCTGCAGGAACTTTTTGAGGGGCGTCTCATGGGCGATGATCTGGAGGAACTCCAGCATGAGCTACGCACCAATCCGGAGGCAAAGGATGCCTACTGCGATTACGCCCACCTGCACAATGCGATGCAGCTGCGTAACGAAGGGGTCGACAGCCTGAACGTCATCCCCATGGATCAGGCAATCCAGCGGGACCGGCGGCGCAGTTTCCGCACGGCGATGCTGGCTTCTGTCGCAGCGCTCATTATTGTCGGAGTTGTCATGGCCTTGTTCACAGCTCGGACCCCACCACCGACACTCAGGTTCGCCACCAGTCCGGGAACGGAACTCAGCATCAGCCATCAACTCACTGGCGAGGGCGCGCCTGAAGGTCAAGTTCTGGAACCTGGCTCCCGCATCGAGCTGTCGCGGGGAACCGTCGAGCTTGAGTTTGCCTCGGGAGTGCGTGGAATTATACAGGGGCCTGCAGCGATGACCCTGCGACGTGAGGATTTGCTTGAGCTCGACAAAGGCACAGCATGGTTTGAGGTGCCACCGGAGGCCATCGGCTTCAAGCTGAGCACACCTGAAATGGTTGTCACCGACCTCGGCACCGAGTTCGGTATCCGGTCACGCCCCAACGCACCCGACGAAGTGCATGTTTTCTCCGGCAAAGTGGAGATCCTCAATCGCAAGGGGGTGAAGAAACAATTGGAATCGACCACAGGCCAAGCCCACATGACTGGCCTGGTCGGACGATGGCAGGAAATACCACTGCGGCGTGATTACTTTCTCTCTGAGCTACCCAAGACTCAACCCAAACCGTTGGTCATCTTTGAAGACAGCTTTGAGGATCCGGCGATTACCGGGCTCACCAATATCATGCCCTCCGGCTGGTCACACGATCTTCCTGCTGGTGGCATCGGGCTCAATGATAACGATTCGGGCAAGCTCAATACTCCCTTCGGCAGTCAGGTGGTGTGGAGTAACGGGGGGGCGATCAAAACGAGCTCCCTAATAATGTTAGAAACTCTCGTCGGTAACGGGACCTACACACTAAGCGTGAATGTCGGCAGAAGAAGCGATCTCTATGGTGGAACCTGCACGATCGAGCTACTGGCTGGTGACACCGTGCTTGCCTCCGCCTCGGAAGCCGTCTCCAGCTCATCCACCGACTTTTCGCAGGTTGTCCGGCTTGTTTATACTCCCGATGAAAGTCACCGACACCTGAGAGGAAAAACACTAGCCATCCGCTTGAGGGGTGCAGTCCAAACTCAATTCGACAATGTGCGGTTAGAGATCATTCCAACGAGGATGTCAGGGTCGCGTTGATTTAATGGCAAGGGGTGAGATAGCCTATAAAAATGGTCTTTGAATACAGATTATCCTGTCTGGTTCATGTGTGCTCACATCCGCACCTGCCGTGACTAACAGTCAGGCCCTCTGCGGCAGGATGTCACTCGGCCCACTGCCTCGCGAGCGCCTTTATGACAGTCTTATCATCCACCCCGATAGAGGTGAGCCATTTTTCTTTACCAAACCATGTGCGCTGACGTTTGGCATACTGGCGTGTTGCCGCTGCGATGCGCTCGGTGCATTCTTCCCGGGTCGATTCACCCGCTAGGTGGGCACGGATTTGGGAAATGCCGATGGCTTTTTCACAGGTGGCGGACGGGTTTGTTAGGGAAGCGACTTCCTCAATGGCACCGGATTCTAACATCACTTCAGCGCGGTGGTTGATGCGTTGGCGCAGTTGCTCGCGATCCCACAGCAGATAGATTCCACGCAGGTCTTTTTCGATGGTTTCGCTGGCACGTTTCCAATTGCTTTTTAACTCCGACATCTTACCTCCCGATAGGATACAAATTTCCAGAGCTCGGATGACGTATCGGCGATTCTTAAGGTTCGTCATCGCAGCGCCTTTGGGGTCGAGATCTGTTAGTCGTGCAACGAGAGCCTCGTCACTTTCTTTTTCCAATTCCTCACGTAAGCCGACATCGCCAGACGGCACGGGGGAGGGGCCATGAGTAAGAAACTTGAGATACATCCCGGAGCCACCGGTGACGATGGGAGTTTTGCCGCGCGATTGGATCTCGGCAATCACCGGCAGCGCCATTTCTCGGAAGCTCATGGCGTCGCACGTTTCCGATGGATCCAAGACACCATACAAATGATGTGGTGCCTGTGATAGCTCGTCAGGACTTGGAGCAGCGGAGATCGTTTCCAGCCCACGATAGAGTTGATAAGCATCGGCATTCACAATTTCGCCATCGAGCAAGCGTGCTAGCTCAATCGCGAGTGCCGATTTTCCAGAAGCGGTTGGGCCGCAGATGTAGAGTGAATTTTGAATAGTAAAATTAAGAAGATGCATGAAAAACCCGCTTGGAGAGTAACTCGCAAGCGGGTTGATAAATTGCTTGCAAGGAAAACTATTCGGCAGCTACTGCAGGTTTGTCCTCTGCAGGTGTTTCCTCGGTTTTGGCAACTGTCTCTGGTTCGCCAGCTGCAACGGGTTGTTCCTCTGCTTTAGCTTGCTCAGTTGAAACGACAAGTTTACGGCCCATGAACGGTTGGTCATGAAGCACTTCAACAGCGCGCTGAGCGTCTTCTGATTTCTGCATGTCGATGAAACCGGAGCCTTCAGGCTTGTGTGTCTCTTTATTGTATTTCAGCTCCACGCGGCGCACGTTGCCGATGCCTTTAAACAGCTCCTCGATAGAGCTTTCGTCAGCATCTTTGGAGACGTTGCCTAAAAGGAGTCGGGATCTGCTGTTGTTGCGGTTGTCTCTACCTTGCTTGGCTGGTTTACGGTCACGTGTATTTTTTTCCTGAGGATTGTCCTCACGTGGTGCACGCTCTTCAGTCGGCCTAGCCTTGGCGCCGTTGACGATGAGGTTACGCCCCATGAATTCTTTATCATGAAGCTCGGCGACGGCGCGCTTCGCCTCTTCCGTGCTGAGCATTTCCAAAAACCCGTAGCCTTTGGATCGATGGGTGTGGCGGTTGTAGATGATCTCAACGCTGTTAACCGTACCGATGCCTTTAAACAGGTCCTCGAGGTCTTGTTCACTTGCATCGTAGGATAGGTTACCGAGATAGAGGCGGGGAGTTTCTACAGGGAAATTCTTACCTTTTTCGCCGGCACCGCGTCCTTTGGCCTGAATCGGCCCCTTGTCCTGAGCTTGGCTGCCTTTTCCACGCGCATTGCGGGTGTTGGATTTGACAGGCTTCTTACTCCCTTGAGCCTCCCCCTTGGCGGTAGGCCTGCGGCGTGGTGGTCGCGTGGGTGCTTTATAGAGACCGATGACCTTAAGGAATTTCTCCCACAGCGTCAGTGGGAGTGGCTGAGGTTTACGATTTCTGTTGCCCCCTTGGCGGCGGTTTTGGCCACCGCCTCCACCTTGGCGGCGCTGGCCTCCTTGGCCTTGCCCCTGACGGTTGCGGTTTCTGTTACGGTTCCTGTTGCGGTTGCGGTTGCGATTAGCGTTGTTGTTGTTTCCGCCTTGGCGGGGTTGGCCCCCGTCGTTGCGGGGCTTGCTGTTGGTATCTTGAGACATGGTAATAAGTCGTTGATGGTTGTTGGTAGCACACGCTGGAAGTGGCTGTCACTCTGGGCGCGGTATCTGGCATCCTGTAGACGGATGCGAAGCTTGGAGCAGGGCGGGCATTATTCCGACCCAAGGCGATCACTTGCTGGTGTGTGCAAATATGAGGCACGGGCGTTCCCTGATGGACCGTTTTCGGTCCGGACTGAATACCCACGAATGGGCGGTAACCCCAGCTGTCTGCCCGCATCTGTGTAATGCGGCTGCTCTGACTGGGGTGATATTTCAGCAATAATTGCATCGGGAAAGCATCTGTGCGGACGAAAACTATTCAAGATAGGGCAAATGACAAGGATGTAATAAGAGGTTGTCTCAATCTGATGTTGTCAGACGAGAAGTTGTAGCTAATGTTCAACCCACTCACCTCCTTGATCCTGTCCTTGATGAAAATTATAGTCATATGCAGCCTAATACTATCGATGTCAGCATCCGTGCTTTTTTCGAGCGAAAGCTACATCGCAATGGAGGCGCACACAGGGAAGGTGCTGCTGGCGGCAAAGCCAGAGCAAAAACGACCTGTAACCAGCTTAGCTATGATAGCTACTGCTAAGGTAGTCCTTGATTGGGCTGATGCCTCACAAACTAGCCTGGCCAGCCAAGCATTTGTCCCACAGAGCGCCTTCGCATTCCAAAGCTCCAACCCCATGGGGCTACGCCCGGGTGATCGGGTTACGCTTCGTGATGCTATCTACTCAGCACTGATGGGCTCTGATAATATCGCGGCTCACACTCTCGCTGATCATGTAGGTCGTGCTATACTAGCTCACAGGCGTCAAGCGGGGGATCCACAAAAAATATTTGTAGCAGAAATGAACTACCTTGCTAAGGCGTTGGGTATGCGTAGGACACGCTTTGGTAATTCACACGGCCTGAATCATGTCGGAAGAAAAAGTTATTCTACAGCATCAGATATCGCACGACTTTGCGTGCACGTAATGCGCGACACTGGTTTTGCATTTTATGTGAAACAGAAGTCACGCAATATTTATGTCAATAAGGCAGGTGGGCGTAAACTCGCTTTCAAGGTGACAAATGCAAACCCACTACTCGGTGTGTTTGGAATTAATGGCATCAAAAGTGGAGCATCAGTATCCACGGGACAATGTCTCGCGGTGAATGCACACCGGTCCCCACTGGTGAAAAAATTGTCCGATGATCGGGCGCAGATCCGCTACCGCGATCTTATCGTAGTGGTACTCGGCAGTAACGATCCCGCGGCACGCATTAAGCAGCTCATTTCTCAAGCATGGCCGATGTATGATGGTTGGGCAGCATCGGGCTATCAGCAAAACGCACAGAGCAGCAAGCTCATTGTTGTTCCCAAAATCAGATAATGACTAATAATTTTTATGAAAATAGGAGTACTAAATAGCGGCGGCGACTGCCCAGGATTGAATGCAGTGATCAACGGTGTTGTTGGTGCCGCTGATAAACTTGGTTGGGAGGTCTATGGATTTATCGATGGTTTTGAGGGCTTGCTTCCAGAGGGAGGTGATTATCTTAAATTAACACCGGACGACACCACTGGCATCGGTAAATTGGGTGGCACCATTTTAGGGACTACCAATAAGGGACATTTCGCTGCAAAGATTGGAGAGGGAGATGTCGCCAAAATCCCCGAAGAAATCATGTCTAAGGCACGTGATAATATGAATTTGCTGGGGATAGAGGCACTGGTTGTAATTGGCGGTGACGGGTCGCTAACAACTGCACTGCAAATGAATCAAGATGGGTTTAATGTCGTGGGTGTTCCAAAAACGATTGATAACGACCTCCAAGCCACAGCCATGAGCTTCGGTTTTGACAGTGCTGTAACCTCAGTAGTGGATGGGCTCGACCGGCTTCAGACGACGGGGCAAAGCCACAAGCGCGTCATGGTGCTTGAGGTGATGGGACGGCACGCCGGATGGATTGCTCTTTGGGGTGGCATCGGTGGTGGTGCTCACGTCATTTTACTTCCGGAGATCGACTTTGATCTAGAAAAAGTGGCCAATTTCATCAAGCAGCGTGAAATTGATGGCCAACGCAGTACGTTAGTTGTGGTGGCAGAAGGCGCTAGAATTAGCGGGGGCGAATTAATTACCAAGGGTGAGGGATCTGCCAGTGAGGTCACCTTGGGTGGTGTTGGGCAGATTGTGGCACACCACCTTGAGAAGATGACAGGTAAAGACACGCGGTCTTGTGTGCTAGGGCACCTTCAGCGTGGAGGCTCGCCAACGGCAATAGATCGAATCCTCGGCGCACGTTTCGGAGTTAAGGCAGTGAAAATGATCGAGACAGGCGAGTATGGTCGTATGGTTAGTTATCAAGCTTATCATGTAGACTCAGTGCCTATCGAAGAGGCTGTGCACCAGCTACGCTTGGTGAATCCCGATGGGGAAATGGTGGATACCGCACGCGCTCTGGGTATATGCATGGGCGACCGATAATTTTTAAAACCAAATACTCAAATGAAAGACCCATTACTTAAACTTCTAAAATCCAAGGCTCGGTTCAGCAACACAGAGTTGGCCGAGGCCCTGAGCCTTCAGGTGGATGCTGTAAATGACCAAATCTCTCAGTGGGAGGGGGATGGTACGATCCTTGGTTATCAGGCGGTGATCGATGACGAAAAAGCCGGTGAGATGGGTGTGGCTGCATTTATTGAAGTAAAACTAACCCCTGAACGAGGTGGGGGGTTTGATCGCTTGGCCATGCGCATTGCTCGTTTTGACCAGGTATCATCATGCTACCTCACCAGTGGAGGATATGATCTAATGGTTGTCGTCGAAGGCCAAGGCTTGCGTGATGTCGCTCAGTTTGTATCAGAAAAGCTCAGTACCCTTGATGGAGTTCTCTCAAC
>OBPH01000083.1_pt1 | contig 12101 bp, 8 predicted proteins | sample 1470511 | NCBI WGS metagenome assembly OBPH01 (sample SAMEA3275479, study PRJEB22092) | marine metagenome | biome: Marine environment; feature: Belgian marine environment, sample taken at 3 meters depth; material: Sterile flask | collected 2014-06-25T02:39:52+00 | depth 3 m
TTAATGGTAAGGGATTTGAAACTGGTTAGGAAAGAATAGTATCGAGAATGATAAGAAAAGGAAGAGTCGAAAACTAATGAATGAGAAAAATACTATCGATACTTTTTTATATATTCGTAACGAATCTTAGGTACGGACAAACTTTCACACAAACATTTGTTGATAGGTGTACTGGTGAGGTACAAATAGTTACTGATGATTTCACATCTGGTTCAGCAGTTGTATCCGTTTATAATAAGGTTAAACTATTTACTTACAATCAATATATTAATGGTGAACTACAATCTTGGTTAGTTCAACAATACGCTTGGTGGGCTGCATTATCTCCATGTTCATCAGCAACAACCCAAACTCAAAACGCAACTAACAACGCTAACAACGCAACTAACAACAATAACTCAGGCTCATCTGGTAGTTCTGGTTCATCTGGTGGAGGAGATAGTGGTGGTAGTGGAGATAGTGGTGGTGGAAGTGGAGACTCTGGTGGCGGTGGCTCCGATGGCTCTGATGGTGGTGGAGGTTCTGATGGCTCTGATGGAGGTGGTGGTGATTCCGATGGCGGAGGAGGAGACTCTGATGGAGGAGGTGATTCCGATGGTGGGGGTGGTGATTCCGATGGTGGAGATGGTGATGGTGGTTCTGGTGATTCCGATGGAGATGGAGGAGGTGATTCCGATGGAGATTCTGATTCTGATGGAGGAGATGGAGATGGCGATAGTGATGGTGATTCTGATTCCGATGGCGATAGTGATGGAGATGGAGATGGAGATGGCGATAGTGATGGAGATGGAGATGGTGATGATGATTCTGATGGAGATGATTCAGATGGAGATGGTGATGATGATTCCGATGATGATTCCGATAGTGATGATGACTCTGATGATGATTCTGATGAATCTGATGAAGATAGTGAAGAAGAAAGTGAAGAAGAATCTGAGGAAGAAGAAAAGGAAGAGGAAGAAGAATCTGATGAAGATGAGGAGGAGGAAGAAAAAGATGAGGAAGAAGATGAGGAAGAAGAAGATGAAGAGGAAGAAGATTTGTTCTCGGGTGTGGGCTAGCTTTGGGCGATGATGTGGACAATGTTGTGCCTCACAAGATTTCTGTAAAAGGACTCGATCGATCAAAGCAAAAATCGAGGAAGTCTGACCTGACACGTGGCGGTGGGAATCTTTTAAGTGGATACAAGGAAGCCGATACTAATGATGATGGCATTCTCACTATTGATGAGTTTGAGAAGATAAAGCGACTCGCGCGACTAGAGCCAGAAAAGCGTCAGCGCCTATTTTGGTTTCTTGATAAAAACAAAGATGGCAAACTTCATCATAACGAACTCCATCCGACCGCACCTGCACATTTTGGTAAAGCGCTGAAGCAATTTGATCGGCTAGACAAAGATAACAGTGGTGGTCTTAGCCAAAAAGAGTTAGGTAAGGCACTATTATTTGCTGAAATCCCGACCAGCCAACTTGCTCGATCCTTCGGTAAAATAGACCGTAACAACAACGGGGAGTTAGAAAAAAATGAGCTTGCCAAGCATGAGCATCATGTGCGTCCACCCATTCATTTTGCTCAACATGACAGAGACAAAAGCGGGGGGCTTAGTTTTGAGGAATATTCAGCAATACCGTTTATGAATCGCGTGCCCAAACAGAGATGCAAAAAAATCTTTGATCGCATCGATACAGACAAAGACCAGCAGCTCTCTCCTCAGGAAATTCGGAGAGTAAAGCCTCCTCGGCCGCCCCGCCGTAACCACAAGGGAGCCGCCATACATAAATAAGACGGCGCTCGCTGGTGTGTCTGGAGCGTTCATCATTGAGTAATGTAAAGCTGCCCTGTTGATAATTTGCTAAAAGCTAGCTTGTAAGCTTTGAACTATTCGGTAGATTCAATGACTGAAGCGGCATGAGTAATAAAAGAGAAAGAAACAGCTGTCGTGATGAGGATCCTGAGTTGGGGGATAGCAGAAATGTTAAAAAGGATGTTGAGGATACCAAAGTGATCACTAGTGGTGATGCTAAGCTTATCATTTCTGGAGCTGATAAAATGAAGGATGATACAGCACAACCGCGAGAAATTGCGGTTCAGCCTCGCGCGGTTAAGTCTTTGGGTGGTGATAAATCTGAGGATGAGAACGAGGAGCATGAGCAGCCCTCAGTTGTGCGCTTAGAGAAGCGACTCGAGCCGGGTCATGAGCGTATTAAGGTTAACCAAGCCAAGTTTGAAAAACTTGAATCCAAGCCTGACAGGGCAGAGCAGTCGGAGGAAAATTGGAGTAGCGCCAAAATGACATCATCCTGGTGGATTGCTATTGCAGGAATGGGGGTTGCGGTAATCCTCATTGCGGGGTTGATTCTCAAGTACGCTTTTAATGATGAATTGGTGATAGATGAGGTCGCAGAATCAGTTCCTGTTGAAAAAACAGGAGATGCTTACGCTGGTAGTCCACAGAAATGGTTTCATGATAACGATATCATGGTTAAAGAACAGGCCATTGATTTGCTTGAGAAATACGTCATATCAAAAAATAACAAGGAGCGTAGTGCTGTTGTTCGAGATCCAAAGAAATTTCTTGATAATGTCGGAGCATGGGAGGGTATGTTTAAGCCTCGTGCAGTGGATGATGATCATTGTAATTGGTCTGTTTCCCACGCTCGTGAGCGTGGGTTTTTGGTTCTCACATGCAAGGATGCTGATTTTATGCCCTTACAAATCTATTTCACACGTGGTGATGATGATCAGATTCAACTCGACTGGCATGCTACAGTGGGTTGGTCGACCCATCCGATGAAAGTCATCAAAGAGAATTTAAAAAAGCGTTATGAAGCGAGCTACAAGGGCAAACAAGCGCATCATATGGTTAAGGATAGGACGGGGCAAGATCGCAATATTGGTGAGGAATCAGCTGTTAGTCATGAACTTACATTGCCAACTGGATTATACTCTGATCCTGTCACATTGCGATGCTTGCTAACTCGCAGGAATGAATTCTACGCGGGGCCATATAATGCTGAAGATCATTCTGCCTTCATGTTAAGGTCGGCTGATCGGCTCACACATTTGTGGGGATATGTTGAGCGCGACTCGAAATTAGATCATGATTTAAGGCGTCTCCTCGACCACGGGCGATTCGTAATAGAGCTTAAGAAAAATCTGCCAGTAACCGTGAAAGTGAAAAGAGCTAAAAAAGATGCCTTGCCTTCCCAACTGGAGTTGATGGAATTAGTCCATCCCAACTGGGTATCACCCTAACTCACTATGGCAAAACTAGATAAAGGACACTATCACTGTATCGAATGCGATACACTTTACGAGGCCGCTGTGGTGAAGCTCAGCGATCAGCGCTGTCCTGCTTGTGGTTATCCACCATCTGGGAGGGTGCTGTCAGGTGTTGGTAAAGATTATAAGGTTTTATCCGCTTCAGATCATCATGAAGTTAGTGAAGATACAAAAGACATTAACGAGGCTGCTGTTAAGGCGCAGAAAAAGAAAAACCATAGCAAGGTAAAACGCACGAAACGTAAGTCTAAAAAGAGTGCTAAAGTTATAGCATTTATCACTTTATGGCTGGTGCTAATGATTGCTACCATATTGATAGTGAAACATTTTTCATCGGCAGATGATGAGGCTGTTGCTCAATTCGAAGTTGAGAAAGAACGGGAAAAAAAACGCATAGCTTATGAGGAGCAGATGAAGCAAGCAATTGTTAAGCAAGCGCTTCCTGAGTGTCAGCAAGCCATTACGGATTTCTTTATGGCCTCATCACCAGCAGCTAAAGCACAACGAGTTTATCAGGGCGCTAAGCTCTCAGGGATCATGTCTAGGTATTACCGCAATAATCCTACTTTTTCGTCAACTCGCAGTATGATTCAGATCATGTGGGCCAATAGCCTTGAATTTGAGGGCAAATTAGTAATCGGTGCGATTTGTAGAAATAGCCTGAATGAAAATTTTGAGGTGGTTTTCGTGAAGTCGAAAAATGAGTGGAAAATTGATTGGCTTTCGTTAGTGCGTTTTGATCCTGCACCTTGGGCTTTGTTTCAAATTGGTGAAGATGGTGATGAGGGAGTATTCAGGCTTTATATGCGTGTCAGAGATTCAAATAAAGACCTCGATCAAAAAGAAATGAGTATCGTTTTTTATAAGCCGAATATATTTACGAAAGGTGATTATTCTGAATTGGCTTCGCCATCTGTATCAGTGAAGTTGGCAAGTCCAATTGGATCGAAAATCTTGAACATGGTAGATCGGGAAGAAAGTGTAGAGGACGAAATGGGTTATCCGACAGGTAATTTTGATCCACCAGGTTACCACCGAGTGCGAGTGAGGGTTAAGCTTCACAAAAGAAAAAAATTTGCACCTGATATAGAGCTGCTGGAAATCATTGATAGCCACTGGTATGGTATTGATCAGGTCGAGCAGGGCACTGAGCTTGAGTCAGCGCCGTAGCCCAAGTCTCATTTGACCGAGTGGGTCATTTGCGCTGGGGAACCAAGATTCGAATGACAGGGCTCCTTGATGCAGCAGCATAGTAAGTCCATTACCAACACGAGCGCCAGCTGATTGAGCATACTTAAGTAGTGGCGTCAGCGGAGGGTTGTAGATCATGTCATAAACCAAATGATGTGGTTCAATGCATGCTTGAGGGATAGGTATTGGATCGAATTGTTTTAGTCCAAGTGATGTGGCATTAATGATGAGGTCAGCGTGACCAGCAGCTTCCATGAGCAGAGGGTCGTCAGGCGTTAGGCATTCGAGATGCTCGCCCGGGCCTTCGAGCTTTTCGCTGTTCTGATATAGGTTGTTGAGGTCGCCTAATAATATTTGTGCTTTTTCGAGTGTACGATTCACCAGCCAAATACGTTCACAGCCGCTTCGTGCACATTGCGTGGCTATGGCGCGACCAGCGCCTCCTCCCGCGCCAACAATCATCACGCGGAGATCACCGAGATCGACACCAAATTCCTCACGAATAGCTTTTACAAATCCGTAGGCATCGGTGTTGTGTCCGTATATTTGCTCGCCAAAAATAATTGTGTTAACAGTTTTTAATGCCTCAGCGTCCGCGCTGAGTTGGTCACAACTTTTTATGGCTTCAAATTTGTGAGGTATTGTAACATTACAGCCTACAAAATTCAGATCGCGCATTCTGCTGATGGCTTCTGCAACATCTCCGGGTGCTATATCCAAACGGATATAACGAAGATCAAGCCCTTGGTCATCGAGAGCTGCTTGATGCATTTGTGGTGATGCGGAATGTGAAACTGGGTGCCCGATTACGGCAAGCCTCGCAGCTTTCACCGAGCCCGCGTCTAGTGTTTTGCGATTCGCCAGATCAGCCAGTTGATAAACATTTTTCATGACTTTATTTATACGTTATTCATTCAGAGAATGCAAACGGCTCTCCTTAATCTACGTATACATTCATCTTTGCCAAGAATCTTCAGAATGGCACCCAGGTCTGGGCCACCAGCTTGTCCGCTCAATGCAACACGTGTCGGAAACATCAGCTGTCCTGGTTTGGTATCATTGGCTTGTGCTGTGATTCCGATGAGCTCCTTTGCATTACTCCATGAATCTGACACCTCAAAAGAATCTGCCAGTTTACCCAGTAAGTCTTTAGCGGAGGCATTTTTTTTCACCTTGGCGAGAGCGCTTTCATCATAGGGGAAATCGGAATTCAGATAGAAAGAAATGGCATTTGGTACATCGGCTAGCAACTTTACCTTTTCCTGAACCGATGCCGCGATGTTCGCGTAGTTGTCACCGCCTGTCAGTTTGGCATTTGCGACGTAAGGAGCAGCTGCGGCAGCAAACGCATCTGGTTTCATAGCCATTAAGTGTTGCTGGTTAATCCATGTGCACTTCTCTACATCAAACTTTGCGGGCGAGCGATTCACACCTTCTAGGGAGAACCTGTCAACGATCTGATCGATGCTCATGACCTCCGTCTCATCTTTGGGAGACCATCCAAGTAGTGCGAGGAAATTGAAAACAGCCGGTGCCACATAGCCGTTTTTGCCATATTCACCCATAGCGGCACCCATATCGCGTTTGCTCATCTTGGAGCCATCCATATTCAGAATCAAGGGAATGTGCCCATATGCAGGAGGCATCACGCCAAAGGCTTCAAAAAGCTGTAGGTGCTTGGGCGTGTTCATTAGGTGATCTTCCCCTCTAATCACGTGACTAATTTTCATCTCAATATCATCCACCACATTGACGAAGTGAAAAACATACGATCCATCGGATCGTTTCACTACCATGTCTGGGGTGTTCGACTCATCACGGTAGTCAATGGTGATATCACCGCAGACCAAGTCATGCACGGTCATGGGTTTGCGCTCAAAACGGAACCTCCATGCACCATCGTCTTCATAGACACGGTCGTTTTTAACAAGCTTTTGAAACCATCTATCATAGATATCACTTCTCTGGCTCTGGAAATACGGGCCGTGATCACCGCCATTGTGCTTGTTTGTTTCTGGCCCTTCATCCCAATCGAGTCCAAGCCATTGCATACCTTCAAAAATCGCTTGGCGTGCTTCGTCAGTGTTACGCGATTCATCAGTGTCCTCAACACGTAGCACAAACGTGCCGTTTAATTTTCGTGCTAACAGCCAGTTGAAGAGGGCTGTGCGAGCACCTCCAACATGAAGATATCCAGTAGGTGAGGGGGCAAAACGGGTGCGGACTTGAGTGTCATTCACATGCGCTCTTTAACGTGCTCAGTGATGATGCGCAAGTATTGTCCGCTATGTTAGTTATATTTAGGAAATGTGAAAAAAATATTATAATTGATCGTATTAACAGATGTGGGTTACTCACTACATAGTTTTTTGCGCAAAAGCTCTTTCTTGGGACCGCTGTTACTCTTATCCATCACATTCATAATCGTTGGTATAATAGCATCATATGAGGATGAAAATTCATGTATTTCTGGTGATGTTAGGGCTTTGCGTCGAGACAATCAAGTTGACGAAGCAGGGAAGTCTACAGTGCTTAATTCTGTTAAGCCTGTTGAATCTGCTGCCGCGCAGCGCGAGCTGAAAGTTAAAGTTTCTGATGCTAGCCTTGGTGTTGACGTTGATGGCGAAACAGCGAATCAATTCGCTGCTGGGCGAACCAAAAATTACGATAGAGTTGGTATTACGAGTACGAGTAACGCTGCCCGCCATACTGATCCTGTTAGTGCCTCGGGGATTTCGTACAGTGGTTTACACCATCGTCTCATGAACGAGGCATACAGTGAGGCATTGAAAAGTTCTGAGCCGTGGAGGAGCCTTCTGGCTGTGGCGCGGGAATATCACTCTAGGGGGAATAAGCGGGATGCTCGTGAGGTGTTGCTTGTTGCTGAAAAGCTTGCAATCAAGCCTCATGATCCCAGTTATTCGTCGGCATCTATCAGGGAGGTTATTAAGACAATGTTAGTGATGAAGTTGTCAGATGACGCTCACCATGCGTTGCAGAATATTGTCACCCATCGGGAGCGTGAGCTCGTTATGGCTGAGGTTTCAGCATGGTCGGCTCGCAGCGGTGATGTGGTAACTGCTAAAAATCTTGTTTCAGGAATCGTTAACCCCATTGGAAGAGATATAGCGCTGGTAGCGATTGCGGAGAGCGAGGCGTCTTACGAAGGTGCTCCGAAAGCAATGCAGACAGTGATGATGATTACTAACAAAAGAAAAAAAGATGATGCGTATCGTCGTATTGCAATGAAGCTTGCGGCTCTGAGAGATTTTTCTGGGGCAGAGCATTCAGCTGCACTCATTCGCAATCATAGAATAATGGATAGCACCAAAGCCTCGCTCGCTCGAATTCGTGCCCGATCAGGAGATTTAAATGGAGGCCTCCAGATGCTGAGGAATATCGGGAATACACACATCGAAGATTCTGTACTCAAAGAGCTTTCTTCCGAGCTGGCACGAGTTGGCCGCTTTTCCGATAGTAATTTAGTAGTTTCACGCATACGCGACGAAAAAGAAAAATCGCATGCCATTGGGATTGTATCAGTTGAGCAGGCTAAGGTAGGGAATTTGAGTGCCGCACTGGTGAATCTATCATCTATACCTGTGGAAGCTCTAAGGGATCGTGGACTTCGCTATGTCTCAGCTACAACTGCACACAACGGTGAGCCAACTCGTGCTTACAATGTTGCTCTACGAATAGAGTCGGATCATGAGCGTGATATAGCCTACCGGTCGATTGCGCAGGCTGCTGCTGGAGATGGAGCGCATCACCTAGCATATAATACAATGCAGAGTATATCACGAATAGATGAAAAAGCGCTGGCATTAGTTTCGATGGCACGTTACCGGCTTCGTCAAGGTGATGATCGGCAAGCGTTCACATTGCTTGAAGATGCACGCCGATCTATTTCGCGGATAACATCTGCTCATGCTAAGGATAAAGTGCGGGCAGATTTGGCGCTTGTTTATGCGGAGAGCGACGACACAGGCAAATCTCTCCCATTGGCGAAGGCTATTGCAAACCCACGTTTGCGTGACACTGCGTTGGGTAAGTTGGCATACACTCTTGCAACGAATAATGATATTTACACTGCTCAGCAATCTACCCAAGCGATTGCCACAGATAGTGTGCGGGTAATTGCGGAGGACCGTGTTGCCAGCGCTGCTGCACGGCGGATCAAGCCACACCGAGCGCTTAAAGCATCCCGCATGCTTGGTTCAGGAAGGCAGCGCACCATTTTTCTCTTGGCGGTTTCACGAAAATCTTGACCTCTTTCGTGTTGTAATTCCTTGATTGAGTTCTTTTATCGTGAATTGACTTACTCTAGAGTAATGTGCGTATGAAGAAGATCGCACCTCATTGGCAGATACTCATTGCGCTTATTTTAGCAACCGGCACCGCTATTGTATTCAGAAACATCACGATGACGGTTTCGCAAGATTCTGCGGCACAGAGGTTTATTATGAATGCTATCTCGGTGAGCGAGTTTGTGGGGAAACTCTTCATTCGCGCTCTGCAGATGATTATCGTTCCCTTGGTGGTTAGTTCTGTCATTGCAGGTATCGCGTCACTAGGGGGTGTTAAGGGGTTTGGGCGATTGGGGATGAGGACGCTGGGTTTTTACGTGGGCACGAGTTTTGCTGCTATTGTGGTTGGGCTGTTGTTAGTCAATACGATTCAGCCAGGTCTTGTAGATGGAAAGCCTAACGTTGAAATCCGCGAGGCACTTCAAGAAAAAGCAGATAGTGCATCTGATAAAGAAAAGTCTAAAGTTGCTGAGGCTGGTAAGCGCAAGCCAGGAGATTACGCGGATTTGTTTAAAAAAATGATCCCTGAAAATATTTTCAGTGCAGCGTCCTCCAACGGTCAGTTGCTTGGAATGATCTTTTTTGCCATTCTCTTTGCCATAGCAATGACACAATTGCCACGAGACAATATGCTACCGATTCTGGGGAGTATTCAAGGTGTTAACGATGTGATGATTCGTGTCACGCAGTGGGTGATGATGTTTGCTCCGTTGGGTGTTTTTGGATTAATGATCCCAACGGTTTTCAAAAGTGGCCCAGAGATCTTTTTGAACCTAGGTAAATACTTTGGGACGGTATTGTTAGCGCTCTCGATTCATTTGTTTGTAGTTATGCCACTGGTTCTTCAGTATATTGCCAAGGTGAATCCATGGGCGCATTTCAAGGCAATGAAAATGGCGCTTCTTACCGCGTTTTCAACCGCATCCTCAGCTGCTACACTGCCTGAGACCATGCACTGTGTGCAGAAAAATGCGGGTGTTTCCAAAAGGGTTTCTAGTTTCACTCTTCCTCTGGGTGCTACAGTCAATATGGATGGAACTGCACTGTATGAGTGTGTGGCTGTTCTTTTTGTAGCTCAGGTAATGGGCATAGAGATGGGGGTGGCGGCGCAGTTTGCCGTTGTGGTCACGGCATTACTGACAAGCATTGGTGTCGCTGGTATACCCTCAGCAAGCCTTGTGGCCATTTTGCTCATTCTCAGAAGTTCAAATATACCAAACGCGGAGATGGCGATTGTGGCGTTGCTCTCAGTTGACCGGTTATTAGACATGAGTCGTACAGCAGTGAATGTCTTTGGCGACTCCTGCGCTGCCGTCACGATAGCAAGCCTGGAGGGCGAGAAGGATGATAACTTCTAATGGCGCAAATGGTAGTGATAGATGGTAATAAAAATTACGCTCCCCAAAATTTGGTGTAGACCCATTAATCTGGGCCTTGGGATAAATGGTGCAGGAAGAGGGACTTGAACCCCCGACCGCCTCGGTGTAAACGAGATGCTCTACCAACTGAGCTATTCCTGCGCTGATGTGGCTTTATGTTTGAAGAAGCCGCAAATCATCATGGGATGACGCGCGGACTATGTGCGGAAATGTACGTCTGATGCAAACACTTTTTTCTACGAATTAAGAAATTGAGATAATGATGAAATTATAAGTCGCTCATACGCCTGATTTACAGGTTGATTGGGCCGTCAAGGGCGCGGCTCCGCTGGCGTGTGTGGATCAAAAGTAGTGCTGCGAATGTGGGCACTTGCCTTGGCGGCTTTATGGGCTTGTTTCTGCAGATGTTCCTGCATACGGAAGCGCTTGGCGCCCTTGGCGCGTTCAATCCGCTGGCTTGAGCCGTTATCGAGGATGCGGAATGCATTGGTATTGTCTTTGAAGGCGGAATTGAGGATTTCAATGAGGCGTTTTTTACTGGGTCTGTCCTCAATTGGAATCATGAGTTCAACTCGTTTATCTAGGTTACGCGTCATCCAGTCAGCCGATGCTATATACACAAGAGGTCTACCGCCGTGGTGAAAGGAGAAGATGCGTGCGTGTTCGAGGTAGCGGTCAATGATTGATACGACTTCGATGTTTTTCGCCTCTTTACGTTTGCCAGTTTTTAAGCAGCAAATACCACGAATGTTGAGACGGATGATTACTCCCTGCTTGGCTGCCTTGTAGAGAGCCTCGATGATCTCTTTATCCTGAAGGGAATTAATTTTTGCGGTAATCTTTGCCGTCTCGCCATTTTTAGCCCGTTTTGCCTCTGCAGCAATCAGCTCTAACAGCCTTGGTTTCATGTGTGTGGGTGCGGGTATGATTTTACGGAATCTTGTAAGTTTGGATCTGCCGGTAACCGCGTTAAAAAACAGTGAGGCATCCTTGCCGTATGCGGGAAGGGAAGTCAGGTAGGAGACGTCTGTATAGAGTCGGGATGTTGATTCGTTGTAGTTGCCCGTGCCGAGATGGACATAACGTTTGAGTAGGCCATCTTCATTACGGATGACGAGGGCGATTTTTGCGTGGGTTTTTAGTCCCTTAACGCCGTAGACAATCTGGACGCCGGCACGCTGGAGCTCACCGGCACGGCTTAAGTTACGTGCTTCATCAAACCTGGCTTTTAGTTCGATGAGCACGGTGACCTGTTTTCCATTTTCCGCTGCTTTGATCAGGGCATCGATCACACGTGACTCTGATGCGGTTCGATAGAGAACTTGCTTGATAGCAATCGTATGAGGATCGGAAGCGGCTTCTTCTAGGAATCGCAGCACAGGCTCGAAACTTTCGTAAGGGTGGTTGAGTAGAATATCCTTATCGGTAAGGGTGGTGAAAATTGATTCGCCGGGTTCGATGATTGGGGACGGCTGTGGCTGCCATGATTCATCACGAAGATCATCGTAACCTGGCGTAATTGCCACGCTCATGAAATCACTCAGCGCGAGAGGCCCATTCAAGGGGTATACCTCATTCGGACTGGCTCCGGTGACTTCTCGGACAATACGTTTAAGGTTTGCAGGTGCTTTATCAGGGAGTTCAAGTCGAACAGTATTACTGGTCTTGCGTGCAGCGAGGACTTCCTCCATTTCTCCGGCCAGATCGATAACATCTTCCTCTTGCACAGCGATGTCGCCATTGCGCGTGATGCGGAATGGCATGGTAGCTTTAATTGTTTCGTCGGGAAAGAGTTCGGTGCAGCAGTGAGCAACTATGGTTTCGGTTGGAACCAGAAGATCGTTTGATGTTTTGTTGTTATCCATCGCAGGAAGATGAACAAACCTAGGTAGTAATTCAGGCATCGGGATGAACACGTGTCTGCTCGATTTGTCTTCGCGGT
>OBPH01000085.1_pt1 | contig 12060 bp, 10 predicted proteins | sample 1470511 | NCBI WGS metagenome assembly OBPH01 (sample SAMEA3275479, study PRJEB22092) | marine metagenome | biome: Marine environment; feature: Belgian marine environment, sample taken at 3 meters depth; material: Sterile flask | collected 2014-06-25T02:39:52+00 | depth 3 m
AGTACTTCTAATTTTTGCACCCCGGAAACTTGATCACCCGACGTGTTTCCATGCTTACTTTTTGGGTAGGGATTTCAGTCCCGTACGCATGGCTACATCACAGCCAATCTCTCTCCGGCTTTCAATATTTTTTTAGCATCGCACAACCATTGCGTCGTGCCGCCCATCAACCTTTCGCTGAATTTATTGTTAGGATTTTTTCAACAAGCTCTTACCTGTCATCTCAGCAGATGGCTTAACCTTCATCATGTCTAACAATGTAGGAGCAATATCAGCCAAGATACCGTCACTGACAGTAAACTTCGCGTGATCCTCAGCCACGTATATGGCATGCACGAGATTGGTCGTGTGCGCAGTGTGCGGTGAGCCATCCGCATTAATCATTTTTTCACAGTTCCCATGATCTGCGGTGATGAGGAGTTTGCCGCCAAGGCGTAAAGTTTCCTCGGTGACACGACGCACTCCATCATCAATGGTTTCACATGCTTTCATAGCAGCATCCACAACACCGGTGTGGCCGACCATGTCAGGGTTGGCAAAGTTGAGAATACAAAGGTCATAGCCTTTAAGCTTATCCACAACAGTATCCATAACCTCCGGTGCACTCATCTCAGGTTGTAAATCGTAGGTAGCTACCTTGGGTGACGGCACAATGTAGCGATCCTCACCTTTATTCGGTTTTTCTTTTCCACCGTTAAAGAAATACGTGACGTGCGGGTATTTTTCAGTCTCAGCAATACGCATTTGCTTTTTCCCTGCCTTGGCCACGACCTCACCTAACACATTTTTGAGAAGCTCAGGCTTAAAGACCACAGGCACCTTGTAGGTCTCATCATACTCCGTGAGCGTGACATAGTGCACATTCGGACGGCGACCTGTTTTGAACCCTGTAAAACGTGGCTTGGTGAGAAATGCTTCCGAGATCTGACGTGCGCGGTCAGCACGGAAGTTAAACCACAAGACAACATCACCATCGTTGATGCGTTTTGCATCGTGACGATAAAATGTCATGGGCAAAAGAAATTCATCGGTCTTATCCTGCTTATACATTTCAGCGACTGCTTCACTTGCTAGAATATCTTTTTTCTTACCCTTACCATAGACGATGGCGTCCCAAGCAATCTTCGTGCGCTCCCAACGTTTGTCGCGATCCATTGCATAGTAGCGCCCAATCACCGTGACAATACGGGCACCATATTTAGCGAGTTCATCCTCAACATAGCTGAGGTATTCAGCACCACCCGTTGGTGAAGTATCACGACCATCCGTAATGGCATGAACCCAAATCTCTTCTACTCCATTTTCGCGGGCAATTTTTGCCAACGCGATAAGCTGATCCTGGTGGGAATGCACACCCCCATCGGAGACAAGACCAATCAAATGCAAAACCTTTCCCTTTTTAGCCTTATTAAAAGCAGTCTTGAGCACGCGGTTCTTAGCAATTTCACCATCCTCAATGGATTTATTAATACGCGTCAGATCTTGATAAACGACGCGTCCTGCTCCAAGGTTTAGATGCCCAACTTCTGAGTTTCCCATTTGCCCGTCAGGCAAGCCAACATCCAGTCCCGAGGCACTGACAGAGCCTTTTGGATACTTTTTGAGTAAATCATCGTGATATGGTGTACTGGCAAGCAAGCTTGCATTACCGTCCTTTTTAGCGGTTCTTTTCCCACCGGGGTTTACACCCCAGCCGTCACGAATGATGAGCACAGTTGGTTTTTTTTCTGCCATGGCGCGGCTTTTTTAGCGTAGCTGCGAAAGATTCCAATAGCGAATCCTTGAAAATCACGTCACCTATGATGCACTCAACACGTGCCACAGGATATAATGATCTGGAGTCTCGCTGCCGTTGCTGCTTTCTGCATCGGCGTATCTAAGGCTGGCTTTTCCGGTATCTCACTGATTTCAGTGTTTATTCTGGCAGATATATTTGGCGCTAAGGAGTCACTAGGATTCGCATTACCCATGCTGATCATCGCGGATTTACTCGTCTACCCAGCATTTCGAAAATATGCCTGCTGGAAGTCTGTGTGGCTACTCACGTGGCCAGCGCTAATTGGAATGGCGGTTGGTGTGATCGTGCTCGATCATGTGGATAACGCAACGATGGCGCGCATCATTGGCGCAATCATCCTGCTGATGGCATCGCTACAGCTGATTGGAAAATATTACCCTGACGGGTTCTACAAACTAGCGAACACCAAAAAATTTGGTTTTTTCTTTGGCTCAACCGGTGGTGTGGCGACCGTACTAGCAAATGCTGCCGGCCCAATCATGCAGATCTACATGCTATCGAGGCGTATGGACAAGATGGAGCTCATCGGCGTGGGTGCACGATTTTTTCTGGTCATTAATATTCTCAAACTACCTCTTGGTGCAGGGCTAAACTTGATTAGCGGGCAAACGTTATTGGCGAACCTAATATTGGCACCCGCAATTGCGCTCGGTGTATTTGGTGGCAAGATCGTGCTCACAAGGATTCCGCAGAAGGTGTTTGAGCTGACCGTGGTCGGGTTTGCCCTGCTAGCCGGCATTAAACTTTGTTTTTTTTAATCATCGATCACTTCCATCGACTCGATAATACGGGGAAAAACATCAGGGAAATGCTTTTTTAAGGCATCGAGATAAGCTGTCGAATCATTCAAAATAATCGGACCATCGGGACCGCTCATCCTCTCTAACACAACTCTCTCAGGGACTTGGGCCTCCCAGTACCTCGGCCACGAAAAGAAGGCCGTGAAATCGCCGTTCCGCAACATCATCGCCTCCCCTGTTTTGCCCGCATAGGCAGTGGAAGAAATAACCGAGTGGGTCGCACGCTTGGCAGAAAAAAGATCTGCACCCGTCATGACTGGCCGCAGGCGTTTGGGTATATTAAGCGCACTGAGAAGAGTTGGCATGATATCCATGTGACTGGCAATTTTCTGCGTCGGACCACGACCCATCACCTTAGGCCACTTAATCAGTAAAGGCACCTGCACTTGCTCTGGCTCCAGCGACGAGCAATGGCACCAACTTCCTTGTTCTTGAAATTCCTCACCGTGGTCACCGGTGATGATGATGATGCTTTTGTCATAGCGTCCCGTCTTTTTTAAGTAGTCGCAGAACTCTTCGATCTGATGATCCACCCATGCGCAAGCATTCCAATACCTACGCAGATAACGATTAACCTCGGCTTGGTCAGGATTAAATGGGAAGCGAACATCCTCTTCGTAATTTAAAAATGGAGGGTCGAATGATGCATGCCAGTAGTAGTTGTAGTGCGGTGAGTCCAGCGCCGTGAAATAGAACCCACCCCCATGTGGCCTCTCATCAAGCTGATTTCTAAGCGCATCAAAAGTTTTGATTTCACGTTCCGGAATATTAAGACCCTCAAAATCCGTCCCTATCTCCGAGTCCTCGTAAACCGCCGCTAGTGTATTACCACCACCAAAATTAAGCATCCCAAATTTTTTATACTCAAGATCACAAACCGCCCGCACTTGAATCTCATATCCAAGATTTTTCAATAACCTTAGAGGTGGCGCACCAGCATATTTGGCATGATTCTTCTCACCAACCTGCTCCAACGTCTCACGCCAGTAAACCGGCACCTGGCTGTGAAAAAAACTATACCACGAGAGATGCGTACCATTCGATCCTGCCCACGTCGTACCCAGCGGCTGGCACTCCTCCTGACTCATCCGCCACATAAAGGGAGTGGTTTTTTTACGCATGGCATCCGCACGCATACTCTCAACCATAAAGACAAATATATCAGGCTTCGCTATCTGTATTTCTGCCTGACCTAAAAAGCTCGGGTCGCCCGCGGGCGAAAAAACAATTTGGTAATACCCAAGACCATGTGGTGGCTCGAACATACCAATGTGCAAATCAAACAGCTTATGCTCACTCTGCCACGCCCTGGTGCTTTTCCACTTTGATCCAATCCCTTGCTCAGCAACCACTCCAAGCCATGATAAAATAGTTATCGTTACCACCTTCCCTACCGATAACTTCAAATCCCATCTCTTCGACAACGCCCATGCACCCCATGCCACACCTAGCGAGCCAGCAAGCACCCCCAAAAATAAAAAGATCGCGCCCACAGGACCAACGTCTAAGCCACTGGCAGCCAGCTCGACAACTGGTGAAAATTCACCCGATGCCGTCAATCCATTAATAAATTCAATGAGCCTTCTCCCCAACGCATTACCCATCCATTGATCAGCAATGACAATCAGAGGAATCAGGCTGACTAACAACCAAATCGACCAACGAAATAGTTTCGGTGCCGTCCTCATAGAAAGCTCGCTGAGTAGGTAAGATAGCCCCACCAGAACACCACAAGTGAAAATCCTACCAAGCAGGGCGCTCACTTTTTCCGGCCAACTACTATCCATACCAAGCACAAAAATTAAGTTGCTGGCGATCAAGACGATCAGCAGAATTAGAAAAAACACTCCATTGCAACGCTTACGTTGAGCTGACCAACGAACAAATCCCACAAGCTGACGGCGGTGATCACTACGACCAAAAATTGCGACAGCAAGACCAAGAAATAAAATACCTCCCAAAACCCAGAAATAATGAGATTCATGCTGCTTCTCAATACCTCCATTGTTGCTCAGCACATGACCAACACCACCAAGAATAAATAGCAAAACGCTCATTAATGTCAGGGGAAGGTCACGGTCACCAAGGAGCCACTTGCAAAACATCCACCAAGAACCACAGCCGACACCACCCAAGATACACAAGCTTGCCGCAGTAAGTAGATTGAAACCAAAGTGCCCAGCCCCATGACGAATCGGTATGTGCATTGCCCCGATTTCCCAATATCCTATGAATGGCACCATAGCACAGAGAATACCACCCAACCACGCAAGCAGATGTTGCCAGTGGAATCTATCCGCTGATTTACGTGTTTCCCCGAGACGCATGACGTGAGTCACTTAGCAAGCAAGACGAAGATTAGCAAGCGCCGCTGGCGGACAATTTATTTGGAGAAATGATCATGATCCGCTGATGACTTACGCGCAGAGATGGTTTTTGAACCAATTCTGGTGAATTTCCACCGCAATAACGAAAAAACGGTTGCATTACAGCAATGATTCCGCTAGTTCTCCCGCCCGCAGACAGTTCAGCACGAACCAAGACGCAATTTTAAACCACTTTTCTCAACACGCAGCTATGAACATCATTGATAAAATCGAACAAGAGCAGCTCAAGGACGTCGCAGACTTCAACGTCGGTGACAGCCTGAAAGTCCACACCCGCGTGGTGGAAGGCGGTAAAGAGCGTCTGCAAATCTTCGCCGGACTATGCATCGCCAAAAAAGGCAGCGGCTTGAATACATCCTACACCGTTCGCAAAATTTCCTCAGGTGAGGGAGTCGAGCGTGTCTTCCCACTCCACACACCACGCGTTGCCAAGATCGAGGTAACCCGCCGCGGTAAGGTGCGTCGCGCAAAACTCAACTACCTACGTGATCGCGTCGGTAAGAGCGCTCTCTATGTGAAGCCTGCTGAGACAACCGACACCAAGGACAAGTAACCTGCTAACCAAGCACATTACCATTTTTCAAAAAGCCTCCTGTAATAGGAGGCTTTTTTGTGTAAGCTATTAGCCTCTTATCAGGTATCTGCCTTAGAGTCATTGGTTAGAATTTAGTCTACTCAATTTATGCCCTCCCGAATCCCTATTCCAATCGTCATCATCTGCTGTGTGATCACACTCAGTATCGTGTGGTGTTTAGGAACACGCGATAAAGACTTTCTCTCAGAACCCACACCTGAGGAGTTAATCGCAGTGACAAAGGAATGGATGAAAAATCGGCCAAATGCCTATCCTGTTAACAACGTTGAAGCAGCACTCAAAGTCGACAGCTCTCCGCTGATCGCGCCAAAACCAATGATACAGGCTCAGCAAGAAATCACACAACTCCCCACAGGCAATTTCCTTCACTCCCCCGCCCTATCAGAATACGGCAACCTAGACGGCCTAGGATCCGATGCCATGATCCGTCTTGCATCGCTACTCGAAAACCAAGGGCAAGTTCAGCGCGCCCTACTGGCGTGGGAACGCGTAATAGACACCTCCAAGTCCAGTGCCAGTGATCGCTCGTTAGCGGTAAGCGCCATCAAAAGATTAAAACCAACTCTGCCACCATGGAATCCAGATCCGGAAGCCGAAATGGTAATCACCCTGTGCGTCGGTGCTACTCCCAAAAACGACGAGGTGCTAATCAAGGCCATTAAGACAGCTGCAGATACCATCGCTAAGGCATCTGGATTCATATTGAATGTTAAAACTAAAGTTTCAATTGGCCGCGTGCGCACCTCGCGAACACCTCGCATCCCAGTAGCTATTTGGTTTTCCAGTGAAATCAATGGTAAGAATAACCCCACAGGAACACCCCCCATTTCGTTTATGGCAGACCCCCAACAGGAAAAAATGCTTGTTGCCCAAATCGAGGCAGGGATTTACGCATTGGTCCGAGCACACCTCACAGCAAACACAAGTTTCTCTCCGCTTCCAGAATACCCTGCCGGAGCAAAACCTGACGAGCTAATCAAACTACACATAACCCGTCTCATGTGGCGCGAATTCGCCGCCAGCATGAAAAAGCAACCCTGACGATTCATCAGCAAATTGTCAGCAACCCATCGATAAAAGCCCCGCCACCATGATTGGCAACGAGGCTTTTCCCAGTTTGAGCTACTAACTCACTAATTTGAATAGGATTCTTCCACGCGCTTGGCAACATCACGATATCCGTAATCGACCTCATAGATCTGCTTAAAACTGTCAAGCGCAGCACCTGAGTCACCTACATCCTGATGGATCAAACCCTTCTCATAAAGAACCTCTTTCTTGGTTCCATCCATGCCGTGCAAGTCCGCAAGAGCGTCTGAAAGCTGTTTGATAGCCAGATCATGCATATTCTTTTTACGGAATGTTCTTCCTAACAAAAGCAAAACGCGAGTGCGAATATGCGGATTGCGGGTTGCTTGCTGAAGATGAGGGATGGCATCGCTGTGTTCGCCCGCATTGTAGAGAGCCAGGCCAAGCTCGTATCGGAGCTGTGGATCTGTTGGGTTTCGTTCAACACGTGTCTTCGCCTCAGCAACCTGCTCAGAAGTACGCGCTTGGAGCACCTGCTCATAACGCTCTCTGATTTCAGTATTTTCCGGATCTGCATCGGCAGCACTCTTGAGCTCTGAAAGTTCATATTCAGATGCTTTGTCTTTCATGTATGCCGCTTTATTCTGCAGAGCGACATCTTTGTCACTTAAGTCAAAGGCATACTGATAAAATGAGTACGCATCTGGCCAGCTCTCCATTTGCTCATAGAGATGAGCAATTTGTTTAACCAGAGCAAGGTTCTGATTATCTTTTTCATATTCAGTAGAGAGTTGAGCAAGTTTTTCCTCCATTTGGTCGGCAGTCATCGCTGCACGATTAGCTGACTCAACATCTGCAGAGTCATCACCACTCTTCAAAACATCACGAAAGCTTTGTGCCTCTTCCCACTTCTGCTTTTTCATGGAAGCCCGCGCCGTAGCATCTTTAGAACCTTTTACCGCATCTATATCCGTCGAATCCTGCTTCACAATATCGCTGTATACATCGGCAGCCTCTTGGGGCATGTCACGGGCGAGATAATGCTCAGCCAGCTTGTGTAGAAGCTTGGTATTCTGGGGTGCACCTTTGCGAACTGTTTCCAGCGCGAACGCAGCTGTGTCGAGCATGTTTAAACGTAGAGCGCAATCAAACAGAAGGTCGTTACCTTGTGCATCAAAGGGGTCTTTGACTAATTCTTTTTCAAGAGCCATCATCGCACCTTCAGGATCTTTTTTTCCAGTTGATGGAATTTTCATCAACGACAGCGAGCTGCCGCCAAATAGTCCCTTTTTCTTTTTCTTGCCAACCATGTCAGCCGCAGCGCTCTTTCGAGCCAATTTTCGAGCGCCGAGAAAACCTGGTGCCTCTTTGAGTACAGCATGGCACAAACTAACAGCATAGGTGTAGTTGTTCATCTCATGGGCGCTCTGCGCTTTCAGCCAGAGTGCCTTCGTGTTCGGGACAAGTTCTGACTCGGCTACTTCGGTGATATCATCAGTCATGTTTTTTCTGTGAAGTGAATAATTCGGTGTGTGTGGTGCTGATACAACGATCAGATAAGTAATATCATGACCAAATCAGACGTCATGGCAAGTCCACTTCATACTCTTTTCATATGACATCAGGTGCCGCAACGATCAAATTTGTTATCGATGATGATAAAACCACCCCAGTTAAGATGGGGTTATCGGCGATAAGTCGTAAAACTCTCTACACTTTTTCATAGATGAGATGATTACAGGATGGAACACAACACAACACCGAGCCCAAGAATAATTTTTGGTTTTACGCTTCAAATTCTATGCTCACTCAACCAAAATACTCCAAAATATTTACCATGTTAATGAAAACGATACTCGCTGGCTCACTCACATCACTCATACTCTTCACTCTGGGATGCAAAGATAAAGAATCCTCTGGCGCCCAACACCACATTGGCAGCAGTAATGCTGATCACAGCACTATTTTAAATAAAACGTCCATTCCTCACGATCATAACAAGAGAGTTGCAGGCCCTAACGGCGGGAAAATCCTGACCGCGCCCGATTTTAAAAACGAATTATTCATCACTGATGATCGCTTAGTCCGCATCACTTTTCTTGATGACAACAACAAACCCATCGCCGTTGGCTCCAAAGAGGTAATAATCATGAGCGGAGATGCATCTAACTCAACCAATCTAAACTTCAGTATAACTGATGACGGCATGTCGCTGATTTCCTCCAACAAGCTCTCCGAGGGCATCAACGTCCCCATTACCATCACCGTTAAAATCGATGCAGACGCACCACCCGCTCGTGCTAGGTTAAACCTCAACCTCGCCGATTGCTCTTGCTGCAAGTACAGAGAATATGCCTGTGTTTGCCTGCATGATCATGCACATGATCCAGGCACCGGAGTTCCACACGATCACGATGGTGACGGCAAGCCTGATCACTAAAAGTGATTTTGAGTAATCCGCCATAGGATTACGTTACAGGCCTGTGAGTCATTAAAGTTCCTTGACCCATATATTACGAAACTCAATGGGGTCTTTGTGCCACTGCAAGCGTATTGGGGCTTTGTCGGGATGTGTAGGAGGATATTTGGCTACTTTCTTGTGAGTTGTCAGCCCGTATATCTTTTGATTGTCGTGCACTTTCACTCCATTATGAATCACTGTGATATAGGCAGGCTTCTCTAAGCCATCTGCACCGTAGACGGGCGCTTTGAATGTAATGTCGTAGCTTTGCCACTCACCCTGTGGGGCAGACGGGTTGACTGATGGCGGCACTTGACCGTAGAGAGCAGCAGCCTGGCCATCAGCATAAGTCACATTCGTGTGACTCTCCTGCACTTGTACTTCATAGCGGTCCATTAAGAAAATACCGCTGTTACCACCTTTCTGACCGTCAATTTTTCTACCAGCTGGAATCCTCCACTCAACATGTAAGGTTAAATCACGAAATGACTGCTTAGTTCGCACATCACCTCTTGTTTTTGGCTTCGGGTGTTTCGTTGCTATCAATATTCCGTCCCTCACCTGCCATGCCCTATCAAATGCATCCGCATTTTTACCATCAAACAAAACAACCGCGCCAGCCGGCGGCGGGGTGGTTAACGCTTTTTTTGATTTCACCTTTTTCGGATGAGGCCGGTCCATATCGTGCACCTTGTAGGCACTCCATGGTTGCTTAGGAGTATCATATTTTTTCTTTTGGGCATCTTTAGCAGCAACAGGTGCTATTACCAGCGCAGCAGCAAAGCTCGACGTAAGAACATGGGGAAATCGGTGTATGATCATGCTTATTATACCGCGAAACGAACGGTCATTTGTCACGAAAAAAAGCAAATCTATTTGTGTGCTTTAATGTTACCTAAAGAATCACCCTTTGCGAAACCCTGCTTTCAGCTCATCAATACTGGTAGCCTTAAATAATATAACTGATGCTGCATACACTAAAATACCGAGACCCACTAACAATCCTAAAGCAAAACATTGCTGCCAGAAGCCTGCATCAAACCATGCAGCTAGCAGTTTAGCATAAGCCACCCACACCAACACACCCATCACTATACTTGCCGCAACAATCCGTAACGTTTTAACATAGAACTCTCTTCTAGGATGAACCAATCCTCTCAATCCTCTCGCTAACAGGAAAACATTCACCCAAGCAGATATGGACGTCGCAATCGCAATGCCAACATGCCCTAACGGCTTGAAAAGAATTAAGCTAACAAAAATATTCACTAACACAGTAACACCAGCCATCATCATTGGAGCTCGCGTGTTCTCACGGGCAAAATAACCAGGCTGAAGCACTTTAATAAGCACATAGCCCGGAAGACCTAAGGCAAAACCGCGCAAAGCCATGCCCGTCTGATAGGCATCGTCAGCAGTAAACTCCCCTCGCTGGAAAAGCACAGTGATGATAGCTTCAGGAATAATCAACATCGCCACAGCCGCGGGAAGCGTAATGAGCAACCCTAGCTCCATACCCCGCACCATGCTGTTAGAAGCGCCCTGATGATCATCACGCCTAACAAGACGAGTCACCTCAGGTAAAAGAACTACACCCAAAGCGATTCCTATCATCCCGAGTGGAAGCTGGTAAACCCGATCTGAATAATACAACCAAGAGATAGCACCCTGCTTGAACGAGGCGATGATACCACCTACCAACAAGTTAATCTGTTGGATACCTGCTGCCAATACACCGGGACCCATGAGTAAAATGAGTTTCTTAATTGACCCATCTATCACAGGCTTTTGAAATCGTACGTGGTAGCCATTTTTGCGACAAGCACCATAGAGCATGATAAATTGCAATAATCCTGCAATCGCGACACACCATGCCAGAACATGGGCGGGTGCACCCGAGTCCATCCAATGAACAAACACAGCAAGCCCAATCAGAAAAACAACGTTGAGTAATATCGGTGCAGCCGCCGGAATGCCAAATATTTTAAAGGTATTGAGCACACCGCTCAAATGCGCAACAAGTGCCATAAACAACAAGTAGCAGAAGGTGATTTGGGAGAGTGTAACCGTGAGCTCAAATGTCTTGGGGTCATTGCAGTAAATTTTTAGTGATTGCTCAGGCGCGAATGTATTGCGAGTTGTCACTTCCCCTTCCAGCCATCCATAATTATGGCCATCAGGAAGTCTTATATGCAGCTGCTCGTTATCAAACAACAACAGCTCATCCAGATTAGACCCTTCACTCACACCCATCAACATGCCTTTGGCTGCATCACTCCCATGAAGTGCTTTCTCCTGCTCCTGCTTATCAAAATCTTGGATCACTGCACTGAGCGGAACCGCATCCCCACGATTTCCTGTTTGCCAAAATCTCAATGCATTTGAGAAAGTAAATTGACGCTCGTTAGCTTCAATAAATCGCAGCCTCACAATTGAGACGGAACCAACATCGGGCTTTGTAAAATAGATATCACTCGCACCATTGATCTCAACATCGAAGCTCTCATATTGACCAACTTCAGGCGCCATTTCTACCTTGGCCTTAAAACCCGGTACAACCACACCCATAATCCATGGCATACACGGTATGGCCGCAGCCGTTAGAATAAGCAATGCCACAGACAGGCTTGAAAAAGCATTCGATGCGAACCTCATCGCCTCCTCTTTGCCGTCTTTCTCTAGTCGGCGACCAAACATCGGCACGAAAGCCGCATTGAATGCTCCCTCACCAAAAATACGACGAAAGAGATTTGGAAACCGAAATGCTGAGAAGAATGCATCGCCCAACAGCCCTGACCCGAGGTATCTCGCAATTAAAATATCCCGCAAAAAACCTAACACACGACTTATAGCCGTGAAGCCAGATACTTTCATCAGGGAACGTAGCATTTTAAATAATCAACTTTTTATGGTGCATAACGACTGGATGCAAAAGCATTGAACTAATTAACGCTGGCTCGACGCAGCCTGTCCATAATAGCCACACCCAG
>OBPH01000093.1_pt1 | contig 11510 bp, 9 predicted proteins | sample 1470511 | NCBI WGS metagenome assembly OBPH01 (sample SAMEA3275479, study PRJEB22092) | marine metagenome | biome: Marine environment; feature: Belgian marine environment, sample taken at 3 meters depth; material: Sterile flask | collected 2014-06-25T02:39:52+00 | depth 3 m
GATCAGGATCGAGAGACTGGAATTCCTGTTGCTCGAGACAAGACTGAGCATCAAGGAGATTTGTTATGAAATGGCATTTTCCTCCACTGAGGAACTGGCACGCTTTTTCCGGCGCGCGCACGGCTGTAGCCCGACGAGTTATAGAGAGAGGAAGGAGGGGTAAGACGGGCTGATTTACTTTGCTTTTGCAAACTTGGGACGAAGGCGCAGGCTGACCTTGCTGTCTAACTTAGGAAGATTCTCACCAACGACTTCCCAGAGCAGAGCACCGTTCTCATGACCATGGCGTTCTGGAAGACAAAGCAATTCATCACCAAAGGTGGAAAGTGAAATGACGTTGCCGCTTTGCTCGCAGAGGTAGATGTTTGGACCTTTTTCCTGAGGGATGAGTCGGGAGCCGGCGAAAAGAAATGTGCTGGTAGGAAATTTTTTATTTGGGTCGGCTGTGGACACCATGAAATTCTGAAGCGGGCTTTCCTTTTCCTTGCCATCGGTATCATTGAATACCACGGAGACATCTACTTCACCACCTCTGGGTGGCACATCGATCCAACCACCTTGTTCTAACTTTCGGCGTCCTGCCGGGTTGCCTGGATTAGCACCAACGAGCAAGAGGGCGGCATGGATAAGCACGGGACGGGCTTCGACAACAAAAATAGCTTCGTGCTCTTTAGTGCCAGAGGTGCAGACAACGAGCTCTAACGCCCCCTCCTTGAGGCAGACTCTGGCATCCAAATCAACGTAGCGTTTTTCGCGGTTGATGTTAATTCCCAGCATTCTGAGTTTTTCCAGCGGGGCAAGTTTCTCACCTAGCGCACGCGCGATGGCGAAGTCGGTTAGTTTTTGCGACTCGAACCAGCCTTTCCACATGTTGTGGCCCTGCCCTTTGATGAGAACCACTTCAGCGGGGCCCCCAAATTTTTTGTAGCGTTGGACAAGAATCTTTGTGTTTTCCTCATGGGGCACCACCTTATCGCTGTCTCCCTGAAGATGGAGGATAGGCACACCGGCCTCGGCGAGTGACTTGATGCGGTCGATCGGGTTGTGATCAGGCAGAGCATCACGAAGTTCTGCAGCAGTCATTTTATAGGCACCGGCGGCTTTTTCGAGTCCTGGGTAGCTTTCCAGATTACAGACGGGATAAAGTGCAGCGATGCCACTTACTTTATCGACATTTTCCGCCGCCCAGCAATAGAGCATCAGCCCGCCGCGACTGCGTGCGAGCAGGCAGGGTTTCTTGGCAAACTTCCGCGTTGTTGTTAGGTGCTGATAGAGATCAGAAAACAGCTTGCGTCCATCTGGGCTACCGTAGGACTCGCCGACATCGATACCGGCGATGGCAATCCCCTTGGCGAGGAACTTTTCAAACATCCAGACCTCTGCCTTTGACGGCAAATTTCGAAGTGTTGGCGCGTACCAGACCCACGGGGTGTTGGCTTCGACCTTCTCCGGAAGGATGACAAAGGCATCACGGCCATTGAGCTTGAAAGATTCGCCTTTGAGCGGGAGTTTTTTCTCGCCCTTTTCGATCTTCACATCCGCTACCGCAGGCAACGTCAGACAGAGGAGTATGAATAGGGATTTTTTAATTAATAGTATTAGCATGCTAGTTGGAGAGCTCAGGCTCTGATTTCTTTCATCTCACCGGTGCTATCTGCGAATTGCTTTGTCGGGGCATCGACGGCATTAAGCATTGAGACATACAGATTAGAGAGCGGCACTTTTTTCTTACCTTCAAAAGAGTGCAGGTTACCGTGCTTAAAGCCGAGCGCATTACCGCCAGCCACTTGGATCGGGTAATTCTTCGTGCTGTGTGATGCGTGCGGGTGGGCAGAACCCCAGACGACCACCGTTTGGTCGAGCATGTTACTGTTGCCTTCTGGCGTATTCTTAAGGCGCTCTAGGAAATAGGCATGCTGCTTGGCGCGCCAGTTGTCCCACTTGCCTGACTCGGTGGGTCGCTTGTGTGCGATATCGTGCGTGGCACCTTTATATCCGAGAACGTAGTTGGCGTAGTTCCACATCTCACTGCCACTTGATTGCTCACTCTCTAACATCAGAGTAGCAAAGCGTGTGGAATCTGTCTGGAATGCCAGATAGAGCAGATCATACATACAGCGCGTGTATTCCTCGGGCTCCTTATGCGACACCTCAAGGTTCAACCCCTTGGTATCGACGTTCGGCAGCGGCTGGTGGGTCCACTGGCTAGTGCGTTCAACGCGTTTTTCAAGGGCCCGTATGGAATCAAGATACTCTTCCATCTTCTGTTGGTCTTCTTTTCCGAGCCGACCCTTGAGTCGTCTCGAGTCATCCATCATTAGATCGAGCACACTCGCTTCACGTTTGAGGTCAGCGCGTACTTGCTCGATACCTTTTCCTGCGTAGGGGTTGAAGAGTCGGTTAAAAATCTCTTGGGGTCGGTGCATCGACGGAATGGGGCGTCCGGGGCCGTAGTGGGAAAGTGTCTTGGCGCTGCCGTAGGAGCCGGTGCCACCCTCGGTGCCTAACACGAGTGACGCGTAGCGGGTCTTGTGGCCGTTCACTTTCGCGGCGAGCTGATCAACGGAGATGTTGTTGGTTTTCTCAGTGACCGACATATCAGCACCGGTCGCAAAAACGTCACCACTGCTGTGGCCACCCATTCCGACGCCACCTTCGTGCTCAAGGCCACGGATGTAACTCACGGAATCTTTTAGGGGCTCGAAAGGAGCTGCTGATTTGTTAAAGGTAAGTGGGCCAGCGTCTTTGCACGGCCACCAGTTCCAGTCGTGGTGTGAGCCATCTTTATTTTTTGGCTCGTAGACACCGTAGGCGATGTAGCTCACGACCATGCGTTTTGGTAGTGCCTTCCCTGCTGCTGCTTTGCCCCACGACATGCCATTGAGTAATGGAAGTGCCAGTGCTGCGCCGCCGCCTTTGATAAATTCGCGTCGATTGATATGCCAGGATTTCTGTTTCATGAGATGATTATTCCTTGGGTTTGATGCCTGTGAACGTGGGGCTCTGACAGATGGATACGATCATGTCCTGAAGTTTATATTCATCTTCCTTCGCCTGTTTTTGTAATTTTTCAACTTCAAATCGATCGCGATAAGTTAGTTCTCGACCGATACCGTAAGTCATCAGCCTGCGGATCACGTTTTTGACGATATCCTTTTTACGATTCTTAATCAAATACCGCTTCAGCTCTGGCATACCATCGACCTCGGGGCCGTGAGGCACACGTGCGGAAGCATCAACCTCTATGTTGAAGAGTTTTTTGAGATACTTATTATATCCATCAAGCGTTTTATCAGCCTTCAGGCTGAATCCCCTGACGCGCGTTCCATCTTTTGGCACCATCGGCTGGAATTTTCCAATCGCGCTGTAACGTTCGAATGGAATACCCCATGGGTCGAGACGGACGTGACAATCGGCACAGCTCTCCTTGGTCCGGTGCAGTGCTAACAAGTCCTTGATCGTGACTGATTCCTCAGCTGAATCTCCGGCAGAATCAGCGAGTGCCGGCACCTCGGCAGGGGGCGGCTTAACTTCATCACCGAGGATTGCCTCACGCAGCCACACCGCACGGTAGATTGTATGAGGTGCTGATCCGGTAGAATTACCAACAAGAACCGAGCCATGTGTCAACAAGCCTCCTAAGCGGTGCTCGGGCTTAATCCTCACCGGGCGGTGCTTCAAACCGTAAACACCATCAACGCCATAGTGCACGGCAAGCGGCTCGTTGAGGTAGGCAAAATCCGACTCCACGATATTCATTACACTTGCGTTATTTTTGATCAGCTCTCCGACGAAACCAATCGTTTCCTCGATCATGTAGTCGCGGATGGTTGGACGGAATAGCTGCTCTTGGCCGCGCCGCTCGCCCAGGTGTACGGTGTAGAGAAAACGGGGAAACAGGTCGCGATTGATGTTCACGGTTTTAGCCTTGGTGATACTCAGCCACTGAGTGGTGAAATTCTTAACAAAACTCTCAGCACGATCATCGGCGAGGAGTCTACGCGTCTGGCTCGCCATGACGGCTGGGTCACTTAGCTTACCTGAGGCAGCGAGCTCGAATAGCTCCTTATCAGGCATGCTTCCCCAGAGGAAATAGGAGAGGCGTGAGGCAAGCTCGTATGGCTTGGTAGCAGCAGCAGCATCAATCACCGTGTGATAGAGAAACTGCGGTGAAATCAATACCATGGTCAGCGTCTCACGCATCGCCTGCTCAAGGGTATCAAACTCAGCATCGTAGATTTTGTAGACGCGATAAAAGTGATCGACCTCATCCCGCGCGACAGGACGCCGAAACGCACGGGTCATGAAGCGCTTGATGACCTCGTAGGCATACTTCCCCGTGTTTGTTTTACGCAGTGGTGATTCAAAGAGAATACGCGTGTGGTGCTCCGGCGGCCAGACCTCCGCGACTGGTGCCTCAAATTCGAGCGACTCGAGAACCACGCGCGGCGCCTCCGTGCTCCATGAGGCATCGAAACCACTCTTACGGTGGTCGTTAAGTTCACCATTATCAAAAATATTCTGAGCGGTGATCGTGATACTTGGGGGCAGCACCTTGTTCCGATGTGTTTTAGATGGTTGCACCGGGATGTTCTCAATACGACCTCGCAATTCAAACTCCTTAGGCTTATCTGGTGAGTTTTTCAGATGAATGACACCCACTTCCTGATAGGTTCCAGATCCTGAATCATGCCGAAGACTGGTTCCCATTACCAGCCTAAGCGGCACCTCCTTAAACCCAGCAGGTATGTTTCCTGATGCTTTGACACGGATTTTAAATTCACCGGTTTTGGGCCAGCTTTTTAGACCGACGGTTTTATTCCCCATACCTGGTCCTTGATAGATACCAATCTCAGCTCTGGTCAATCCGCCTTTACCAGGTTTCCCGTGCTCCCACTTTGCGCTGGTTCGGTGAATTTTTGGTTTTTCTGGATCAACGATCGCAGTGGCCATCGCCTTGCGCGCGGCCTCTTTATAGCGGACTAGTTGATCTGGCCCGACCATCATGAACGATGCAGTGTTGTTGAAATGGTATGGCTTGTCAGGATCCACAGGCAGGTCGTCGATTAGCTCCAACTCGAACCCTAACAAATCACGTATCGTGTTCTGATACTCAATGTTGGTTAGTCGGCGTGTGGTGGTTTCAACTGCGACCTTACTCGCCTTTTTGACGTAGTCACGTAGCCCCGACTCAATCCACTTCACCATGGCAGCGCGATCTTCGGCACTCGGCTGATCCTCTTCCTCTGGCGGCATGTCTTCATGCTCAAGGGCATCAAGAATATGCTCCCACCGTTCAAGTTCCTGACCTGCCGCTAGATCACCATCAAGACTATGCACAGTGATCTTGCCTTTGCTTTTATCCGGCCCATGGCACTCAACACAGTGGGTTTGAAAAAATGGCTTTACGTGCGATTCAAATCCAGCTTTACCCGAGGGAAATTCCTTCGCCAAACCCACCTCAGCAAGCGATACAATCGTCACTATTGCTGTGGTAAAAATAAAACGATTAAGGCATACACTAAAGTTCATGTTTAATGATATACGTATTGATTGTCATGCATTAGTCAGCGCTAACCCGACAAATTTCTCACGTCAGCCAACACATATTAATGTCAAGAAGTTGGCGAGCGTGTACGGGACAGGAAGAGAATGAGAAAAAAAGCGGCTCAGCTCTGTGCCAGAGCCGCATTATCGAGTTATTTTCGATAATCCCATGCTTTACTTGGCAAGCAATTCGATCATCAGCTTGCCCATACCTTCTCCTACTTTCATGTAGGTATCTGGATCACCACCGTAGTGGCCGTTGGCACCGCCCTTAGAGACAGGTTTCGAATAGAAAACCTCGGCATCTTTTTCTTTCTTAGCAAAGGCAAACATCTTTTGAGAGAGAGTTGCACCCTTGTCATGCTCACCCAATGTAGCGCAAACAAACTTAGCGTTTGGGGCATTAAAATCTTTTTTCAAGTCGCTGAACAGAAAAGCCAGATTCTTATCATACGTACCCACATTACCCTTCCCTTCAGCGGCTCCTTGCCACCAGAAGAATCCGGCAACTTCGAATTTTGTGGCACCAGGATAATACTTCGCCAAATTCTTAAGCGCATTTTGGGCAGCACCTACGTCTTGGTCATACTGAAGTCCTGCATACCAGCCCTTCGCTGCTTTGGCTGTTTCACTGACTTGTCGATTTCCGTATTCCGAGTCCCCTTGGTAGGATTGACCTTTGGCTCCAGTGCCATCTGCACTCGGTGGCAGCAAGTCCCAGCCCAAAGCACGATTGCCTACACATGATTTCAAGATCATGACTGGCGCGTCAATCGCATAACCTAGGTAATTTCCGATACCTATTTCTGGGCCAAACTTCCCACTGCCATTACCATTGCCTGCGGTTAGCCAATCATTGTATCTTAATCCTCCCATACAGAAGAATACGTTACGCACATCCTTGCGAACATTCCAGGCACCTGCATCATCCACAAGGTAGGAGTATTTTTCCCCGGCAGTTCCTTTGAGTGCACCTGCATTTCCAAAACCAAGCATGTTGGATTGACCCATCATAACAAAAACCTGCACTGGCTTACTTGTGTCCGCCTCTTTTCCATCAGGATCGGGAAGTACATCGGGGACTCCCTTGACGGCGGTTTTTGATGTTCCCGCAGCTTGATCCTTCAGCTTAACGCCCTCGGACTTCAGATATTCGATATCCTCAGCTGACAAGATCGATTGCTGGAATTTCATCGTTGCGCCATTGAGTTTTTTAACGACTACTTTTCCGGTTTTCTCATTGTAGGATTTGAGATCAGCTACGAAGGTTTTAGACCCATCAGCACTGGTCCATGTGCGTGCATGAATTGGAGTTAGGAAAAATCCAACGCTTATGATGGTGTATAATAAATGCCATTTTGTCATATATTTCGTGATTTGTGTGGTTTGAAAAAATTCGTTCCCAACTATGCAAACGCATAAATTGTGAACGTTAAATGTTTTACACGATTGTTACGCTATTTCACCCATAAAATTTCATTCATACCACATAAATTTTAAGTTATTTCACCCTCAAATGACTACACAATGACTGTTACTCCAATAAAATACTATAGATGTTCTCGAATCGGTTAAATGTTGAACCCTGTCAGTTCGCTCATACCTTCGACAAAAGGCTATTGATCTGAAATCATATCTGCAGGTAATGGAGCAAAAGAGTATTGGTTATCTGTAATAGAAAAAAATCATCAGCATCAGTCATTTAAATGATTTTCTGCTAACTTCTGGAGTGTGTCTAAATCTAGATCCGGACCAATCAATATCGCCGAGTTAGGCACGTTTTTTCCCAATAAGACTTCCTGCGGATCTCTCGAGATTACATCCGCCACACGCTCGAACAGGTAACGGGCACCCGGTTTTCCTGTGATCCCCATCAGAGCTTTTATACGAATCACTCCCGAGGGAATATCCTCTAACCAATTTTTTATAACACCCTCGGGGGCGGCATGTGGCAGCAAAATTTGACATGCTGTAAATTCATGAGTTTTGTGATGTTTGTCAGATATTTGACTGATCTTGGAATTATTTTCTGAATTTTCTCCTGTTAGAATATGTTTCTTAGCTTTGACCTTAGCTAAAACCACTTTTATGAACTCTTCCTTACTCACAACTGTAGCATGAGGATTCATCTCTCTAACTTTTCCGAGAACGTCCTCAGGAGGCTGAGCTCCACTCAAATGGGAAAAATAAATATGACTAGCCGTCTGGAGTTGTAGCTCCTCGATATCTCTGTAAGCGCCGCGCTGACCAAAGTGTCGGGCATCAATAATGCAAACTTGCCACCGGGGATGCAGTTGCAGTTTATTTTCCATGAGAGTGAATGATTCCACAATCGGAACTGGGTCGGCCGTGCCATTCAACTCGACGAGTAGAACATCAGATTCCGATTTAGCTGACTTCATCGATAGTTTTAATAAATAATCAAGCCCTTCACAGCAGGCACATGTAGCAGTTAGAGGTTCAATACTGGCGGCCAACCCTTCTAAAGTCGCGCTATCCAATTTAGCATCAGCATAGTCATTGAGGATAACATCTGCAGAAACTCCAGCCTTCTGTGTGGCTAATAACAGCTGTCTCAGAAAAGTGGTTTTACCAGCACCCAGAAACCCGGTTAATAGAATGACAGGGCGCGCAGCAACAATCTGCGGAATATAAGGAAGTTTCATTTAGATAAAATGTTTCGGCCGCACATGATTCACTCCTTGTTCAACGAATTGCTTCACCCAGTTGATGGCCGACACAGGGGCAAGCCAGGCAGCTCTCCCTTTTATTTTACTCCAATCCGAAAAACATTGCTCCCGGTATGCTGTTCCAAAACGCTCCTCAATCCAATTTTCATAAGCAACCCACCACATCAGCAATGGAATCACAGATTCGAGCATAACATCGGGATTATCCAAACAAATGCATCTTTGCGACCATTGCCCAGCAACAAGCCTATGCTCCGGAAGCCAGCGATAGAAGCGAGATTGTTTTCTCAAAAAAACAATACGAGATGACTTATTATAGCAACCAGCACATGAACCATAGAGCTGAATCACCCCAAACTTGGATTCGAGCGTGTAACAACTCGTTCCCTTCAACCCCACAGACGGGGACTTACAAAACCCACAAGCTTGTAGCTGGTTTCCCCTAGCATGGATGACATCCTTACCGAGAAAATACATCTGCTGGTAAAAGCCATTTGCGCAGTCTTTTAACAATATCCTGAGCTTTTGATCATCGGCGCACATTAGACATCCACCGGGCACAATTTTTTCTTACGCCTGCAAGTGGAACAGCAACTGCACAAATTTCCTGCATGCACAGCTATTAAACATAAACCACCCAAAGTGGTCACGATACTAGCAGGTGGAATATTCAAAGACTTCTCACCCTGCTCATCAATAACAATTGATGGGCAACACGCATCTACGCAGACAGCGGCACTGGAAGCACCTGCTTCCATACTCATGGCTGATCCTCATCCTGGGGCTGCAGCCTCTGTCAAATTACTCTCCTCTGTCCCCGCTGTTGTCGCTGCCACGCTCAGAGCTTGCTCAGTATTTGTGGTTCTATCACCAAGCTCGATGTATGGCAGAATTGCACCTGCAACGATAAAAGCAACTCCAAGGCTTCCAACCACTAGAATCCACTTCTTTGAGTGCGTCTTGTAGCCTTTACGCATCATAAAAATAGCAATGGGTATTACAACTAAAGCCATACCCCAGTGCGTCGAAGGATGCGCCCATGCTTTGCCAAACGTTGGTAGCATAATCAACAAGACAGGCGTCAAGGCACAATGGACGGCGCACAGAATAGAGGCAAAAATTCCTATGCGATCCACTTTTGAGTGATTCTTAAAATCTGAATTGTCAGCTAAAATCTCCATCAGTCGTCGAGGTTGCTAGCGCTGTTAATAACTCCAAAACGATTTAATGCAACTGATTTGCGTTATAAAATACATCCTTATAAAAATTTCTGGGAACGTGAATGGGGAGGCAGCTGATTAGAAAGCAGAGGCATATTGATACTAAATTGACGAGCTGGTTTGTTTAGCATTTAAATGATTTGGTTCCGCCCAAAATTGGGTGGAGGCCTAAAAAAGCCTCCCTTGACGAGGGAGGCTTTTTAGAAAAATGGAGCGGGTGAAGAGATTCGAACTCTCGACATCGACCTTGGCAAGGTCGCGCTCTACCACTGAGCTACACCCGCATGAGTGTTGTTTTTTGCACCAAATGCTGTAATCTCGGCACAGGGAGGTGTTAATTACACCGCGACAAACTACTGACAAGCCAATTTTTAGAAAAAAATGCGTATTTTGTAACTTGGTATTTGGATTTTAAATTTTGGAAATTAAAGAACCCCTATGGATATTCTTAGCGAGATCATGGATCACAAGCTTGCCGAGGTGGAGGCAATCCTGCCTCATCTGGAAAAATACCGAGCGGCCGCCCTATCACGCAACGACTTCGGGGGCTTCCGTTCAGCTCTGGATCTTGGACCGGACCGGCTTGGTATCATTGCGGAGGTGAAGCATGCATCCCCATCGGCCGGCGTGATCGATCCCAACTTTGATCCTGCCCGCCAAGCACGTATGTATCTCGATGGTGGCGCCAACTGCATGTCTGTGCTGACTGATGAAAAATACTTTAAGGGGTCGCTTGCAGACCTAACAAAAATATCTCCTATTTCTGATATTCCTCTGATTCGTAAGGACTTCATCCGACACGAGATCCAAATCTACGAGGCCATCATATCAGGTGCTGATGCCATTCTATTAATTGTTGCGGCATTGGACGACGAGACATTGGGCCGTCTTTACAAGGAAGCGAAGGACTTCCAGCTCGATGTGCTCGTGGAGGTGCATGACCTGCCTGAAATGGAACGCGCCATCGATCTTGGTGCTGATCTCATTGGCATCAACAATCGTAATCTAAAAACCTTTGAAACTGACCTCGACACCACTGCGAAGCTCGCTGACGAAGTTGGAGACGATGTTCTGCTTGTGAGCGAATCTGGCATCCGCACATCGGCGGATTGCCTTCGTGTGTTAGAAGCTGGAGCCAATGCAATATTAGTTGGTGAAACCCTAATGCGAACTAACGATCCGGCCGAGACCTTACAACAGTGGTTAGATATTAGAATCTGATTGAGTCAAGCTGTAGGGCAAATTGAAGTGCGCACATCGCTAGTGCAACTTCAGATAAACCGCCGTTTTTGCGGGGAAATGCTTGATCTCGATCCCCTCGGAAAATAGCCGATCGCTTGCCGTGACGATGTTGAATTTTGACCCCAACTGATCGGCAAAAGTAAGTTGGTTTTTATGTTCCAGATCGATGTCTAGCCATTGGATAGCATCCTCGGGAAGCATGATACGAATGCCCTTCATGTCTTTTGACGGGTGGATGTTGGCGATCACAAGAAATGCCTGTCCCGATTTTGAGTCACGTCGCAGATAGCAATAGAGCCAGCGACCAGATACGGCTTCTCCACTGAAGCGGCCGTATTGCTCGTTATCTTTGTTTGCGTGGTTCAGACCATAAAAATCTCCTCGAGTGAATGCAGGCTCGGCACATACCTTGAGCAATCTTCTGTAATAGCCACGCAGATCTTTCTGTGCTTTTGTTAGTCTGGCGCCGTCGTATTGGTGATCATTCACCCATCGGGTCAGCGACGGTAACGACCAGTAATCAAAAATCGAACTACGCCCATCATCACCACTGAACCCCTCAGTGCCGTCCGCTTTTTCGCCTACCTCCTGACCATTGTAGAGCATAATTGGACCTCGCCCAAGACCAAAGAGAATTGCCGAGACAGGCCGCCCGATTTCCATGCCAGCACCGGTCCAATTTTGTTTCGAAGCAAGCCGAACTTCATCATGATTTTCCGCATAGCGAAGGGACTTATGGAATCGAGGAGAAAATACATTGGCTGCCCCATCGATGTCATTCGCCCACTTCTCTCCCTCGACAGCATGTTTG
>OBPH01000101.1_pt1 | contig 10730 bp, 8 predicted proteins | sample 1470511 | NCBI WGS metagenome assembly OBPH01 (sample SAMEA3275479, study PRJEB22092) | marine metagenome | biome: Marine environment; feature: Belgian marine environment, sample taken at 3 meters depth; material: Sterile flask | collected 2014-06-25T02:39:52+00 | depth 3 m
AATGGCAGATGGATTTCCTTCTGCGCCTCAAGCTCTTTCGCGGTCGGTGTGCGAGCATAAGTGAGGTAGTAGGAACCGAGAATGATATCCTGGGAAGGAACCGTGATCGGCTTACCACTTGCTGGTGAGAAGATATTATTAGGTGCAAGCATCAGCTGACGTGCCTCCATTTGTGCCTCAATAGATAGCGGAACGTGCACAGCCATCTGGTCACCATCGAAGTCCGCGTTGTATGCGGTACAAACAAGCGGGTGAACACGCAGTGCGGATCCCTCAATGAGCACAGGCTCAAATGCCTGAATGGATAGACGGTGCAGAGTAGGAGCACGGTTCAGCATCACAGGGTGACCTTTCGTGACTTCCTCGAGAATATCCCAAACCTCCGTAGTCTTACGGTCGATCATCTTCTTGGCACTACGCACGGTGTGGCAGTAGCCAAGCTCCTTGAGTCGGCGAATAATAAATGGCTCAAACAAAGTGAGTGCCATCTTCTTAGGAAGACCACACTGGTTAAGTTTGAGGTCAGGACCAACCACGATGACGGAACGACCTGAGTAGTCGACACGCTTACCGAGCAAGTTTTGGCGGAAACGTCCACCCTTACCCTTAAGCATGTCAGAGAGGGACTTCAGCGCACGGTTTCCAGCACCTGTCACTGCACGTCCATGACGTCCGTTGTCAAACAAGGCATCAACGGCCTCCTGAAGCATGCGCTTCTCGTTACGGATGATAACGTCTGGAGTCTTCAGTTTGAGAAGATTCTTCAGACGGTTGTTACGGTTGATGACACGACGGTAGAGGTCGTTCAAATCAGAAGTAGCAAAGCGGCCACCTTCCAATGGAACCAGTGGACGTAGGTCCGGCGGGATCACAGGAAGCACATTCATAATCATCCACTCAGGGCGGGTATTCGACTGATCGAATCCACGAGCAAGTTTGATACGCTTGGCTAGCTTCTTTTTGGTCTGCTTCGAGCGGGTGTTGAGCATTTCCTCCTCAAGCTGCTCGGTAAGCTTCTTAAGCTTGACACCAGACAGAAGCGACTGGAGTGCTTCAGCACCCATTTCTGCTTTAAAATTACCGTCGCCGTATGCATCCTCGGCATCAAACAACTCGCTCTCACTGAGAAGCTGACCCAGAGCAAGTTCAGATGAGCCGACATCTGTTACCACGAAGTCCTCGTAGTAAATAATTCGCTCCAACTGGCGCGCGGCAAGGTCTAGAACCAGACCAATGCGACTTGGCATGCACTTGTAGAACCAGATATGGGAGACAGGCACAGCAAGCTCGATGTGGCCCATGCGCTCGCGACGAACACGAGAGAGAGTCACCTCAACACCACAACGGTCGCAGACCACGCCCTTATGTTTGATACGCTTGTATTTTCCGCAAGCACACTCCCAGTCACGGGTTGGCCCGAAGATACGCTCACAGAAGAGACCACCTTTTTCAGGTTTGAAGGTTCGGTAATTGATTGTCTCTGGGTTCAGCACTTCACCGCTGGACCAAGAACGAATGGTTTCTGGAGACGCCACAGTAATGGCGACGTGATCGAATTGCTCGGGCTTGTCATTGACCCCGAAGAGTTCACGCAGGTTAGTTTCAACGCTCATGATAATAGTTTTATGTTTTGAGTTTTAAGTATTTGGTTCGGTTGTTAACTGCGGTTAGAGTGTAAGGTCATCAAGTGAGAAATCACTTCCTCCTTGCTTCGGCGTTCCTCCCGTTCCCGGTCGGACATCGAGGCAGAGTGATTGCATTTCCTTCATCAGCACGTTGAATGACTCAGGCGTGCCAGCTTCAAGGTTGTTGTCACCCTTGACGATGGCTTCGTAAATCCTCGTGCGGCCTTGGACATCGTCCGACTTCACGGTGAGGATTTCCTGAAGAGTGTAAGCGGCACCGTATGCTTCAAGTGCCCACACCTCCATCTCACCAAATCGCTGACCACCATACTGAGCTTTACCACCAAGCGGCTGCTGGGTGACAAGTGAGTATGGACCAACGGCACGTGCATGAATCTTGTCGGCAACGAGGTGGCCTAGCTTAAGCATGTAGATCATACCAACCACGACCGGATTCTGGAATGCTTCACCAGTGCGACCGTCGTAAAGAGTTGATTTACCGCCAACAGTGCCATCCTTGCCGTCACCGATCCAAGTATAGCCGCGCGTTTCATCTTCGTCTTTCTTGCGTGCGCGGACTTTACCGTTATCACCGACGTAATTGACACCGTCAACTTTTTTGGCTTCGCTCATGAACTTCCAGATCTCGTCTTCTGGGATACCATCGAAAATCGGTGTAGCTACAGTGAATCCGAGAGCCTTGGCAGCGACGCCGAGGTGTGTTTCAAGAACCTGCCCGACGTTCATCCGTGATGGCACGCCGAGTGGGTTGAGGCAGATCTCCACCGGAGTTCCGTCTGAGAGGAACGGCATGTCCTCTTCCGGGACGATGGTGGCAACCACACCTTTGTTACCGTGACGTCCAGCCATCTTATCACCTACACTAAGCTTGCGCTTGGCTGCGACAAAGACCTTGACTTCCTTGATGGCACCTGGGTCGATTTCCTCACCACTCTCGAGCTGGTCGAGGCGGCGTTCACGATCCACGTCGAGCTCACTGAAGCGACCTTCGAAGGTGGAGATGATCTCTAATATCTTGTTACGGATAGGTGATGGGTCGATCTCAATGTGGTCATAGATTGCCGCGAGCTTACGGAGAAGCGTCTTGGTGATCTTACGGTTAGCAGGGATGATGATCTCACCTGTTTGTGCATCGACAACATCGAGGGGAATCTTCTCTCCTAAAAGAATATCTGAGAGCTTCTCGGTCAACTGCTCGGTGAGCTGATCCTTCTTCTTTTTGTAGTCATCGTTGATTTTTTTGACCTGCTTTTTGAGTTTGGATGGGTCCAGCTCGTTCTCGCGCTTGCGGGCAAGTCCGTGAGTGACGACGCGGATGTCTTGAACGATACCTGTGCAACCAGATGGCACACGCAGTGATGTGTCCTTAACATCAGCGGCTTTCTCGCCGAAGATCGCGCGAAGAAGCCGCTCCTCAGGAGCAAGCTCAGTCTCAGACTTCGGTGTGATTTTTCCAACCAAGATATCGCCAGGCTTAACCTCGGCGCCAATTCGGATGATTCCATCATGGTCAAGATTCTTGAGTGCCTCGTCTCCAACGTTGGGGATATCACGTGTAATTTCCTCAGGCCCCAGTTTGGTGTCACGTGCAGCGCACTCAAACTCGGAAATATGAATAGAAGTGTAAATATCTTCTTTCACGACCTTCTCAGAGATAACGATAGCATCCTCAAAGTTGTATCCATTCCACGGCATGAAGGCCACAAGGATGTTACGTCCAAGTGCAAGTTCACCACCTTCGGTGTTAGGTCCATCAGCCAGCACATCACCGACCTTGACCTTATCTCCACGATTGCATATTGGGCGTTGGTTCAGACAAGTACCTGCGTTGGAACGCATGAACTTACGCAATGGATAAGCAAAGATACCTTTGCCAGGATTACTTTTAACAGCGGTCATATCGCTGAGGAATTTCTCATCAGAAACTGGCATTTCACCGTCCTTTGTGGTGATGATAATCTCTGCTGTAGCAGCTGCGACAATACCATCAGCTTCAGCGGTAATGACAGCCCGGGAATCCTCGGCTGCCTTTGCCTCAAGTCCGGTTCCTACAAGTGGCGCATCGGAAATGAGAAGCGGCACTCCTTGTCGCTGCATGTTTGCACCCATGAGTGCACGGTTAGCATCATCGTGTTCGAGAAATGGAATGATCCCTGCGGCTACAGAGACCAGCTGTTTCGGCGAAACGTCCATATATTCCACGGTAGTTGGGTCGACCTCAATAAATTCACCACTTTCACGTGCAGTTATTTTTTTCGTCAGGAAGTTTCCTTTGCTATCAATCGGGTTGTTCGCCTGAGCGATGAGGAAGTCTTCCTCTTGGTCAGCGGTAACATACTCGATCTGGTTGCTTACTTTTCCTTTCTTAACACGCCGATACGGCGTCTCAATGAACCCAAACTCGTTGATACGTGCATAGGTGCAAAGGGAGTTGATCAGACCAATGTTTGGACCCTCGGGAGTCTCAATCGGGCAGATACGTCCGTAGTGAGATGTGTGAACGTCTCGAACTTCGAAACCGGCACGGTCACGGTTCAGACCACCAGGCCCTAGAGCGGAGAGTCGACGCTTGTGAGTCAACTCGGCCAATGGGTTAGTCTGGTCCATGAACTGGGAAAGCTGAGAACGACCGAAGAAGTCACGGATGACAGCACTGAGCGCCTTCGGGTTGATGAGCTTCTGTGGTGTCATCCCCTCGAGGTTGACATCAAAGAGAGTCATGCGCTCCTTGACTAATCGCTCAGTACGAGCAAGGCCGACGCGGCATTGGTTTCCGAGAAGTTCACCAACGGCACGAACCCGGCGTGAACCAAGGTGATCAATATCATCAAGCACACCATCGCCTTTTTTCAAGCCGAGCAGGTACTTAACCGCACCTAAGAAGTCTTCAGGAACCATCACGCGAGTGTGGGAGTCCACATCAAGTTTGAGTTTCTGGTTAATCTTGTAACGGCCAACGCGAGTGAGATCGTAACGCTTCTCGTCAAAGAAAAGACGTTCAAGAAGTGCCTTGGAGTTGGTTACTGTGGGAGGATCGCCGGGGCGCAGCTTGCGGTAGATGTCCTTGAGAGCAGACTCCTCATCGTGTGCAGGGTCTTTTTTCAGAGACTTGAGGAGAATCTCATCCTCACGGGAGTCGATCACATCGATAGTCTTGTGACCAAGTTCTAAGAGTTGGTGCACATTTCCAATCGTGAGCGGCTCATATGCCTTCACTACAACTACTTCGTCATCTAGAATGTCTTCGAAAGTAACTTTTTGGGCAAGCTCCTCCTCATCCAACTTGTCGTTAAGCTTCAGTTTCTCGACGTTGTAGAAGTGCTCACAGAGATCACGATCGGTCGGCCATCCCATGGCACGAAGGAATGTGGTGGCGAGGAACTTTCTTCTTCTGCGACGACGGTCGAGATAAACGTAGAGAAGATCGTTGGTATCAAACTGTGTCTCAAGCCAAGAACCACGGTCGGGAATGATACGGAAAGAGTGGAGCAACTTACCATTGAGGTGCGTAGAGGTCTCAAAACAGATACCTGGAGAACGGTGAAGCTGTGAAACGATAACGCGCTCAGCGCCGTTAATCACGAAGGTTCCGCGGCGGGTCATCATGGGCATTTCACCCATGTAAACGCGCTCTTTCTTGGTGCCAGACTCATCTTTGAGCTTAAAAGTAACATACAGCGCAGCGCTGAAAGTCTCGCCCGTCTGGAGAGACTCTAGAGCCGTCGCTTTAGGCTCCTCGATGTCGTAGGCAATGAATTCAAGGGTTATAGCCTCGTCGTAGCTCTTGATTGGAAAAATCTCACGGAAGACTGCTTGAAGTCCTGCGTCTTCACGCTGAGATGCGGGAATTTCTTTTTGCAAAAAATCCTCATAGGATTTGCTCTGAACCTCAATCAAGTTAGGTGGTTCGATAACTTCCTCAATTGTTCCGTAGTAACGTCTTTCGGCCATGATAATATAATGTGTTAGGTATCTCCCAGATCAGCGGGATGGATGATGAGCGGGGGCGCTTGCTTTTTTTTTGATATTTAAAAAACCTAGATGATGAATCTTAGATTTTGTTTGTGCCATGAGGCACTTTGTTCCGTGCTGTTTCCAGCCCAGAGAGTTGTTTTTAGATGGCTGACTTGTGCGCGGCACCTATAAAGGTGCCGCACACAAAGAAAGCCTTTTGTGGCGAAGAACTACTTGAGTTCAACTTTAGCACCAGCTTCCTCGAGCTTGGCCTTGGCGGCGTCAGCATCATCTTTAGAAGCACCCTCAAGAATGGGGGCAGGTGCGCTCTCTACGAGCTTCTTGGCGTCTGCGAGACCGAGTCCACTAGCAACTTCACGTACTGCCTTAATGACAGCGATCTTGTTACCACCGGCTTCAGCAAGCACGACGTCGAATTCAGTTTTTTCCTCGGCAGCAGCACCACCGTCGGCAGGGCCAGCGGCAACTGCTACGGCAGCAGGAGCGGCGGCGGATACGCCCCACTCTTCTTCGAGGGATTTTACAAGCTCAGCGGCTTCAAGCACGGTGAGTTTGCCCAGTTCTTCAGCTATTTTAGTTAGGTCAGCCATTTTGTTTTTCTCCTTTGTTGGTTACGTCGCGCCCGGAGCTTCCGGACATTTCAGCTCTTATGCTTAAGATCCGACGTGGGAACCTTATTTTTTAATCAGGCGCTTCCCTGGAGGGGGTGCACGCCATCCGTTCAGATTGTTGTAAGTTGGGTAATTTTTTGTGGGTAATTTTTCATTAAGCTAGGTGCATTGCAGCGCCAATTCTTGATACCTTATTCTCCTTCTTTCACTTGAATGACACGCGCGAGAGACGTGGCAGGCTCGTTGATGGTGCGCACAAGCTTGGTTGCTGGTGCGTTGATAACGGCAAGAAGCTGAGAAAGCAAAACTTCGCGTGATGGCAGGTCTGCGAGGGCGGTAATCTGTGCTGCATCGAGCACATCGCCATCGAGGATACCAGTTTTAACCTCAGGTTTTTTAAACTCCTTGACGAAGTTTTTGATCGTTTTGGCAGCACCGCAGACGTCGGATTCGCCGGTGACGAATGCCGTTTGCCCGAGGAGGTGCTCGGAAATATCGGGAAGCTCGGCATTTTCGAGTGCCTTGCGCATGTAGGTATTCTTGGCAACGTGGCATTCTGAACCGTTCTCATTGAGACGGTTACGGAGCTCGTTGAACTCAGGGACGGTCATGCCGGTGTAGTCAACCACCAGAACGAAAGGTGATGAATTTACGCGCTCAAAAAGCTCATCAATGATGTATTTTTTATCAGGATTCATGGTCTTATTTCTCCTTGGTTTAGTTAGTTGACGATAGCATATAGGGATGATTCGAGAGCGACACCCGGGCACATGCTGGCAGCTATGGTGACATTCTGGATGTAGTTTCCTTTCGCGGAAGCTGGTTTGGCTTTGACTACGCTTTCTAGGAGAGCGTGGGTGTTGGCGAGCAGCTGGTCTTCAGAGAAGGAAGCCTTTCCAATGGCTGCGGCGATATTACCATTTTTATCGAGCTTGTAGTCGATACGGCCAGCCTTCACTGCATTCACTGCCTTTGCAGTGTCTTCGGTGACAGTTCCTGTTTTTGGGTTAGGCATGAGGCCGCGTGGCCCGAGCACACGGGCGATCTTACGAACCTCGAGCATTGCGTCTGGAGTGGCAATAGCGGCATCAAAATCGGTAAATCCTTCCTGAACTTTCTTGATTAGATCTTCCATACCAACTTCATCAGCGCCGGCATCTGTAGCGGCTTTAGCTGCTTCACCAGAGGCGAATACAACAACTTTGACATTCTTACCAGTGCCGTGAGGCAGAGCAACGGAGCCGCGAACCATTTGGTCGCTTTTCCTAGGGTCCACACCTAGCTTGAACGCAAGGGTGACGGTAGGATCGAATTTAGGGGCCGGAAATTTTTTAATAATTCCTACGGCGTCTGCGAGTGCGTACTGCTTGTCTTCTTCAACAAGCTCGGCGGCTTTTTTGTAGCGTTTGCTTCTTTTGCTCATGGTTTTGTTTGCAGTACGAACGAGCTATAAGCTCTCCTGCTGGTTAGTTAGGCTTTGCCTGGGGGTTTTTGATTAGTTCACAGCATCTGATAGACACCGCATACTGAGATTGTTTACATTCCTTTGATTTCGAGGCCCATTTGACGTGCAGTTCCTGCGAGGATTTTCGCCGCTTGCTCAGGGTCATCGGTATTCAGATCAGCGATCTTGGCATTCACGACTTCCATCAACTGGGCTTTGGTGATACTTCCACATGAAGTTGTGTTAGGCTCACCAGATCCGGATGCAATTTTAGCTGCCTTCTTGAGAAGAACAGCTGCAGGCGGCTGTTTAGTGATGAAGGTGAAAGAAGCATCCTTGAAGACGGTGATGACTGTGGGCAAAAGATCGCCCGCTTGTTTCTGTGTGGCTGCATTGAAATCCTTACAGAACTGCATGATATTGACACCCGCCTGACCGAGTGCGGGGCCAACCGGCGGCGAGGGGTTTGCTTGACCTGCTTGAATCTGTAATTTGAGAACTTGTTTGACTTCCTTTGCCATGGTGGTGGTAGTTGTTGGTATTGTTATGATTAAATGATTCCGCTATTTACGGCTACATTGGGAGATTATGCTTTTTCGACCTGCCAGGCGTCGAGTTCGACTGGTGTATCGCGTCCGAAAATAGTTACAGAGACGAGGAGTTTGCCTGTTTCGTGGTCGATTTCCTCGATGGTTCCTGTTTGACCTTCGAACGGACCATCACCGACTTTCACGGTATCGCCAGCTTCGAAACTAATGGCGGGGCGGACGTTTTCTTCACGCTCCTTGATCTGGCCGAGCATTCCGTCAACTTCACGCTGACGCATGGGGATGGGTTTGTCCTTAGTTCCAGCAAAGCCAATGACACCGTCCATTTCTTTGATGAAATACCATGTTTTGTCTACCAACTGCTTATCTTCGTCAAATAGCATCATGTTAACGATGATGTAGCCGGGGAAGAACTTGCGTTTGGTTTCAATTTTTTTGCCTTTGCGGTTTTCCTCAACGCGCTCCTGCGGTACGAGAACATCGAAAATGTAATCGCTCAATTCCTCAGCCTCTGCATTACGCAGAATACGATCACGCACTTTCTGCTCTTGGCCGGAGAGAACGTGAACGACGAACCATTGCTTTTTTGCTTCAGGGATGATTGGCATGACTGTTTGGGGAATAAGGAGTAAAGTGGTGTGTGAGAGTGCTAAAATCAGTTGATTTCAACCAGTGGGGGTTATCCCACATTAGTAAGCAGACCAATTACCTTTGTGGCAATTAGATCAAACAGCGAAACGAAACCTGCAAGTAGTATCATGGCAATAAGCACGACCAAGGTAGAATCGATGAGCTCCTTGTATTTCTGGAAACCCTTGGCTTTGGGATCGTTGTCCCAAGGCCATGAAGCTTTACGTAGCTCGGCTTTTACCTCGTGGATGAAGGTGGCGATTTTCCTGAACATGCTTATTATGATTAGTGTTGCTTGCGCTGGGTTTGAGAGAAGTGTTTTAAAATCAGGATATGCGGCGGAGTGAGATGGAAAAAGCTGGCAGGGAAGACAGGAATCGAACCTGCGACCCTCGGTTTTGGAAACCGATGCTCTACCAATTGAGCTACTTCCCTGTGATTTGAATGCTTTTTCTTAGATGGCTCCAGATTCTCCGACTAGCTGGTGCGATGTTGTTAACGAGATTTCTTTAGGCGACTGAGGGGCACTCAGGCGATGTTGCCTGAGTGCCCCTAAAAACCAGCCTATACTTTGCAAGTGCCCGGGGTGTGGGCACTTACAAGACCTGAGTGTTGTGTTTAGTCGAGGATATCACCAACACGACCAGCGCCGACGGTGCGGCCACCTTCGCGGATAGCGAAGCGCATGGTTTTTTCCATGGCAATTGGTGTGATGAGAGTTACTTCAAGCTCGACGTTGTCGCCAGGCATGACCATCTCGACTCCGTCTGGGAGTTTGATGCTACCCGTAACGTCAGTTGTACGGAAGTAGAACTGTGGGCGGTAGTTACTAAAGAATGGTGTGTGACGACCACCTTCATCCTTAGAGAGAACATAGATCTCACCTTTGAATACGGTGTGAGGAGTCACGCTACCCTTCTTGGCGATAACTTGGCCCCGCTCGAGGTCATCTTTCTTAAGTCCACGAACGAGCAGACCTACGTTGTCGCCAGCACGACCTTCGTCGAGCAGCTTACGGAACATCTCGATGTCGGTAATGGTTGTAATTTGAGTGTCGCGGATACCAACGATCTCAACTTCTTCCATCTTCTTGACAATACCACGCTCGATGCGGCCTGTAGCAACAGTTCCACGGCCTTCAATTGAGAACACATCCTCGATAGGCATAAGGAAATCAAGATCGACTGGGCGCTCTGGCTCGGGAATGTAGCTATCAACTGCTTCCATGAGCTTGAGGATGTTTGCCTTATGATCAGCATCACCTTCGAGGGCTTTGAGAGCTGATCCGGAAATGACAGGGATGTCGTCACCGGGAAATTCGTAGGCGCTGAGAAGCTCGCGGATTTCCATTTCGACAAGCTCAAGGAGCTCTTCGTCATCGACCTGGTCGGTCTTGTTCATGAAAACAACGAGTGCAGGAACACCAACCTGACGTGCGAGCAGGATGTGCTCACGAGTCTGGGGCATTGGGCCGTCTGCAGCGGAAACAACGAGAATACCACCGTCCATTTGAGCGGCACCGGTAATCATGTTTTTGACGTAGTCAGCGTGACCTGGGCAGTCAACGTGCGCGTAGTGACGGTTTTCTGTTTCGTACTCAACGTGTGCAGTAGAAATGGTGATACCGCGCTCGCGCTCCTCGGGAGCGGCGTCGATCTCATCATATGCTTTTGCCTCACTGCCGTTCGCTTCTGCAAGCACGTTAGTGATTGCTGCGGTGAGAGTGGTTTTGCCGTGGTCAACGTGGCCGATTGTGCCGACGTTTACGTGTGGCTTATTTCTTTCGAATGCTTCTTTAGCCATGGTATTGTATTAGTTGTGGTGGCCCTCTCGGGCTGCTGGTTTTTCTTAGTCTTAGGTCTTCTTAGTCTTAGGT
>OBPH01000115.1_pt1 | contig 9516 bp, 5 predicted proteins | sample 1470511 | NCBI WGS metagenome assembly OBPH01 (sample SAMEA3275479, study PRJEB22092) | marine metagenome | biome: Marine environment; feature: Belgian marine environment, sample taken at 3 meters depth; material: Sterile flask | collected 2014-06-25T02:39:52+00 | depth 3 m
AGCTCGTGCGGATTAATCTGATTCAGATGAAATCCATATCATAGCTTCCAACGCCGCTCTGTCATATTCACAAATAAATTTTAATTAGACCCAATGAACGAAGAACCTGAAAATGAAAATTTGCCGGCGGAAAAAATGGAGCTTTCGTCCGAGGCGGTGACGCCAGTGGCCATACTCCCAAAGCTGCCTAAGAAGATTTCTATCAATGAATTTCGAATCAAGCCGCTATCGGAAATTTATTCTATGTTAGAAGCATTGCCGGTAAAGATCCCTGCAAAAGCATCTAAGAGCCAGCTGGTATTTGAGTTAGTCGCCTTCTATGCGAAAGAGGGAGTGGAGGTTATAGGTGAAGGGGTGATGGAACAAGCAAAGGATAATTATGCGATGCTGCGAGATCCCGAAAAAAGCTTCAAAACATCCCCGGACGACCTCTATATGAGCGGTCACCTGATTCGTGAGTATGGTGTTTTGGTGGGGCAGCGGCTGAGGGTTAGTCTGCGCGCACCCAAAGGGCGTGATAAGTATATCTCTGTAGATGAAATTCTTGAAATCGAGGGCCTCCCGACCAATGAATATGAAAAACCTAAGAACTTCGAAAATCTCACTGCTATGTTTCCTGACCAGCGGGTTCATCTCGAGAATGCCGAAACAGGCCTATCACCCCGCGTGCTTGATCTCGTTGCACCCTTGGGGAAAGGTCAGAGAGGACTTATCGTAGCGCCGCCACGTGGAGGTAAGACCATTTTGTTAAAACAAATTGCTAAGTCTATTCAGCTTAACCACCCTGAAGTGGAGTTGATCATTTTGCTGCTCGATGAACGCCCAGAGGAAGTCACTGATTTTGAAGAAACGGTCGATGCTGAAGTTTTCAGTTCTACTTTTGATGAATCGGCCAAGCGTCACGCCCAGGTCTCTGATCTTGTGATGGAGCGTGCCAAGCGCTTGGTTGAAATGGGTAAAGATGTTATTCTCTTACTGGATAGTCTAACACGTCTCGCCCGCGGTCACAACAACGCACAGCGCGGCGGTGGCCCAATAGGATCTGGCGGACTCAGTCCGGTGGCACTGCAGCAAAGCCGTAAGTTTTTTGGCGCTGCACGTAACTGTGAAGAAGGTGGTAGTCTGACAATTCTGGCTTCCGCACTGATTGAGACGGAGTCTAAGATGGACGAGGTCATTTTTGAGGAATTTAAAGGAACAGGCAACATGGAGGTGCGCTTGGATCGTGAGCTTGCCGAACAGCGAATTTATCCAGCAATTCATATTCCCCAGAGTGGCACCAGAAATGACGACCGCCTCTATCACCCAGATGAAATGGCAAAAGTTCTCGAGATCCGGCGTCAGCTCGCGTCGCTGCCTATCGGTGAGGCCATAGAAACACTTCTGAAAAACCTTTCCAAGACAGGGAGCAACGTCGAACTGCTAATGTCAGGACTCACTATCGGAAGGTAAGCATATTTACTAGATGCCCATGATTAGTCATTCCACAGACCTTAAGCAGTTTCTGAAAAATCGTGGTGATTTATGCGCTGTTGATACTGAGGCCGATTCTTTGCATCGCTACAGCGAGAGTCTATGCCTGATTCAGTTCAGTGATGGGAACGATCACGTGCTAATTGATCCCCTCGCAATTGATGATATGTCAGCGCTTTCGGAATACCTTACGAAGGCAACCTGCTGGATGCATGGAGCGGATTATGACATGCACATGCTTAAGCAGCACCTAGGGGTGATTCCTCCTACGGTCTTTGATACTCAAATTGGAGCAAGGCTGCTTGGCGTAAGGAAGTTTGGTTATGGGAATCTTGTGGAGCATTACATGGATGTTTTCATAGAAAAGACATCTCAAAAAGCAGATTGGGCAAAACGTCCCCTCACTCCAGTGATGGAGGATTATGCTTTGAATGATGTGATCTACCTCCTCCCCATGGCCGAAATCATTGTCAAGCAGCTTAAAGATAAGGGTAGGTATGACTGGTTTCTTGAAAGTTGTGAAGCGGCCCGGCATAAGGCATTCGAGAAAAAAATAGGTAAAGAGGATCCGTGGCGTATCAAAGGTAGCGGTAAGCTCCAACCGGAAGGGCTCACTTTCTTAAGGGCGCTGTGGTATTGGCGGGATGCCCAGGCTGCTGCGTGGGATCGACCGTCCTTCATGGTTTGCGGCAACCGGCAACTAATTGAATGGTCGCAAGGTCTGGTACTCGGTAATAAACCGCAACTACCACAGCATTACCGTAGTAGTAGGATTAAGCATTTTGAGCAAGCGGTGGAAAAAGCACGTGCCGTTCAAGAAGCAGATATGCCCCAGCGTATTCGTGGTATTCGACGTCGTAAAGATCCAGCATTCGAATCCAAGTTAGACGACCTCATTTCCAAAAGAGATGAAATCGCGGAGGAACTCGATATCGAGGGCTCACTCATTGCCCCCAGAACACCGCTTGAGGCAATAGCAGGTGGTCATGAAGGTGCGGAGGATCAACTCCTCAACTGGCAAAGGAAACTGCTCAATATTTAAGTCAGAACAAGATGGGTTTTAAAATTCCCATGGCGATACTCGGTGTGTTCTACACTGCAGCAGTCTCTCGAATGGCTCTCATGATGAGGCCGTGTTCAATATGTTTTCTGACTTCAAAAAAAAGTGCTAAATAATCTTCAAAAAAAGCGAAAGAAACTTGTCTCCAGGGTTATAATTTAGGACATTAAATGCCTCTATGTCTGATACGTCACACGAGCCCGATCAAGATCCTGAAATCGAAGCAGAAGCAGCCGAAACAAACGTCTCAGATGCCCAAGAATATGGTGCATCACAGATTGATAAACTCGAGGGGCTTGACGCTGTGCGTAAGCGCCCAGGAATGTATATCGGAGATCCAGATGTGCGAGGGTTACATCACTGTGTGTTTGAGGTTTTAGATAACTCAATTGATGAGCACCTCGCAGGTCATTGTAAGGTGATCAAAATTGGTCTGCACATCGATGGGTCCGCATCTATTGAAGACGACGGGCGAGGTATCCCCGTAGAAATGCACCCTAAGTTTGGCATACCAGCTGTGGAGCTTGTACTTACTAGCTTGCATGCTGGTGGTAAGTTCGGTCAAGGTGCTTACAAATATTCAGGTGGTTTACATGGTGTTGGCGCTAAGTGTGTCAACGCATTGTCGGATTGGTTTAAGGCGGAAGTAAGCCGTGAGGGTAAAGTCCACGCGATTACATTCGAACGAGGTAAGACCACTAAGCCGCTCGAAGTCGTTGGCGAGGTAGATGCCAAGCACACAGGGACCAAAATAACCTTTTTTCCTGATGCAACGATTTTCACGGATACGATCGAGTTTGAATTTGCGCGCTTATCCACGCGCTTGCGAGAACTCGCATTCCTTAATCCCGGGTTGATCATTGAACTTGAGGATGAACGTCCAGAAAGCGCCCAAAAAGACCGCTTTTATTATGCTAAGGGAATTGAAGAATTCGTTTCTCAACTTGGGGAAAACAAAACCTTGGTGCATCCAGATCCGGTGATCATTAAGGGCAAGCGCAAGATTGAAGTCGATTATGATGGAAAGATTACCAAGGATGACGTCTTTACTGATGTTGTTTTCCAATACAACGATAGCTATCAGGATAACATCCTCTGCTTTGCTAACTCTATTCCTAATGCCGATGGAGGGACTCACTTGACAGGTTTTCGAGGTGCTTTGACCAGATCAATCAACCAATACGCGAAAGCAAATAAGATCCTCAAGGATAAAGACCCAGCCTTATCTGGTGACGACGTTCGCGAGGGAATCGTCTGTGTGTTGAGTGTAAAAATGCCTAATCCACGTTTTAGTTCGCAGACCAAGGATAAGTTAGTTAATGCCGAGATCGAGGGTGTGGTGAGTTCGATTGTTTACGAAGGGCTTCAGGATTATTTTGATGAAAATCCTAACCTCGCCAAAACAATCATCGATAAAGCTATTAACGCGGCGCGAGCTCGTGATGCCGCTCGAAAAGCCAGAGAGACAGTACGTAAATCTGTCATGTCGGGCGGCGGGCTCCCAGGTAAACTCGCTGATTGCTCAGAACGTGATCCTGCCAAATCAGAAATTTATATCGTGGAGGGTGATTCCGCTGGCGGTTCTGCAAAGTCAGGACGAAACCGAATCAATCAAGCTATTCTACCTCTACGAGGTAAGGTAATTAACGTTGAAAAAGCACGGCTCCACAGGGCGCTTCAGAACAAGGAAATTCAAGCCATGATCACTGCGATTGGGGCGGGGATTGGTGAGGGCGACCAAGAAGGCTCTTTTGATATTGAAAAAGTTCGTTATCACAAGGTAGTCATCATGACCGATGCTGATATTGACGGGGCTCATATCCGTACCCTCTTACTGACGTTTTTCTGTCGTCACATGTCTGAGCTCGTAAAGGCTGGATACCTCTACATTGCCCAACCACCACTCTACAAGGTGACACGAAAAAAACGTGAGGAATACATTGCAGATGATGATGCCCTCAATGAAATTCTTATTACCCTTGGATCAGAAGATGTACGTCTGCGTAAATACGGCAGCGATGATGAGGTGGATAGAGATCTACTCAAAAGTGTGCTAGATACGCTCGCGCAACTGACGCGTTTTACCGCAACACTGGAAGGCCACGGGGGGGATTTCCAAGACTTGCTCGCCGAAGGGAAAAACGGACACCTGCCAGAATACATGGTGCGAATCCGTGTCGGTAACGAGGAAGAAACGCGATACTTCGCTACTGAAAAGGAATTGCTTTCCTATGCTCACGAAAATCGTGATCTCCGGCTATTTGAAGAAGAGCTCACTGAAGAGGAGGATGCTGAGTTGAAAGAGAAGTATCAAGGTGTCCAGCGCCGAGCAGTCAAACGTGACCTGCATGAATCAACGGCTATTTCAAAGGTGCTTGCCCGGCTTAATGAGTTTGGTCTCAAGACCGAGCCGTTTTTTTCTGAGGATAAACCACTTTACGAACTGATTGAAGGTGACGGCAAAGATGCCGAAGCACTGCCTGTGTTTAACCTCTTTGAGATTTTGGATAGGGTGCTTGAAATTGGCCGCCGGGGCATGCGTATTCAGCGATTCAAAGGATTGGGTGAAATGAATGCTAAAGAGCTATATGCCACCACCATGGATCCAGAAAAACGCCAATTCCTTCAAGTTCGCCTAGATGAAGAAAATGCCATCGAAGCTGACAAAATGTTTGATGTTCTCATGGGGGACATCGTTGAGCCCCGTAAACGATTCATCGAAGATAATGCGCTAAATGTGCAGAACCTCGACGTCTAACTGAAGCCGCACACTATTTAAGCCAAAATTCAGCCATCAAATTTCACTATGTCTAACGATTCAATTAAGCCGATCAACGTTGCGGATGAAATGTCTAAGTCTTTCTTGGACTATTCAATGTCGGTCATTATTTCCCGTGCCCTGCCTGATGCGCGAGACGGTTTGAAGCCATCACAGCGCCGCATTCTCTATGCAATGCATAACGATCTCTCGCTGAGCCCGAGCAAGCCGCACCTGAAGAGTGCTCGTATTGTCGGTGACACGATGGGTAAGTATCACCCGCATGGTGATAGCGCGATTTACACGACACTCGTCAACATGGCGCAGCCGTGGACGATGCGCGAAATACTTATTGATGGTCAAGGTAACTTCGGTTCGGTTGAAGGTGATGCCGCTGCTGCCATGCGATATACTGAGGCACGCCTGACCCACATGGGTTCAGCGATGATGATTGATCTTGAAAAAGAGACCTGTGATTTTCAGCCGACCTACGATGAGACGCGTAACGAGCCATGTGTCTTGCCCGCTGCGATTCCCAACCTCTTAGTCAATGGCGGCACTGGAATTGCTGTGGGCATGGCGACGAACATTCCGTCTCACAATATGGGAGAGGTGATCGATGGTGTTTGTGCGCGAATAGACAACCCACAGCTGACCATTGATGAACTTAAGCAGCATATCAAAGGCCCCGATTTTGCTGGGCGGTGTGAGATTCGAGGCTTTAAGGGAATTGACAGCTATTTCCATACTGGCCGGGGTAGTATTAAGATGCGCGGCACGATGGAGGTGGATGAGAAACCATCAGGAGTCTCTGTTATTACAATCACTGACGTGCCACATGGAGTGAACCGTGCCGTATTGCAGCAACGAATTGCTGAGTTGGTGCGTGAGAAAATCCTATTGGACATCTCTGGTATGCGCGATCTTTCGGATGATGAGACGCGAATTGAAATCACACTCAAGCGCGATGCTCGTCCTCAGGTAGTCGTTAACCAAATCTTCAAACTCACATCAATGGAGACATCTTTTGGTGTCAATATGTTGGCTATTCATGAGCGCCGTCCTAAGCAGTTGTCTATCATGGATGCGTTGGACTGCTTTATCGAGCACCGCCGTGAAGTTATAATTCGTAGGACACGATTCCTCCTTCACAAAGCCGAGGATCGCGCTGAAAACTTAGAAGCTTTCCTTTTGGCATTGGGCTACCTTGACGATTTTATAAAGATCATTCGAGGGTCAAAAAACCGAGATGAAGCACGTGAACTTCTCAAGGCTTATACGTTCCCAACAAAAACTGCCGAGCAATTAGGCATTTTGATTCGCTCTCAACCAAGTATTCAAGGCGATACGTATATCTTTACCGATCGTCAGGTAAACGCGATTCTTGAACTGCGACTCTACCAGTTAACTGGCATGGAGCAGGATAAAGTGAAGAATGAATATGATAATATTTTGGAGGAAATTACAGATTACCTTGATATTCTGGCTAAAGAAGCTCGTGTTCTTGCAATTATCAAAGAAGAGATCCTTGAGGTCAAAGATAAGCATGCAACACCTCGCCGTTGCCCAATTCTTCCAGACGAAGGTGAGATCGCAATCGAAGATCTTATCGCTAATGATGGTATGATTGTGACGCTGTCGAATAAAGGTTACATCAAGCGTACGCCATCTGCTGAATACCGTGTTCAGGCACGTGGCGGCAAAGGGGTTCGTGGAATGGAGACACGCAATGCCAATGTCTCTGATGAAGATGAACAGGATTTTGTCGAGCACTTGTTCTCAGCCCAAGCACATGATTACCTGATGTTCTTCACCAATACCGGGCGTGTATACGTGGAGCGTGTCTATGGTGTCCCCGAAGGATCTCGAACATCGAAGGGTCGCAGTATTAAAAATATGCTTAACCTCCAGCCTGACGAAAATATTGCCGCCACACTCCGGTTAGAGCGTCAAACGAACGAGGACCACGAGGCTCACGAAGACGATCATGATGAGCACGACCATGGCGAAGTGAAAGCAGGCCCCAATGGCGGTCGTATCATCACATCGGTTGAACCCCATCTAGAATTCTTCGTGACTGATACGCGACTCATACAGATCACGTTCCTCAATGACGACGGCAAAGCTGTCGCTCCGAAAGATCAGGCGCTCTCGCTTATAGGTGGTGACCGTCAAAACCCTGTCCGTCTACGCTTCACGAAGAAAGGCAGCGTTCTACTGTCCGATAAAGCTCTGCCAGAGGGTAACAACCTACCGATCGTTCTCTCGATTAAGGCAGATGCGAAATCGAAAACCGTTCGCGAGAAATTCAATCTAAACCTCAGCGACTGCCCGACTTGCAAATACAAGGAGTATGCCTGTGTCTGCGAGCACGGAGAAGATAGTCACGAAGGACACGACCATTAAGCTGAAGAAATAAACTGCTGGCGTGTATTCACGCCAGCGGTTCGCAGCCAAAACAAAGGACATTAACAATGGGACACGATCACAACCACTCTCACGGCACTGAAAATGTCAGCGACGGCGTTCTATTGTGGACGGTCATTGTTAATTTAGGACTCTCGGTCTTCGAATTTGTCGCTGGGGCGATCTCGGGGAGCGTGGCCTTGATGGCCGATGCGTTGCATAATACCAATGATGCAGCGGCGCTACTCATCGCCTACATCGCCCGCAAAATTTCCCGCAAGGGTGCTGACGAGCAATATACTTTCGGGTATCGACGGGCCGAGCTGATCGGCGCGATGATCCAGCTGACCGCACTGATCCTTGTAGGGCTCTACCTTGTCTACGAGGCAGTGCGCCGATTCTTCGACCCTGAGCCACTACTTGGGGGCTGGATCATGGCAGCGGCTGGCGTCGCACTCATCGTCGATGTGATCACAGCTTGGCTCCTTTGGTCGATGTCCAAGGGAAGCCTTAATGTTAAGGCGGCATTTCTACATAACCTGACCGACGCCGGCGCTTCGGTTGCTGTCTTGCTCGGCGGCGCGGCCATCTACTGGCTGGACTGGACTTGGGTCGATCCCGTGCTCACGCTCGTCATCGCCGGTTACATCCTCTTCATGTCGTTCGGTCTACTTAGGAAGACCTCGCGCATTCTCATGGAAGGCACACCTCCCGGTCTCTCATTGGACGCCGTTAAGGAGACCATCGAAAATCTGGATGGGGTCGATAACGTTCACCACTTACACGTCTGGGAACTGGATGAGCATCACAAAGCGCTCGAAGCTCACGTGCGAATCGTAGAAAATAGGCAAAGCCACTCCATTCTTCGGAAGCAGATCAAAGACCTACTGGAAAACAAATTTAGCATCAGCCATAGCACCTTGGAACTGGAGGACAGCTCCGATGCTCATCGCTGTGGGGATGAGGGAATGATTCGTCCGGAGGATTAAATATCTCTGGGACCAGCGAGAATCTTTGAGAATAATATTTGAGGGTTTTTGTCCTGCTTTGCGTTTAAGGAGGATACATGACTTTTAAGTATTCGATCAGCACATTCGCCCGACGAACGGGGGCTTCCCTTCTCTGTTTGCTTTTGTCGAGTTCCATCTATGCGGAGAATCCCGATTCAGCCCCAAAAGCTTCCTTGGAAGATTTGCAGAGCTACCTTTCGCGAGCGCTCGCGAAAAACCCTCAGCTGGAGGCGTTCGAGCAGCGTTATGAAGCGGCCATGCAGCGAATACCGCAGGCAGCGGCCTTGCCGGATCCTATGTTGCAGGTGACTAGCTTCGTGGAGTCCGTCCAGACCCGCACCGGTCCACAGGAGAATGTATTTATGCTCAGCCAGAAGCTGCCCTGGTTTGGCAAATTAGGTAGCCGAAAAGAAGTCGCTTCAAGCGAGGCTGAAGCTCTTTGGTATGCCTACCAGAATCAACAACTGTCGCTCGTCCGCGAGGTATCGTTGGCCTATTACGAGTATGGATACGCGCAGGAAGCCATTCGTCTAACGGAGGAAAACCGCAACCTGCTGGAGAAGCTGGAGCCCATCGTTGAAGAGAAGGTCAAAGGTGGGGCTGATTTGAATGCCTTGCTCCGTTTGAAAGTAGAAATTGGCAAAGTCGACGACCGCCTCCAAACCCTAAAGCAAAAGCGGGTCGCTCAGTCTGCAAAGCTGGGAGAGCTACTGGCCTTGTCAGATCCATCTGTATTACCATGGCCTAAATGGGACGCTCCAGAACCAGTTGCGCTCGATGGCCCACTTCTCGCCAGAGCGATTCGCGCC
>OBPH01000122.1_pt1 | contig 9137 bp, 14 predicted proteins | sample 1470511 | NCBI WGS metagenome assembly OBPH01 (sample SAMEA3275479, study PRJEB22092) | marine metagenome | biome: Marine environment; feature: Belgian marine environment, sample taken at 3 meters depth; material: Sterile flask | collected 2014-06-25T02:39:52+00 | depth 3 m
ATACATGAAAGCAACCAGCCCTCACACCCCAAATTGTTTAGCTGTCAGACTGAATTTGCTTTAGCGCCTCCTCCAGCTCGGACTTAAAGAAGTAACGTTTGCGAGACATCATTAGATGCGGCAGATCGTGCTTTTTGACGAGACATTGAAAGGCTCGCAGGGTTGGCTTCTGTTCCGATGGGAAAACAACATTGATGGCTTCTGATTCAGTTAATAGCATGACGTGATAGTTTAGGGTTTCTTGCTGGCTTGATATTCCGCTTTCAACTGTGCTAGCTGACGCGCCAATACAGCGTTCGAAATGGTCTGGTTACTGTCTGGCAGGGGATCACGTCCTAAGCTTTCAAGATAAGCCGAGCATTGCACTTGAAGCCTTAGATTGCGTTCTTGCGGTGATAGATGATCGTTTTCGTTCATGGGATTATAAGGTCTTGAGTTTGTCTTCTAGGTCTCGCTGGCACTTGGCACGGAACTCTGCCTCAACCTCTGCGCGGATAATCCGCTGTTGACTAGCTAAGCTGTTGCCAATGGTATTGTTCAACAGCTCTGGCGCCGTGCTTAACACGTGATCTAGGCACGGTTGTGATATTAGCGCTGATGCATCGTCTGAAAGAGAAACGACAGGGATATTATATAGCTCAGCAAGGAGCAAGATGCTGTCTTTACGCTGTCCGTATCTATTACGTAGCTCGATCAACGTCAAATAGGAGTAATCGCGGCGGGCATTCTTCCGATGAACCTCAGCCAGCTCCTCTTTTGAAAACTGGGTGCGCTTAATTAGCCCTTCGCTGACAATCTCTTTTGATGTCTTGGCTGGCTTTGTCTCCTCCTCGACTTCCGCGCCTAGGTCTATCGGGCTGAACGTCTCTTTTGTCGGTTTTGATTTTGTCTTGGTCATTGGCTCTATTGGTTAAATTTTGCAGAATGTCCCGCAGATGCTGCCAGCTCGATGGCTTTGGCGTCGGTTGCGGCGTCGGAGGATGCCAGCTTTCGCTTAGTCTCTGCCAAGTCGGTTTGGGTCTTTGCGATATGAGCGTTCACCTCTGCAGTTGCGGTTGTGATTCGTTTGATGTCTTCGACCAGTCCTTTGATCGCGGCGTCCTTTTCAGCCAGCACAGCGTTTGCGGCTTGGAGTTGCTTCGACAGGTGACCGAGCTTTGCTGTTGTCTTGGCTTGTAGCGCCTTCTCAGCGCGTCTTTCTTTTAGGTTGAACATTGGTTTATTGGTTTGTATTGAGGCGGTGCGGCAAGAAGTGCCTTAGTGCCATAATATAAGTAACCGGTCATGCCGTCCCAAAGTACAGAACTATCTTTGAGAATGTCAGAGGAAGTGCCCTGCTTGCTAGAGGTTGTTGCGTCTCAATAAAGGTGCGCTAACTGCAAGTTAGTTGCATTAAATCTAACGGCAAGACAGCCGCAAACATCTTTCACAGACTGTAAGAGATTCCTTACCCCCCCCCTATCCCTTATTATACAAGGCTTCCAGTGTGTTATATATGTTAGGCGCTATCGGTTGCAAGGCGATGATGTGGTTGCTGATCACTCATTGATAATTCCTTATTGAGATTGGGTTGAATGGTTGAGCATCAAGCTCATCTGTGGTTGCTGGCTGGTTGATGACCTGTTGCGGGTTGAATGCGGGGCGCTGTAACTCACTAGGCATGAGCGAGATGTGCTGGTTTATTGATGGTTATTTGCTTGTTATTTGCCTGTTATTATACAGAAAAAGGGCTCGACAATATAGCCTTAAACCCTTTAAAATGGGGGTTTCCAGAGGTTGAGGATGTTTGATTAGGTAAAATGATGATGCAAAAAGTGCAAAATTTGAAATAAACCCAATAACACCCATATAACACCCCCACACACGACCCACACACAACACCACACCTAATGTTGCTCCTTTTTGCCCGAACAGACCAGAGCGCAAAAATGTTAAAGCAACAAATCCACACAACAAGCCACTAAACACCACCCACACACAACACCACACCTAATGTTGCTCCTTTTCTGAAACAACCGTTTGAACCATATTGGCAGACAATGCCGCAGATACCCAATTTCCCGCAAATGGTTGATAACGCCACGAGAATCCATTCTAAGGCGTTTGCCTGCCAAATCGGCATGACGACAGGGCGCGAGCGATACAAGACCACTGAGGGCAATTACAGAGCAAGGTTTTCTAAGCTGACCGCTTGACGATGGGGTTTAGCCCCGTTTCCCCGATTAAGGCGTCACAAACAAGCCCCTCCACCTCGCTCGCATCCTCCATGCGGCACATCACAGCGTCATGAATCGGGATTGCTGGTATTCCCCGAGTTTGAAGCGTTGCTAACACGCCGTCAATGAACACGCTACTCTCTAGCCGTTGCATGGCGATCGGTAGCGCCGTCTTGCCGTGTGTGCGTCTGTAAGCATCAATGAACGCCGTGATGCCACTATACGCCGCTTCCATTGCCTTGGCGGTGTCTGCCTGCTTCCATGTTGACAGCTTGGTATAGTCCACACCCTTGTTTGGTGTTGCGTAGATCACGGATAACACGTCTTGCTTAAACCTCCCTCTCGCGTCGTCGTCGGTAAGGTCTAGAGGTGTTGCTAACTGGACGTTGATCCTTTCGTAGAATTCCCCAGCAGTCACGGCGTCTGTGAGGCTAGATGATTCAAACATGGTCGCCAGAAAGAAAGGCTGACTGTTCGCAAGGTCGATCTCTACCACATCTGAGCCGTGCAAGGTCAGCTCACTGCGCAGATGCGTGCTGAGTCGATTTGGGAGGCAATGGATGCGCCCCGTGGTCTCGGATCCTGTTATAATGCCTCTGTAGCCGCTCATGACGTCTTCGGCGGTCTTCTGAATCACTGTGCGCCTGTGAGATTCGGACTTGACGCCCTGCTTAGGCGGGATGTTATTGATGAAAAGCGGAAGGTTGGATATCTCCAGCTTGATGCCTTTGAGGTCATCATCCAAGCGCCTCTGTAGAGGGTTATACTCACCTCTCACCTTGTCTCTGATCGCTTTGAGCGACTCCTTGAATCTTGGGCAGTAGAAGCTCTGCGCGGTTGCTCCTGTTTTCCTCAGCTCGTCGCTCCATCTGTAGCCCTTAGCCTTGACGCCTGGCGTGTAGTTGTGGTTAACCTCGATCATGCCGCCGAACGTGGAAAACGCCGCCTCCGTTGCTTTATAAGAAACGGTCTCGCGCAATCGGGTCTTATTTAAGGTGATGTAATCTCTGTTCCCGTCGTATGGTCTGGAGCTAAGGAGATGACCGATGTATGCTATCCTCGCGGGCTTCTCGCCGTTTCCTCTGATCGTGCCCTCTGGGAGGCTACAAGGGAGATATAATCGCAGATAGTCGCTATCTAATTTATCTGTGTTTGAGTGCATGGCTCACTACTTGTTTTCGCGATGACTACAGGGGGACGGAACGGCAGAATATGCCGTCACGGCTCACCCTGCTATTCATGGTTAGCCTCCAAGGGGCTAGACCCTTTCCTCCTGTGTAGCGGACGCTTTTTAAAGATTATCGTCCAAGAACAGCTCTGGGTGTTCGCGTTCAATCAAGTCTCTTGCGGCGCACGGAGGCAGACTTCGTGCAAACTCGCTGAGCGTGGTAAATTTTTCTTTTTTACGCGCTTCAATCGCATCATCGCTGGCTTGATCTAACACGCGATTAGTGAGCATTCTTGACAAAACCTTTATCATGCTAGGCTTCTTCAAAACCTCCTTCCAGCGGTATGAGCTGCTGTCGTCGCGCTTGACCCCGAATGGTTTGCAACTCATTTGACTACCCCCTCTCCAGAACGCACTATGCTGTCACTAATCAGCATAGACACCGATTCGTAGCTGATCAGTCTTGTACCACGGGTGTTGCCTCGGCTCTTGATAGACGCCGTTTTAAGTTTCCCTTGTGATATAAGTTCGTAGATCTTAGTTCGTCCGATCCCGAATATTTGAGTTACTTGATTAACTCTGATCCATTCTGGCTTTTCAAGCGCAACCGCTTGACCTTCTGCATGCATGATTCTCTCACTCATGCTTTCCGATTGTCACTCTCGCTGTCCGAATGTCAACGCATAGAATTCAATTAAATTCAAAATGTTCGGAGCCCCTATAAAATGGGAGGTAGACGACCAACTTAATTCAATACTCGCTCGTTTTATTCCGTTGTTAGGAGTGGAATGCTGTTTATTGCCGTGGATAACTGTTCTTGGTCAAGGTGAGTATATATGGCGTGAATTTCTTTCGATTTGTGACCGGTTATTTTCATGCGGATTTCTGGCGGAACTTGGGCTTTGGCTAGCCATGTTGTGAGTGTGTGTCTTAAGCTATGAAAGCTCCGCTCATAGTTTGTCCGCTCGCCGTTCGTTTGCGATTTGCCTCGAGAAACTTTTGCCTCGTGCATTAGATCGATAAATTTAGTGGACATACCACTACTGCCGCTTTTTGTGATTTTTGCTATTTCGGGAAAGACCTTGCCTTTTGTTCTCTTGGCTTCTGGAACCTCGTAAAGAGAGACCGCGAGCGTTGGATGTATAGGTATTTTAACTTCTAAATTAATTCTCTCGGTTTTCTTTGGGATAAGCTCAATCACGCCTTCCTCGAGTTTTATGTTCTGCCAAACTATATCCATGCAGTCTCCCATGCGTAAGCCCGTGAAAGTTGCCAATGTTATGAACCTTCGCCACTCGTCGTTCTTGGCGTGAAGAATCAGCCTGTTGACTTCTTCCTTAGTGAACGGCTTGCGTGCCAGCTTAGGTTCGGTGATGATTGCCTTCATTGTCGCGGATGGGTTTATGCCTACGATACCCACTGACAACGCGTCAGCAAATACCGACTTTATGCACTTGTGTTTGCCTTGAACTGTCGATTTAGAGACTTTCTTTCCCTTACCCATGCCATTTAAAAGCCAATCCCTAAAGGCGCGCATATCCTCGCCTGTAATAGTTTCGATGCTTGCGTCCCTCCTCTCGCCAAGCCAATCAATAAAATTGTTTGTGGCGGTTCTGTAAGCCCTGCAAGATGATTTAGCCAAGCCTGCTTGGTTTGCTATCCAATCGTCTATCCATTCCTTAACTGTGTATGATCTTACGTCCTGCCCTGTCGATATCTTGACAACTTCCCGTATCAGCTCACGCCCCTTTTTAGCTGTCAATACTCCTCGCGCAGCGTCCTCGGTTGCTCGAGTCACAACTGCTAGTATTCTGCGAGACTTCTCATCGTCTGCGCCAGCCTCGGCGCGTGCCGCACGCTCCATGTCAACCGCAGCCTGTGTTGCTTCACGCTTCAAGGTTTTCTTGGTAGACCGAAACACAACCTTACTTTTCCCGTTATCTTGGGGGACTCGGAAAACTGCGTGCCAGTATTGCGAATTGTGTCGCTTTATAATTGATGCCATTACAGAACATGCTATACAAACTGCTAACGTTCGTCAACGTTCTTTTCGTCCGAAATGCACTAAAACATTGTAAATGTGTTCTATTTGTTCGCTGATATCCTAAAAATGGATGTGGAGGTTCGATTCCTCTCGCGCGCACCATTGGGGACAACGCTTATAAAACAAGGATTGCGGCAAGTTATTGTGCTAAATTAAGCCAAAGTGCTATACGAAGTGCTAGCATTTCCGCCCGTGTTCATTTTGTTTTAGGGCAATCTAGCTACCCTGTCGCAACTATGTGACATTGACGTTATCGTTGGCAGTAGTTATTCAAGTGGGCGGTGAACCTGTCTCTGGATACGCCTCACGACAGAACAATATTGAAATACCAGACGGGTTGGTATTACACCCCGCACAGAAAACAACTCACTTGTTGCCAACACGCTGAGCGGCAATTATATTACAAAAATTAAGATGAGTATAATAAAGAAGCATCATGTCCTGTTACTCTTCAGTTTTTTTTTACCCGCTGACCTTCATGCGCATGGTGGCAGAGTAGACTCTAAGGGAGGGCATACAGACCGCTCTACGGGTCAGTATCACAAGCACAATGTGAGCAAGGCTAAAACCTCTCCTGCATCCGCAAATAAGCCAAACTCACACACGAAAAAGAACGAGGCATACTATCAGCAAATAGCCGCGAGGTTATTGGGAGGGCGCACAGAGGTTACAATGGGAGACGGCACAAGATGCGATATCTTGAACGGCACACATGCCATAGAAGTAGACTGGGGAAGAAAATGGGGTGAGGCTATAGGGCAGAGTTTGAACTACGGCTTTCAGGCTAACAAGAGGGCTGGAATAGTCCTAATTCTTAAGCAACCTGTAGAGAACAGGTATGCTATCCGTGTGAGGTCTATTATTAGGCACTATAAGCTGCCCATTGATGTATGGGTGATTAATGCTTACCAAAGCGCCGAAAAATTTGCGCCTTAAGTGTTTAAAGTTGGCTGCGGGTTGTGAAGGGAAGTGTATTTCACCTTTGACCATTAAATCATTGTCAGCTACATGTTCGAAGATAAATGACATCCTCTATCATAGCCTCTATTTCTGCAATACCAGCAACCATCATATGTTACTTGAGCCTTTTCACACATCCACATACAAACGCCTTATAAGCAATGAACACCCCTCCTGCACCCCCCCAGCCCCAAGCGCCACAAATCAGCATAGACGACCAAATAGCTGAATTGATAACTCATAAGAGGAGATGGGACGCGATTGAGAAAGAACTCAAAGACCTGCGGGATGGAATGAAGGTTTCTGGTCGCATTAAGCAGGCTGACAAAGCCATGATGATTTTACACTTAGAAAGCGGACATGATACGCTCCATGTTATCCAGGCGAACTACCCACAATACCTAGCCCAAGGTGGCGTCTTTTACGAGGAGTCAGCTCAGAAGAAAGGTTGCTTAGGCATCATCATGCTGGCGATGATTCCAGTGGCGGCAATCGCTGGGTGGTTCATGCACAGCCTATAAAACACGTCCAGATACAAAGAAACCCCCCAGAGCGCGCCTCACACACTCCAGAGGGTCTGTATCGAATAGCGACTGGCGAGAATAAACAAGGCGCTCAGCACGTATTCAAATCTTTAGTTGAGGACGCCCAGCCCAGTGAGCTAGACGCCCTCTCACACCATAACCAAGCAATGAAACAAACGGTGAAAGGTGTAGTTGCCACCTGCGCGGGTAAGACAGGCGGCGGAGGGCTGCGAGCAATAAACAAGGAAGCATACCCGCTACTCACAGCCCAGATTGCTATTCAGACTCTTTTAAATGCTCGGTCACAGCGTCAAGATAGAAGTATTTTTTGCGCGAGATTTCCACGTGTGGAATGTTCGTGCGATTAACGAGACATCTCCACGCTCGGAGCGTTGGGGGGTCTTGTTTAAATACTGCGTCGATAATCTGGCGCTCTGTCATTAGGTCTGTCATAAAATATTCGGTGGTTAAGATTTCGTGGCTCTGTATTCCTCTTGAAGCTCTGCTAGCTGTCTGGTCAAAACTGAGTTCGCGATTGTCTGATTGCCCATTGGGATGGGATCGCGTCCAAGCTGGAAAAGGTAGGCGTTTACTTGCACAAGCAGTTTGATATTGCGCTCCTGGGGGCTTAAATGATCGTGTTCGTCGTTCATGGTTTCAGATGGTTGATAGTTTTGAGTTCAAGCGGTCAATAAAGTCTGTGCGCACCTTCTCGGTTGCCTCTGCCTCGATCTGTTCCAAGCTGTCTCGGAGCGGTCTGATGTCGCTTGTATCCTGCAATTCTGTAGCATTTGATAATATCCAGTTCAAAGCTGGCATGCTGTAGATGGGCGACTTTCTGCTGTCGAAACGCACCCTCGGAAGGTCGTAGTGCAGAGTCAGCAAAGCTAATGTATGCCCGCTGATCTGATACGCCTCCTTAATGGATTGGTCACTAGCCCAAGAAAAGCCCTTCTCCTGTGATGCGTTGTGAATCTCCATGAGTTGCTCTCTGGTCATCTTGGTTTTCCCTGCTGTGGCTTCCCACGCTTGAACAGGCTCTGTAGCCTCTGGCGCTTCCTTGATGGCTTCTGTGACCTCCTCGCCCATGTCGCTTGCAAGGTCGCTTGCTGATTTTAGTTTTTTGCTCATTGGTTTGTTATTGGTTGAATTTTGGGGCGTGCCCTGCTGTCGCGCAAAGTTCGATTGCTTTGGCGTTCGTGCGCTCCTCAGAGGATGCCAGCTTTCGCTTAGTCTCTGCCAAGTCGCTTAGGGTCTTGGCGATGTGAGCGTCCATTTCGGCGGTCGCGTCAGTAATTCGTTTGGTGTCTTCGATTAGGGTGCGGATGGCGGCATCCTTTTCGCTAAGCACGGCGTTCACGGCGGCTAGTTGTTTCGACAGGTGACCGAGCTTTGCGGTCGTCTTGGCTTGTAGCGCCTTCTCAGCGCGTCGTTCTTTTATGCTTTGAAACATGGTTTGTTATGGTTGTTAGTTTGAGGCAGTGCGGCAAGAAGTGCGCTAGTGCCATAATCTAAGTAACAGAGAACGCCGTCCGAATGTACACAACCAATTTGGAAAATGTCAGAGATGCCCCCCTGCACGCTGGAAGCTGCATTGTAGAAAAAGGGTGCGGTATTGACTTTGTAAGTGCATAAAAAAACACGACGGGACTGAGTGCGGAGGTCTTCCCATACTGTAAGAGATTCCTTACCCCCCCTATCCCTTATTCTATAAGGCTTACAGCGTGTTTCTTTTGTTAGGAGTTTATGGAAGGTTACTGGATAAAGTCTACATTAGCCCTTTTTCGTGTATATTTTTATCACAAATGCGGAAAATCATCTGTGCGTATTAGGTGGTTAAAATGTAAATATCTAATCGCTCCCAGTTGTCTTTATTGGCGCTAGTTGTTGGACAGCAAGCATGAGGTTTGCTGATGGTTGGGCATGAGGTTTGCGGTCGCTTGTGTGCCAGTTGTGTTTGCTGTGAGGAGGTGGCGTTAATGGGCTATAGCTCCACGCTGAGACGTTGCAACCCAGCTCCCCGATACCGTGCCAAACACGTCCTTGTGTGCGCTGTGTGTGCTGTTTTTGACCAGTTGTAAATCAGCGCTTAGTCTGGTCTGGAGCTGTCAGAAACCGTTTCAATTATTGACCCCTAAATAGCGGAAGTAGTTTGTATGTAATGACTGGTTGTTAGGGTGTGAAGTTCTAACCCTTTTTATCGTCTGGCTGTCCTAACCTCTGTT
>OBPH01000124.1_pt1 | contig 9080 bp, 7 predicted proteins | sample 1470511 | NCBI WGS metagenome assembly OBPH01 (sample SAMEA3275479, study PRJEB22092) | marine metagenome | biome: Marine environment; feature: Belgian marine environment, sample taken at 3 meters depth; material: Sterile flask | collected 2014-06-25T02:39:52+00 | depth 3 m
TCTCTATGGCCATGATGGGTGCTGGTTAATGGTGGACTGTGGCATTACGTTTTCCGCGCCGGGCATAGCAGGGCCGAACAATACAAAACTTTCTGACACTCACTTGGTTTCGCTACTCAAGCATCCTGATATGCGTATTAGACTGCGAGCCCAATACACACTGGCAAATGCAAAAAAAATATCTCTGCTAGAGAAATCCATTCGCGCAAATAAAGACAACGTCATCGCTCAACTTCATGGCATATGGGGCCTAGGTATGGTAGCTCGTAAGGCTGATCCCACTGCTACTGCCCGACTTATCTTTCACGCCCACCAAAGTCACCCGCTTGAACTGAAAGCAAGTATCGCAAGATGTCTCGGTGAGGTTACCTCTAAAGACAAAGTAGATGCGACCCTCATGCACCTTCTACAGGATAAATCCCCACGCGTGCAATCATTCGCAGCTATCGCTTTAGGAAAAAGAAAATATCACCCAGCATTTGATACTCTCGTAAAGCTTATTGCCAAAAATAATGACCAAGACGTGTTCCTGCGTCACGCTCTCGTGATGGGGCTACTCGGCACTGGCACCGAAAAACAGATTGCTGCTCTTAATCGCCACAAATCCTCCGCCGTACACCTTGCTGCTGTCGTGGCTCTGCGAAGACACGAGAGCCCTGAAATCGCTAAGTTCATTGGTAAGTCACATGCCGTCAAAAATGAGGCAATCCGCGCCATTCATGACCTCCACATTGAATCAGCACGCAAAAAAGTCGCAGAAATCCTGCCACGCTACGCAAGCACTTTAGGTGGAGTCAATAAGTTTACACCCATGATGCAACGCCGCTTGCTCCACTCAGCATTCCGCATCGGAGGCGACAAAAACATTCACGCACTTCTCGCTTTTATTGGCTCAAAAAACGCCAGTATCGATCTTAACCAACGCCGAGAAGCAGTACGCTTGCTATCAATTTGGAATCATCCACACACAGTAGATCAATCGCTTGGACGCTACGCACCTCTCCCAAGAAGAGACAACCAGAACCTAATCAAGATTCTTCAAACAGAATTACCCGATCTCATCGACGTTTCGAACCCTGTGGTCGCTGAGCTCATATCACTCATCAGTCACTACAAACCCCACCTCAATACAATTCCCTCCAAGCGTTTACTCGCTATCAGCCAAGATAAGAAAATTAGTAGCTCTGCACGCTCCGAGGCACTGCGCAGCGTTGCCGCTAACCCCCCAAGAGATTTTGATACCCAACTCAGAAGATTTGTTGCCAACACAGACCCAAAAGTAGCTGGCACAGCTCTCAGCCTACACGTCGATCGCCATCCCACCGCCTCATCGAAACTCATTCTGCAAGCATCCGCCATAAAAAGACCCGTCTCTCTGCGCCAAACCGCATGGTCACTAGTGGCGTCATTAGATAAAATCGATAACTCTGTCGCCGAAACGCTCAACAAAAAACTCGATTCACTCACTGCAGGAAAAGGCGACCAGCATGCCGCACTCGAGATCCTTGCCGCTGCAAAAAAACACACACAGTCAGCTGCCGCATTAAAAAAATATCAGAAATCGCTCGATACCAACAACCCTATCTCACCGTATCTTGCTGCTCTCAAAGGAGGCAACATGAAACGTGGTAGGGCACTCTTTAACTCCCATCCAGCAGCCCAATGCATGCGCTGCCATACCACCTACAAACATAGCGATGCCGCCATGGCAGGACCAAATTTGCACGGTGTTGCGAGCCGTGGCGACCGCCTGTTTTTACTAGAATCACTAGTCAACCCAAATGCTAAGGTAGCCAAAGGCTTCGGTGAGGTTTCCGCCATGCCACCAGTGGGTTTACTGATGGAAAAACATGAGATTCGTGACGTTGTAGAGTTTTTATCCACTCTCAAAAAGCACTAGTTATACAACCCAAGTTTTACACTTGGGTTTTTCTGTAGGCCACATAGGGTTTGCGAATATGAAATGGATAATATCAGTTTACCTCATTGCCATCACACCAATGGCCATAGCAGCCACAAGCGATAAAGAAACTATCGTCGCCGTCTACGATATGGAGGGCATGATTTCAGAGAGCGGGCAGGTAAGTGGTGGGCTATTCGACCTCAGTGGCAGCTCAGACCGACCACTCACGCACTACGATGTAGTGCGCAGTATGAAGGCCGCTGCGACTGACGACAACGTCAAAGGAGTCGTCCTTGACCTTGGAGGTGCAAACATCAACCTAGCCCAGCTTCAAGAAATGCGCCGATGCCTCCTCGCCATTCGAGAGGCAGGTAAAGATGTTTGGTTTTATACTGAAAGACTGAGTAATGGCTCGGCAATCATCGGCTCAGCATCGAATCATTTTACTCTACTTCCAGAGGGCGACGTCATGCTCACCGGCATGTATGCAGAGTCAATGTACTTTAAAGGATTGTTAGACAAGCTCGGCATCAAGGTCGAAGTGATTCATATCGGCGATTTTAAAAGCGCTGGAGAAACACTTTATCGTACTGAACCAAGCAAATACGCTACCAAACAACAAGCGGTTCTCTTCGACTCCATTTTTGAACAAATGATAAGACAGATCTGCGAAGGTAGGAAAATCAAGCCTGAGGTCTTGCGCCAGCTTATAGATAAAGCACTCATCACACCTGAAGAAGCTAAAAAAGCTAAGCTCGTAGATTCACTCCAATACAGAACCGACTTCATCACAACGATCCGCAAGCATTATGGCAAAAATACTAAGTTCGATCGCGGGTATGAATTACCTGATCTAGGTGGCCCAAAAATTAGTGGCTTTATGGATATTATGCGACTCGCTTTCAAATCAAGAAAAGCAAAAAAAAGACGCGTTGATTACATTGGTATCGTCGCACTCGATGGCGAAATAAATGATGCCTCGGTCGCCCCAGTAAGAGAGGAAATTCTCAAACTCGCCAAAGACGAAAAATGCAAAGCTTTGGTTTTTCGTGTCAATTCTCCCGGTGGCTCAGCTCTATCCAGCGATGTCTTATGGGAAGCAACCGATGAATTTAAGGCAACCAACAAACCTATGGTCGTCTCCATGGGAGCCGTTGCCGCATCAGGTGGCTACTATGTGAGCGCTGGCGCCAACCGCATTTTTGCGGAACCAGGAACCATCACCGGATCAATCGGCGTGGTCGGCATGAAATTCGTGCTCGGAGGCGCCATGAACAAACTTGGCATCACCACCCACTCGATCAAACGTGGCAAACACGCAGACATCATGAATAGCCATCGCGGTTACACGCCCGCTGAAACAGAACTGATTCGCAAATCAATGATCGATGTATACGGCACCTTTAAAAAACGCATCATCGACGGCCGTGGCGACCGTATCAAAGGCGACCTTGAGAAGCTCGCTGGCGGTCGTGTTTACTCTGGAAAAGACGCTCTTGCCGTCGGATTAGTCGATGAACTAGGTGGCATCAATGAGGCAATCACTCACGCGGCTAAGCTAGCTAAACTTGAAGAATACGAAACCATTCTCACACCTGAGCCAAAGAGTGGTTTGGAGGGTATGCTCGCAGGCCCAAACAAAAAAGATGATGCCGAGGATGAGTTTATTCGCGCCACCAAAGCCAAGCACCCAGCCAATCTAATACGCCAGCATATGCTCGCTACCCCGGGCCTCCAGCTACTTCAGCCTACCCAACTCCATCAGCTTGATAAACTTATAAAATACCTGGAGTCTACGCAGAAAAACTCTATTCTGCTCATTAGTCCCAACTTTCATATTCTCGGACTCTAGATTCACCCATACATCACCAATTCATAAAACAACTAATCAATACATATCATGTCAGAAAAAAGAAAAGGATGTGGCTTCCTCATCGCCGCCATCGTAGCAACAGTCATCGCAACCATCATAGCCTACATGGGCATTAAGAGTGGAGTAACCGATATCAAAAATACGACAGAAAACACCATAGACGGAGCAATTACATTCAACACCCCAGAGACAGCAACCTTCACAGCAACTCTGGATAAAGAAGCCTCCGTGTGGCTCAATTCAAATGATTCAACTCCACCAACCAAACCAAATGGCTACAGCGTCAAGGCAACAACAGCCGATGGTATAGAGGTCGCCGTGTCTCAATCTGCCGACATCACCGTCATCAATAATCAAGTGCAAATAGCTTCATTTCCGGCATCAAAGGGCAATACTTATGCAGTGTCTGTAAGTGGACTTCCTGAAGACAGTATTATCGAGGTTTCCCACTCCTCATTATCAGAGATCATGGGCGGTGCCGCAAAAGCTGCTGGCAGCTTATTCGGCGCCATAGCGCTCGGATTCATCGCCTTTATCCTAGGTCTAATAGGGCTCATTCGTTGGCTGACATCCAAACCAAAAGACCCTGCACCCATTGCTCAAGGGTAAAGGATTCGATCACTCTATAACAACCAGCACCCCGTCTAATGCGATAGGTGCTGGTTTTTTTTGTGTCTTGCGACCTTCCCTGTATTGACAATACCACCCAGCTATGTCCACCCTGCACCGCAAACACATATCTCATTAATCATACACAAATCCCTACACACCATGTACGATCTCATAGTCATTGGCGGCGGTCCAGCCGGATACGTCGGAGCCATTCGCGGAGCCCAACTCGGTAAAAAAGTTGCAGTCATTGAAGCAGACCGCGCTGGCGGCACTTGCCTGAACTGGGGCTGTATTCCCACCAAGGCGCTGCTTAAAAACGCAGAACTCTACCAGACACTCAATAAGAAGGCCTCTACCTTCGGACTTAAATTTGATAATCTTAGCTACGACTGGTCAACGGTGATTGGGCGATCGCGTCAAGTATCCGATCGACTTGCCGGTGGCATCGAGTTTCTGTTCAAAAAAAATAAGGTAGACTATATTAGGGGATTGGGTGCCATCCAAGACAGCAACCACGTTGAAGTAACTTCGTCTGACGGATCAAAGCAAATGATTGAAGGCTCAAATATTCTCATTGCAACAGGCTGCAAAAGCCGCGAGCTACCACCGCTGCCATTCAATGGAAAATCTGTCATCAGCTCCAAGGAGGCAATGGCGCCAGCCACCCAACCCAAAGAAATGATTATCATCGGAGCGGGTGCAATCGGTGTCGAATTCGCATACATATACAACGCCTTCGGAACTAAGGTGACCATCGTCGAGATGTTGCCAAATCTGCTTCCCGTTGAAGACACCGAAATAGGCCAAGAACTACAATCGTCATTTACGAAGCAGGGAGTCAAATGCTTGACCAATACCAAATGCGTTAACTTTCATGACAATGGTGATTCTGTCTCTATCGATATCGAGGGGCCTAACGGCAGTGACACAATCAATGCCGATGTCTGCCTCGTTGCCATTGGTGTGGCACCGGTTCTTCCCGGCGGTGAGCAACCAGCACTCGACGATCGTGGCTTCATTCAAGTGGGTGACCGATATGAAACATCCATTGCAAACGTCTATGCCTGCGGTGATATTTCTGGACCACCATGGCTAGCTCACACAGCAAGTTTTGAGGCAATCCAACTTGTCGAGGGTCTTTTTGTCGATGGCCATATACCGCGCAAAGTCGGCAACTTCCCCGGCTGTACTTACTGCCACCCGCAAGTTGCTTCAGTTGGTAAAACCGAACGCGCACTCAAAGATGATGGCGTTGATTACAAAGTCGGTAAATTCCCATACGCTGCAATCGGTAAAGCACAAGCATCTGGTGACACCGAAGGTTTTGTTAAACTACTATTCGGCAAAGAGCACGGAGAGCTCTTGGGCGCGCACATTATTGGTGATAATGCCACTGAATTGATTGCAGAATTATGTCTCGCCCTTGAGATGGAACTTACAACTGATGAGATTCACAGCACCATCCACGCGCACCCCACGCTCGCAGAGGCAATTCACGAGGCAACACTTGACACTGACGGTCATGCCATTCACATATAGATCTAGTTAATTCATAATATAAAAATATGAGCCAAAAACAAGAATGGTTATACATTGATCAAGCTGGCCAACAAGTAGGACCAATAGCAGCAGATCAAATTCACGCATACGTTAACGCCGGACACATCACTGCCGAATCACAGGTTTGGACAGAAGGTATGGAAGCATGGCTTCCAGCAAACCAGGTAGATGGATTTATTCCCGCCGCCGCTCCACAGCAAACTCCACAAATTAATCTCGGAACGCAGTCAGCACTTACAAGTGTGGCCGCTTCGCCAACAAACCCATATGCTGCCCCTGTTGCAGCTGCCACCGCTCAAGAGGGCGGCGAATATCCAATCCCAGCTGTTAACAAGATCAATATTCGTCTCTATATCTCATGTCTCTTGGTGGGTATAGGGCTCGTCATCGTTGGAACAATACTTATCGGCTCAAGTGCCACCCGCGCTGGAGAAGAGTCTGGCAGTATTGCGCTGCCCATCATCATTATGGTAATCGGCTACATCGGAGTTCTCGTCTCATCAATTATTCAGCTGATGGCTATTTATCGCGCATGGGCTATTTTAAAGCCGGGAGGCGGAACGTTATCTCCAGGAATGGCTGTGGGATTGCTATTCATTCCTTTTTTTGGTCCTGTCTGGATAATCATTGTGCTCTGCAAGCTACCTAACCAGTGGAATTCTATCATGTCTAAATACACTAACACCACTGCTGCTCCACGCTTGAGTCTCGGCATAGCTCTCTGTGCCATACTCATCCCTGTCATTGGCTATATCCTTTGGATGCAACAAGTCGCAAAGGCAATCAATTTTTTAGTGTCAGCCCGTCTGATGCCAGGAAGTCAACAGCAGCAACAGCCCGCCTCGCCGGGTGGTATTGTTCTTCGCTAATCGATTTTACCCAATCCACTCTGCGTGAACTATCCTCTTCGGCTTCGCTTCAAAATCGTCGCCCTCGCACCCCAGGTATTCGTCGAGGACGCGCAGGGAAGCAGCATCTGCTACGTCAAACAGAAGCTCTTCAAATTCAAGGAGAATATTCAAATCTTCTCGGACCCCTCTAAAAGCAAGCAAATCGCTACTATCCAAGCAAACAAGGTAATTGACTGGTCAGCCCGCTATCATTTCAGCGACAAAGATGGCAACGCGATCGGCTCCGTTGGAAGACAAGGGATGAAGTCCATCTGGCGCGCACGTTATGATGTTTTCAATCCAAGTAACGAGGTATCCGATTTTAAAATACAGGAAGAAAACCCATGGACTAAGGTCATTGATAGCTTTCTAGGAGGGATTCCGATTCTTGGCATGTTTAGCGGATATTTGTTCCACCCAACATACTCCGCAACACGTCCCGACGGCACCATAGTTATGCGTGTGCGCAAGCAACCAGCATTTTTTGAGGGTAAGTTCACGATCGAAAAACTCACTGATCTGAGCCTGCAAGAAGAAGTCAATCTGATCTATTCTTTCCTAATGCTGTTATTGTTAGAACGTGCACGTGGATGACGCATATTACAGCCCTATGACTAATCAGCAACAATGGTTTTACATCGATAATAAAGGCCAGCAAGTGGGGCCAGTGGAAACTAGTGAGTTGATATCTCTTATTTCTCGAGGAGCTCTCAACGAGAGATCTATGGCATGGACTGAAGGCATGCATGATTGGCAATTGATTAGCCAGATCGAAACTTTGGCACAGCCAGTTGCACAGTCAAAAATAGCGGCTACCGGCCTTCCTCAACCATCTGCTACAATTTCCAACACCAGTAATTCTGCTGCCCCAGCAAGCATGAACCCATACGAACCGCCAAGAGCAGCGGTGCCCACTCACTCTGAATTCAACGATGCCGGCGCACTAATAACCGAGCATAGCGGCATTAAGAGACTAAATTACTTTGTAAGAAATGTAATCATTTTGGTTCTTCTGTTTGTGTTCATAGGATTGGCAATTACCACTTCCCCAGATGGTAATGCATATTCTATCATTTTGGTACTTGTCGGACTTCTGATATTTCTCGTTTTTTACATCCGCTTTGCTCTACTGCGAATTAGAAATATGGGAGCAAGTGGTTGGTGGCTACTTCTTATGCTTGTTCCGCTAGCTAGTAATGTCCTTGCTATTGCATTGCTATCATGTCCAGAAGGCTTCGCTCATCACAAAAAAATGGATACCACTGGTATTATCGTGGCCGTCATCCTGGGTGGCTTGACCTTGCTATCATTCATCGCTAATATAGCATCCGCATTACTCATTTGATAACAATATCACAATTTCACAAAACCCCAGTGGATAAATGATCCGCCGGGGTTTTTCTTTTCATTCATACAAAAAACCTCTACTCCACTGCACACAGACTACTCTAAACTTTTAACACCATGTCCGACCAACGAAAACCTTTCCCATTCGACGAGTTCGAACCCAAGTGGCAGCAATACTGGGACAATCATCAGACCTTTCGCACACCAAATCCTGGTGATGAGGATTTCGACGTATCCAAACCCAAATACTATATCCTCGATATGTTTCCTTACCCATCTGGGGCGGGCCTACACGTCGGCCACCCAGAAGGATACACAGCAACGGACATCATTGGGCGATATAAGAAAATGAACGATCACAACGTGCTTCACCCGATGGGTTGGGATGCGTTTGGCCTGCCAGCCGAGCAGTATGCAATCAAGACCGGTCAGCACCCACGCATCACCACAGAGGCAAATGTGGATAATTTCCGCCGCCAACTCAAGGAGCTCGGCTTCGGCTACGATTGGACACGTGAAGTCAATACCACCGACCCAAATTACGTTAGATGGACCCAGTGGATTTTTCTTCAGCTCTATGATTCCTACTTCAACGAGAAAACACAAAAAGCTGCACCTGTTTCTGAACTAGAAGCTAATGGATGGACTCGCGAGCAAATCGATGACGTCCGTCTCGCCTTCATCCACGAGGCACCGGTGAACTGGTCGCCCTCTATGGGCACAGTTCTCGCCAACGAGGAGGTCGAGGAGTGGAAAAACAAAGGTGAAACCGTCGAACGCCGCCCGTTGCGCCAGTGGATGCTTCGCATCACTAAATATGCTGAGCGACTCATCAACGAACTCGATGACCTCGACTGGCCAGAATCAATCAAACTGCTTCAAAAAAACTGGATTG
>OBPH01000130.1_pt1 | contig 8811 bp, 5 predicted proteins | sample 1470511 | NCBI WGS metagenome assembly OBPH01 (sample SAMEA3275479, study PRJEB22092) | marine metagenome | biome: Marine environment; feature: Belgian marine environment, sample taken at 3 meters depth; material: Sterile flask | collected 2014-06-25T02:39:52+00 | depth 3 m
AACTTGGGGACACGCAAATTTCCTTTCACTGAAGTGGTTCATGCAAGCAGCGGCAAAAAAGTCCTGCCTTTTGATAAATCCCAGCCTGCCCATCAGGATTTTTTAACAGCTATGACTAAGTCGGTGAACGCCGCAACAACTGCAATGAACAAAGACAGCTCTCCCGTTCGTCGGCTGCGCAGGATCAACGAGGCTTCCCGCTATTTTGAGGACCACCTACGCAAATCGCTGCAAACTCACCCTATGCTGAGCTGTTCAATCCCCAAGAACACCCAAGGAAAAGAGCAACGCTCCGGCTACCCTGACCTCCTCATCACACACACAAATGCATCCGGAAAGAAAACCCATTTCTATCTGGACCCTAAACTCTATGAGAAAAAATCACGAGCATCGACACTACGCACGTTTTACTTCGAGCCGCGCACCCGTACTAACAAGATCCAGCACGACGCAGTCCATCTGCTCATCGGCATTTCACACGATGGCAATCAGGGGAAATGGCAATTTACTGGGTGGAAAATCTGCGACCTCTCCAAGTTTCAGGTAAGACTCAAAGCTGAGTTTCAAGCATCTAATCAAGATCTCTACCGACCACATACCATCGTCAAATCATCAGAGAATTTACCCTAGCCGCTGTTAATTCTTGATTCTTATTTACTAATTTTTAATGCTTCTCACATGCCCCTATCTCACCGCACCAGCGGTTCAACCGCACGCGACGATTATCTCGAGCAGATCTTCCATCTGATTGAGGAAAAGGGATATGCACGCCCGATCGATATTTCCAAGAAACTAGAGATCTCACAGGCTAGCGTCACCAACATGCTAAAGCGTCTCGATGCAGAGGGCCTTGTAGCACATGAAAAATATCGCGGCACCACCCTCACCGAAGAGGGCCTGCTTATTGCCCGCGCCATCATCGACCGCCACGAAACACTGACCCGTTTTTTGCAGCTTTTCAATATTGATGCAGACACCATTTATCGCGATGTCGAGGGTATGGAACACCACGTCTCCAGAGCCACACTAGAGGCAATTCGCGCCGTCACCGATCACTTGCAGGAGAACCCCTCCACACTGGCCGACATCAAGGCCTCCTAATCCCTTGCCAACGGGGACAAGCAAGTGTAAGGACTTCTTTCACATGCCTCATCGACAACGACCGAGGACACTCAAATTTTACCTATTTTTCATCTTTTATCCTATCTGACATGATCAAATGGACCTTGCAAAAAATCGTTGGCAATAAGAACCAACGCGAACTCAAGCGGATGCAACCCGTCATCGCCAAAATCAACGAGCTTGAGGAAGCCTACCAGCGCGAATCCACAGACCAGCTCAAGGAGAAAGTTCTCGGCTGGCAAAAACATCTGCACCGGTACTTGCCTCTTAAAACAGCCACCATCCGCGAGCTCGAATCAATGGATGAAACTGGCATCTCCGAGGTCGCTAAAGATGTTGGTTTGCGGCTGGACTCACTGCGAGAAGAATTTCCAAACCTGCCCGAAGTCAAAGCCTCCGTGGATTCAATCGAAGAGGCCAAAGTAGCTTTCCGTGAGATCGAAGAGCAATATTTCACATCCGCTCGTGCCAAATATCTCGACCAGATCCTTCCCGAGGCATACGCCGCGGTAAAGAACGCCGCTCGCCGTCTCTGTGGACAAACCATCACCGTGTGCGATCAGCCGATTGCTTGGGAAATGGTTCACTTCGATGTGCAGCTTGTTGGTGGTATTGGCCTGCATCGCGGTATGATCGCCGAGATGCAAACCGGTGAGGGTAAAACACTCGTCGCCACGCTCCCTGTCTTCTTAAACGGCCTGACCGGTATGGGTGTACACGTGGTCACCGTGAACGATTACCTCGCCCGACGTGACTCCGAGTGGATGGGTGCCGTTTTCAAATTCCTCGGCCTGACCATCGGCTGCATTCAGAGCCAGCAACCGTCCGAGCTCCGCCGCGAACAATACGAGGCAGATATCACCTACGGCACCAATGCTGAGTTTGGTTTTGATTACCTCCGCGACAACGGCATGTCGTCATCCACGGATGAGCAGGTGCAACGCGGCCACTACTACGCGATTATTGATGAGGTCGACTCTATCCTCATCGACGAAGCACGCACGCCACTCATTATTTCCGGCCCGTCCACCGTTTCTAACACCGAGCAGTATGGTCGCTACAAGCCACTCATCGAGCAGCTCGTCAAACGCCAGAACATGCTCTGTAACGAGCTTGCAGAGGAAGCCAAGAAGTGCCAAGAAGCCGAAGATGAAATTGGTGCAGGCCGCGCCATGTTCAAAATCAAACTGGGCAACCCGCGCAATCGCCAGCTGATGCGCTTCATGGAGGATCCCGACTCACGCCGCTTGGTCGAAAAAACCGAGCTCTCGATGTATCAGGACGCGCAAAAACGTGACCTCTACGCCATCAAAGAGGAACTCTACTACACCATTGACGAGAAGGCACACGATGCCGACCTGATGGAAATGGGTCGCGAATTCCTCGCCCCCGATGACTCTGACGCCTTTGTCCTACCAGACCTGGGTGAAGCATACGCCGAAATCGATGCCGATCTCGAAATCAGCGACGATGATCGCGCCGAGAAAAAAAATAAACTCCAGTCACGTCTCGACACTCAGGGCGAGAAGATGCACTCCATTTCTCAGCTCCTGAAAGCCTACTGCCTCTACGAAAAAGACGTCGAATACGTTCTCGCAGATAACAAAGTCGTCATCGTGGATGAGAATACCGGCCGTGAAATGCCGGGCCGTCGCTGGTCGGACGGACTACACCAAGCTGTTGAGGCCAAGGAGGGTGTGCACGTCGAGGAAGAGACACAAACTTACGCCACCATCACCATCCAGAACTACTTCCGCCTGTATGAAAAACTCGCAGGCATGACTGGAACCGCCGAGACCGAAGCCGCAGAATTTCATGATATTTACAAGCTGGACGTGCTTCCCATCCCGACCAACGTGCCTAACATTCGTATCGATCACAATGATCAGGTATTCAAAACACGTCGTGAGAAATACAACGCAGTGGTCAGCAAAATCAAAGAGGCACACGATCGAGGTCAACCGGTTCTGGTAGGAACCGCCTCTGTGGAGGCATCTGAATTAGTCGGTAAAATGCTCAAGCGCGCAAAAATTCCGTGCAGTATCCTGAATGCCAAATACCACCGCCAAGAAGCTGAAATCATCCAGAACGCTGGCCAGAAAGGTGCCGTCACCGTGTCCACTAACATGGCTGGTCGAGGAACCGACATCAAACTCGCCCAGGGAGTCCCCGAGGCTGGCGGACTTTTTGTCATCGGCACCGAGCGCTACGAATCTCGCCGAGTTGACCGTCAGCTCCGCGGACGATGCTCACGTCAGGGCGACCCCGGCATGTCCCAGTTCTTCATTTCCTTCGAAGACGACCTAATGCGCAACTTCGCCGCCGCCGAACGCATGACCAACATGATGGAGCGCTTCGGCATGGAGGACGGAGAAGCTCTTGAGCACAAGTGGCTAAACCGCTCGGTTGAAACCGCGCAAAAACGTGTCGAGCAGCGCAACTACACATGGCGTAAACGCGTTCTCGATTTTGACGATGTCATGAATAAGCAGCGGGAAGTCGTTTACGGCTACCGGAACGAAGTTCTCAACTCAGAGAATCCACGCGAGCTGATCGACGAGGTCATCGAACGTGCCATTCCTGAGGCAGTGCACTCCTATCTTGAGGAGCGCGACGAAGGAGCACCCGATTACGCTGAACTTCTCAGCTGGGTGAACACCACCTTCCCTATTCAAATGGCCCTTGATGACAGCGGTTTCCACGACCGCGACACGGAAGGCAATGCCGAGTTCGTTGTAGGAAAAGTCAAACAAGCTTACGGTTTGAAAATGCAGCAGGAGAACCCTGAGATGCTCGATATGTTAGAGCGTCACATCATTCTCAGCGGTATCGATAAACTCTGGCAGGAGCATCTCTACAATATGGATTCCCTGCGCGAAGGCGTGCATCTGCGAGCCCAAGGACAGAAGGACCCGCTGGTCGAATACAAGAACGAGGCATACGCCCTGTTCGAAACTCTCATGGGCAACATCGAGAGCGAGACACTCGGGAACCTGTTCCGCTCCACCACGAATCTCGACCAGTTTGAAAACTTCATGCGTGGCCTACCCCAACAGCTATCCAGCGATGCCAACGCCGGCCAACAGATCAGCCAAGGCAACATCGCCCAAACTGGCAACTCCGCCGCACTCTCAATGACTCCAGCCGGAGAAAACGAGAAAATCAAAATCAACCTTCCCCAGCGCCGCCCCACCATCAAGGTGAACCGCAACGAAACCTGCCCATGCGGCTCCGGTAAAAAATACAAGAAGTGCTGTGGTCGTGAGGCGTAAGCGGCGAGGCCGCTGTCATTGGTTCATCGGTTCATCGGTTCATTGGCAGCTTGTTACCATGCTGCAGATTGTGCGGACCCCAGCCCCGGAGGGGCGGCAGCTAGTAGCGCGGGGTGCCAACCCCGGGATACCCGATTCCGGTATATCGAGCCCCGGAGGGGCGGCAGCAGCGTGATCAGGATGATCGGTCAAATGCCCATCCAGCCGCAGCCATGTCTCACTCCCGGGGTGTGTGGTTTTCCCCAGTGTTTTGAATGGCCAATACACAAGGACAGCTTGCAAAACTGTCCTACCTTCAGCACCTCCTTCTCTTGCTTGACCACGGCGAGCCTATCGTAAATAGTGACTCTCCCCATGCCGCAACGACCCATAGTAGGAATACGCCTCCCCGTCTGGGCGGGGTCGACCACTCCCGTTATGCGAGGAGTTGCCAAGTTCATGCGCAACCACGGGCACTGGCGCATCGAGACCCTGAACGACTCCTACGGGGAAATGGAGAAGGTTGAGATCACCACCGGATGGCAAGGTGACGGGCTGATCCTTTACCGCGCCACCGAGGAGGAACTGGCCGATTTTAAGAAACGTGGTATCGCGGTAGTCCTGTTGAGCACCGAGGGCCCGGACGCGGGATACCCGCGCGTCTTGCCGGACAACGATGCCGCAGGTCGCGCCGCAGCGAAACACCTGATGGGGCTTGGGCATGACTCATTCGCCTATCTCGCACGCGGCGAAACACTCTACAAGGAAGCGGAGTTCATCTCAGGACAACGAATCTATGCCCGCGAAAGACTCGCTGGATACAAGGCGGCGCTGGCAGAGAATGGTTTTCAGCCGCGTGTACACATGCTGCCTGGCATGCCCCTCTGGAAAAAGGACACCTGGAAAAAGGTAGAGCGTGCCGTGCAGGAATTTCTCACAAAACTGCCCAGTCCCACAGGCTTGTTCGTGGTCGATGACGCCCTCGCATCCGTCGTCCTGCGCGTTACCGAGCGCACTGGTATTGCCGTCCCCCAGTCACTCTCCGTGCTCGGATTCGGCGACGACGTCAACTACTGTCACGCGTCGTTACCAACCCTGTCCAGCATTCCGTATCCCGCACAGGCGGTCGGTTATCGCGCCGCCAAGGAGCTTGCCCGCCAGCTTGCCAGCTTGCCGGCGAGGAGACAGGAGACAGGAGACAGGAGACAGGGGGAAAAGATACGCATCGCTCTGGATGCCGTACATCGTCGCGAGTCGACCGATTTCCTCGCCATCGACGATGATGAAACGGCGCTGCTCGTCCGCTGGATCAGGAGGACCGCGCCGGGCACCGCGATCCGCATTGAGGACCTTCTCGAGCAGACGTCTTACTCCCACAGCGCCGTGAAAATGAAATTCAGCCAGCACCTCGGGCACAGCCCGAAAAAGGAAATCTCCCGTGCCAGGCTGGCGCACCTTGAGTTCTTGTTAGGCGACCCCTCCCTATCACTCGCCGAGATCGCATCGATGATGCAGTTCAGCTCCACCCACGAGCTCGGCCGGTTTTTCATGCGGGAAACCGGAGAACGTCCCGGCGCCTACCGCGAGCGTAAGAAATCAGGCTAGCACTACCTGCCGGAGGTCACCAGATAGACTCCCGCCACACAGAGCAGCATTCCCGCTCCTTGAACCATCGTGATTTTTTCCTTCAGAAAAAGCACCGCCAGAACGACCGTGACGATGGGGAAAATGGAGGTGGCGGGAATGACGATGGACGCCGGCTCCTTGCTGAGCGCCTGATTAAAGGCCAGTTTGGCAGAAACCCCCACAACGCCAGTGAGAACAACCCAGGAAATGGCGGAGAAGCTCCAGTTGATCCGTGTGGAATCCTCCTTGAGCTTCCACAGCAGCGGAATCGACAACAGCGCGTAGAGAACGTTGGTTGCCAGGGTGACAAAGACCGGCGCGTTGTGCACGTTGCTCAGCTTGCTGGATAAACCCCACACTCCCCACAGCAGAATGCAGAGCGCGATAAGCAGATTAGGATGCATGCAGGCTATCCATGCACAATGCCATCCATCGCGTCAATCCGCATCATGATGCTGTGCCTAAATTGTCGTTTTTGCCCATTCTATTGACCGTTTTGAGGCCTGTGATGACCCACACCCTCAGGGTGAAGTTGCAACCATTCAGCGATTAAAGCTTGCAAATTAAAAACAAATGTTTTAATTTGCAAGCATGTTGAGACGTTCAGCCAGCCAGTCGATCGCAAATGCCCTTTCCCGCCAAGCCGCGGTGGCATTGATCGGACCTCGTCAGGTTGGCAAGACGACACTCGCCCATGACATTGCAGACAGCAGGCCGTCCATTTACCTGGACTTGGAGAATGCCGCCGACAGGGCCAAGCTGGAAAATCCCGATCTTTTTCTCGAGCAGCATGAGGATGAACTGGTAGTTCTGGATGAGATTCACCGAGCTCCCGAGCTATTCGGATCGTTGCGAGGCATCATCGACAGGGGGAGGCGAAAGGGCAAGCGGACGGGGCGTTTCCTTATCCTTGGTTCGGCTGCTATTGAACTTTTGCGGCAATCCGAGACATTGGCAGGAAGGATTGCCTATGTCGATTTGACGCCTTTGCATGCTCTTGAAATTGGCTCGGAGGATAATGATCTGAACAAGTTATGGGTGCGTGGAGGTTTTCCTGATAGCTATCTCGCCACGGACGATGGAGATAGTTTTGATCTCCGGCGGGATTTCATCCGCACGTATTTGGAGCGCGATGTTCCGATGTTCGGGCCGCGCATCGCTGCGGAAACCCTTGAAAATCTGTGGATCATGCTGGCGCACAGTCAGGGGCAGACTCTGAACTCGTCAAAGCTAGCGGGCAGCATGGGAGTGTCCGCCCCCACCGTCACGAGCTATGTCGATTTACTCAAAGACCTGTTGCTATTGAGAAAGCTGCCTCCGTTTCATGCCAATGTGAAGAAACGCCTGGTGAAATCACCCAAGGTTTATGTGAGGGATAGTGGTCTGCTTCATGCCCTGCTGGGTATTCGAAACCATGACGATCTGCTGGGGCATCCTGTGGCGGGAGCCAGTTGGGAGGGATTCGTGATAGAATCACTTCTGGCTGTTGTTCCCAATCACACCAAGGCCAGTTTCTACCGGACAGCAACAGGGGTCGAAATTGATCTGGTTCTGGAATTCGGTGGAAAACAGGGAACTTGGGCAATTGAAATCAAACGGGGTATGACCGCCAAGCTGGAACGCGGAAACCACGTGGCCCTGAATGACATCCAGCCAAAGAAGGCATTTGTCGTCTATCCGGGCAAGGATCGTTATATGAAGGATCATGGTATCGAGGCCATCAGCCTTTATGAAATGGCGGAGGAGCTGCAACGCATTTCATAAGGCTAGCAGACATGGCAGGGTAATACCACTTGCACAGTCAGATTTGCGGAATGACCCCGCCACGCTGATTTTTTACACCTAATATTCTAACACCGATCCCAGCCAGGAAATAACACCAGGCATTTTAGAATTACGGAAGAAACCTTCCGAGTAGGGCGTCGGTGTCCGCGAGCAGGGAATTAATGAGGGCATCGCCGCGCAGATCGGGGGAGGACGTGAATGCGGTGCTGAGACTGGCGCGATTTAATGCGGGCAGCACCGAGTTGAGTGCCTCGCGGAATTGCACGGCTTGAAAGTGTTCGGAGCGTTCGTCGATCCCAGGCAGGGAGAGGGTGTCGAGGAGGGTGCTGAAGACCTTGAAAATGGGCGCCCAGGTGATCCATTGGGGGAACGTTTCGGCGTGGCTCCAGGTCAGCAGGAAGCGCCACTCGCCCGAGTGGATCGTGAAGTTCTTTTCCCGTCCGGTTTGGAGCGAGCGAACATGACCGGACTCGGCGAGTTCGTTGAGGACGAGTTGGACGGTGCGGCGGAAATATCCAGTTTGGCGGGCGATCTCAGCAGGGTGGCCTCCACCATTGGCCAGAAGCCAGGCGATGATTTCGGCACGGGCCTGCCGACCAAACAGGGCGCGGAGTTTGAAAAGGAAGGTGGCGGGGTTGTCGGGACGGGGTGCCTGGCTCATCCCGCGGAGGTCGAGTGGTCCGCGCTGCCAGCCGCGCTTCAGAAAGATGGGATCCGGTTCACCCAGCAGCGGAAGGTCAGGAAAGAGGGCTTGGGGAACCTCGCTTTCCGGGGCGATGGAGGCGTCTGCACGGCGGATGAGGACCTTCCACTTGTGATGGGCGGAGTCCCGGGCGAGATGCTCGGCGATACCGGCAAGAATGCCAGGGTCTCCAAGTTGCTCCTCTTTTTGTAGGTTGCCGAGGCGTTGCAGATTAATCCATGAGCCGTTGCTGCGAAGCCAGTCCACGATTTCATCGAAAAGACGGGCATCGTGTCGGGCGACAGTAGACGAAAAAAGAAGCAGCGCCTCGGGATCAATGATCCA
>OBPH01000137.1_pt1 | contig 8506 bp, 6 predicted proteins | sample 1470511 | NCBI WGS metagenome assembly OBPH01 (sample SAMEA3275479, study PRJEB22092) | marine metagenome | biome: Marine environment; feature: Belgian marine environment, sample taken at 3 meters depth; material: Sterile flask | collected 2014-06-25T02:39:52+00 | depth 3 m
GGAAAAAGTTTCCATACCTATGGCTGCAAGTGCTGATGAATTGATTGATAGGCTAGTAATTAATACAAATTTTTAATAATTATTTGAAATGCTTTCATAAAATAGGCATTATATATTAGTTATGAAAGATTTCCATTATCTGTCGATGATGCGCTTGTGCTATATCATGGCAACCTGTCTGGCTATTTTTCCTATGTCAGTTACTGCGCAAACTAGGGCAAATAGTGATAGGGGTGCAACAAAAGAGGCAGTGACTGAAGAGCAGCTTCTTGCAGCAGCTCGCCAAATTGATATTCGTATTGCCAAAATCTATAAGAAAAAAGGGGTTAGTGTTCCCGAGGATGCGAATGATTCGGTTTATCTGCGCCGCAGTTTTCTGCTTGCCGTCGGGCGCATACCAACTGTTGAGGAGGCCCGTGTGTTTCTTGAATCAGATGACCCAAATAAACGCGTTCTTATAGCTCGCTACCTCATGAATTCAAAAGGCTATAAGAGTTACATGGCTAATTGGCTGATCGATATGCTCCGTGTTAAGGAAAACTTTGCAAACCGTCGCACTGCTGCACCTTATATGGCTTGGGTGCGTAATGCAGTGGCAGAAAACAAGCCTTTCGATGACCTAACGCGTGAATTGCTCTCTGCGCAGGGTGCTATATGGGAAAACGGTGCCGTGGGGTATTACATTCGCGACAAAGGTATGCCGCTCGACAACATGTCGAATACCATGCGCCTATTTCTCGGAACACGTATGGAGTGTGCCCAATGCCACGATGATCCATTTGAGGATTGGGAAAGAATGGATTTTTTCCGTCTTGCTGCATTCACCAACGGTCAAAGTGAAATCAATAAAGGTCCGTGGAATTCTGTTTGGCGTGATATGCGTGAGGCCAAGACAGAACGCACACCACTTGGTCGTCTGATGCGTTTCCTCGGTGATGAAGTATTTTACGGTAGCGTAGGTGGTGCAGGCACGGGTCGAATCAAATTACCCAATGACTATCAATACTCTGATGGGGATCCCGGCGAGTGGGTTAGTGCACGCACCCCCCATGAAAAAAGTTTTGGTAAATCAATGCGTATGTCCAAGCGCCGAGACGATGATGATGGACTGGAAAATTTTGCCTCATGGGTTACTAATGATCAAAATGATCGTTTCACTACTGTCATTGTTAATCGGATGTGGAAACGTATTATCGGCACTGCGTTGTTCGAGCCTGTTGATGAATATGTCCCCGCCGAAGAAACGACATCTCCTGAGCTCACACGTTATTTGGTCGGCCTAATGAAGTCATTAAACTACGACCTCAAGGCATTTCAGCATGCGCTACTGCTTACACGCGTCTATGCCTTTGCGTCCTCTGAGCGCGAATTAAAACCGGGAGAAAAACCGATTTTTGATGGCAGAAAAATCCAACGAATGAGTGCCGAGCAATACTGGGATTCGTTAGTTACTTTGATCGCAGGAAACCCCGACAAGTTGCCTACTAGAGGTAGATCAAATGCTATCTATTACGGTGGAAAGCCAGTGCTTGTTGGGGAGTTAGATATGCTGCAGCTGCAGAAGGAGGTATTAGCGATAAAGTCTCCAAAGGAACTTAAAAAATATGCTCAAAGTCTACTTAGTCGGATTCAAAACAGTAGCAAAAGCGGTAATAAGCAAAAGATGAGCATGATGATGCGCAGTGCGGGTAAACGGGGTGCACTCAATGGTGTTGTTCGTGCATCTGAGCTACCATCACCTGCACCCAAAGGCCACGTGCTCCAGATCTTTGGACAATCTGATCGAAACCTATTAGATTCTGCAACCAAGGAGGCAAATGCAACTCAAGTTCTCTCGATGCTTAACGGTCAGGTTGAAAAACTAGTAGTAGCAAATCAACAAGCACACATTCACAAACTCTCGCGAGGTAGCGTGCCGGACCGTATAAGGGCGTTATTTTTTGGCATACTTTCGCGTTCGCCAAATGAATCAGAAATGAAGCTTATGAAATCCGAGATAGCTGCACGAGGGGAAGCAGGGTATCGTAATATCATCTCCGCCCTTATCAATAGTCGCGAATTTATATTTGTCCCTTAATCGAATCTAACAGAAACCACCATTGATCTATGAATAAAAATCATACAGACGAACTTACACGGCGCCAATTTATGGCCAATGCAGCCAAGACTTACCTTGGTGTTGGCTTAGCGCCAATGCTTGGTGCATCTGTTGCCAGCCGCGCCTATGCTCAGACTTCTGGAGGTAAAAGCAAACCTGCTGAGGCCGTCATTTTTCTTAATATGTCTGGTGGCATGAGCCACATTGATACTTTTGATGTGAAGCCGAGTAAAAAAGAAGTGCAAGGCCCCGTAGAGGCAATTGGCACAAAGGCAGACGGTATTCAAATTAGCCAATATTTACCTAAAACGGCCGCCGTAATGGATAAAATCTGTATTATCCGTTCAATGACATCGCAGAATGGTGCCCATGATCGCGGTCAATATGTTCTGCACCGATCCTATGCTCCACGAGCTACCATCGTGCATCCAACGTTAGGTAGTTGGGCTATGAAAATGAAAGGCCGCAAAAACTCGGAGATTCCCGGGTTTGTTACGGTTGGTGGTGGGGCTTCAAATGCATCAGCCGGATTCTTTGGTGTAAAATATGCTGGTGTTCCACTTGGCAGACCTGATGAAGGGCTCAAGGATAGCGTGCGTGCAGGTTCTGTCAGTGAAGAGGACTTCGATCGTCGCCTAAAGCTAGCTGATGCTCTCAATAAAGATTTTCACAGCCAGTATAAAAATACTGAGGCAAAAGCCTACGATGAACTCTACAAGGAGGCAGTTAGATTGATGCGCAGCGATGATCTCAAAGCTTTTGATATCAACCGTGAGCCGGGCTCATCAAAAAAAGCTTATGGGAACAATTCATTCGGCCAAGGTTGTTTGCTTGCACGACGCCTCGTGGAGCATGGCGTGCGTTTTGTTGAGGTGAACCTAGGTGGATGGGATACCCACTATGATAATTTTACTGCTGTAGAGGCACGTTGCCAGGTTCTCGACCAGGCATATGCTAACCTACTTATTGAGCTTGAGGCGAAGGGGTTACTTCAATCTACCATCGTTGCATTATGTACGGAGTTCGGGCGTTCACCCAATATTGTGCAAGAACATAACAATGGGCGTGACCACCATCCAGGGGCCTTTTCTAGTTTACTAGCAGGTGGTGGGATTAAAGGTGGAACCGTGTATGGCGAGTCTGATTCTAAAGGTGCTCGTGTTAAAAAGAATGGTGTTACGCTCCACGACTACAACGCCACTATTGCATATGGCTTGGGGATTGATACCACAGCCGTTCTGCACTCACCGTCTGGCAGACCATTTAAGGTGGGCGGTAAAGACGGCTCACCGGTCAAGCGTCTGTTCTCCTAAAGAAAAAAATCCGCATCAGACTCAGATTTTTCACTTGTCAGCTGACGGCATGCCACGTATCACACATTCCGCCCTGCATGGGGCCCACAAACAACCTACGGGTAGGTGGCCGAGTGGTTAAAGGCGGCAGACTGTAAATCTGCTCACGTAAGTGTACGAAGGTTCGAATCCTTCCCTGCCCACTTCTTTAATAATCAAGGAGTTATGCCAGTTCTCGGCTCCTTTTTTGTTAGCCCCAAACTAGCGGTTTGTGCCACTTTTGTGCCATTTTTTCAGACTGCCCGGAGGACTCAATTCAATAGTCGGGTCTACACCAAATTCGAGACTCGGAGCATACAAATACCGGAGTAGGAGCACCCACGTGGCCCCATCGTCTCGATCAAGCGCCTCCCTGATGTAACCCGCCCTGCGGCATATATCGACTCCGGTAACGGGACCTGGGAGCCGGAAACGCTGACACTCAACCTGTATGGCTTCCTGGATTCAACCTCTATGGGCGGAATCAGAGAGCCCATCATGAAGGATCTCAAGATCCAGGAGAAGCAACTCGCCACATTCACTCGATTCTAAGATCGAGCAACACATTTCCGACACCTTTAAGGGGTCCTGAGCTAACGCTCGGGGCCCCTTTTTCGTGTCCTTCCGAACAGTAAGCATACCCATATTTATGAGGTGACCCCTAAATTTCCCGTAAACTGCAATTCCTGGTTTACTATCTGTCCATCTGGGCAGGAAAAGGAGATCCTCTCATAGGTATAGGTAATTAATGGTCATAAGTGACTAAGAAAGAAAGACATAATCAATAGTGCAAAAAACATGAATAAGTTAGAAGTAACCGAAGTAGCTGGGCAGCTTGCCCAGATGAACGACATAAATCTCGAAAATGTAGCCGGAACCGGTGTCGGTGGGCGTATTCTCAAGAAAGATGTCGAGAAAGCTATTCAAGAGAGTAGTTCATCCAAAATCGAGGACGTTAAGTCCGAGGCGAAGGAAGAGAAAGTAGAGGTCAATGCCTCCAAAGAGGTGGCCAAGGCCGACACGTCAGTTATCGTGAGCGTTGGTGAGACACCAGCACTCCCTGTGGGTGACCGTGTCGTGATGATGATGATCGAGCGTCGGACGGGTCTTCCCATCCGACAACACCTCAAGATGTTCGGAGCTGATCCGTATTTCCTGACTGATGGCGTCGTCCCCGTGGTCGTCGTCCGGGTCCAGAAGAAGAAGAATCGTGCAGCACAGGACATGTATAACCCTGTTCTCCGCGAGGAGTCCCAGATAACGAACCGGACCTCGACCGACTCAACCAGGGAAGCAATCCCACCAAAATACGAATCATCAGGATAAACGAAACTTCCGTCCCTGTCTTGACCCACATAGGTATTGTTCATATGAACAAACGCTATGCCATCTGTCTACCAACCCCGCCGCCCGCGTGCCTCGCCCCTCTGGCAAATCGTCCACCACGGGTGGGATGACTTTCTCACAGACTACGAGCAGCATCACCGCAAGACCCTCGGCCCGCTCCGTCACGGCACCATAGCCACCGTCGAATCTTTTCTCCGCTGCGGCGACCTCGCTGCCGGTTTCACCCGCTTCCAATGCCCGGACTGCGGTCACGAAAAACTACTCGCCTTCACATGCAAGCGCCGCCACTTCTGCCCCGCCTGCCACCAGCGTCGCGTCCGCAGTGCCAGCGGCTGGATCGCCACATGTGTCTGCCATAATGTCCCTCACCGGCAATTCGTGTTCACCATCCCCAGAGTCCTGCGTGGCATTTTCCGTAAGCGACGCCACCTGCTCACCCACCTTTTCCATACAGCCACAGCCGCCCTCCAGGATACCTTCCGCACACGACTCGATCTTCCCGACGGACGCATCGGTGCCGTTGCCGCCGTCCACACCTTTGGCGACTACCTCATTTTTCACCCCCACCTTCACATTCTCGCAGCCGACGGACTCTTCGCCCCTGACGGAACCTTCCATTGCATGCCGGATGAGAGCCTCGCCCCAACCATAGAGCTTTTTCGTCACCGCTTCCTCCACAGCCTGCGCGATGCCAAACTTATCAGCCCGAGGAAGCTTGACCAGCTCCTCGTATGGAAACACTCCGGCTTCAACATCGACAATGGTGGCGAAGAACCCATCGCCCCGGACGACACAGCTGGACGCAAACGCCTTGCCGAGTATTTGCTGCGCCATCCCTTCTCCCTCCAGAAAATCACCTGGAACGCCACCACCAAAACCGTCATTTACCGCTCCAAGCGTCACCACAACATCAAACGCAACTTCCAGATATTCAAAGCCCCCGACTTCATCGCCGCCGCCATCGACCACCTTCCGCCCAAGGGCCAGCAAACCGTCCGTTACTACGGTGTCTACTCCAATAAATCCCGTGGTCTCGCCCCGCTTGACGGCTTCATCACCATCACCCCGCCCCAACAACAACCAAAACCCACGGCCGATCACCCCAAGCCCATTCAGCTCCTACTCATCCCCGCCCCACCCAAACGCAGGGCCCGCGACATGCGACCCCTCTGGCGCGACCTCATCCTTCAGGTCTGGGGTGGCGATCCTCTCCAATGCTCCTGCTGCAAAGGCATCATGAAGCCCGTGCGCACCCACCTGCGACCCGGTGAGATCGAATTTTTTCTCCGCCTACACGGCCTCTGGGAAGGTGTCATCCACCTTCCCCGCCCGCCACCGCCGCCCTTCGACATCGAAACCATGGAGCCCATCGAGCCACCCTGGGAGGCGATCAAGGAATGGATCCCAGATGACGAACCGGACCTGAACTGGTTCAATCAGGAAAGGAAGCCTGTAGGGGGTGATTCCAGACAGTATGACCAAAGCTCCGCCTGGCAACCCACCGAAATCCCACTCGAAGATGGTCGCACCCTGGTTCTCGATCCCACATAACCCCCGTTTACAACATCATTCAAAAATCCCGCTGCGAAGAATCTCCTTGGCACGGCGGGTAAGGGGATTACATTCGCGTTGAATGGTTTTTGCCCAAGAACCGCTCCCTCAGCCCCATTCCGTGCATCTCCGGAGCCTGATCCATTTCAGAATTTCAACTTTCTACGTTTCAGTTTTACCCACCACCCCTCTTTCCCCCCGCAACCCCCTTATCACCCCATGAAAGCCCCTCCGACCACCTCACCCAAAAAGCAAATTCCTAGCAGTTTTTCTCAATCGGAGGCTAATCCTGAGTGGCATGGTAACTATGAATTCATCGACGCCGAGTCTAACAGCCGCCACCCGCACCGCATCGAGCCCAGCGTGCTGCGCGACTACAGGAAGACCTACAGCAAGCACTTCTCACTCTGGCACAATGCCGCTCTCAAACACCAATCTCCCCTAGCCCGTATCCCTTCAAACCTCGATCTCATGGAGTCCCTCCAAATGGACGCCATCAAGTCTGGCGCACTGGAAATCTCAATCTAAGCAAAACCAACTAAACTATGAAACTCTATCTAATCCCACTATTAACCCTCAGTTTTCTCACTCCGATTTCCGCGAAACAGGATGTGGTAAAAAAAGCAGAACCCAATGTGGCCCTTAGTCCTCTTGAGGGGCTATGGAGTGCTATTTCAGGACACGAAGATGAAGACCCTATTGATCAAGACGAGATTAACTCCATCTTCATGAGATTCCACGGAAATACTATCATAACCTCATTCGAAGAAGAAGTCATCATTGGCAAGTTTACTTTTAAAGCTAAAAAAAATAGAATTCAGGCCACGCTCACTATGGATGAGGAGAAGGTCATTATTCCGATCATCTACAAGATAGAAAATGATCAATTAACTATCTGCCATTTTCAAGATTTTGAAGAAAAACCTAAGAATTATCCTGAATCTTTTGAACCTGCAAAAGGGTTAGTCATCGTTAAATTAAAACGACTTCCCATAGACAATCGTCTTAAAGGAAATTGGGAGAGCAAGGAGCTATGGGAAATGGGAGAAATGAGTGAAGATAAATACGTGGTTGCATTTGATAAATACAAGCTATCAATTACTGACGTAGAAGATCCTGATGCTGAACTCGGCTACTATCTTACGAACTCAAAAACCACCCCTAAAAGAATCCACCTCTACTCAGACGATGGCGACTTCCAAAAAGGAATCTACAAGATTGAAAAAGAAATACTACACATCTGCATCATCGAAGATGACCCGGATGGTAAGCTAACAGATAAAGAAGGCTATCCAAAAGACTTCGTTAAAAAAGAAGACGCTACCTACGTCAAACTAGCTCGAAAGAAATAGTCCCTGTGTTCATTTTTTTAGCGTCTCGCATTTTCTTGTAAGACGTAAATGATGGAGCTCGTATCCATCATTATGTTCACTTCTTTGCTATTTCTAACAAGAACATATCACTGTCTTTACCCTGTGGTTCTCATGGTGTGCTTCACCCTTTTCTCTTTTATTTATTCCTCGTGTGATCATGAAAAACTTACTTCTATCGAATTTACTTCGGGTGAAATCCCCCAAGAAGTCTATGTTTGGCAGCGGGTTTGGACTGATGAGGTGAAGTCTGCGGTGGAGACTCGCGCTCCTGACTTCGATAACACTATTTTTCTTGCATCCGAAATTTCTTTTCGTGGTGAGAAATGGACTTGTCAACCATTCCAACATCCTTTGCGTTATGTCCGTGAGTATTCTAGGGAATTTGGCTTAGCATTCCGCATCCATGCTAATGCAGCGAAGTCTCGCTGGTCAAAATCTGCTACTAAGCAGATCGCTCAATTTCTCAGAAGCTATGCTGGTAATGCTAAATCAATCCAGATCGACTACGACTGCCCATCGAAAAAACTCGCGGATTACACCAAGCTGCTCACCTACCTCAAGAAACAATTCCCTGATAGAACGCTAGAGATTACCTGCCTGCCAGACTGGCTAAACTATCCAGAGTTCGCCGCACTAGTCCAGCAGACGGATCGCTACATCATGCAAGTCCACGGTGTCTCTGGTCATGGAAAAGGTAGAGCGCTCTGTAACCCTGATCATGCTCACAGCACTGCGCTTGCTTGTGCTGAACCAACCCCCTTATCACCCCATGAAAGCCCCTCCGACCACCTCACCCAAAAAGCAAA
>OBPH01000139.1_pt1 | contig 8381 bp, 7 predicted proteins | sample 1470511 | NCBI WGS metagenome assembly OBPH01 (sample SAMEA3275479, study PRJEB22092) | marine metagenome | biome: Marine environment; feature: Belgian marine environment, sample taken at 3 meters depth; material: Sterile flask | collected 2014-06-25T02:39:52+00 | depth 3 m
AGCCGTCACCATTGACGTCCGTCGCAGCGGCACTGGAAACAAAGTACTGGTAACCCAGGTCGGTCGCCGTACGGGTAACATCGGTAAATTTACCACCATCGTTACGATAGTAGAGAGTGGGTCCCCTCACCCTTCCGAGCAAGGCATCGGGGTCGCCATCATTATCAAAATCAGCAAAGAGGGCAAAATTCACATGACCTTCCACCTGGAGTCCGGACTCTGTCGACACATCCTCGAAGGTGCCATCGCCACGATTGCGGAACAACTGCGGCTCGACCCAGCGTGCGCTGAGAAACATATCCTCATGGCCATCGCCATTGTAATCCACCACACTAACCGTGGGATACTGGTAGGTGCTATCAACACCCAATTCGATGGACGGAGGGTTGGTGACAGTGAACAGCCCGACCAAATCTTCTTTCTTCTTACCAATAAAGCTCTTGATGATCGCCTCCCGATGGTATGAGTGCCGGGCGATCTTCCGGGCTTCTGGATCGGGCAACGCCTTATCTAACACCTCCTCAAATATCGGCTGCGGAGATTGGTCGGTTTTAAACTCCAACGGCTCCCACTTCACGAGTGTCCAGTCATCGGTGCCCTGCTTTTTTTGTAGATAGATTTTCTGCTTGGCTTTCACCCCAATGATCGTTCCATCATCTCCCCGGCGTGCGCCTTCGAATTTGGTTTTCATGACAAAGCGCCCATCCTTGAACTCTGCGGAGAGAGTGCCGAAGGAGGCGCTTACCCAGCGGCGCACAGGATCCAGCTTATTCCAGCCCGGTATCTTGGCGACCTCCCCCACCAGACCATCTTTTGAGCCACTCACCATCAAGGATCCCAACCCGCGTAGCTTGGGCGTGAGCTTGAGAATAAGCTCCTCGGATTCGACCATGCGCGCGATCCGGGCATCGGCAGATTCTTGGGATGCATCAGGGTTTTCATCTGATGCTGTATCCTTATCGGAGCATCCGACAACACACACGCATATCAACAAACTAACAAAAGAAAGCTTAGCAGGCATCATAAACGAGTCGTTGGGGGTTTGATATGAACAGTGGGATATTATGCATACGATTCATAGAGAACAATCTCACAAATGGCAATGAACTAGTCTGATTCTATACCCAAAATCTGCAATTAGGCTTTGCGAACCTGAGTTTAACAATTAAAAGAAATCCTAGCATATTCCTAGCCACCCCCCATGAACATCCTCGGTATTTCTGCCTTCTATCATGATTCAGCCGCCGCGCTGATTTGCGATGGCAAGATCTGTGCCGCCGCGCAAGAGGAACGATTTACACGCAAGAAGCACGACGCCTCGTTTCCTGAGAATGCCATCGACTACTGCCTCCGCGAGGCGGGCATCAGCATCTCGGATATCGACTACGTGGCATTTTATGAGAAACCTCTTCTAAAATTTGAGCGTTTGTTAGAAACCTATCTCGCCTATGCGCCCGCCGGGTTTGCAAGCTTTCGTCAGGCGATCCCCGCATGGATAGCCGATAAGTTATTCCTGACGCGCAAAATCCGGAAAGCATTGGGGGAAAATTACCAAGGCCCCCTGGTCTACCCGGAACACCATGAGTCGCACGCTGCCAGTGCGTTCTTCCCGAGCCCATTCAGCGAAGCCGCCGTAGTGACCATCGACGGCGTCGGAGAGTGGGCCACGACGACCATCGGCGAAGGCCGGGACAATAAGATCAATCTGCTTGAGCACCTCGACTTCCCCCACTCTCTCGGTCTACTCTACTCAGCCTTCACCTACTACACCGGATTCCGTGTCAACAGCGGCGAGTACAAGCTGATGGGACTCGCGCCTTACGGTGAACCGAAATACGCCGACCTAATCCGGGAAAAGCTCATCAATATTCGCGACGACGGGTCGTTTCGCCTCAACATGAAGTATTTCAACTACTGTCAGGGGCTGACCATGACGAACAAGAGGTTCCATGATCTATTCGGACAGCCACCAAGGAAACCTGAGTCCGACCTCGACGAATTTCACATGGATATTGCGGCGAGTATTCAGAAGGTCACCGAGGAAGTCGTCATGAAGCTTGCCCGCCACGCCCACGAGCTTACCGAACACAAAAACCTCTGCCTCGCCGGAGGGGTCGCGTTGAACTGCGTCGCCAACGGTCGGCTGCTGAGAGAAGGCCCGTTCGAAAACATCTGGATCCAACCGGCAGCAGGTGACGCCGGCGGCGCCCTCGGAGCCGCGATGATGGTCTGGTATCAATTGCTCGATAATCCACGGACGCCATGCAAACCGGATGGCCAGAGTGCGTCCTATCTTGGTCCGGACTTCGGCGATGATGAAATCCGCCAATTCCTTGAATCAAAATCGGCCGTCTTCGAACACATTCCCAGTGAGGACACTCTGGCCGATCGGGTGGCCGACTGCCTCGAGGACCAACGCGTCGTAGGCCTTCACCACGGACGGATGGAATTCGGTCCTCGCGCCCTGGGATCACGAAGCATCCTCGGCGACCCACGGTCGCAGGACATGCAGAAGGTGATGAACCTGAAAATCAAATTCCGGGAATCCTTCCGCCCCTTCGCGCCGAGCGTCCTACGCGAACACGTCAGCGACTACTTCGAGATGCGTGAGAACGAAGACAACCCATACATGCTCATGGTCGCCGACGTCATGGACTCCCACCGGACCGATTGCACGTCCGAACTCACCGCCACCCGCGGGCTCGATAAGCTTTCCATCGCACGCTCCGAAATCCCTGCGATCACCCACGTCGATTTCTCTGCCAGGGTGCAGACTGTCGATGAAGATCGTCATGGCCTCTACCGGTCGATCATATCCAATTTTCATAAAAAAACCGGCTGCCCGATGGTCATCAACACCAGCTTTAACGTCCGCGGCGAACCGATCGTCTGCACCCCGGAAGATTCCTACAACTGCTTCATGGCAACCAACATGGACGTGCTCGTCGTCGGCCCCTTCCTGCTCGAAAAGAAGAAACAACCCAATGCCGGCGAGATTCCGCTCGAGGATTACCTGTCGAAATTCGCCCTCGACTAACCCCCACGACTAACAGCAATTCATCATGATCAATATCAACTGGCACCCCGGTGAAAAAATGCTCCGCCAATTCGGCTGGATTAGCCTGGCAGGCTTTGGCCTTTTCGCTGCGATAGCTTGGTTCAAGTTTGACAGCCAGCCTGTGGCGATCGCATTCGCTGCACTGGCGGCACTGGCACCGGTGGTCGGGATGATTCAACCCAGACTGCTGAAGCCCCTCTACATCGGCCTCAGCCTGGTCACCTTCCCGATCGGTCTCGTAGTCAGCAACCTCGTGCTCTTGCTCATCTTTCTACTGGTATTCACCCCCGTAGCGCTTATCTTCCGTCTATTCGGTCGGGATGAACTCCGTCTTCGTCTGGACCGCACAGCCACCACCTACTGGCGCAAGTATGATCCAGACCGACGTAAGCCAGCCAGTTACTACCGACCGTTCTGACCCTGAACCGATACCCTCCTCACCACCGCACGCCCATGGAACCCGACGACAGCAAAAACGAATTTGAATCCGCCCAGCACACTGCAGGGCGCAATATCTTCTCAGAACTCTGGGGTTTCCTCGCGACCAACAAAAAATGGTGGCTTGGTCCGATCATCCTCGTACTGCTTGCTTTCGGATTACTGATTATGCTCGGGGGAACGGCCGCCGCGCCGTTCGTCTACAGCTTATTTTAAGGGTCAGTATCGTAATAGAAAATGAACCATTCGTTTGCCAGGACTCGTTCCACAGGCCTTAACTGCGTATCCAGATGGCACCTGATGTTCTGTTGGCTTCTGCCTCTATTAACTCCAGCTTGTTCGGACTCTGATTCGCCCGATGACGGATCTTCCGGAAATGGAGCATCAACGACTGAAAGTTCTGTGGGTTCAAGCGATTTGGACGACCCACGCATGACCGCACTGCTGCAAAAGTATGCACTGCGGTCTGAAAGCGACCTCCCCATTTTAGGCGATCAAGGCTCAGGGACGTTAAGGCAGCGACTGGCACAGCTCGACCCCCAACCCACGACACTCGCAGGTGAGACTCGTCTGTTGCAAGTCACCATGAATCTCTCAAAGAGTGAGCTGACGCAGGGGAAGCTCGATGAGTCGATCCAGCTCGCTGAATCCTCGTATCGGCGGCTGCAGCAGCGGCATGAAAAAAATCCACTGCCGGGTCGTTTGCTGGCCGTCGTTGCCTACGATCTAGGAGTCGCCTATATGCGTCGCGCGGAATCGAGCAACTGTTGTGCGCGGAATGCACCACAAAATTGCATCCTGCCGATCCAAGGTGGTGGCATTCATAAGTTTCCGGAAGATGCGAAACAGGCGATCAAATACTTCACCGAAGTTCTGACAAAAGCACCGCCGACTACGTCCTATTACTTAAAATCGAAATGGTTGCTCAATGTGATGTACATGGCGATGGGTGGGTATCCGGAGCAGGTTCCCGAGCAATACCGAATCGCTCCTTCCGAATTCAAGTCCGAGGTGGATTTCCCTCGGTTTACGAATATCGCCTCCCAGGTTGGGGTCGATGCTCTCGACCTACTTGGAGGAGTGATCATCGATGACTTTACCGGGGATGGTTACCTCGATATCGTCGTCTCGACTTGGGATCCAAAGGGATCAATGCGGTTTTTTCGCAATAGGCAGGACGGTTCTTTTTCCGATGTGACGGAGGAGGCCAACCTGACTGGAGCCGTCGGCGGCTTCAACATCATTTAGGCGGACTACGATAACGACGGTGATTTGGATATCTTTGTTATGCGCGGAGCCTGGCTTGGCGGGCAGGGCAAGGTTCCGAATTCCCTGTTGCAGAATGATGGCAGTGGCAAGTTTTCAGACGTCACCTTCGCGGCCGGCCTCGCCGAGGTACATTATCCCACACAGACCGCCGCATGGGCTGATTACGATAACGACGGCCACCTCGATCTGTATGTCGGCAATGAGCACAAGACGGGGTCCTCACACGCCCCTAGTCAGCTTTTCCACAATAACGGAGATGGGACATTCTCCGATGTGGCCAAAGCGGCTGGCGTACAGAACATGCGTTACGCCAAAAGCGTCGTGTGGGGAGATTATGACGCGGATGGCTTCGCCGACCTATATGTTTCGAATGTCGGCGAATCGAATCGACTGTATCGCAACCAAGGTGACGGCACCTTTCGCAATGAAGCCCACATGCTAAACGTTGCCGGCCCGGACGCCAGCTTTCCCGCCTGGTTCTGGGATTTCGACAACGACGGGAATCTTGATCTGTTCGTTTCTGGTTCAGACTTCTCAAAGGGGGGATTGGCCTCCTACGTAGGGAGCAAACTTGACCTCCCGGGCAACCACGTGCTACCGCGCCTGTACCGGGGCGATGGCAAGGGTGGGTTTTCCAATGTCGCAAAAGCGCAGAATCTGGATGAAGTGAGCCTGCCAATGGGGGCCAACTTCGGCGATCTGGACAACGACGGATTTCTCGATTTCTATTTGGGCACTGGCTACCCTGACTATGATGCGCTGATGCCGAGCGTCATGTACCGAAACCTCGGTGGCCACGGGTTCTCGGATATCACGTTCGCAGGGGGTTTCGGACACTTGCAGAAGGGTCATGGGGTCGCCTTTGCGGACCTCGATAACGATGGGGATCAGGATGTCTACGAGCAGATGGGCGGTTTCTTCCGAGGTGACAAAGCGTTCAATTCTCTGTTCGAAAACCCAGGCTTCGGCAACCACTGGATCACCGTCAAACTTGTCGGGACCAAGTCGAACCGATCAGCGATCGGCGCACGTATTCACATTCAAATCGTCGAGGATGGGCAACTTCGATCGATTTACCGACACGTCAATAGCGGCGGGAGTTTTGGCGCCAACCCTCTTAGGCAGTCCATCGGATTGGGCAAGGCTTCCAAGATCGAGCAACTCGTTATTGATTGGCCGACGACAGGGAAGCGGCAAACATTCCGCGATCTCGCATTGGATCAGTTTGTCGAGATTACAGAGGGATTAGAGGCATACCGCCAACTCCCCTTGAAGAAGCTCGATTTAAAATCAAAGAGCCAGTAGCTCGCACGTTTTCTAGCGACCAATCTGTTGACATGCTCTTGGTAAAAATACCAAACTAACTCAATGGCACTTCCTGCGTCTGCGGAAAAGCCTGAAGACACCCGCCGAAGCAACGTAGGGCAGGGCTTAACAATCATATTGTTGAAAAACTTCAACGCTACCATTATTTTGTAACAGCCTCCTCTGGCGTAGGAGGAAGCAAGATTCGTGATTCCCAAAATGAAGTAGCAACCCAAGCCCTTCCGTGCATTCCGTACCTTACTTGGTTCCAAAATAAAGCAGTATCCCCAGTCTTCCATCCGTGCTTAGGATTTCGTCATTCTTTAGGTATTCTTGACCCGCCGTAGTCGGCTTTGCAGGTATATTTGGCCTCGCGGGCAGTGGGGGTGAGGGCGCAATCGACGGTGTAAGCGACAAAACCACGTCACTTCGTCTTGTTCTCAAGAACTATTAGCGACCTGCCCTTAGCATCCATTTCATCCATTAATTGCCGATAGTCGACATTGAGTCCCGCCGATATATAGCCGCCGCCGAGAAGCAGGTCCTTGTCGCCATCACCATCAATATCCCCGGATGCGATCGTTATCAAGCGATCCGTCATCGGAGTCTTGATCGTCTTGGCGGCGAAACCTTTCTTCCCCAGGTTCTCGAGATAAACAAAATCTTCGCGATCTTTGTTGGCGAAATCTGGGTTGAAGGCAATGGCCGCCATGTCCATGTCACCATCAAGGTCAAAATCCTGCACCTCCACGCCATAGGCTCCATACATCGGGTAGAAAAAGCTTTCCTTGAATTTCAGATTACCTTCGTTCAGATACAGCCGAATCCCATGGTAAGGTTTCAGGGTGTTGTACGGATCGGAATCGACGTTGTCTCCATTCACCGTAATCACGTCGAGATCCCCATCGGAGTCAAAATCGACCCACTTAAAGCGCACGTATCCGAAGGCAGAGTGTGATTCAATCAACACCTTGCGCTCGAACTTACCGCCACCCAGATTGAGAAAGATACTGAGGTTCTCGCGGGCATCAGCAAACAGCACCGCAACGTCCGGCAAGCCGTCCTTGTTAAAATCGGCAACTTCGCAGTCAACCGCACCGGGCTCAGTCGCCAGGACGATGGACGGTTTCTCATCGAATTGCCAGCCGCTCGCCTTCGCCCTGTAGATGCCCACACTGCCCACGGATGAACCGAAGTTCGTGATCACTACTTCCTCCTTGCCGTCCTTGTCAAAATCACCGAAGCCCATGGCAGAAGGCCGGTGCAGGCCAGTGAGCGCGATCCCCTTGTTGACGTAGGTTTTTCCTTGACGCACGGCGTAGTTGATCTTGCCCAGCCTGTCGTTCGCAAAGCCACCCATCAGATCGCCAACCGAGAGCAGATGCATACCGTCATCTCTCTGCCGCGCCTGCAACCAGACAAAGCCCTTGGTGTCAAAGTAGGACTGTTTTTTTAAATCCTTGTCCAGAGTGGTGAGCCATTGGTAAGCACTGTCGCCAACAATAATCTCCCGATAACGCTCGTCGACGTGGATCATCGAGGTGATGGCAACCTTGTACTTGTATTCGTGCGGGCGGGGCTGGAAAAGATCGAGTCCCACTTCGAGTTCTGGCTTGTCCGCTTGTGGCAGGGAAGCCTCTGGGGCGGCTGCCAGATAGTAGTCGCGGATGGCGGCCCATTGTTCTTGGGTAACCATCGGCTTGTCAGGTGCCATGCCAATTTGGCCAACGAGTTTTTTCCGTCTCTTGATCAGGTTGAGCACACCTGGGCTAGCCTCCTTCAAAGTAGAAACATCATGCACACCCATGCGGAATCCCATGTAGGGCAGTAGATAACGCCAACTCCGCTCGGGAAGAATGCTCGGTTCAGGGAAACTGTGACACGCCGCACAGTGGACACGGGCGAGTTTCTCACCCTCGCTAACCTCGGCATAAGAACAGACCGACAGGGCAAACGAAAGTAACAGGAGTGCGATGCCAAGCTGCTTCATGGTTTGGGTGGATTCACAACAGCTGGGTTCGTTATAATCGGGCTCTTGAAGTGAGCGGCTCGATGCAGGTCTGGCATGGGAGTAGATAGGTGGGCTCGCAGCAGTTATACCGCCGGATTCCCTGCATTCCAGCGAATTCGAGATCAGAATCCCCTTATATGGCGTGGCATTCGGGTTTGTCCCATTCTTACAGTCCGGATTGGGTCGGTGCATCGGATTGCCCCCTTGCTCACCTCTCAACAACGACCTACCCAAAAAGAAAATCCCTAGGAGCCTGTCGGAGTTAGCGCAAGTTTTGTGGAAAATTCAGCGGCCAAGTAA
>OBPH01000143.1_pt1 | contig 8253 bp, 8 predicted proteins | sample 1470511 | NCBI WGS metagenome assembly OBPH01 (sample SAMEA3275479, study PRJEB22092) | marine metagenome | biome: Marine environment; feature: Belgian marine environment, sample taken at 3 meters depth; material: Sterile flask | collected 2014-06-25T02:39:52+00 | depth 3 m
ATCATGGCGCAACGACCTCACCCCTTCGGTGTCATCTTTCATTGGCGCAACACGATTGCTGTATAGTCTTAGTGAAGTCGTAAGCGGTTAACGGACGGCTCCAGCGCCTTGTTCGGCTACTATTCTTTGATGACCAGAACCTGTGCCAGAAACATCTTACCCTCTATGGCCATCTTCATCTGAGTCAAACCTAACTTAATCCCCGGATATGCTGGATTGGCGAATATCTTGTTCCCTTCCAGCACGACACCTTGATCCTTCATCGATTTGTCTATCCTCGCTTGATTCTCTTTGTCAGTCTTCTGCTGAACCCAGCCGGGGCCTACATATTTGAGAAACTTCTTCTCTAAGTCCACATACGCTAAATCTGTTGCCCATGAATATGTCTCCATACCACCTAACTTAGGCTGACTGAAAAGCTTCTCTGCAGGAAACGCCTTGCTCAAATCAGGCAGTTTTTTGTCTTCCGCGTTACAACTCAAAAAGCTCGCAACTGTCAAAATCGTGATTAAGTGTAGTGTCTTCATATTATTATCGCCGAACGTTAAAGTCCTCTCACACCTGCCCGGGGGCGAGGCTTCGACTGTGGGTTGAGGGTTGAATGGTCATGGCGGATTGAACTCGCAGCGGGGCAGGTGTTGAGAGCGACGTCTTGTTCTGTCATTCTTTTGCGGGCTTGAGGAGCTTGTCGGCTAGGGAATCCAAGCCTGATCCCAAAATCGTCCGTCCAACGATCAATTCAGATTCAATCTCCGACTCCTGCCATGTCTTCTCAACGTATCGCGGATCCTTCACCGTAATCGAAGTCGTGCTGAACCGCGGAATCACAATATTCCCAGCGTTGTCCGTTCGCTCATGCTGCTCGCCGTCCTTGGTGTGGATGATCAACGCTGCAAACGGCAGGCTATGTCCATCCTCTGCTACCAAAGTCACCTCCCGATTCATTACCTTCGGCGCGACGACTAACCAACCAATCAGCCCGACGATGATTAGAAGCGTCACTACGCCCCCGATGGCAGAGGCTACGGACTTCGAGCCGCCCTTCTTCCTTTCGATCCTCCCAAGGCTGAATCCTGAGACGAAGATTCCGATCACAGCTTCGATACCTGCTGCGATCAAATTGATGAGTGGTACGAATGCCATGGCAACCCCTTCGGCAAGGAAACCGAAAAGTGACGCGAACAGGCCAATGATTGCGTCGAGGATCATATTTTAGACAGAACGTTAAAGCTCTGGTGTGGTGGGCAGCTTTTGCTGCTCGCCATCACTAGCAGCGACTTGTTCTGCTGAGAGTGGAAGTCGGATAGGATCATATTTCCTTATTATGTTATGTGTGCTTATCTTGATTGCGACACTAAGCATCCTGTCAACTGTGATGGAGTATGTTTCTGTGATTATAACCTTGCCGAACTTTTGGTTTTCTAATTTTTCTTTGGCGTTAAATAGCACTTCATTTGCATCTTTATGTTTAATGTAAAAGCTGCGGGAAATATTAATGCTACCGTCTTGCTGAGTGCGTCCTATCGATTCTGTTGTTTTTATGGCGGGGAGCTTTGTGCCTGAGGGGAAACAAATTCTACCGCGTGAAGGTCCGCTGTAAATATCATATCCCAAAGTATTCGTATCCTCAGTATACTTACCAGTATCCGGTGCGCATCCGACTAGAAGGGGTAATGCAATCATACAGAGTAGTAAATGTTTCATGGCAGAACGTCTAAGCTATGCCACGGGTCGACGACTGTCGAGCGGCGAAGGCGTTTTCGAACCTGAGTCAGCTAATACCGTTGGTATGAGCGTCTTGTTGCCCTTAGTCGGGTAGGATGACATTGGATTTTGCAATGACTTCATTGAACGCTTTGGTGTTTGCTGTTTCGATAAACTTAATCTTTCTGGCCTTCCAGTCTAGATTTTTTATATGATCAGAAAGTACCACGCCTTTTATTTTGCTCCCGTCGATATTAACTTCAAATGGATAGCCTTTCGATTTTGAAGTGATTGGGCAAAAAACGGCTAACCCTGTTTTCTGGTTGTATTCTTTTTTTGATAATACAATTGCTGGTCGTCGGCCTGCTTGCTCATGTCCGGCTTGTGGGTTGAATTCTAGCCATACAATATCGCCGTGAGAGGGAATATAGGAACTCACCAAACTTCCTTTCCGGTTGGATCGGTCATCATACTTTCAGTATGGAGATTCTTTTTGGTGATCTGTCCGAGCAAATCTGCTAATTTGTAATCTTTAGTGATGGGCCTGATAAAGAATCCATTACTTTTCTCCGTGATCTCTAGGTCAACGCCCTCTGTGAGGTGTTGGTTCTCGGCGACTTGTTTAGGTGTTCTAAGTGCTAGGCTGTTCTAAGTGCTAGGCTGTTCTAAGTGCTAGGCTGTTCTAAGTGCTAGGCTGTTTCCCCATTTTGCAACTTTAGTTTTCATGAGTTACATTGTATATGCAATGTAGATGCTGTCAAGTGGTGTTTTGGGCCAATGTTGACACTGGTGGTAGATGCTACTGCGACGTATCATCAATTGCTTTGTTGGTCTTTATCTCGTTTCCTTGGGGCATACTTCTTATCATCTCGGCAAAGCTTTTCCAACCCGACGTGTGATCGAGGGGGTCTGGGCTAACCACGAGGACGGCATGTTGCCCTGGTCTGAGCGTTACTGTGGAGGGGAGCTCGGAGTTGAACGGCGACTGGCCCAACACACCATCAGACAGCGAAAAGGAGGCCCTACCACGGGGCAGTTGTTTTCGCTTTATTGTGCACTTGCGATCGTGGACCGATGCGTTCAGCCAGACTTGCAAGCCTCTGTGCGTGCCAAGCACTTGGACACCAACTAGGTGTTGATCACTCAGCGTCTTTACATCTACCGAGCTTGTCGTCCAAGTAGGCCGAATCTCGACCACGAAGTGGAACTCTGTCTCTGCGGGAAAATGGGTCACTTTTCCCGCAGGCCCTGGCTCTTTCTCTCGATTACTAAACGTAAGTTCTGTTGCCGGATAATTGTCGTTCCGGTATTGCTTTATTACAGGGGTCAAACTTTTATACGTCGTGTCATGAACCAGGATATCCAACTGCCCATAACGAAAATGCCTTTCAGTGATCGTCTCCAGTTGCTTCGTTGTTTCAGCTCCTGTGGCGCCGCCCGAAATGAGACGCAGTACGCCATTGACGGCGTACGCCTTTGCACCCTCATCTCCCGCTACAACAGATACCAATCCCAGCAAGCGATCAGGCAGTCCGATCCAGATTTGGCGCCCCTTCCAGCCCTTTGCGGAGGGACCCCGATAAGCATGCTTGCGGATTGCAGTGATGCCGTGGACGGCGGTCGATACGCTGTAGTTCCTGGTGATCGTCGTAGCGCCGGCTAGCTCGGTCGTCAATACGCCCCATGCGCTATGGTCCTTACTGTCTTTAGGTAGCATCCAGATCCTTGGGTTGATTCCGGTGAGTATCGAGTTGAGCCGCCCGTCCTTGGCGTCAACGGTCATTGCCCCCATCACTGTTTCGTGACCAGCCACGTTATTAGGCGACGTGCGCCGAAAGGTTCCGGCATAGGTGAAGTTGCCATACCACGCCCTGGGCCCGCCGACATTGCGGTCGGGAATGGTGTATCGGTCTGGTAGCGGACGTGGCTTGACGTCGCCACGATACCACGCCACCTGGTTTCGGTCAGCAGAGACGGTGCGATCGCGGAGCCAGCGTACATACGGATTTTTGCTCAGCGCAGCCACAGCCTCGGGACCGGCCTCCGTGCCGTTCTTAAAGTTCCAGCGATAGGTCTTGAAGAAGGGGGATGTCCAGAACTCATCGGTCCGTCCCATGACGGGTCCCTTCCACTGGCTAGCCTCAAGCGCCTTGGCGATTGGCTCGTACCCCGTCTGCTCGTAGATTAGCAGCAGGGACCCCAGCAACGCGCTGTGATAATTCACTGAGGGATTGCCCTCGCCATGATAAGGCCAGGCTCCATCCGGCCTCATGCGTTTCAGCACAGCATCAACATGAGACATCACCTTAGCGACCATCTCCTCATTTCCGCTGTAGTATCCCATGTTCAGAACGCCGACCATGCGAGAAGTCTCGATGTTCAGGTTCCAGGCACGGGCATTGCGCATCTGTTTCCATAGCGTTACAGATGCCTTCTTCAGCGCACGGTCCCATGCCAGCCGCTGACTTGGCAGTAGCAAGCCCGGATGGAGCTCGATGATCTCATAAAGCCCAGAAAAGGACTCCTCGATCGCGAACTGATCGTAGAATTCAGGCCGGTTCGCGATGTTCGAGCTGTCCAGGGTCAATCCGTCTATGTAGGCATGGGCCCGCCGCAGCGCACGCTTCAGAAGTTCCGGGTCGCCGCGCATCGGGCTCTGCTCATGGGCGAACAGCCAGAAATACTCACGCATCTTGGTGCCGGCTGTACGAACACCATATGCTCCCCCAAGCCCGGAAAATGTTGGCTTACTGGATGTCGCGCGAAACCAAGCAAGATCCGGTTTTGCGAGATCCTCACGGGCTTTCTGAACCATCGCATCCAGATAGGGGTTCTCCTGTTTGCTCAACAGTGGCTTCAGTATACCGAGGTGGGCAGCATCCGGATTACGGCGGGCGAACTCGGCTGCGGCCCTCGGGAGCGCGCGTTTTAAGTCATTCGCGAGGGCCTGTACCTCTTCATGCAGGCCCACATCGTGCGCGTTGCGCGCCCGCTCCAGAGCAAGTTCAAGCAGCGCTCGTTTGACACGCTCTGCGGAATTCGTAGTGGCGCCTGTCACTAGCTGCGCCTGCAGTTGCTGTAATGCTTTGGGTTGAGGTGATGCCGCTTCAGCTAATGGGGTACCAACAAGGACACACCATACGGCAATAGCAAGTACGACGTTCGGTATAGGCATTTTTATCTTCAGTTCAAGGCCAACGTCCTAGCACAGCCAACCCCCTACCGAGGGCGGACTGCGATGAAAAGATTCATGGTTGAAGTTGCGAATAATCCCGACTACTCGGCGGGTAGGGGGTTGGTCTGCTGCGCATTGTTCTGCCTTTGGTTTCTACGGTGATTTGCAGCCGAACTGATATCCGCGACAGATAACCCTTCAAAAAGATCACGCTGCCAGCGAGTGTAATCGAATGGCTCGCGTAATATAAGGGCAATAAACCGTTCAGCCTCCACAGATCCCAAGGTGGAGGAAAGCGCGGCAATGCCTTTCACGCGAATTTCAGTATCAGTCATCATCTTCTGCGAAATCATAGTCTACGGGGTTGAGTATTGCAAGCTCGGGAACGAGATCCGCTTTGTTGAGAATACCTTTGTCGGTGCTTAGAAAAATTTTGCATTGCGCTTCGATGGCGCAAGAAAGATGAATTGAGTCTTTGGCCTTGAACCCGAGCCTGCTGAGAGCATCAGCGCGAGCAACTACTTCCTCAGATTCTGAAATGTCGATCGTAGCCAAGTGTCGCCATTGGCTAATACTGTTGCGGCGATCCTCAAAAGGGTTTGCATCATTCTCGAAATCCATGATGTAAGACCATACAAGCTGAAGCTCACCGCTTCGAATTCGTTCTTGGACTACTAGCTTGGCTTCAGTCTCAAGTAATACTCGCACCTGAGACTGGTCATCGAAAGGTCGATTGAAGCAGCAGTTGTCGAGATAAATTGGCATGTCCGCACCTTGCTACAAATCAGAGCCGTGTTCAAGGACGCAGATGTTTAGTGCGCTGATTTTAAGCAGAACGTCAGAGGCCTGGCACCCGCTACCGGGAGCGTCCCTCCGTTTTAGGTTGAGGTTTGCCGCCACCCTCCGACTTCAACTCGGGGCGGGTAGCGGGTTGCCCAGCGCCGTCTTGTTCTGCTCTTGTCAGCTTGTTCACGTAGATCCAAAAAGCGCCGAAGCACATCCTATCTTCCACAATCATCCCCTCAAGCAGATATTCTTCACCTTCCTTCAAGCCCCTCGAGAAGTGCGGTGTGAAGGAGCACAAGTGGGCGGCACAATGGCGGCGCCAACTTCCCCCGTCCGGATTCAGCACCTTACAGTAGACTGTTTGATCCTGTCGAATGTGGATCGAGACTTTGACTCTTACTTCTATTCCCTTGATCTTCTTTACCATTTTATCCCCGCTCCCAAGCTCTATGCGAAGCTGATACAACTCCCGATTGTCCAGTGGCTTCTTTCCTTCCGATCCTGCAGAGGTGCCATCCGCAGCGGCAAAACCAGGCAACAGCCAAATGGAAAGGAAAGTGGTGAGGAGAATGCGTGTGACTTTGGACGTCTTCATGACCGTGGAAGTTATCACCGATGCTACTGGCTTCTGTAAAAGATTTGTAAACTCATGGGGGTAAAGAAGACTCGCGCTGTCTAAGCAGAACGACCCGGTTCACCGGGCCCGAGGAGTTGACGTGGAATTCAGAGCCGACGCCCGACGAGGGCTCCGGTGCAACCGATTGTTATGTTTCCTTCGCGCCATGTCACAGTTGACCGCAAATTGATTCAACCCACTCAACACCTAAATCGTCCTTTATTTTATCTTTTTCCAGTTGATTTTATATTTGTCTACTAAGCGTTTTTCTTTACTCAAATCATTGTTTCTAATAACCACGTTTTTGGAATTATCCACAAAATAGACTCTGTTTTCAGGCCAGATGAAAATCGCTCCTGGACTGCTTTCAAATGAGTTGTTTTCTATCACCGCCCCATTTGTACTGCTGATCCGGATCCCCATAGTATGCCAGTTAATAAAGCGGTTATTACGTATCAGAAGGTCGCGATTGCCCATCCATTTTGAGCCGGGTCCGGCATAACTACCGTCCTCCAGGGCAACGATTTTGCTGTGCACGACTGCGCGATTATGATGGCGTGGGGAAAAACCGAAATTCACGTCACGAAACGTATTATTCTGAATGACGACATGGCGGTTTACCACCCCTTCGTACCCACCGGTCTCGCTCTCCATGTAGATAGCGCTAGACCCACATTTATAGAAGGTGTTATTCTCAACCAGACCGCGGATTGCTCGCATATTCAGTCCGAAACGTAGCGCATATTGGCATTTGTTATTGCGGTAGACGGTCTGACTCTGCTGCACACTCAGGTTATATATTTGAGTATTCTTGTGCCCGTTTTTCCCAGGAGCAATGCCGTCGACAGGCTTTGAGATAGTTAATTCATAGGCTCTGTGATCACCGGTAAGAGGAGTAATTGACTCCAATTTAACCGTGCCCAGGCTTTGGCCCAGCCGCGGATCGAAGAATAATAGTTCATCACCGCTCTTCCAATAAACAGGAGCGTGAGTCCTATCGATTCGGATCTTCTTTGGCTCATGAACCTTGGTCACAACGACTGCGTTGGCGGCAAGATCATGGCAATCGTCTCCGCTCAATCCGAAAAAGCAGTTTTCAATCCACGGACCCCGCCGGTTGTTTTGGAGCAGAAATCCTCCTCCGGATGGGAGGTCATCTTCGCTGTGATACTTTGAGTTGAGGACCTTGACGTCTGTACAGCCGTTAAAACCCAAGAGATGCCCACTCCCGCTTCCATTGGATATGATCAAGTCATCAATAGAATCCGGTATCGCAAAAGGCCAGCGCCGATATTCCATCTGGATAAAATCACCAGGCGCGAGCCTCTTCATTCCATGCTCAAAACCTTTCTTCGCGAAAAAACGATGATGCCGTTCACCAAGCTTCTGATTCCGAGACTGGTCCAGAAAAACAGCCGGTGGTCCTTCATTATGTAATTTCTTATGATCATCAGGGTCTGCTCGCCAGATGAAAAACTGATTTACCTCTCTTGGGAAGATATGCTTGTCGTAACCAGCGGCAATCTTGAGATCAAATGAATTATTTGCTTTGTCAACGGCTGTTATGGTCCCATTGGCAGATATATCGGGGTCGCGGGTAAATTTATAATCACGCAAGGTAATCCGTTGACAATTATTCATCCTGAAGAAAAAGTCAGCTGGATCATCGAGAACAATAGTTGAGCCATTAAAATCAAAAATGATGTCACTGGCGCCGCTTAAGGTAAAAACAGAATTATCAAGCTTATCTTCAGGGCCTTTATTGAAGTGATACCTTCCGCGCTCAAAGATAATTCGGGCTGGACTATTTGCCTTGGCCTTGTCCACCGCAGCCTGGAGCTTTTCACAGCTGATGCCCGGTTTCAGTGTTACTTTGTATTTGGGGTCAAAGATCGTAAAATTCCTGACCGAAGACCAGGGCCCAGCCTTGCCACCCACTCCAACGGCCCGTACCCGCCAGAAATATTTCCCG
>OBPH01000150.1_pt1 | contig 7774 bp, 3 predicted proteins | sample 1470511 | NCBI WGS metagenome assembly OBPH01 (sample SAMEA3275479, study PRJEB22092) | marine metagenome | biome: Marine environment; feature: Belgian marine environment, sample taken at 3 meters depth; material: Sterile flask | collected 2014-06-25T02:39:52+00 | depth 3 m
CGGAGAATTCTCACCTTGATATCATTTCCCGGACTGTAATTGGTCAGAATCAGGTGAAGCCTGCGTAGGTCTGGAGTGCGGCGACCGTTGATGCTACGGATGATGTCACGCTCACGTATACCCGCACGCTGTGCTGGGCTACCCTCAAATACATGGCTGACAAATACGCCTCCTCTTGCCGTTTTCATTGTCTGAATACCGAGAACGGGTGCATCAGGATCGTCCAGTGCACTTCCTCCAAGACGCCCCCATGTGTCACCGCTTTTTAAGCGATCCCAATCATCACGAAATCCTTCAATACTAGCGTGGTTATTAGCCGATAGAGATGTTCCTATGGACGAGTGAATACCAATGACCTTACCGTCTAGGTCATAAAGAGGGCCGCCTGAGTCACCACCAATGAGTGCGCAATCCGATGATATGAACTTATGGATACTGCGGGCAATGATGCGCCCAAATCGAACAGGCGGTGTGCGAACGGGATCGTAGCCACCAGCATGGCCAAGCGCGAGCACAAGGTCTCCCGACTTCAGATCCTTGGAGTTGCCAATTTCTGCGAAGGGCCATGGTCCTTTTTCGGTAATCTGGACCATTGCAGTATCGCGAGTGTAATTTGCTCCAAGCACCGTGCCATTTGCCTGTTTTCCATCAGGGAAAACAACGGTGACCTCTTCCGCACCTCTTATTACGTGACCTGCGGTGAGGATGAGCCCATCTTTATTGATAATGACTCCGCTGCCAGACGCCCCAGTTTTGGCCGAAAAAAGTGATACAGTGGCAGGTAAAACTTTTTTCACTGTCTGAACCGTTCTCGCCTGAATGTCCTTGAGGTCATTCAAGCTTTCCGCTGTTGGAGTAGCGGTGACGTAATGCGCATTCGCTGCAAGCAGACAGATCGTGAGCAATGAAATAATTATGTGTCGTGTCATTATTGAAGAACTGGAGAGTATAAAAAGATGATCTATTAATTAGAACGTCGCACTTTTTTTATATTGTTCCAATTATTTTACGGCAATGCTGGTAGAAACAAGCAAAATAGATTACCATGACGGGGGTTCGATGTGAACGACGGCCTCTCGAACAACAGTAAAACTATTAGGATGGCAGCCAGAAAATCCAATACAGGCGCAGGTGGTGGCACACGTAAAGCCAAACCCTCTGCTGCGCGTAAGTCTGGCAGAAAAACCAAACGTAAGACGCCGCGTAAACCTACCAATCGCCGAAAAAAATCATCAGCCAAGAAGCATGGTTTGTTGTTTAGGCTCTTCTTCTGGCCTTTCCAGTTGCTCGCGCAGACTACAGAGCGCTGGCATCCTGTGCTGAGATGGCCCGTCAGAGCAGCCGGAGGTGCGATGCTTGTGATGTTTTTCTGTTTCTTGCTTGTGGCAGTTTTCTACTATCTGCGAGCTACTCAGTATAACCTCGATAAAGCGTCGGAAATGCCGGCGCGCACATTGGTTTACGCCCGAGACGGAAGAACTGAATTGGGGCGTCTGCATGGTGATAACCGCTATTTAGTAAAGTATGATCATGTGGCAAAAGATTTTCGTAATGCTTTAATTTCGCGTGAGGATGCCCGATTCCATGATCATTTTGGGATTGATATAAAAGGTTTGATTCGTGCCACTGTGCAGAACATCAAGCGCCGCCGCCTTGCACAGGGAGGCTCAACTATAAGCATCCAGCTTGCAGAAAACACATGGTTTCCTCCTGATACGGGAAAGAAAAAATCAACAGCCAGTTTGATTGACCAGAAGTTATTGGAAATGGCATTGGCATGGCGGATTGAGCGCCGCTACGAGAAGTCGGAGATTCTTGAGCACTACATGAATCGTATTTTCTGGGGACACTCGATACGTGGTGTGGAGTCAGCATCCCGTACCTACTTTGAGAAGCCAGCCATCAGGATTACGTTATCTGAGGCGGCAATGCTGGCCGGTATCATTCGAGGGCCCAATGCTTTTTCGCCCTTCAAAAACATTGAGGCGGCCACACGAGAACGTGATGTAACCTTGGGTAGAATGGTCAAGTATGGGCACATTACTCAGGCCCAGGCGGACGTCGCTAGAAATGAGCCACTGATAGTGCGGCCGAAAAACCGTCGTGTGTTGCAAGAAACCTACGTGATGGATGCGGTGCGCCGTGAGCTTGATCGTATTCTCGAGGAGCAAAACATCCAAGATGGTGGGCTTACTGTGATTACAACGATTGATCATACTATCCAGCGTGCAGCTGAGCTATCGATGGAGCGCAATCTCGTCCGTGTGGAAAAAACTCCTGGTTATCGGCACCAAACGCGCCGACAATGGCAGCAGCTTCCGAGCGGCAGGGCGGGGGAGACACGCTATCTTCAGGGTGCATGTGTTGTCATCGAGAACCGAACCGGAGCTGTGCTCTCGGTAGTGGGCGGCAGAGATGCTAATGAGTCCAAATACAATCGGGCAATTCAAGCTGAACGCCAAATTGGCTCGATATTCAAACCTTTTGTATACCTAACGTCTTTTAACCGAGGTATGATGCCTAAAACATGGATTCCTGACGGGCGTATCAGGCCGGGTGAAATCAGGGGTGCTCCACGGTCATGGTCGCCGTCAAATTCTGATGGGAAATACGGCAACTATGTAACGGCGGAAGACGCACTTGTGAGGTCTAGAAACACCTCATCGGTTCGTGTCGGGAACTTCGCAGGATTAGAGGATGTGAATGCAACGGCCAGAGACGTTGGATTTATTCAAGGTATTCCCATGAACCCGTCTTCTTACTTGGGGTCTTGGGAAGCAACTCCATGGCAAGTCGCGAGTGCTTACACCGTATTCCCTAATAATGGCGACTGGTATAGGCCTTACATGATTCAGGAAATTCGTAATGCCAAGGGTAAGCGTGTCTATCCAGGGAAAGGGGACTCAGGTAAACTCATGGCCGTTGTTGCTGAGCCGGGCGCTACTTGGTGTGTTTCTAATACTCTTCAGCAAGCAGTAAATCGAGGGACGGGCCGCATAGTTCGATCGCTTGGATACAAGGCGCCATGTGCTGGAAAAACTGGAACTACGGATGATTACAAGGATGCTTGGTTTGCAGGTTACACTGGCACCTTGACGTGTGCCATCTGGGTGGGAATGGACCGACCTCAAAAAATCATCAATCGCGGCTACGGATCAACTCTCGCAGCTCCGATCTGGGTGGATGTGATGAAGACTGCAGGGCGGCTGGGATATACTACGCCACGCTTTAAGCCTGTGCGATTGCATCCCGTCTCATTATGTCGGTGGTCAGCCAAACGTGCGACAAAAGGATGCGTGGCTCGTGGTTCAGCTTACACGGCAAAAGTGCCAGCTGACATGTTGCCGGGTGAGCGTGACTACTGCACTATGCATCCTTTTCGTGGTCTACCGTCTCGTCGAGATGGTCGTAGGTCGCCTCCACGAGCAATTCCCGTTGAGTAGCACGCTTAGTTTGTTAAATTTGGAATTTAAAAAAGGTTTGAAAACGACTGTGTCCTGGAAGCCATCTAATAGTCCATCTAAGTTACCTGCTTGGGTGCCGTTACGTCTACGGACAGTCATCCGCTGGTGTTTTAAGTGGGGGCTTGTGGGTCTTTCAGTTCTTGTTGCCTTCGCGTTGTTCTACTTTTATCTTGCGCTTAAATTTGACCTTAGTGATGTAGCGCAGATGCCGGAGAGGTCTGTGATACTTGATCGTCATGGGGTTGAGTTTGCGGCTATTCATGGGGAGCGCCGCAGGTTGATTACGAGGGAGGAGATTCCGGATGCTATGATTTATGCGCTTCTTGCGCGTGAGGATCTGCGGTTTCCCGATCATCACGGTATTGATGTGCGTGGGCTAGCGCGCGCTACGGTTAGAAATATCAAGGATATGTCTTTCACCCAAGGTGCGTCGACGCTGACGATGCAGCTGACACGTAATACTTATGAAATGCGTGCCAAATCACTGCACCGAAAATTGTTAGAAATGGCTGTGACGCTGAGAATAGAAAGTCGTTACAGTAAAGATGAAATTCTCACACATTACTTAAATCGTATCTATTTTGGCGCTGGGTGCCACGGTGTTGAGGAGGCGTCACAAACTTATTTTGGCCGATCGGTGACGGAGCTCAGCACTGGTGAGTGTGCGCTACTTGTCGGTATTATCCGGGGACCTCACCTGTTTTCACCATTCAGAAATCTAGAGGGTGCTGAGATTCAGCGTGATGAGGTTTTGAAACGTATGGTCATTTGTGAATTTGTCTCAGAGGAAGAAAAAATAAAAGCCATGGCAGAACCCATCCATTTGGTAACTGTAAAAGAGAGAAAGAAAAACAGCTCACACATGCGTGAGACTATTCGTAATCAGCTGCAAATTATTTTGGAACAACAGGATATTCGAGCTGGTGGGTTACGCATTTTTACGACCGTTGATACAGCGATGCAAAAAAGCTTACAGTCCAAGATCTCTCGTCCGTTTCCTGCTGTGGAGCAAAAGAATTTGTCAGAATTACAAGCAGCAATTGTTTCTCTAGATCCTGAGACTGGTGGTATTCTTGCTCTGTGTGGCAATAGGAACTATGCAAGTTCGCAATACAACCTAGCCTTCAATGCACGTCGTGATCTTGGGCCGGCATTTATGCCTTTCCTGACAGCAGCAGCGCTTGAACGTAATAAAATTGTAATTGATGGGAAGCCCGTTCAAACTGGGCGGCAGTTAGGTATCACGGAAACGATACGGTTGAGCAAGCGCCTCGGATTCAGCGGTCCCTTCTCAGAGACTGATGATTTATACCGTGGTACCATCGCAGCTAGTCCGATTGAGCTGGCTCGCGCTGCAGCCACCCTCAGGGCGGGTGGTAAGCAGCCAGAAACTTATATTATTGTAAAAATCACAGATGTGGCGGGCCGTTTACTATATCAGCGTAAGCCATCAATCAAACAGGCAATTCGTGAGGAAGCAGCTGACGAGGCGACGGAAATATTTTTTAATACCAGTAAATCGTTTGTGGCAGTGACTTCATCTTGTCATGATGCATGGGCAGTGACATCGAATAAAAAGAATGTATCGGTGCTATGGCTTGGGCACGTCAAGCCGCGAAAGATTGCATCATCACGAGCTATTGAGAAAATATTGACTGAATTGACATTAGTTCCGTGAATTTTTTGCGAAGCAATCGGCACTTGTTGCTGCCCACGAGATACATCATTCTTTATCTTTCACCTTGATCTTCATTTCGTCTGAGTTGGCTTTCAGCTCAGGCGCATACATGGCCTCGGCCATGGCGGGGAGGGCTGAGAAGGAGCCGGGGATCTCGGCGCGGAGTCGGTATTTCACGCTGTGGGAGCCGCGGGCGAGCTGGCGAACAAAGAAGGATGTCTTCTCGTTGCGCATCTCCATGTAGGCGTGCATGCCGGACTTGTGCGCACTAGTGTAGCCGCTGCGGACTTCGACGGTTTCGAGTCCGGCAGGTTTCCAGTCGTTAAACATCAGATACTCGTAGTCGTTCTTGCTGTGGATGTGTAGCTCGACTTCGACGAGGTCACCGCTGGTGAGCATGTCGCCGGGTTTCAGTGGGATGCGTTTGTATTTCTCCACCTTGTGGTCGATGACCTGGCCGCTGGTGCCGGCGGTGGACTCCTTTGCCTCGATACGCTCCAGCTTGTAGTAGGCGCGGCCGACTTTCACTTCCAGTCCAGCCTTCTTGATGAAGTTCTCTTTGGTAAACACGGTGAGGTAGGCGTTGGTGTAGAGGGCGCCGTTTCCTTTTCTGAATATCTCCACCTTGTGCTTGCCTGTGCCGAGGGCATCACCTGCGATGACCACTTTGTTGTCGTAGCTGAACAGGTTTTCCTTGGTGATTTTCACCGTCTTGATTTTTTTGCCATCCACGCTGACGGTGACTTCGGCTTCCGGATTGTTTTCGCCGGAGGCGCGCATGTAGTCGGCGATGGCCTCAATGCAGTAGGCGGTGTCGCGGGTGGAGTTCCAGTAGGTGGCGTGCTTGCGGTTGTTGATGAGATACTTCACCAGTCCGCGAGCTTGCTTGGACTTGGGTTTGGTGGCTGCCAATAATTTGAGATACCAGGCGTGTGCCTCGATCTCGGAGCCATACCAGTACCACCAGTAACCACCGTTGCCCATTTTGAGGTAGGCGGTTTGGTTCTCGTTATCATGCACGAGGAACTGCTCGATGTTGCGGATGATGGCATCGCGTTTGTCGTTTTGCTCAGCGAGGTGATGCGCCATGCCGGCGACAGCCTTGGCGTAAACAGGCAGGTGGTTCTTGTCGCGGAACAGGTAGCCGAGCATTTCATCATTTCCGGTTGCTGCCTCTGCTAAAACAAGTCTGACAAAGGCATCCATCGATGAGGCGTATCGCTTGGTATTTGTCTTCCGTTTTTTCCACATGCGGATGCGCTCGGTTTCCTTGGCTTCGTAATTCTTCAGCCAGGTGACACCGCTCTTGATCATGCCATCGGGGATGCTGGCACCATTTTTCTTTGCGATGAGCATTCCGTGCACCACCACGGCGGTGGTGTGCGGGTAGGATCGCTCGCCCCAACCGGAGAACCAGCCCCAGCCACCATCGGTGAGCTGCATTTCTGCGAGCTTCTTGATGCCGGAGGCGGTCATCTTGTTGACTTCCTTCTCTGAGAATACCGGGTTGCGTTGCCAGCGCTTCCACTGTGCCATGCGTTCCTTGTCGTCACCGATTTCCTGTGGGTTGAGGTTGGCGCGTTTGTTTCTCACATCCTCGAGGTCGATGCCCATTTCCTTGATCAGTTTCTGGGCGATCACGGTGGGCACGAAGCGGTTCAGCGTCTGCTCGGTGCAGCCGTAGGGGTATTCCACGAGGTAGGGGATGGCATCGACGATGCTGCCGGCGATCGTTGGTGAGTAGCGAACCTCGAGACGGGTCTGCACTGGGCGACGCTCGGCGGGGACCTTGACGGTGATCGCTGTGTTGCTCTTGTTAGGTCCGATGACCCTGCTCCATGCCATTTGCTTGAGGATACCGTGCACGTAAACGGGGAAGGTCATTTCCATGGCGTCTGAGTCGTCCTCGGTGATGACTTTCATCCGCACGATGGCGGTGCCTTCCTGAGTGACCTTGCAGCGCCAGTCGATACGGGTTTCTCCACCTGCCTTGATGAGCTGCTTTTGCTCGAGGGGTGAATTGGATTTCATGGTGCCGCCTTCGAGCTCTAGTGAAACGGCGGCGTTCTGATCGGTTTTCAGGTAGTTATGCACCACGGCTGAGAGCACGACCTCATCTTTCTCGACAAAGAACCGGGGCGCTTGCAGTCGGATGATGAGATCCTTGGAGGTAATCACCTCGGCGGAGCCTTCTCCGACGCGGGTGCCGTGAGCCATCGCCCAGGTTTTGATTTTCCAAGTCGTTAGGTTATCGGGGAAGGTGACCGGGACCTCGGCAACGCCGTCGTCGTCCGTTTCCACGGATCCGATCCATTTGATGAGGTCAGCGAAATCCTTGCGGATCATGACGGCGGGTGAGTTATCTGCTGCGTTGTTAGCGTTTTGTTTTTTCTCACCACCCTCAGCGTCTGTCGCCATTTCCATGGCCGCTGCAGGAGCGGCTACGGCATGGCTGCCAATACCATTGGCGAATCTATTGGCGACCATGGACGTACTCATTCGTTCTCTGAAAGTCCTATTCAAGTTGTATCCTCCACTTCTGAGGGTACTATGGAAGTAGCCTCCTCCTCCGACAGTTGCAAAATCGGCAAGGGCATGGCCGAAGGCATCGAGTGTTCTCATGCTCTCGGCA
>OBPH01000153.1_pt1 | contig 7624 bp, 9 predicted proteins | sample 1470511 | NCBI WGS metagenome assembly OBPH01 (sample SAMEA3275479, study PRJEB22092) | marine metagenome | biome: Marine environment; feature: Belgian marine environment, sample taken at 3 meters depth; material: Sterile flask | collected 2014-06-25T02:39:52+00 | depth 3 m
AAATATTATGTCAGAGTAATTTGAGCGTGTATTGTGTATCGTACTAGATCAGCAATTATCACAAACTTGTAACGTTATGCGCGAGTAGATTTGTTTTGCAAACTTAGTAATATCTTGAGCTTTTGGCATTGAGTTGATGGTGTGGGGGTGCAGGATGTCTTTGATGGCATTCACAGCGGAAAAAGCCTATAATCTAATTGAGATGGCCCACCAGCGGGAGAGACTAGCTCACGCGTTTTTACTAACCGGGGAGGTGGGTAGTGGGAAATCTGCCTTGGCAGCGAAAATCATATCGCTTGTCAATCCGGCTCAAGTCGATTCCACCGCTAATCTTTTTGGTGAAGTTGAAATGCCAATTGAGGAGTCACTTGACGAACTTGAGGGTGAACTAGTGCGTATCGTCAGACCAAGGTCAAAATCTCGTAAGATTTCTATCGATGACATGCGTGCACTAGAAAAGGCGTTTCACGTTGCCTCGGCTCCCGGTAAATGGAAAGTAGGAGTGATCTTGCATGCTGACCGCATGGGTATCGAGGCTGAGAACGCTTTTCTTAAAACTCTCGAAGAGCCACCGCCGGATAGCCTATTGTTATTGCTAAGTGATGCCCCTGAACTTTTGCTGCCTACTATTTTGTCCCGTTGCGTGCGACTGCCACTGATTACGGCTGCCGGTAAGCGTGAAGCGGGCGAGTGTGGTCAGAAAATGCTCGATGTCCTCACACGCTACACACGCTCTGGCCTAGGTGATATCGCTACCGCTCTGACCTTGAGGGCATGCCTTAGTCAAGTCCTCGCTATCAAGAAAGCTGAAATCAGCAAATCAAATGATCTCGCATTCAGGGAAGAGAGTAAAAAATATAAGAACACCACTGATAGTGTCGCATGGCTCAAGGATCGCGAGGTATTTTACATCGCACAAACGGAGGCTGAGTATCTCAACGAGCGGGACAAAGTGTTGGAGACGATCATCGCTTGGATGGGTGATGTCATTCGGCAAAAGTGTGGTGTGTCTGAACTGGATCTACCTCAGGTGAATTCCAGCACCTCCAAAGTGGCGGAGGCGCACACACTTGCTGATTTGCTCCAGAGAATTGGGGCACTGGAAGAGCTTCGTGCTAATCTCGAAACCAATGCACAAGAGCAACTTGCTCTTGAGGTAGCCTTTTTGAAAGCATTCGGCTAACAACTACCTAATTCATTGCGAAGATGCTGATGTTCAATTTGTAATGTAGTCAGTTACGCAGGTGTATACACGTGGGTGGTGACTAATTACTCACTTTGTCTCTGATAACAGAATATCGCAGCACGAGTAACCAACCTATGACACGCTTGTGTTTGGATTAGCAAAATCAGTGAAATATGTCTAGCGATACAAGCCTACATGGTTCTTCGCACTCGACATTACATCCTCTAGAGTGTTCGATTTTGTGCATGAGCAAATCAGAGGGTAGTCCGCGTGGGCGAATAACAATTCCACAGTATGCCATGGCATTAGCACATGTTGCGAGTTTGAGGTCTGAAGATCCATTTCGCAAAGTGGGCGCAGCAGCGTTGGATTTTGACAACCGCGTGATCGGGACTGCCTATAACGGGCTTGCGCCAGGATTTGATGCGCCGGACGGCTTTTGGGATGACCGTGATCAACGGCAGAAGTTTATGCTTCATGCTGAGGTGAACCTTTGCAGCTTATTTAAGCGAGGTGAGGTAAAGCTCATGGCGTCAACGACAATGCCCTGCACCTCATGCATGCAAACCTTGTGTGCCTATGGTATCAAGGAGATATATTACCGTGATATTTACAGCCAATCATCAGCTCCGGAAATTGCGGCCACCTATGGAATACATTTTGAGCAGGTTACGGACTACCCACTCGAGCTTACATAACCAATATTTGGCAGATCATTCTCCGTTGTTTTTGGAATCAGGGACGATATCGCCGCCATAAAAGCTGCGGATGTAGCCAAACTCGATCAGGGTGTCTTGCCATGGCGATAGGATGTTCTTGTTGCGCCATACAAAACGTGCGTTGCGTAACATTTTTTCAGCATCAATCTTGCGGTCTTGATTATAAAGTAATGCAGCTCGCGAGTAGTAATAAAATGGTGAATCATCCCATTCATCATATTTCTCAGCGAGGGACTCGGCTTCTTTTTCCCTGTTAGTTTTGATTTTGCATAATAACAGCTTGAACTCACACAGGCGTAACATACCCATGTTGTTTTCACCCATACCAGTGAGAAGCTTTTCAAAGCGATTGTGTGCCGATTCCCACCGCTTGGTCACAAAATCGACCTCTGCTAGATTGAATTGCACATTGAGATTGTCTGGTGCGATCTTAAGAATGCGATTGAAAATTACCATGGCTTTGTCGAATGCACGAATTTCGACATAGCATGCCCCTTTGATATTAAGCGTTGCCGGGTGATCTTTGAATATGGCATCGACCTCATCAATCATTGCTAGAGCATCAAATATTCTCTTTTGATTGAACATGTTCTGTATGCGGAGCAGCTTTCCACCAAATTCTTTACGCTTCTCAATCGGTAAGTTCATGAATTCGCGCCACACTTTCACCGCTGGGCTGTCTTTTGTTGGCTGATCGGTCTTTGTTGCCTCTTTAGAGCTCTGGGCAAAAGCACTGCCAGTCATTACGATTGTGGCGAACAAAATGCTAGGTATTGAGTGAAGGGAATGTCTCATGGTATATGAATAGGGGATAGAGGAGGGTATTAATTTATTCACTCATCTGAATTCAGAGAGTGAATAGAAGTTTAGCGTTTTTTGCGATGGAGGTCAATCATCCGCTTTATTGAATTTAGCGACGTCATCGTAAAGCCCATGTTTTTTTATATATTTAAGCACCTCCGGATGAAGCCAGTCTTTTTGTTGTCGACCAGCGGGGTTCTCGCGAATGATCGTTGCTGATGCTGGATGCGCTCCATGTATGGCGTGCATTTGAAATCCAGAGCGTTCAACGGGAGTGGCTCCACGAGAGAAAACGATAAACTCGACCAATCCAGCGAGGTAGTCTGGCCGATTCCATTCGTGTAATGCTTGCCACTGGTCGGATCCCATCAGCCAGAATAATTGAGCACCAGGAAACTGATTCTGCATTGCCTCCACCACTCGCCATGAATAGGAGGGCTCTGGAGTGTTGAGATCAAAATCTTCTACATTAGCCCATTCCATGCCAGTAATGGCCAGTTTGCACATGGCGAGTCGGTGATGTTTGGCTGCGTGCCTTTCCTTGGTTTTGTGAGGAGACTGCTTGCAGGGTAGAAAGACAACCTGCTCAAACTTGAAAAGATCGAGGGCCGCTTTTGCAATGTGGGTGTGTCCTAGATGAATTGGGTCAAATGTGCCTCCATATAAGCAGATGGAGCTGGGGGTGTTTGGCTCCGTCGTTTCCTTCAGCATTGTTGCGGTCATGGGGTGACGTCTTCGGCTTCTGGGCCAGCACTTACCTCGGTGTTAGAACTGGTGTATATGAGAACTCCAGCTGTGCCAATAAAAACGACTAGAATAACAAGAGCGACAAGAATACTGAAACAAGATTTCATCTTGGAGGGGATATTAAGGGATGAGATGCCGTGCGTCGAGATCTATCATGTTATGCTTTATCAAACCCGCTCAATGCGCGCAGCATAAGCGCCATCAGTATTATCTCGAAATGGAAGTGCTTGGTGACTTTTTGTGAGTTGCCAATCCAAGTGCTCGCTGATGAATTTTTCAATGAGAGAATTGTTTTCATCTGGCTCGATTGAGCACGTCGAGTAGACAATGCGACCTCCATCACGAAGGCATTGCAGGGCGTTTTCAAGGATGGAATATTGAATATTACACAGATCCGTTATGTGTTCTGCCCTTAATCTCCAGCGTGCATCAACACGTCGCCGTAGAACGCCAGTGTTTGAGCATGGCACATCCAATAAGATGGCATCAAATAATCCGTGCCACTCATCAGGAGCTTGGTGCGTCCAATCGAAGGCCCTGACGCTTGCGATATCAACCCCAAGATTTGTTAGATTCTCATCCAGTCGGGGAAGGCGTTTTTCATTACTGTCCGTACAGAGGATCTCTCCGCGGTTTTTCATAGCCGCCGCTATCAAAGCGGTTTTACCTCCTGGTGCGGCGCATGCATCGAGTATCGACTCGCCGGGTTGAGGATTTAATAAATCCACACAATGGCATGTGGCGGGATCTTGGATATAGATATATCCATTTTTCATCCAATCGGCTGGTGGAGCACCTTCGATTTTGATAAATGCATCCAAGCCTTCGATAGGAGTTGCATTTTCATATGAGAGAACTGCTTCAGCTGCTTCAGGTATGAGCGGATTAATTCGCCCGAGCGTGACAGCTTGCTCATTGTTCCAAGTTAACAACTGTAATGCATCTTTTTTTCCAAACTGCCTGCACCAACGGTTCCAAAGCCAATCTGGGTGCGAGAAGCGCACTGGAGGAGACATTTCTGCGACATCAGCCAAGAGTCTGCCTCGCCTTGTAATGGCTTGGCGCATCACTGCATTTATCAAACCCCTAACAGACGATTTGGCACAATTAACCGTTTCATTGACAGCAGCATGATCCGCTATGCCTAACAGCAGAAGTTGGCACAAGCCGACACGTAGTATGTCACGTGTTTCGTGGTCTAGCTTGCCTTTACGTAGTTTCCCGATCCATACGTCAAGAATTCGTCTGTTACGTATCACGGAATAGACGATAGATTGTAAAAGTGCACGATCCTGACGACTTACTCCATTTTTAGTGGCGTGACGCTCGATCAGAGTATCCATATAGGTGTGTCCTTTGGACCATGCGCGTAATGCTGAGATAGCTGCGCGGCGAATGTTGGGTGCTTGCTGAGGCATGTTGCGAGGCTAATAGGAAATTCGGAAATCCTAAGCATTAAATGTCACATTATGAGCGTCAGAGACTTGCGACCTCATATAATAGGGCATAAGCTCTCCCTGTGAATCGGTTTCAAAGAGTGGCCATCGCCGCATGCATTGCTTTAGTAGTCCTTTTGTTTGTTGGTGCCATCGTGAGAGCCACTGGAGCAGGAATGGGATGTCCTGATTGGCCTACGTGTTGGGGGTGTTTAATACCACCAACAAATGCGGATCAAATTGACCCCGGAAAGCTTGATATTGATAAATTCAGACGCATGGCTACTCGACATGGGGTTGACCCCGACACCATTACCCGTGCATCTGTGATTCAGAGTTTTAACCCAGTTCATACTTGGACGGAATATGTTAACCGTTTGATTTCCTTACCTCTTGGCTTTCTAACATTAGCGACATTCATCATGTCGTTATGGCAATTTAAGAAGCGTCCATCGGTCACAGTAGCAGCTTTTTTAGCTCTCGTGTTATTGGGTGTAAACGCGTGGATGGGGGCACAAATTGTTTACAGCGGACTAAAACCTGGAGTGATAACTCTGCACATGGCGTTGGCAATTCTTATGCTTTGTGTGCTGGTATTTGCAGCATGGCGTGGTTGTAACAATCCATGGCAGCTGCCAGAAAATGCCTTATCAAAGGGGCTAGGAAAACTCGGCGTGGTATTGCTTTTTCTGGTGCTTGCCGAAGGTGTGTTGGGTTCGCAAATTCGTGAAAAAACCGATGAGTTAAAAAAAACTCATCCTGACGCACCACGTTCTGAGTGGGTAGAGGAGCTTGAGCAAAGCCCCACTTACTTGGTGCATCGCAGCGGCTCATGGGCGATACTAATTACCGCTGGGATTTTCTACTTAAATAGTCCACGCGCATGGTCTTCAAAGGGCAAGCTTGAGGGGGTGATCATGGGTATAGTCGTCTCACAGATGATTCTTGGATTGGTTCTCTCGCAGGTGGGGATTCTGCCAATCACGCAGGTTCTCCATATCGGTTTATCAACGATACTGGTGGCGGCAATACTTCTCTGGTTATTAGGTTGGCGGCAATCTTGTCTGGCTAAACAATGATGGATAAACGTATAGGTCGCTTTATAATCTGAGTTTAATCAAACACAGGTATGTATTAGCGATAGCCTAAGAGCTCATATTTTTTACGTGTACGATGCCTTGTCTCTTTACATTGATGTAATGTTCATCTCGGACGCGTCTTCTTAAAACAGCGCATTTTTTCAATTATTAATTGAGGGGTTCATATGCTAGTATAATTGGTTACAAAAAACTTGCATAATGAAACGAAATGGAAATACTCGCGCCGCTTTCGGTCATCACCGATTTCACACTATTAATGCCGGTTTAGCTCAGTTGGTAGAGCAACTGATTTGTAATCAGTAGGTCAACGGTTCGAATCCGTTAACCGGCTCCATAGTAAACGCCAAAAAACCAACGTTTAAAAGGGTCTTGGGCATTTTGATGCTAACTGGTGTTTTTTTGGTTTCTCACACGATCTTGCCAATTCTCGCCCATATTGCCGTTAAAACAGTTACATAACTGTTACGCTTGTCCTACAGCATTTAAGCAAACCGCCACCCCTTAACATAGAAAAGGATGACGGCTTGCAAGGAGGGGGGAACTAACGACAAAACCCGCCTCCAGATTTGTTTTACTCCTATCGCTTTAGCTTTTGAAGGATCTTTGCGATGTCGCTTTTGAAGTAGTAAACTTTTCGACCTAGGCGGACATGTGGCAAACCAAGCTCTCTGCGTAGCCTGCCAAACGCCTGCACGGATGGTTGACTATCCTCATCGAACAGGTGCGCGATGATATTTTTCTCTGTAACTAAGTCTTGGTCGTCCACGGTCTTAAAGTTTGTTTAGGAAGTCGTCGATGGTGGCTGAGCTGATGAGGATCGTCTTGCCTGTGTTGCGGCTCAGCAATGTTCCATTTGAACACAAGCGGCGCAGAGTAACCTCCAGCATGCCAAACGCTTCACAGGCGCTAGCAATCGTTAACCATGTGGTATTAGATGCGCTATCATGAACACGTTTGGCGTTGTTGATATTGTGCTGTTTGGCTAGGTCTCGATCCTTGGCTCTCTGGGAAACATTGTTTCCGTAATCGTTCAGCTTATACCTTGCCGCGGCGTCTGCCAGCTTGTCCGCTGGTGACTTAGCCTTGGCGTTATTGTGCTTGCCTGCAAACTGGAACGCTGAGTGTTTAATTTGCTGGTCTGTCTTGGCTCTGGCTGTTGTTCGCCGCTTCTTGGTCGCCTTCCTCACATCCGCTTCCGTTTTGGTGAGCTGATGCTCTAGGTGTTTGATTTGTGCTTGTTTCTCTGCGAGTTTTTGGCGCTTTCCATCATCCTTGACCTCTGCCTCGATGCTCGATGGTTTAGCACTGGATTTTTTGGCCGACGCCTCCACTGCTTGAGCCTTTTCAATCAAGGCTTCGCTGAATTTAAATTCTTTCTTTTTCTTTTTTCCAAACATTTGATTATTGGGTTAGGGTTTTGAATTTCTCTTCTAGTTCACGCTCGCAGATTGCTTTGAACTTTTCCCGGGCCTCCTCACGGATGCTCTTTTGTTCTGCCTCCAGGCTGTTCCCGATCGTGTTGTTTAGAAGCTCTGGAGCATTGTTCAAAACATAGTCGAGTGCTGGCTGTGAGATTAGCGGTGCTCCATCGTCTGCAATCTGGATGATTGGTATATTGTATAGCCGAGCCATGAG
>OBPH01000154.1_pt1 | contig 7522 bp, 8 predicted proteins | sample 1470511 | NCBI WGS metagenome assembly OBPH01 (sample SAMEA3275479, study PRJEB22092) | marine metagenome | biome: Marine environment; feature: Belgian marine environment, sample taken at 3 meters depth; material: Sterile flask | collected 2014-06-25T02:39:52+00 | depth 3 m
TGTTGCGGTTAAGTCTTTGTTCATTACTTACTCTGCGCCGGGAGAATGTAGTCATATGTTGCCATACCTGAGTTTACACTAATCTTCATTGCACCTTGATCTGAAATACTCATAGTAATGTCACCATTTAGAGACCCATCTTAGATTTAGGTACCTTTAGCATTTTGGCAGCCTTCATCTTAGCTCCGTATAGATCATTTGCTTCACTCTTTTTGATCTCTACTTTCTTGCCGTTGTAGAAAGCTATCCATCCAGCCATTTTAGATTCATCGATGTTCTCTGGCTTATGTGGCTTACCGCATGATTCGCATATTTCTTTGCCGCACTCGCAACCACAATCACAGTAATCTTCTTCAGCTTCATTGAGTTGCTTTTTCAGCTTATCAATTTTTCTCTGAATAGCAACTTTCTTCATCTTAACAGAAGATGTGTTACCAAAGAAAGTTTTAAGATACTTTTCTGCTTGGTCAATCTGCTTTTGAATCTTAGCTTTGTCTACGCCCTCTTCAATAGATTCTTTAACTGATTCATTAAATCGCTTATTGGATCTAAGTGCTTTGTCTAGCTTATCCATAGACGCTCTTGGACCTGTAACAATGAAATCAGTGCCCTTTGGAGTTCCTTTGGAAGTTATCTTAAATTGACCAACAGATTGGATAAGCTTTTCAAACGCATCTGCATCTTTAAATGGAACACCTTTGTATGTTGTTTTATCATGACCAGCAGGACGTCTTGCTTCATCAAGTTCAACTTCTTCACGCATAGTCTTCAGAGCATGTACCATATCTTTGTATGATTTGCCCATTGCAGTTTGAAGTTTCTCTTTAGTATCTGGCTTACGGAAAGAAGCAAACTTCTTAAGCGCAAGTTCAATAACCTTTGGAGGCAACTTAGCTTTCTTACCGTCAGCAAATTGAATAGGCATATTGCCTTTCACGTCAGCCGCTTTACGCAACTGCATGATGATATTCATCTTCGCACCAGCTTTATCTTTATCAGTTGCAACCATATCAAGATCAGCGGGATCGAACTTCTCAGACACAAGGTCTGCAACTGATTCTTCGCCTAGCATCTTCGATGCTTGCTTGATGCCTACAGTTTGAAACCTTCCAGATTCATCTGTGATACGAAACGAGAACTTGCCGTTATCAAAGCCCACCATTACATCATATTTTTTGTTGCCCTTACCACGCATACCAGTTGCCGAGATAGAGCCTTTAGCTTTACCCTTCTTGATCTGTGGTGGTCTGGCTTCTTCTAGTTCTTCATTTTGACGCTTAAGCACCGCCCTAACTTGTGGATGATCTGATAGACCTCTTGCTAATTTTTCGATAGTCTTTGTTGCACCAGTCATATTACCACCAGCATAGCGTTTATCAGACGCAATACCAATAGCTTGCTTGATCTGCTTAGGACTAAATCTTTCGTTTAGTTCGTTAGTCATTTAGTCCTCCAACGCTTTAGAGATTGCTTTTCTGCGCTTATGTAAGTACTCATCTGATTCGTCTTCATCGCCATCATTATCGATGTCTTTGTCTTTACGATCACCAAACTTCTTTTTAACAGCTTTAGGTTGAACTTTATCCATACCTTCGCCATCATCTGATTTATCGTTAGAATTGTCTTCTTGAACTTCTTCATAGTTCTCGCTACAATACTGTGCGTATAGTTCTTCAAACTTAGCCTCTGAGCAACCGTACTTCTCGCTCACTCTCTTGTACATTTCATGCTTTGAACATGAGGAAGCGTGTAACTTTTTCATCTCGCCAACGCAAGACTTCTCATCCATAGTTGCTTCTTGCACTACGTCTTCAAGTTCTACTTTACCGCCATCTTGAATAATCTCAAATCCTTCGTGCTGAGACTTTGAAGCGGCTTTGACTGCTGTTTCTACAGACTTGGCTGCCTTATCTTTTGATGAAATCATGCCAATTTCTGGAGTCACATCCGCAACTTTAGGCATTTTAGTGTCACCATCACCTGGTCCAGTCTTGTCTGCTCCACGTGAGCCAGTCGCTTCTGACACTTCTTCTGGTTGTGCTTCAACTTCTACTGTAGGCTCTTCAGCTACAGCTTCAACTTCAGGCATTTTGTATCCTTGAGCAGATACTTTTGCTGTGAACGCATCAACCATACCAGCTGGCAATGGCTTAATGTCTTCGGCTTTCTTAAACATGGTGTTCTCCTTTAATTATTTTATGTTACTATTTATCAGTTATCGACTTTTGAGCCTGCTCGCCATTGGTAACATGACCAATACTTCGCCTTCCATTTAGGACCAGGATTGTCACATCCGTGTCTCGCTCTAAAACTTTTTCTTCTCGCAGGGTCGTCACGTTTGATTTCCATGTTAGGATCACCAAATTGAACTTTCACCACGTTTCCCTTTTCGTTCTTTACGTAAACACCAAACTTTCGTTTAGATCCTGTAGGCATACGAAAGGGGTCGTTCAGCGTAACCTTTCTTCCTTCGTATTCCGATGCTTCTACAACTAAGTCTGCGTAGATGTCGCATTCTTCACATACAGCATCAACTGTGTCTTCGTTAAACTTCTTAAACTTTCTCATCACTGTGCGTCCCAATATGTCTTGTCTAATTCGCCTGTTGCTGGTGGGCTACTAGTTTTTCTACACTTGATATATGTCTGTCTAGCATTACCGCCAGGTAACGTAAACGTTCTAATACCACCAGCTATAGTACCAGGAGTGTCTGAATATGTATCCGATGCTGTTGCCGCATTATCGTATTCCCACTCTGTGTTATTTGTAACTGTAACCCAAGCCATTACTCTTCTCCGTCTTTGTTCATCATGTACCGATGAGCAGAGTTTAGATAATCGGCTGCCTTAGTGATTTTATTTTGTACCCATTCTGGCAAATTATCTTCGTCACCAAACATCTTGATCATATGATCTGCATCAGCAATAACACCACGTAGTTGTGTCTTAGCCATACCACCTTCGTTATCGTATTCGCCTGAGTCTTTTGCTTCTGTTCTAAAGTCGCTGAACTTTTTAATCATTTTACTATCCTAATAGTTTCTTTAATGTTGCTGGACCAGCTACTCCATCAGCAGTCAAACCATTTGCGGCTTGCCATGCTTTTAATGTACGCTTAGTGCCAGGTCCAAAAATGCCATCAGCTCCAATACCGAGTGCTTTCTGTACAGCCGCAACAGTATCTCCTCTGTCTCCAACACCTACAGTCGTATGCTTCACGCTAGACTTTTTGGTAGCAGGAATCTTTCCACCCATAATCTCAATAGCGGCTTTGTAACGCTTTGTTCTATCAGCGAGTCCAATATCTCCACCATTAATCTTCTTGGTCATTTTAACGATATCACCAGTATCTGCGATAGCGTTTAGTTTAGCAGTTTTCCAGAACCAACATGCGCTTTCGATAGCACCCTTTTCAGTTGCTACGTACTCAGCGGCTTGTTCAGCACTCATCTTAACAGTCTTACCAAACTTAGTATAGTTTTCACGACCAGTAAGTTGCTTCAGTCCACGACCTCTAAATAACCATCCGTCTCCGTCTTTAACGTTGCCCATCTTGTACTTACGGAACTCATCCATGTATACGTAATTAGCAATCTTCTCTGGGTTACGGGCATATTCTTTTGCGTTGCGCTTCGGTGCTTTACCAAAGTAACGTCCAAATACTCTATTCAATGCGCTTTCGCTATAGTTCAAGTTCTCTTCAAGCGACTTGAAGTTATTACTTTCGTGGGCGCATTGTGCGATAAATCCAGCCATTCTTTCAGGCGTGTTGATGTCGTACTTAGGAAAGATTTCTACAATCGCATCGTACCACATATCTACTTTTGAGTTGCCAGGAATCATTGCTGCCAGCATCTCTTTTGTTAATTCAAATTTACTCATCTTATTTTTTCTCCAAAACATTTTCATTCCCTTCGTGTATCTTTTTAGTGAAAGTCTTTGGATAGCTGTACACGTGTTTTAATAGTTCATGGACTTTCACATCTGCTTGCATGATATTGATATCTCCGCCCACATTTCTAGCGGCTAACCATCTGTGATGACCGTCAATGATATAGTTATCTTTGCTCACAATCAGAGGTTTTGCTTGACCAAGTGTTTTGATCTTTGCGATTGCCCCTACAATCTTATCTTTGTTAAACTCTTTTTGAATAGGCTTCAAACTCTTTGCAGGCACTTTTCTTTTTCTGACGCCCACGTTGTTCTTCTTCAGATGCGTAATCAGTCCATCATAATCTTTCGATCTGACTTGTGGCATCTTATCTCTCGTAAACCCGAGAGTGTCAGTTGACTTAGGCTCATAAACCTTAAGTTCTGCTACAAAGTTTTTAAACTTCTTCATACCTTAATCACTTTGCTTGATGTGCCGAAGTTCTTCTTACGCATGATAGTCTTGTTGACTACTTCGTACTCATCTTTTTCACTGTCGTAGTTAATGACAATAGGCAAGTTCAAGTCTGCCTGAATATCCTTAAGTACTGCTTCGATGTCAGGATTTTGACGAATGTTCTTCGCTTTGTTCTTTGCAATCTTTTTAAACACTCTCTGAAGTTCAGCAATTGAGATAGCAGGCTTATTACGATCATCATTCATACGATCAGCAAAATGCTTAGTGAACTCAACATCAATGCCAAACTTATCTAAAAGTCTATCTGCAAATCTCTCAAGATCATTCAACTGCTTTTGTGTAACTTCTTCGCTGAAATGTGATTCGAATAGATCATCTACCGACTCAGTGACAGTCTCACCAGGAGTATCTTTCTTGTAACGCTTAGTAACTTTTTCAGTGCCTCTGTCTCCTGCACCACCATCTTCAAAGACGTAGTTCTCAGGAATCATTTTAGCGAGTGTTCTAGCATCAACACCTTGATATGATTTAGCAATCTGTGCGGCATAGTATTCTATGCTGTGTCTCATCTTGCCTTTTGATTCTTTGGCTTTTCTGTCGAGTAGAGTAATGAGTGTCTTCTTTGCGTGTTCGTAGTTTTTTCTGTGAGTCATAGAACCGAACTTTGCTTTAATCGCATCGACAGTATTTCTCTCAGATACAAACTCTTCAAACATAATGTCTTCGGCACTACGCTCTTCGAGTGATTCACGTGCAACAATTCTCCAGCCTTGCTTCTTCATTCTATCAGCAGTAGCTCCATCGACTTTACGTTGGTAAGGTCCTTTCTTAACTACATAGACTTCTGCACCTTCATTTTTAGGCACACAGTTGGGGACTAGCTTACCGTTCTTCTTTTTCATGCCTCTTTGTTCATGAGAGTCCCAGCAAGGATCATCTTCTTTCAAAGATTTACCTTCACTGTCGTATCCAGGCTTTCCAGCCTTTGCTTTCTTAGAGATAGCGATAGCGGCACGTTGTGCGGGAGATACTGTACCTTCTTCTAGTTTGCCTCCAGCGTCTACAAATGCGGCTACAGCCATTTGTTGTTTCTTCTTATCTGACTTACCTGCAAACTGCGGAGCATCTGACTTCTTAAAGTCATCAATCCAAGCACCAAGTCCATCAGATACGCTTAGTTTCTCTTCTAAGTCAACTTCTTCTTTGCGTACTTTAGCGGCTAGGTCTGCGTCTGCCTTGCCCCATGTGCCAGATGATTTGGTAATAAAAGAGTTAACACGTGCAAAGCCCCATTGCTGTGGAGTAGTACCAGGTCTATGACCAGTTCTCCATGCGGCAATACCTCTATTGTAAACTTTTCTCAATATGCCCAGTGGCATACCAGACTTCTCTGCTTTCTTCTTTAGACCTTCTTCGCCTTTTGCTTCGTCAAGTGATACTTGATCAAAGATGTCGTTTGTTGTTTCTTCGATAAACTGAATTAGAGCCTTGTCATTATCAAACTCTTCTTTGTTGATGGAAGTGATCTTCTTACGTAACTCTCTGGTAAGTAGTCCGTCCATTTCACGCTCATGCTCTTTAGACAAATTCTGTCTTTCGTCTTTGTGTTGGCGCTTCAATCTTTTCTCGGCATCAGTGTTGATAGTGATTTCGTCTAGTGCTTCTTCTTTACGAACACGAAATGCACGAAAGCGGCGATCTAATTTGACCTTACCTTCTTTGTTAAACATTTGATGATATCTTTTAGTGTGCTTCGAGGGCTTAGTCTCTGCTTCTGCGTCACCAGGTGCTGGCTCGTATGCATTAGGATTGTCATCATCCATCTCCGCACCCTTCTTGAAGTGTGCATCACGCTTTACTTTGGTAGACTTAGCAAGACCTTTATGATATACTGCAGGCTGTGTGCCTTTACGATCAGCAATATCTTTGTCTTGTCCTACAGTAGGCTCTTCAAATAGATTAGAGAACTCTTCATTGAGAAGGTAAGATTCAAACTCTTCGTTCACTTTCTTACCAGATAACTTAGCTAGGTCTGCCTTTCTAACTGCAGGCAATAACTTTTTAGCAATTCTATCAATAGCAGATTTTTTCTTAGCGACACGCTTATCGATAAGCATCTTTTCAGAAGGAGATAATGCGGCATAGTTCTCGCCTTTTTTGCCCGCAACTTTCTTACGAATTATTTTGATGGCAGCCTTTCTAGCACGAACTTTAAGTTTGTCCATAGTAGCGGCTTTCTTTGCCATACGTCTACGACCTTGAGCGATCTTAGATTTGAACTTACGCATGGTAATTGCTCTCATGCGTCTTTGTTGAATTGTCAACGCTTCGTCAAGTTGTTCCATCATCTCTGCAATCTTCATGCCGCCACGTACCATATCGTATACGTCCTGTGCGTCACCTTGAAGTCTGCGAGGCAAACCAGTTTTGAATTTTTTGAAATCACCTTGTGAGGCTGCGGCTCTCATTTTAGATGCAGACATGCCTGAAACACCTTCAGAGTCTGGGTCACGATCTCCAGCAGAAACGATATTGATGCTATCGAAATTATAGTCTTTACCGTTATACTTGTTTAAGAGTTCATCGAACTGTTTAATTCGATCTTGACCAACAACTAGAACTACTTTAGAAAAATCCTTCTGAAGTTCTTGCATGATCTGGATGATTGTACGAGAGTTGGATTTAACAATTATGTTGCCGAATGCTTTCTTGGCAAGCATAATCTTATCATCGTAATCTAGAGGATTCTTTTTTGCGTCTTGACTATGAGAAACGTAGACTAGAGGAGTTGCTCCTTCTGCCCTTGCAACAGATTTAATTTTGTTGACAAGCTTTTCATGACCAACAGTGATTGGGTTCATTCGACCCCAACCGAGAACTACTGTCTTATTGGGAGCTTCTTCGAGTTTAGGATTGATCTCAATCGCATTCTTTACGAGGAGTTCATCCTTTACTTTCTTCGAAACCTTCTTTGGCTTCTCTGTCTTATCCGTCTTCTTTTTAGAAGTCGTTTCTTCACCAGAGTTTGCCTCTGGATTTTCCATAGAATCGTCTTGCATTTTTCTTCCTCTATCGTAGGTTTACCGTAGTCTTACTACAACGATGTGTTATGTACTATTTATAAATTATAGCTCCTCAGCTATATTTCCTGATGACCTTTTCCAAGACTGTTCTG
>OBPH01000161.1_pt1 | contig 7195 bp, 13 predicted proteins | sample 1470511 | NCBI WGS metagenome assembly OBPH01 (sample SAMEA3275479, study PRJEB22092) | marine metagenome | biome: Marine environment; feature: Belgian marine environment, sample taken at 3 meters depth; material: Sterile flask | collected 2014-06-25T02:39:52+00 | depth 3 m
TGACTGCTGGCCACATTACATCAGACGTATCTTCATATACCACTGGAGATGTTGTGCGGGTTGTTGGGTATGCAATAGACTCAACTAACGGAATCATATACTTCGACCCATCTAAGGACTGGATTGAGCTGTCATGAGTATAGACAAGATTAACGGGACGTCGTGGTCTTCTGTGTCTAAAGTTGACGGTATATCCTCAGCCAGTATAGCGAATATAGATTCTGTTGCTGCTCCAGCTGGGGCCACCCTGCTTCTTGACACGTACACTGGGGCTTCTGTAGCTTACAGCTTTAGGGAGCTCAATTCATCATACTCTGGTTATTGCATAAGGGTTCAGAACGATAGCGCTATAGACCTTGACATAGGTTTTTCTGGGGGATATCTTGACACGTCAGCTATAGCTTCTCACTGTGGAGCTGGAAGTGGCAGAATTACGACGTGGTACGACCAGAGCGGAAACGGAGTCGATGCTACCCAAGCTTCAGTCTCTTCCATGCCAATTATATATTCTTCTGGCTCCCTGAACCAAGTTAACTCCAAGGCAGCAGTTTCTTTTGACGGGGGCGACCTGCTGTTGACCGCTTCGGATCAGGTCCATACTGGGAGCTGGTATGCTACTTCTGTAGTTGAAACCCCCTCTGCGACTGGTAACGAGCAAATATTGTGTCAAGACGATTCTGCTACAGGCGACAGAATAGCACAATACCTCAGGATTGCTGGAGCAAGCAGCGGAACTGCAAGAACAGTTGTCTTTAATACGGCTAATAAAAGCCGTGCTGATAACACTGCGAGTGCGAGTATGTTGACTAGCACGCAGATGCAGATCTCTGCGTATGCGAATAGCTCAGGAGCGCTTGAAGCCTTTATAAATTCATCATCTAACGGCTCTACCTCGTACACTGGAACCCTTCAAACTGGCTCCTACCATCTGTCTATAGGTGCGTCTACTCGTGTTTCTCTTCCAGGCGCATATTGGAATGGGAGCATCCAAGAAATAATTCTTTGGGATGGGGATCAGCCATCAAACAGATCTTCTATTGAAACGGAGATAGACACATATTATTCAATACCATGATAAAGTATCTAGTATCGTCTCTGAACCCTGATTTGTCTACTACAGCCCTTATGCGCGAAGCTAGTCGCTGTTTGTTTATGGCTGTGAATCCAGATTCTGCACAAGATTATGCTCAATACGATATGTTTCAAACATCTGAAATAAATTCTGTTGGCGTTATGATTGTGGATACCTCTGAAACTATTCAGATAAACAACAGATCTCACCTGTTTGATTTTTTAAACATGTTCTCTATATCAGATCAAGAAAAGACTGATATCCTCACGCCAATAAATACTGGAGACAAAGTGTCGTTTCAAAGTATATCCCCAAGCGTTCTTATAGAGAGTAGTTACGAGGACCTTATTACCATGGGTATCATCCAAGAAGACGATGTAGAATAATTTATACCCCTCAGGCTGGAGAGTACGGGGTAAAGCCTTCTGACTAAGTCCGTATATTTGCGTCATGGCAAAGGACGGAAGACTAAAAGGCTTGCTCAAGAGAGCTGGTGTTCGTGGGGTCAACAAGGCCAAGAGAACTCCTAGCCACGCAACCAAGTCACACGTAGTTGTGGCCAAGCAAGGCGACAGGTTCAGGCTCATCAGGTTCGGAGAGCAAGGGGCTAAGACGAACCAAAGCGAAAAGCAGCGGAAGGCTTTCAAGAGCCGACACGCCAAGAACATCGCCAGAGGTATTTTTAGCGCAGCTTACTGGGCAAACAAAGTCAAGTGGTGATGAACGCAGTAAAGAAGAACAAGAACGGGAAGCTCAAGATCTCTCAGAAGTCTGTTGAGGTCAACCCTCCGTCTGGCTACCATTGGATGCAGGAGAACGGCAGATACTTCCTCATGAAAGGGGAGTACAAGCCACACCCTGGTGCTGTCGAAAGAGCTAAGTTCAAGCAAGTGAATCATGGCTGAGAAGAAGAGCAGGGTTAACGAGGCTGGCAACTACACCAAGCCCAGTCTAAGGAAGAGGTTGTTCAACAGAATCATGGCTGGAGATAAAGGAGGATCCAAGGGCAAGTGGTCGGCTAGAAAGGCGCAGATGCTTGCCAGGGCTTACAAGGCTGCAGGCGGAGGATACACGAACTGATGGGTCTCAAGAAGTCACAGAAGTCCCTCAACATGTGGACTGCTCAGAAGTGGAGGACCAAGAGCGGTAAGCCATCGACACAGGGAAAGGACGCCACTGGTGAGAGATATCTCCCCGAGTCCGCAATCAAGGCCATGTCGGACGAACAGTATCAGGCGACCTCTAGGAAGAAGAGAGAGGATAAGAAGGCTGGGAAACAACACAGTCGTCAACCTGAGGCAGCCAGGCGCATCGCAAGGAGGCACAGATAATTCTTCCTATATTTGCAGCAAACATCTCAACAATAACAAACGATGGCAACTACTACTGCATCTGTAACGATCTCTAGCGGAGACCTGACAGCTGATGCCCTGTCCCTCTCAAGAACAGCTTCACTTAACAAGGCTGGACAAGTTACGGGGTTGGATCAGACGTCTGGTGTTGCGCGTAAGATTTACAAGTCCACCGCAGCTCAACTGCTCTTCAATGCAGCTGACTATGGTCAAGGCGACAAGGCTCACAAGGTTTACTTGGCAAACCCAAGCACTGTGTCTTCTGAGTACATCACGGTTAGCGTCGGCGACTCAACGGGTACGCCTCAGGTTATCGGACGCCTCTACGCTGGCGACTGGTGCTTGCTCCCTTGGACTCCATCTGCTGACACAGCTGATATCGTCGTGACACCTTCTGTGTCCACGGCAATGACTCTTGAGTATCTTTTGATCTTCGAAGAGTAATGGGTACGGTCAGAGCATCTGTATCGCTCTCGACTAGTAACGTGCTGGCTACGCCAGTGAACATCACATCCGCTAAGACTTTCACAGCAGATGCTGGTAGCGTGACTAGGGTTAAGGTTGCAAGCACCACGCTCGCGGCAGGCAACCCTACTGTCTACAAGGCCAGCGACAAGCTTGATCGCGCTTACCTGTACGTCAAGAACTTGGCGACAGACTTGGAGAAGTTCGTTTACCTGTGGGCCGATACCGACACAGACGATCCTGTGATCGCAAAAATTGGTGGGGGCGAGTTCGCCTTCATCCCTGTTCCAAACGATCAGACGTTCAAAATCTACGGCACCGATGTCGATCAAGTGATCGAGTTCGCTGTCTTTGGTTTGGATGACTCATCAACAATCTTAAGCTAATGGCACATCCATCAAACGCATTCCCGAAGGGATTCTATCTGTGCGACTCGGAGGACGCTGCTACTGGAGACTTCTATGCTGTGCAGTGCATCACTGCAGGCAGCGTGTCTGTCAAGGGTGGCGGTATGTTTGAGTACGACACGGATGACTACTACGAGACCGATTCCACCACCCCTGTCACGATTGCGCTCCCAGCTGGAGCCACTATCTACGGACAGTTCACAGAGGTTCTACCAGTGGGCTCGGCAAAGTTTATCGCATACCAAAAGTAATCCATAATGGAAAATCAAATTCAATCTACCGAAGCTCCTCAGGTGGAGCAACCACAAGTCGAAACACAACCAGAGGTCCAGGAATCTTCTCCTGGACTTCAGTTCTTTGATAACGTAGAGGATCTGACTCAGAGCCTTGCTAGTGAGCCTCAGCAAGAGGCTGCACCTGCAGAGACTGCACCAGAACCTCAGCAGGTTCAGGAGACACCCTACGTGGATCCAGAGGCCGCACCTACAACGCAACCTGACCTCACTGACCAGGATGCCGAGCGCATGGTTCTTCAGTTCATGAGCGAGAAGCTCGGAAGGGAGATCAACTCGTTCGACGACTTCGGTCAGGCTGAGGTCCAACAAACACAACTTGACGAGCGCGTGGATGCCATCGCACGCTTTGTCAGCGAGACTGGTAGATCTCCAGAAGACTGGTTCGCGTACCAGCGTCTTAACCCATCCGAGATGGATGATTACAACGCTGTTCGTGTTCACATGGCTACGGAGTACAACAACCTGACCACTGACGAGGTAGGCACCCTCATGCAAGGAAAGTACAAACTGAATCCTGACATCTACAGTGAGGAGGAAGTTAAGATGGCTCAGCTTCAACTGAAGATTGACGCTCAGAACGCAAAGGAAGCTATTGGGAGAATGAGAGATTCTTACAAGCTGCCAGCAGAGCAACAGACTCAGGAGGACACTGACCCCATCATCACGGAGGAGTGGGTCAACAACATGAGCAGAGAGGTCGACGCCCTTACTGGATTGGAATTCGATCTCGGTAACGGTAAGACTTGGACGTTCGGGTTGAACGACCAATACAAATCCACACTCAAGGAGAAGAACGCAAAGCTTGACGAGTTCTTCGACCCTTACGTACGGAACGATGGTAGCTGGGATTACGACACGTTGTCGTCACACCGCGCAGTCCTCGACAACATCGATCACATCATCTCATCTGTTTACAAGCAGGGGATGAGTGACGGTCAGAGAGGGGTGGTGACAACTGCCGCAAACGTCTCAGCCAAGTCTCCCGTTCAAAGTCAGGCACCAACTTCTAATCCGCTCACCGAACAACTTAGAAACATCGTCGGTGACGGAAACACTATGACTTTCAAAATTTGAACAACTAAGCTATTATGGCAAATATCGGATCTACTCCCAGCGACTTGGGAGCATTGAACCCTCAAACAGACCCAAGGAAGTACACGACTATCGATGAGCTTCTGAAGGCAAACAAGGAGGATAACAGAGACCTCTTGGTCAAGTCTTACGGCGATCAAGGTATTACTGGTTTCTTGGAATTGACTGGCGCGACTAAGTCCGCTGGCACTAACGACTTCATCCAGTGGTGGGAGGAACCACGTCGTCACAAGACTTACACTGTGGCTGGTACTCCTGCAGGGACTGGAGGTACGATCTCTAGCATCACCGCCATCAACGGACTCGGCCTTCAGGATGTGGTGATGAACGCCACGACTGGAGAGGTGTTTATTGTTACCAGCGTCGACGCTTCTAAAGATGCTGATGGGTACAAGAGACTCGACAACGGATCCACTAACGTGGGATGGACCAACGGTGACAAGCTCATCCACTTGGGCAACATGTACGATCAAGGAACTGCTGGTCCAGAGCACTTCTTGGAGACTGAGCCAGAGAAGCTCACCAACAGCTTCATGATCGTCAAGGACTTGTACAAGGTCAACGGTTCACAGGCAACCAACATCGGTTGGGTTAACGTCGGTGGTGACTACAGATGGTACATCCACGGTGAGCAAGAGACTCGCAAGAGATTCTTGGATCGCAGAGAGATGATGTTGTTGTTCGGTAGCAAGACTGGTGACGCTGCTGGCACACAATCCGCAGGCGACACAATCACCAATTTGAGTGGTGACGTCGCTGGTTCTGAGGGTTACTTCTCAGCTATTAACAAGAGAGGTCTCGAGGTCACCAACGGTGCCGCCAACCCTCTCGACTCTTTCCAGGAGTTCGATGACATCATCATCCAGCTCGACAAGCAAGGAGCTCCTGCTGAGTACGCTATGTACGTGAACAGAACTCAAGACTTGGCGATCGACGACATGCTCGCATCTGGTATCTCTTCTGGTGTAACTGCTGGTCTCCCAGGTCAGTTCGGTGCATTCCAGAACTCACCAGACATGGCTGTCCAGCTCGGATTCAAGAGCTTCACTCGCGGTGGTTACACTTTCCACAAGCACGACTGGAAGCTGTTGAACGACCCTACCCTCTTGGGTGCGAGCGACAAGTTCATGGGTGCCATGATTCCTTTGGCTCAGGTTGCTGACCCACGCACTGGCGCGAAGTCACCTGCTTTGGAATTGAACTACAAGGAAGCAAACGGTTACAGCCGTGAGCTCGAGCACTGGGTGCGTGGAGGTGGAGTCTTCGGTCACAACGAGTTGGCTGACGACCTCGCTGAGTTCCACTACCGCTCAGAGATTGCTCTCTGCGTCCGCGCTGCTAACCAGCACGTTGCTTTGAAGGGATAATCTTAAACAATAAGAAAACATGAAAAGATTTTTGTACTTCGAAAACTCAACGTCTGACAACGTCTGCATGCCTGTAGACAACTTGTTGGGTATTGACGCAACGTCCGCAACCAACTTGGTGGTTAGCTTTAAGACAATTCAGGGTGATGCAGACTCTACTGACTGCAACATCACGATCACTTCAGGCAAGGCCAAGGAGGTTGCTCAGGCTATTGTTGAGACTCTCAACTCTAGCACCGAGCCCTTCATCGTCGTGGCGGATGATACGAACAGCGTGTTCCTCGACTCGAAGATCAGCGCCTGCTCTACCATCACGCTTGGATAATAACTAACGGTAACGGGGGAGAGGAATGGCTTCTCCCCCTGTTATCATCAAAACAACAATCATGAAGTTCGCACTCGTAAATCACAACGCTACTGCTGACGGAAGCATCATGAACGCAGAAGAACTGGTCATGCCAGTTGACAACTTCTTGGGCGTGGAGGCGGAGTCTGACTCAATCATCGTTCTCTACTTTGAGAACCTCGATAACAACCCATCAGCCGCTGAGCCAGCAGAAAAAGTGTATCTCGAAATCACCTCTGGTAAGGCAAAGGAAGCTTGTAAGGATATTGCAAACTTCATGTCAAGAGGTGGTGGGAATCGTAAGCTCCTGAAGCTCGCTGACGGGGCTACGATCGATCAGATCTCAAAGCACATCGTGGGTAACGCCCCCGCACCGTTCACTGTGACTGCAGTAAACAGTGGTGGTACAACCATCACAACCATCGCAAAGACAGAGCCCTTCAGGTTTGATCTCAAGTCTACCAACACAAACCTTGACTCAAGTGCTGAGGTTGGTAGCACGTGTAAGTTCACCTTGACCTTGGTTGGTGACGGCACAGGTGATCCTGTTGAGCTTGTGAGATCGGCTGCCATCACAGGCAACGAAGCTGACGGAACCACGGCCATCTCCACTGCATCTGGAAACGTAACAAATCAGGCCACTCTCGATGCCGCTGGGTTCGACCCAGACGACGGTGGTGGGGATGAAATCACCTGCTCTGTGACTCTCACCGCACCAGGTGGAGGTTCCAGAACGGTAGAAACCACTATCGATTTCACTGACTCGTAATCGTGAAGCGTAAGTACTTTCTCTTTAGA
>OBPH01000172.1_pt1 | contig 6919 bp, 5 predicted proteins | sample 1470511 | NCBI WGS metagenome assembly OBPH01 (sample SAMEA3275479, study PRJEB22092) | marine metagenome | biome: Marine environment; feature: Belgian marine environment, sample taken at 3 meters depth; material: Sterile flask | collected 2014-06-25T02:39:52+00 | depth 3 m
CGCTCAGTTCCGTGAGCTTGCCGCATTCGCACAGTTTGGCTCCGATCTCGACGCGAAGACCAAAGCTCAACTCGAGCGTGGTGCGCGTGTAGTTGAGCTGTTCAAGCAAACTGCGTTCAACCCGATTCCTGTCGAAGTTCAATCCTCACTGATCTATGCCGTGCAAAATGGGTTCTTCGATACGATTGACGTCGCCAAAATCGTTGCCGCCACTTCTAGCCTGCGTGAGTTCCTCGAAACTCGTGGTGCGCAGGTGATGGACACTATCCGCGCCGAGAAAGCAATTAGCGACGCAACCGAAGCGGCTCTTAAGACCTCCCTCGATGAGTGGGTGGCAGGGTTTTCCGCTTAATCGCGGATTTCTGTAATTTGAACTTCGACCTTCTATAATAAATGGCTAATCTACGCGACATCCGCCGCCGCATTAAGTCGGTTAAGAATACCCGGCAGATCACGCGTGCGATGCAGCTGGTTTCTTCTTCCAAGATGAAACGAGCTCAGGACGCCGCTGTCGCTGGGCGCCCGTACGCGCTGCTTCTGGCTGACTTGCTGGATACAGTCGGTGAAAAGCTCGATTTGACTGGTGCGACGATTCCGCATCCCTTCTTTGAGAAGCGCGAAGTCAAGACACGTGGCATTCTGATTCTCTCAACTGACAAGGGCCTTTGCGGCGCACTCAACACCAATCTATTTCGTAAGATTGTTGAGGAGGTTAAAGGCGAGGCAAAGTTTATCACCGTCGGCCGTAAGGCGACCCAGTTTATCTCTCGTTCAAAGCGCGGGTTGATTGCGGATTTCACTGTTTCTGACAAAGCAACGTTCTCTGAATTGCGCCCGATGCTGAAGCTTCTGATCGACGCGTACAAGAATGGCGAAGTCGACACCATCGAGGTCGCTTACCCAAGCTTTGTTAACGTCCTCGTGCAGGAGCCTGTGCTTCAGTCCCTCTTGCCGATTGTTGATCTGCGTGAAGTCTTGGATCAGCTCAAAAAACGCGTCACTGATCTGCCATCTCTGGAAGCACGTGGCGATACCCGTGAAATGATTTTCGAACCATCGGCGGAAGCCGTGCTCGATGCACTCCCCGACCTGTATGTGAAGGTCATCATCCACCAACTCCTTCTTGAAAGCCGTGCGGCCGAATATTGTGCACGCATGGTCGCCATGAAGGCTGCTACGGATAACGCGTCGACTCTAGTTGACGATCTCACTCTCGACTATAACAAAGCCCGCCAAGCTGCGATTACTCAGGAAATTCTTGAAATTGCGGCCGCAGCATCTGCCCACTAGAGCTAACTTCTACTTCTTACATTTAACTCCTTTTTCAACCATGAGCAAAAACGGTAAAATTGTCCAAGTCATCGGCGCCGTCGTCGACGCAGCCTTCCCGCAAGACAGCGTCCCTGAAATTTACGACGCCATCACCATCGCCTACACAATCGGCGGCACTGAAAAGAGCCTCACACTCGAAGTGCAACAGCACTTGGGCGAAGGTCTTGTCCGTGCGGTCGCGATGACCTCCACCGACGGTCTCGTCCGCGGCATGGAAGTCGTTGGCACAGGATCTTCGATCTCTGTCCCCGTCGGTCCAGCGGTCCTCGGCCGCATCTTTAACGTGACTGGTGATACAGTTGACGAAAAGGGCCCGGTAGCAACAGACGAGCGTCGCTCGATCCATCGTCTCCCACCAGAACTGATCGACCAAGCAACTGATGCCGAGATTTTAGAGACCGGCATAAAGGTGATCGACCTGATCTGCCCGTTCACTAAGGGCGGTAAAGTTGGTGCTTTCGGTGGTGCGGGTGTTGGCAAGACCGTTGTCATCATGGAGCTGATCAACAATATTGCTAAGGCGCACGGCGGTTACTCCGTATTCGCCGGTGTCGGTGAGCGTTCTCGTGAGGGAAATGACCTTTACCACGAAATGTCAGATGCAGGTGTGATCGATCAAAAAGATATCAGTAAGTCCAAAGTGGCTCTGGTCTACGGTCAAATGAACGAGCCTCCTGGTGCACGTATGCGTGTCGCGCTTTCCGGTCTGACCATGGCTGAATACTTCCGTGACGAAAAGAACCAAGACGTTCTTTTGTTCGTGGATAACATCTTCCGCTTCTCACAAGCCGGAGCCGAGGTGTCCGCGCTCTTAGGTCGTTCGCCTTCTGCGGTGGGTTACCAGCCAACACTTTCTCAGGAAATGGGTAACCTTCAGGAGCGTATTACCTCCACTAAGAAGGGTTCGATTACTTCCTTCCAAGCGGTTTACGTCCCTGCGGATGATTTGACTGACCCTGCGCCAGCGAACACCTTCGCCCACTTGGACTCTACCATCGTTCTTGAGCGTTCGATCGCTGAGCTTGGTATTTACCCTGCGGTCGATCCGCTAGCTTCGATCTCCAACGCACTTGACCCAGCAATCGTTGGCGAAGAGCACTACCAATGTGCTCGTGGTGTACAAAACGTACTGCAGCGTTACAAAGATCTCCAAGACATCATTGCGATTCTTGGTCTGGATGAGTTGTCTCCTGAAGATAAGCAAACTGTTTACCGCGCACGTAAGGTTCAAAAATTCCTTTCACAGCCATTCCACGTTGCGGAAATCTTCACCGGCACTCCGGGTGAATACGTTTCGACTGCAGACACCATTAAGGGTTTCCAAATGATCCTGAATGGTGAGTGCGATGACCTAGCCGAGAACGACCTCTATATGAAGGGCGGAATCGACATGGCTATCGAAGCAAATAAAAAGGGCTAAGCAGCGACGCCACCAATAAGGAATTCAAATCAGAATGATTACTCTAGAAATTATTACACCTGACGAAAAGGTCCTCAGTACCGAGGCCGATCAGGTCGTATTGCCGACTGACTCGGGCGAGGCGGGTATTCTGACTGGTCACATTCCATTGGTCACCAAAGTCGTCGCTGGCGAGTTAAAGGTGTTCAAAGACGGCCAGGTAGAGTTCATCGCAGTTGACTGTGGCTTCGCCAAGGTGCTGGGTAACACCGTATCGGTGCTCACTGAGGCTGCCATTGACGTCAAAGATATCGATCTTTCCGCGGTCGAATCAGCCCAAGCACGTGCAGAAGAAGCCCTCAGTATCGCAGCTGCCGAAGGTCATGATCCGAGTGAAGTGGATCGCCTTGAGTCTAGTATTCAGTTCTTAATTACGCAGAAGCTAGCTAAAGGCCGTCGCCGCCGCTAAGTATTGATTCCAAGCCATTTTGAAAAACGCGTTTCCGATAGGGAGCGCGTTTTTTGTGGCTGCGATGCAAACAAGATTTAGCCATCTTCGGCAGACATTTCACGTAACTGCGGCTTTACCACGCACATAGTGTGGGCCGCGGTAACGAAATCCGCGCTGAGGAGTCTCTGCAGGGAATCACGATTATACTACAAGTCCCTGATGCAGATACATTTGAGGAAGCAATATGTCACTAAAATCCGCGGCGATTTTCTACAGTGCCTGCGCTGATGCAGCGACCTTAGTGGCGGTGACAGCAGTGTCGTCAGTAGTCTCAATTTCGATCCAATCGGCCATGATGCGGGCGCTTTCGCGCAGGTAGATGTCGAAGTCTGGCTTGTCTTCATCATCATCATCTTCTTCTTCTTCTTCTTCGACTGCTACGATGCCCGCCGCAATGTCATTCGCAGCTTGTTCGGCCGCGAGTGCGGCTTCAGCTTCTCCTGTTTCGAGCAGGTTCTGCTTTGAGAGAGTATCTTGTTCTTCAGCAATCTTTAGGATAAATTCTTCTTCGACGTAGTTGGTCTCGCAGAGCGTCTCGTAGGCATCGTCCATGCTGTCGATGTATGTCCGATCTGCGATCTTACGGGCGATGCGCTGCTCAAGGTTGAGCGATATCGCCTTTTCTTCATAGCGTGCTTTGCGCCACTCGATCTGCTCCTTAAGGAATGCAAATTCTGCTAGGCTCGCCTGTCGCGCCGTGCTGTTTTGAGCGAGTGCGGTCTTTAATTCGGGCTTTTCTGGGGTCGAGATACGGAGTTTCTTCCAGTCGTTGAACCACTCGACTTCGGGAATTTTATCCCAAGCTAGAGCATGTGGTAGATCGGACTCACCGATAGGCAGAAACTCGTTTACCGATGGCAAGGCGATGTCTGAGGGCACCCCTTTGAGCTGAGTGGAGCTGCCGCCAGGCAGGTAGAATTGTTTAATGGTGATTTTTGAGGCGACGGGTCGGGCTTGTGGCTGCGCGGCATTTTGGAACCAAGAAAATGCGGGTCGGCTGTTCATGTGGTAAACTTCCTGAACGGTGCCTTTGCCGTGCGTCGAACTATTACCAACAATGAGCGCACGTCCGTGGTCTTGCAACGCACCAGCGACGATCTCTGAGGCGGAGGCGCTGAAGCGTGAAGTCAGCACGATCAGCGGACCTCTCCATTCGAGATTAAGGTCACGATCGGAAAGCACATCAGTGCGGCCATCGGGGTTACGCACTTGCACGACGGGGCCGATGGGGATGAACAGTCCGGCCACGCGTACCGCTTCACTGAGCAGGCCACCACCATTCATGCGAAGGTCGAGAATGATGCCTTGTGCCCCAGCGGCACTTAGCTTTTTGAGAAGTTCGGTGACGTCGCCAGCAGTTGTGGTCAACGTACCGCCGGCGCCAATGTTACCATAGAAAGAGGGTAGCTCGATAACTCCAACAGGAATGAGTTCGCCGGCGGCTGTCGGAAGATCGATTAACTTTGCAGATGCGAGGTTGGCGGTGAGTTTGACCTCGCCGCGGGTGATCGAAATATCCTTGCGGGCAGATGGATCGCCAGCGGAGCCAGGGCGAATGAGGAGGCGCACGATCGTGCCTTTCTCACCTTTAATTTTGCGCACGACGTAGCGCAGTTGCATATCAACGACGTCTTCAAATTCACCGTCTTTACCCTGTGCCACGGCGAGGATTTTATCTTCGTCATGTAGTAGGCCAGATTCTTCGGCAGGGCCACCTGGAAGGATTTGTTTAATGGTGCAAATGCCGTCGTCGTCCTGAAGCAGGGCGCCGATGCCAACAAACGAGTTCTGCACCGCAGAGTTGAAGCTTTCAAGCGTGTCGGCAGAGAGGAAACTGGAGTGTGGATCAAACAGCTGAGTCATTGCATTGATAAAGGACTCTTGAACTTCGGTAGCTTCACGATCGACGATGTAGGTGAGATTACGCTCGTAGCGGCGGCGGATCTTCTCGCGCGCAGCGTCGAGCGTCTCGACCATAAACTTAGGGTCTTCGAGGAGACGTTGAATCTTGGCGGGGTCAAAGCTGTCGTCTTTCTGGTCTTCAACGTTGTCAGGATTCTTGGTTTCTCCATATTCGAGCTGTTCTTCTTCTTCTTCGCCAGCGAGTGAAAGAAGCTCGTTGAGAACTTCGTATTTTAGGCGACGCTCCCAGAGGCCGCTGCTCTCCTCTGCAGTGGTGGGCCATTTCGCTTCGCGGAGGTCGGGAGTGAAGCTTTCGTTTCGGCTGAAATCGAAGTCTTGGGTCAGTCGCTGGTAAGCCCAATCAGTGCGCTCTTGGACATTGGCTTGATAGGCCGCGTAGATCTCAAAGGCTGCGTAGAGGTTACCTTTTTGCAGAAAATCTTCCATCGCATCGCCGAAGCGGAAGACGAAGTCATCGACCTCGCTACGTAGGAAATACATGCGGGCATAGTCGAACGATTCCGTGAAGGCCTCGACGATTTCGGTGCCGTTGAGCTTCTCCATCTTGCCGTGCAGATAATGGCGGGAATTGATGGTGTTCATCACCCAGCGGGTTTGATCTGCCATTTCTTTGGTCTGCTCAAATCCAGCGTAAGCAGGTCCTTGGAGCATGAGGAAGGCGAGAGAGACACAGGCTAGGCGGGCAATCGTATTAAATGTAGAAGTCATGAACAGTTGGGAAAGTATGCAGGTAAGGCGATTATTTACTAAGGATGTCCTTGGCTTGGTCGAGGGTCGCTTTCTCGGTAGGATTGAGCGAGCCAAAGCCAGAGGCATTAATTTTATCTAAAATACGATCGACCTCTTTCTGCAGGTCATTGTTGCTCGTTGTCGGGCGATTCACTTGATAGCTGGCCTGGGCTGCGGATCTTTTGCGGCGTTTAAACCATTCCGGCATTTCGATACTTGGCCGCTTGCGAGCCGCAGCAAAGGAGGAATTGCCATTGTAGACATAGCGAAAGAAGAGCACGCCAACGAGGAAGCCGCCGAGATGGGCGGAATGCGCGACGTGTGAAGTCCCGGCCAGTTCGGTAAAGATGAGTGCGTAGATAGAGTAGCCAAGTAGCCCCCAAAAGAGCCACTTTGGTTTAACGGTTAATGGAATGACGAAGAACAGCAGTAACGTAATAGGCTGCTCGGGGTGGCGCTGGCAAAAGAAGGCGAGCAGTGCAAACACTGCTGCTGAGGCGCCGACGACGGTATTATTGCCGTCAAAGTGAAAGATCAGATAAGTAAGTGCTCCGGCCACAGCGCCACCGAAATAGAGGATCAAAAACTGTTGCTTCCCTAGCAGTGGCTCCAAAATTCGGCCGATAAAAAACAGGCCCAGCATATTACCCAGAAGATGTAGAATCGTCGTGGTACTGTGCAGAAAAGCATAACTGAAGACGGTCCAGACTTTGAGGTCTTTGAAGTTGTCTGCGCTCAATGCAAACCAGTCGGTAAGAAACAAATTCTGGCGACCGCCAGTTCCAGGGAAACTGACATTCAGTACTTGCTGGAGGACAAAGATGCCGATCGTCACAATCAGGAGAATCGTCACTGCGTTGGTCTGCTTGGCGACAGGCTCAGGGGCTTGGCGCATATACGGGCGGTCGTAGAGCATAGAAATTTAAACGTAAAAGGTTTCGCACACGACTAGACCGCATTCGTAGCAGAGCGTTCCCGTGTATACGAGTATCAAAGGAAATAGAGTTTCTGCGCGAATTGCAAAC
>OBPH01000173.1_pt1 | contig 6892 bp, 4 predicted proteins | sample 1470511 | NCBI WGS metagenome assembly OBPH01 (sample SAMEA3275479, study PRJEB22092) | marine metagenome | biome: Marine environment; feature: Belgian marine environment, sample taken at 3 meters depth; material: Sterile flask | collected 2014-06-25T02:39:52+00 | depth 3 m
ACAAACCGTTGCTTCAATCGGACTTGGAGGAATTCAAAACGGATGCGCGTTGGAAGCGTCTGCGCTTGACCGTGGATGTTGACCCTGGTTGAGGTCAGTGGGCCTGAGGCAGCTTGAGGGTGGTGCGCCAAGGGCTTCCCTCACTGCTTTCGAATTGGAGGTCGAGAAAGAAGGCCTTGGAGGCCCATGGCCCCAATGCATTCAAGGACAAGTTGGACGCCAAGGAAGATGGGTGCAGGAGCTCCCCTAGTTTCCGTCCTGAGAGGTCAAACCCTTGGACATGCCATGTGCCCGGGCAAGGGGAAGACAGCTGGAGGCGTTCTCCCTCAAGGGTGGCTTCTGCACTCTTCAACTAGGGAGCCAGCTCAACACAGGTCAGCCAATCAGCCGTTACACAGCAAACAAAAAACCCTCTACATGCAGCTCATGTAGAGGGTTTTTGTTACAGCGCTATGTAAAGGGTTTGTGCATATAGAGGGTTTTACTCTGCGGTAATAATCTCAATATGCAGATAGAGGGTCGACCCTTTATATGTTTTATATAAAGGGATCGACAACACATGTAGAGGGTTTTTGGATCAATTTACGCATGTAGAGGGTCTCTCATATAGAGTGTTTTCTTCCAATTTTTGGAGTCATGTAGAGGGTTTTCATATAGAGGGTTTTGTTAACACATAGAGGGTTTTATTGATAACCCTCTATACAATATAGAGGGTTTTCAATTGCATATAGAGGGTATTTTTTGACATATAGAGTGTTTTTTACCCTCTATATTGACGTATATAAAGGGTAATTTGAGCTCTAAACAGCCTACGCGTGTAAGTTTACATTTATCTGGGGTAAAGTAATGCGTATACACGTGTCATGTTTTGATAGTTTTATTAGCTTAGATTCTGGACCAATCAAACAAATTGTACTGAGTCAATTAATCTATTTATTTTGTAGTTATAGTCTGGTTACACGTGTTAATAAAATTTAACGTTAATTATTTAACCACTTTTCTAGTTCGCCTTCTTCCACTATCTTCATCATCAAGAATTTCATCTTTGTAGCAAAAGTCACAAAGGTAATATTTGCAATTCATTGATGTGCATACGTAACATGGACTGGACATAGACACTTTGAACTGCTCATTCAATTTAGATTCACCACTAGGCACGAAAACAACTGTGCACTTGACACATTTTTGCTCAAATAAAAAATAGCCTGCTTTTGCATAAGAACCATTGCTTTCCATTTTCAAATTTCCATCCATTACTTTGTGACTTTTATTGCAAAGTCCAAGCGTGTTTGGTTTTTCTGTGTTCTTTTTGACATTACTCTCATTTTTCTTCGTAGATATATTTTTTCTCTTTGGCTGCATTTTTGTAAAATCAAAATGGTCACATTTGGTTATGTCGATTTCGTGATCATGAAAAAATGAATAGACATCTGTTTTTTTCACTCCCCAGTCCTCGTATAAATTACCGAGAAGTTCCCATGTATTATCACTATCTTTCCATCCTTCCCATTTGATATGTGCTTCGTAACCTAACTTCTTGTGTTTCCGAACTGATACAATAGCTTCAACCCTGTAGTCTTTATCTTTGTTTTGAACGGTTTCTTCCTCTTCCTCTTCCTTGTCTTCATCCTTTTCATTTCTCTTCTTAGTCTTCTGAATATCTTGCTTGCTAACTCGCTTCCGTTTTAGTTTCTTTTTATCCTGTATAAAAATTAAAAAAGTGGTCAGGTAAGCTTATCAAGATTATAATCGTATTCTTATCAACAATATCGCAAATATATATGTATATATATCTATATGGAAAGGGTACTCACCTCCTCGATCAGTTTTAAGTCTTGTAGATTTTCTGAATCTTCTTTTTCTTTCATTAACTTTTTCTTAAAATCCTCAATCTCTTGTAAGCTTTTCGTATTGACATGAATTTTTGGTACAGTTTCATTTATCTCTAAGGTACGTTCTTCTTGTAATCCAATCACATCATCTTCATCGTTAAAGATTGGATCAATGTTTGATTCAATATTTAAAGTAAGCTCATTTGATTCCTTGGTCGTTTTACTGAAATTTGAGTCACTGTCATCTTCAGACAACTGTGGTGCCTCTTTTTTTGACATGGATAACTTCTTGAGTTTACGTCTATTTTTATCTCTTGATGATCTTGCGTGTTTTTGCTTGTCACCTGTTTTTTGTTCCTTATTTAAGATCCCGTTTTTTTCTTTCTTGATTGGAATAGTAGGCTTAAAACCGAAATAGTCAACCAAAGTAAAAGTATTTTTAGCTTCAAAAAAAAAAGAAGACGGAATACAAGGACACTTCAATAAATTCACTCTACCATCATTTTCCGTAATTATTTCGCTATTTCTTTTTGGAGCTTGATGATATTTCTTGTCCATATTCTTCATGCTTTTTGGGTGTTCCACCACCATTGTTTGTTGTGAGAAAGTACATGGAGGTCTTCTTCCCATCTTTTGTACACCTTTCTCTAACCCCATTGATACTTTGATCATTCTCCCACATTTTGACCTCAAATTATCATTAAAATCACGAAGCTTCCTTGTTTTTTCAGAAGAAATGATGGATGCAATACAACCAAAGTTGTTCATCGTCGTTTCAAAGTTATTTTCATATTGTAGACATAGTCTGTTCATCACAAGCTTCTCGGCGGTAAGTATCCAGCGTGGATTATCATCCCACGCTGCGCGTATGACAAAGAAAGCCCTCAAAAAAGACGCCTCGTCCCATTTCTGTAGGATATCATCGCAGATGTTGACAAAAGAAAATTTACCTCCTCCCTGACTTGTAATTCCAACGGTCTTCGCCAAAGAGCAATAAAGATACTTCACTAACTGTGCTGATTCGTTTTTAATTCTGAAACGTAATTTTTCGTGTGAATCTCTCACAAAATTTTGCTCATCAGAATCATCTATTTTCGAGCTGCGTTCCCCGTATTTATCCTTAATTAATTGTTTAATATGAGACATCTTAGGTTTACCTCCTATTTTAGAAATATCATGTCGGCTTAACGTACGGCCACACATATGCCTCTGTTCTAAGTCTGCCCTTTCCCAATCTAACCAATTAAGCGACACCATCTCATTCATGGCAGATGAAGGGTTTGACAAAATATTGATTATGAAGACATATATTGATATGATCAATATTATGTGAACATAGAGAGGGTTTGACGAATATGTTCTGTTTAGAAAAATTGAATCTTACTTTTTCTGTTTGCACGATAGAAAACCGGTCGCAACATAAAATTAAAACTCACGTTTGAAAAGTATGTGCAATAGAAAATTCAGAGTAACTTAGACAATTATATTAGAATTACTTTAACTTATTAATAAAAGTTTTTCTTAACTATAATTATCATAAGTCATTCTAGCTTTTTCTAAGAAACCGTTTATTTGTAATATTTCACACCAATAATTATTAATTAGAGCATAGAGAGGGTTTGAAGAATATATTATGTTCGGACAAATTGAATCTTACTTTTTTAGGTTGCATGATCCAAAACCGTTTGCAAAATAAAAATAAAACTAGCGCGTAAATTGTTCATAAATGATAGTTAGAACGATCAAAATCTATGTGCAATAGAAAATTCAAAGTAACTTAGACTATTATATACGAGCTATTATTACTTATTCTGGAATTCTTCTCACCTAAAATAATCATTAGTCATTCTAGCTTTTTCTAAGAAACGAGTTTTATTTGTAATAGTTTCAACCAATAATTACTAATTAAAAATCTATAAGAATCCATACATAAACTTCAAATCTTCATTTAACTCCCTCCATTCCATGTCAACAATGCCATAACTTGTTTTTTCCATATTTGGCATAGCAATACATATATTTTGAATCATATCATCACTTATATGCTTCGCAATATTAATTTCATCTCCCACATTCAATTTGATAGTAAATCTGCATATGTGAGTAAAAATACCTACAAATTTAATTTCTTCGAACTTCCAAAATTTGTTGCCACTATGTATAATTCCGAAACTTTTATCCTTTACACGTACCATCATTATGGCCTTTCCCAAATGGTATTCTGTCAAAAAAGTTTCTGGAGACCTATATATGCGTATGACTGAATTATTTGAAATTTCTTTGGTCTCTATGCAATCTTTTTGTATCGTTGATTTTAGCTTCGTGATTGTTTTGTTTGTTAAATAACGTTCATGAGTTTGAGCTTGCCAATTAGAACTGAATCCTGTAAATGCCGGTTTGATTTGTTGAATATTTTTTTCCCCCGAATCGTCACCCTCCCAACGTATCCTACAGGGACCGTAACGTACCATATCCTCCCTACTATTTAATAAACAGATCAAGTTATATTTCTGACACCACACTGGTTTTTCTTTCTCAAGTCGTAATTTCCTATCAACTTCTTCAACATCATTTAAATATTTTTTCACGAATATGTAGGATTTTTCGATGTGATTGTTGCTTAGAGAATAAGCCAGTAAGTGACTTAGTACGTTACTAGTGCTTGCGTATAAGCGTATAAGTTCCAATTTCGTAACCTTATTCGTGTTTTTTTTAATCTCAGGACAATTGTGACTATCCATGAATGTCTTTACTCTATTTCGAATTTCTGTTGCAGTTCCTGTTATGTCTAATTCTCTCAATTTTAGCCACTCTGTATTCAACTTTTTATTCCACATTTTCTGGGTGTCATCAGGCGGAAACACCGTAGGTGATTCTTCTTTTGTTTTATTTAGGATTTCTGACATTATTTTCATGTATCTACCAACGGCTAAGAAATTATCTGATCCCATGCCTGGGAATTTTTCACTTTTTATAGGGATCAATCTAAACCAGGACAGCTTCAGCATTCCTATGGAAGCTATTTCTTCACTTGCGCTCAATAGCTTCATGAAATGACTATACTGTCCGTTCTGCTTAAGAGCTTTCAACAATAACTTTAACGTTGCCTTCACAATTCCAGAAAGTAGGTGCATTGGTGAGTCGGGAAAACAATGTATATCATCATTTCCGTACCATAACGGGGGAAGTTTAGCTAACATGTACTTGCTTGGGTTATTCATTTTGTCCTTTTGTAGCGGTTCAAAAGATTTGTGAGTGCTATTATCTATATTGTTCAGAAGCCTCACATTTAGCGCATGGTCAATAACAGATTCTGAAAGTTTGTTTGAGATGCAGTATCTTGAAAGGAAGGCAGAAGCTGTTGATGAGTTCCATTTTCCTTTAGAGACCTTATTGTGCGTCAAATTGCACACAAGAATCAAAAGACTAGTCGAGAGTCTTAATGGACGAAGATATCCATCGGTATCAACCATTTCATCTGGGAAATAATCAAGCTTTTTCCACTTCATGAGCTCGTGATTGAATTCCCAGTTAGCGCAGTCCTTGCATTTTATAGGAATGGGAATTTTTCTTTCAAGACAGGACTTATTCAGCATAGCTTTACATACTTCGCATGAAGGTAACGCTGACGCGGCAGTTTTAAGATCAACCGAATATCTCCATCGGGCATGGTTGCTGCCCTTTCCCAGTTTCAAGCCATAAAGTTCCCGCCTTTCGGGCTGGTCTGCATGCCTTAACAATGGCACAACAATTGGCTGTACCATTCTCTTTAGACTACCATCATATAGGAGTGGACATCTTCCACTTCTTAAAAGATCCATCTCTTTTTCAATCTTCTCAACTATTTCAGAATGGTCGGCACTCTTATCTCCAATAGCAAGAACATAGGTATTATCAAATTCCTTACTTTCCTTAGTCTTTAAAAAACAAATTTGATATACCCAAACTCCATGTCTGTTTGCCTTGACAAGGCTGACAGTAGGGTCGAACGCGTCACTAAAGGTTGTGACATAGGTGAACACAACAGGTATATCTTCACTTGTTCTGATGTTCTTCCTTGCAATATTTTCCATAACCGAAATTCTAATGTTGTTTGAAGCCCACGTCTCACTCAAGCTGTTTATGCTATTTCCTAATCCACTGTCGTTCTTTCCATGTAAATTATTGATTCCAGTGCCAAAGGCCAAAAAATGAATGAGACAGTCCATCAACGAGCAATAGGAGTGAAGAGATTGATTATTTTTACCTGAATAGTGTGATGATATGGGAGGAGTGGGTAGATTCTCTAAAAGCGAATTTTTTCCTTCTAAATAAGTTTTCCGTAATGTCGACGGTAGGAATGGAATACGGAGTGCATACGGGTCAGGAATGGTTTCGACACAAGGCAACATGCTTGATTTCAACTTTTGGATAATTTCAAGGAAGGATGATTTCATGGAACCAGAAAGATTGTAAACAAATTTTCCAAGCAAAATGTTAAATTCGGAATCTGAATCGCTTACTTTTGTTATTGGTATTGCATCATCAGGAAAATAAGACAGAGCTAAGAGATAATTCATCCCTTGATTACATGATTGGTGTATGAAGTATTGGAGGTTTTTTTCCTCAAGAAATACCAAGGCTTCTTTGTTGATGGAAATTTGTGAACTCTCATTTTCGGTGTAATCTGCAGAGTCTTCAAAATTATAACTTTCTCCATGCGTAACCAGAGGTGTTTCGGTTGCTTCCTGCTTTTTAACATTGTTAACATGTGATTTTAAATAACGATGTTTTTTTAACTCTTCGTCTGTATGAAATTGATGTGTGTTTGTTGGACAAAGGGTGCATATCTTAAAGCTTGTACCGCACTTATCACAAAAAATGTTTAAACACCAACTGTATTTACGATCTTTTTCGTATCTTTGAGGTATGGTGTTACACAGTTGGCAAATCAACAAACCAGTCCAACAGGATTGTGATGCTGCCTGTAATTCAACATAGGCGCACTTCTTTTTTGAGGATGGGTTGGAAGAACTAAAATTTGGTGGTCTCTTTGACATTCTAATGATTTATAATTAATA
>OBPH01000177.1_pt1 | contig 6839 bp, 6 predicted proteins | sample 1470511 | NCBI WGS metagenome assembly OBPH01 (sample SAMEA3275479, study PRJEB22092) | marine metagenome | biome: Marine environment; feature: Belgian marine environment, sample taken at 3 meters depth; material: Sterile flask | collected 2014-06-25T02:39:52+00 | depth 3 m
ATTCCACCCCAAAGTTGAAACCGTTAGCGCGTTTACAGAGTTAAAAACCTGCGCGGTTCAACCCGCTTTGCTCAACGCTTGTCGTCTTCGCGAACCTCTTCGAACTCAGCATCGACAACATCGCCGTCGACCGCATCTTCCTCAGGAGCCTGCTCACCGGGAGCTTCACCCGCTTCAGCTTGCGCAGCATACATTTTTTGCGCAACACCACTGGTCACTTCAGTCAACTTGGTTGTTGCTGCTTCGATCACGTCTTTATCGTCGCCTTTAACAGCCTCTTCCGCTTCCGTAATCGCCGCTTCAATGGCCGCGCGCTCGTCATCACTGGCGTGCTCTCCCGCCTCTTCAAGCGTTTTCTTCGCCGCGTGGATCATACCGTCCGCGCTGTTGCGCGCCGAAATGATCTCTTCAAACTTCTTGTCGGCCTCAGCATTAGCCTCAGCATCGGCAACCATTTGCTCGATAACGTCGTCCGACAAACCGCCCGACGCCGTGATGCGGATCGACTGCTCTTTACCCGTTGCCTTATCTTTTGCCGACACGTTCAAGATACCGTTCGCATCCAGATCGAAGGTCACCTCGATCTGCGGCATACCGCGCGGTGCTGGTGGAATGTCGGTCAAATCAAACCGACCCAGCGACTTGTTTGTTGCCGCCTGCTTTCGCTCGCCCTGAACAACGTGAATCGTCACCGCCGTCTGGTTGTCGTCGGCTGTTGAAAAGACCTGTGATTTCTTTGTTGGGATCGTCGTATTTTTTTCAATCAGTGGCGTCGCAACACCGCCCATCGTTTCGATGCCAAGCGTGAGAGGTGTGACGTCGAGTAACAAGACGTCTTTCACGTCACCGGCTAAGACCGCACCCTGAATGGAGGCACCCATAGCAACTGCCTCGTCTGGATTGACGTCCTTACGCGGCTCCTTACCAAAGAAGTCTGCAACGGCCTGCTGAACCATTGGCATGCGGGTTTGACCACCCACAAGGATCACGTCGTCGATCTCGGTTTTTGACAATCCCGAGTCTTTGAGCGCAACTTTTAAAGGCTCCAACGAGCGCTTCACCAACGCTTCAACCAACGACTCAAGTTTCGACCGACTGAGCTTTACGACCAAGTGTTTTGGTCCGGTGGCATCAGCCGTGATGTAAGGCAGGTTCACCTCGGTCTGTTGGGAGCTTGAAAGCTCGATCTTCGCCTTTTCAGCGGCTTCTTTGAGACGCTGCAAGGCAAGTGGATCACCGTGCAAATCGATTCCGTTCTCTGCCTTAAACTCCTCGGCGAGAAACTCAATGAGGCGAAGGTCAAAGTCTTCACCACCGAGGAACGTATCGCCGTTAGTCGCCAGCACTTCGAACTGATGCTCACCGTCAACTTCAGCAATCTCAATAATCGAGATGTCGAACGTACCACCACCCAGATCATAGACCGCAACCGTACGGTCGCCCTGCGCTTTATCCATGCCGTAGGCAAGCGCGGCCGCCGTTGGCTCGTTGATAATGCGCTTAACTTCAAGACCCGCAATGCGACCTGCATCCTTGGTTGCCTGTCGCTGAGAGTCATTAAAGTACGCAGGCACTGTAATGACCGCCTCGGTCACCGACTCGCCGAGGTACTCCTCCGCCGTCTTCTTCATCTTACGAAGGACTTCAGCCGCCACCTGAGGGGGGGCCATTTTCTCGTCTTTCGCTTGAACCCACGCATCGCCGTTATCAGCCTTTACGATGCTGTAAGGGACCATCTTGATGTCTTTCTGAACCACATCGTCTTCAAATCTGCGACCAATAAGACGCTTCACTGCAAACAAGGTGTTCGTTGGATTTGTCACTGCCTGACGCTTTGCCGACTGGCCTACCAAGACCTCGTTGTCGTCCGCATACGCAACGATCGATGGCGTTGTGCGTCCACCCTCGGCGTTTTCAATCACACGCGGCTTACCGCCTTCGAGCACTGACACACAGCTGTTTGTGGTGCCGAGGTCAATCCCAATAATCTTTCCCATCTCTTTCTCTCCTACGACCGGGAGGTCCCGGCTACTTATCTTGTCTTTGTAAATGGGTCGCTCTGTGCAAATTTCAAGCGCCCGACGTTAAAAACTTATGCACTCGACTTGGAAACCATGACCATCGCAGGACGCAGCAGCCGCTCTCTGAGCAAGTACCCTTTTTGCATCACGGCGATGACCGTGTTGGGCTCCACGTCAGGGTTTTCAACCATGCTCATGGCCTGAGCGACCTGAGGGTCAAACGACTCGCCGTGCGGGTCGACAGGCGTAATACCGTTCTTTGATAGCACATCGACAAGACTCTTCAGGGTCAGCTCTACGCCCTCGACAACGGCGGTCACGCCCTCAACATCTGAGCCCTTTGATGCCTCGAGTGCACGCTCGAGGTTGTCCACCACGGGCAGCAAGTCTTGTGCGAATCGCTCGAGTGCAAATTTACGTGCTTTCTCAGTGTCCAGTTCGGCGCGACGCTGCGCGTTGATCGCGTCCGCCTGCGCTCTGAGAGTGGCGTCTTTCGCAAACGCCAACTCCTCTTGCAACGCCTCCAGTTCACTCAGTTCATCGGTTTCGATATCCTCAGAATCAACTGCATTGCTGTCGGTCTGTGACTCGACTGCATCTTCTGGAATCTCGTTGTTTTCGGTTGACATGCGATCGCTCCCACACCCAGTTTTGTTCGATACCGGAAAGATGGGGAGTCGTTTTCTATTTTCAAGGCGCTTTTGTCTAACTTTTGGAGATATTTACGTTTTTTTAGGCTCCACAACTGCTTTGATTAGCTGCAGTTGTCGATAAGCGCTGTCGACGAGGGCTGATGAACACGGCTATCGAGAGAGTGCCGCAGTAAGCAGGCGGGCTGTTATATCCACCAGCGGGATGACACGTTCGTAGGCCATTCGCGTCGGGCCAATGACCCCGAGGACGCCCACAGGCTGTGTTCCCTGAGCGTATGGGGCGGTGATCACACTGTAGTCGCCCAACACCTTGTACCCGGCCTCCTCGCCAATAAAAATCTGTACACCGTCGGCTCGGGAGCAGCGATCAAGTAACTCCAGTAAGTCACGTTTGCGCTCAAAGGCATCAAACAACTCTCGAAGCTTATCCATGTCATCGGCACCGGCCTGCTGGAGCAGACGGTTCTCACCGGCCACCACGTACTCCTCAGGCGCATCTTCGACGTCCATTGCATCCTTTGCCAGTTGCCGTGCCGCCTCAAGGTGATCGTCGATATGAGCGCGCGCTTGCGCCATTTCCCCGACCAGCAACTGCTTAACCTGCGACAAATCGCTTCCCGCATGGCGGTGATTAATCCAGTCCGCCGCCGATCTCAACTGCGCCTCGCTAAGAGGACGCGACAACTCAATGACTCGGTTTTGAACTTCGCGCTCGTTTACCACCAAAATGACCAATACGCGTGAGTCGGACAGCGGTAAAAACTCTATTTGCCGAAGTTGCGAGGCTTTTGGTCGAGGGACGGTCACGATGCCGGCTTGTGACGTGACCTGGGTCAAAAGGCTCGACGCCGAGGCAATGAGATCAGCAGAAGGCCGACTCGGATTTAGCTCGTGCCGTAATGTTTGAATAGCCGTTTCATCAATGGGGCCCATTTGCAGCAAACTGTCGACAAAAAGTCGGTACCCCTGCGCCGTGGGCACCCGGCCTGCGGACGTATGCGGCGACGACAAGTAGCCTCGCTCTTCAAGATCAGACATGACGTTACGGATCGTCGCAGGACTCACCGACAGGCCACTTTCCACATGCAGCGCCTTGGAACCGACGGGCTGTCCCTCGCGTATGTGCATGTCAACAAGCGTTCGCAAAAGCGATGCGGCACGTGTTGATAGACCTTCAGATGACATTCTGCTCTCCTCGACGTTGTGTTGTAGCACACACCCCCCAACGGGCAAAGCGCGAAATTGATCTGGTGTTTATCGTCCTGTGGTGTTCCGAATCATTGAAACCTGAGCTATAACGTCAGTGTGAAAGGGCCATAATAACGATGCTGACCGACCTATCCATTCGCGACTACGCCATTGTCCAGCGCCTCGATGTAGAGCTGCGCGGTGGCATGACCTGTGTCACAGGTGAGACTGGTGCGGGAAAATCAATTTTATTGGATGCGCTGGGACTGTGTATTGGCGATAGAGCAGACGCTCGAGCCGTGCGGGCCGGTGCCGATCGCGCCGAAATATCGGCCTTGTTTTGTGTCGAAGACCTCCCACTGGCGCGTGATTGGCTTGAGCGTGCGGCACTTATTGAGGGCCATGAGTGCTTAATTCGACGCACCGTGACGCAAGATGGCCGATCGCGCGCCTTTATTAATGGCACCCCGGCGACATTAGCGCAGTGCTCGGAGCTGGGGGAACTCCTGGTCGACATACACAGCCAGCATGCGCATCAGTCACTATTGCGGCGTGCTGTACAACGGGCCTTGCTCGACGCATTTGCAGGCACCGAGGCCGACGCACACGCCGTGGCAGAAGAAGCCCAGATCCTTCGTGATCTCAAGCACGAGCTTGAGGTCCTGCGCGCTTCGAGTAACGAAGTGGCGGAACGCCGAGACCTGCTCAACTATCAGATTAATGAACTCGCAGAGCTCGCGTTTGGCGAATCGGAGCTTGAGACACTTGAGAACGACCAAACACTGTTAAGTCATGCGACGTGGATCATGGAAACGGTTCACGGGGTTGCCGGGCAGTGCGCAGATCTCGGTGATCAACTGCGATCCTCCGTTAGTGCCCTGACCGATGAACGACTCGGGCCCAAGATTGAGGAAGGTCGCGATCTCATCGCGTCCTCTCAAATTCAACTGGAGGAAGCAGCATCGGAGCTGACCCGCTACCTCGACGCGATTGAACTGGACCCGCAACGATTGCGAGAGGTCGAAGCGCGTTTGGATGTTGCCTACACGCTGTCGCGCAAACACCGTATTCAGCCGGCGGCTCTGGCAGGGCATCTGCAAAAGCTGACCGACGAGCTCGAAGGCCTTGAGCAGGGCGACCTGAGTATCGAACGGCTCGAAGCAGAGATCAGCAGTCGACAAGCATCTTGGACTGAGCGCGCAAAAAAACTCACTCAAAAGCGGACAGTGGGTGCAAAGAGACTCGCAAAACGCGCGATGGAACTATTGGCCCAGCTCGCTATGGATCGCTGTAGCGTTGAAGTTGGCTTTATCGATCTTGCGCCCGAGAGTATCGACCCGCGTGGCCTAGAAGAAATCGAAATCTGGATTGCGACAAACCCAGGCAGCCGGCCCGGACCGCTGAGTCGAGTCGCATCGGGAGGCGAGCTCTCACGAATATCACTCGCGCTGCAAGTGGCGGTCGCGGATAACGCCACGGCACCGACGATGATTTTTGACGAAGTCGATGTGGGTGTAGGTGGTGCGATTGCCGACATCGTCGGGAAGTTACTCAACACCTTGGCCGAGAACGTACAAGTGCTGTGTGTGACGCACCTACCGCAGGTAGCAGCCAAGGGGCAGCATCACGTTAAAGTAAGCAAAGCGGGGGACAAGGTTGTGACAACAAAACTCGACTACTTGTCAGAGGATGAGCGTGTTGAAGAGCTCAGCCGAATGCTGGGCGGCGCAGTGGTCACCCCGGCGACGCGCGAGAACGCCCGAGAGCTATTGGCCGCGCGCTAGCGCTTTTTCCTCACGTAAAGAACCAGCGAATGATCAATAATCTCAAAGCCCTGCTCGGCGGCAATGGCGTGCTGACGTGCTTCAATTTCACTGTCGACAAACTCGATCACTTCATTAGTGTCCACGTCGACCATGTGGTCGTGATGATCGTCAGTGGCAAGCTCGAACACAGAGTGACCCGATTCGAAGTTGTGTCGCTCCACCAAGCCCGCCGTTTCAAATTGAGTTAACACCCGGTAGACCGTGGCAAGCCCCACGTCATCGCCCGCGTCCCGAAGTCGCTGATACACGTCTTCAGCACTCAGGTGCGCACCCTCATCGGTCGATTCGCTCAAAATCGACAAGATATTGATTCTGGGCAAGGTGACTTTTAGCCCCGCTCGCTTTAAATCGACATTTTGGTTTGCCACAGTATTTCCTCGAAGATGTTGATTAGGGGTATGATGCCAGTCGTCTACATTACAGGAAAGTCTGCCTTGAAACGTCGTTCGCCTAATCTCTTTACTTCGCCGCTATTACTGTCCCTTCTCGTGTCGCTCACGACGGTGGCCGGCTGCAGCAACATTGGCTTTCCTGGTGTTTATCGGATCAACGTGGATCAGGGGAACATTGTCGATCAAGACATGGTCGATCAGTTGAAGCCTGAGATGACGCGCCGACAGGTCCGATTTGTCCTGGGGACGCCCATTATTGAAGATACCTTTAATAATGATCGCTGGGACTATGTGCGGGTGCTTCGTCGGGGCGACGACGTACTCTTTCGCACGCAGCTTACGGTGATTTTTGAAAATGACGTGTTAGCCGACGTAGAGGGTGACTTAGTCAGCGAAAATTGGCCTGAGCCTGAGCCAGAAGTGGACGCAGATGTGGATACAGATGCGGAAACAGGCACAGGGTCTGAGGGCGAGGAGAACACTGACGTCGAAGTAACTGCTGAAGCCAACCGTTAACCGCGCTCTGCTTTCGCCTTTTCAGCCCTCGCGCGACGAACGGCTTTAGGATCCACTAAAAGGTCTCGGTACACTTCAACACGCTCGCCTTCTGCCAACACGTGTGTGCCGGCAACGGCCTTCCCAAAAACACCGAGTCGCATTGCCTCAGGCTCCACCAAACCATCGAAGAAACGACCTAAATTGGCCTGCGCAACGGCTTCGGTCGCCGTTGTCCCGGCTGCAACCGACAATTTTTCAATG
>OBPH01000185.1_pt1 | contig 6474 bp, 6 predicted proteins | sample 1470511 | NCBI WGS metagenome assembly OBPH01 (sample SAMEA3275479, study PRJEB22092) | marine metagenome | biome: Marine environment; feature: Belgian marine environment, sample taken at 3 meters depth; material: Sterile flask | collected 2014-06-25T02:39:52+00 | depth 3 m
CGGCATACGAGATTATCGCGAGTGACTGGAGTTCAGACGTGTGCTCTTCCGATGGATGTTTCCACATAACTTTGCGGAAGATACCGGTTTTTCAAGCGCTGTCCCGTTACCTCTGCCTGAAACATGTAGGGGGCTAGCAACGCCACCAAACCAGTTGTTTCCAACACCGTTTGTGCCGAATAAGCGGTGCCTTTCACGCTTTTATGATAGCGAAGTTCACCCGCCTTGATGCCCAAAAGAAACACGTCAAAGCGATGCGTTTCTTCGCCTTCAACCGCTCCTAACGTTGCCGAAAAACTTGGCACAGCGATAAAGATGTATAGAAAAAAGGCTACCAGCGTTTTAAAAAAATGCATTTTTAGAAAGGCTCCGCTGGACTTTTCTTACGAGTTCGCGTCAAAACCATACTGCCAAAGACGTGAAACACCAACCCCTGCTCGTAGAAAGTTAAAACCCTCAATGACCGATATCGATCAGCTAGCGCATCAAATCCTACAGCAGGATCGCCGCGCCCTGGCACGCGGGATTACACTGGTTGAAAGCCAGCGCAGTGATCACCGCGAGCAATCGATTGCTTTGATACAAACGCTCCAGAAACATCCCAAACGCGCCTTGCGTATCGGGTTATCAGGCACGCCGGGTGTGGGAAAATCAACCTTTATAGAAGCCTTTGGCAGCTTGCTCACCGCGCGCGGTTTGAAAGTGGCGGTGCTGGCGGTTGATCCCAGCTCGCTGCGTTCAGGTGGCTCGATTTTGGGGGATAAAACCAGAATGGGCACTCCAATAAATAGAATATTTTATTTCAAATACGCCTTCATCTCACGAACGGCTTGCTCCACGCCGACAAACAAAGCACGGCTCACGATGGTATGTCCAATGTTCAGCTCATGCAGATGCGGGATCTTCAGCACTTCACTGATGTTGGTATAGTTAATTCCATGCCCAGCATTTACCACTAGTCCAAGACTGTGCGCCAACTCCGCGCCCTGACAAAGAATCTCCAACTCTGCTGCGCGACGATCGCCATAATAAGCATTTGCATATGCCCCAGTATGCAACTCGATCCACTCTGCCTTGAGCTCTGCCGAGGCCTCGATCTGCGCTGGATCTGGATCGATAAACAGACTCGTGGTAATACCCGCTTCGGTCATGGCCGACACCACTTCGCCAACGCGCAACTTCTGACCGACGATATCAAGGCCGCCCTCAGTGGTGACTTCTTCGCGGCTCTCCGGCACCAGGCAGACGGAATCTGGCTTCAACTCTAATGCATACTTAATCATCGCTGGCGTGCAGGCCATTTCCAGATTTAAGCGCGTGCCGATCTGTTCACGCGCACGATGCACGTCCGATTCCTGCACATGCCGGCGGTCTTCACGTAAGTGAATGGTAATGCCATCGGCACCCGCCTGCTCGCAAAGCAATGCAAACGCCACGGGGTCTGGCTCGACCTCGTTACCATGATCTAGCGCATGCTCGCGAAAGCGCGCCTGACGCACCGTCGCGCAGTGGTCCACATTGACACCAAGAAGAATGTTAGTAGCGGGGATAGTCATACAAGCTGTTCAATTTGGCGATTTCATCGAATGTGTCCACACGAGTTTCACATTTCTGCTGCAAAGTAGAAGTGACACCCTAGGCACTTCAAAATGGCGACTTTCGATAAAACGCAACTAGCGACCGCAATGCCCTAGGCCGTCGGCTTCCAGTCGATCAGCGTCACCTGCGGATAGCGGCTATTGCGCCAGTAGTTCCACGAAAAGCGCACCGCTAAATCAATCGACTGCCCCACTTCAGGCAAGCCGTGCATGCGCCATGCTATACCAGCGACGCCAGTTCGATTGCCGTCCATTTTCGGCATACGAAAGCGAAAGTTGCCCTCACCGAAGGGGTGCGGCGCTTCTTCGAGGACGACGCCACGCAAACCAAACACAGGCTCAGCATTGCCCTGACCAAAGGGATGCAAGCGATCTAACTCTTCGAGTAAGCCCTCTTCTAAATTTCCAACATCCAACCAAGTGGACAGCTGCAGCGATGGCTCAGGTAAGCCATCGGGATAAAGCACCTTCAAACTTTTGAGATAGCACTCCGTAAATGCTTTTATATCCGCGACTTTCAGCGAAACACCTGCTGCCATCGGATGGCCGCCCCAGTGCCCAAGGAAGTCGGTACAGCGTTGAAAGACTTCGACTAAATTCACCGTCGCCACACTGCGCCCGGAACCATGCGCCTCGTCACCATCCGCCCCGAGAATTACACATGGCTTATGAAAGTGACGACTCACGCGACTTGCCACGATGCCGACGACTCCAGGGTGCCAATCTTCGCCAAACAACACGATGCCCGGTTCATCCGCAAACTCCTCAGCCGCGCGCTGCTCTGCCTTTGCGGCAATGCCCCGCTCGATACTTTGGCGCTCGCGATTCAACGTATCGAGCTCTTGCGCAATCTTTTGGCAGACAGCTAGATCGTCGCTCAACAGCAGATTCATCGGCAGTGACGCATCGCCCAAGCGACCACTCGCATTAATGCGCGGCGCTAGTTTAAACGAAATATCAGATGCCGCCATTTCTTGACCGGAATCCATACCGCTGATTCCGGCTAAGGCGCCTACACCAATACGGCCATTCGCACGCAGATGGCGCAAGCCGAACCATGAGAGGATACGATTTTCTCCGCGCAACGGCACGAGGTCGGCAATTGTACCCATCGCGACGAGGTCTAGATAGTCTTTAAGTTGAATGCCATCTACGCGCGGATCTTCAGCCTCGCGCCGACTCTTCAGGAGCCCGTGCAAGAGCTTAAACACTAGACCCGCCGTACACAAATCGCGCCACGGCGCATCTTCAACATCGTTCACATGCGGATTTACAAAAATGCATCCTTCTGGCGCGACTGTCTTAGTCTGGTGGTGATCGACCACGATCACATCGCAGCCTAACTCACGCAAATACGCGATCGGCTCATGCGCGTTGGTACCACAGTCCAGCGCAATAAATAGATCTGGCACTTCGCCCGCGAAGACACGGTTGATCGCATCACGGCTCAAGCCGTAGCCCTCATCTAAACGCAGCGGGACACAATAGCGGGGTTCTAGCCCGAGCGTCCTCAACATACTGACAAGCTGCACAGTGCTAGTCACGCCATCGACATCGTAATCGCCAAACACCACGACCGACTCTGCAGCCTCAATTGCCTGCTCGATACGCGTCACCGCTGCACGAAGATTCTTCAGCGCAAATGGGTTATCTAGCTGGGCAAGGCGCGGGCGGAGGAATTCTTCCGCTGATTCGACCGTCTCCAAATCGCGCTGTGAGAGTAATTTGCCCATCACTTTAGACACACCCAATTCCGCGCTTAAATCAGCGGCGACTGTGTTGTTGGTCTCAGTTAGGGTCCAAAGCATAAATAAGGATGTTAGAAAGGTGGCACCGGTGGTTGGCGACTTTAATCGATCATTTAAAATTAAAAATGGCGAACCGTTGCCGATTCGCCATTCCTGTTTTAAATCAACTATTGATGGGCTTAATTCCCACTAGAGCTCTCCCACTCGTAGCGCTTCGGCGTGAGCTGATGCTCTTCGACGTGGCGACGGTCACCTTTATGCCACCAGTAAAATACGGGGCTAGCGATAAAGATTGAGGAGAACGTTCCGGTAAGAATACCAATAATAAAGATGAAAGAGAAATCAGTGATGACTCCGGCTCCAAAGATGTACAGCGAAAGAGCCGCAAGCAATGTGGTGATACTGGTGAGCAATGTGCGAGAGAACACTCGACTGAGCGCAAGATTGATAATCGAGCGCAAATCCGTACCCGGGTTGAGCTCCAGTTCTTCACGGATACGGTCGAAGGCAACGATCGTATCATTGATCGAGTAACCGACGATCATTAGGATCGCGGCCAACATCGGAGCGGTGAACTGACCACTCACAAAGATACCCAATTCGCCGCATATAACGAAGATGCCGATCGTCATCAAGACGTCGTGAATCGTTGCAACGACCGCGCCGACTCCGTAGCCGACTTCGAAGCGGAAAGCAACGTAGAGGAGGATGCCACCCAATGCGCACAGTACCGAGTAAAGAGCATTCCATTGGATGCTCTTCGAAACAGATGCACCGATTTGAGTGATGCCGGTCTCGATTAGATTCGCATCCGGGAAAGCGGCTTGTAGCTGCTTGAGAACGGGTCGTGCTTCATCAAATGATGTCTGCAACTTCAGGATTTCAATATCCTGCCCAATCAGGCTCTGGTAGATCGGAGTCACATCGCCGAGATCTTGGTCCACCACCACTTGCATGATCTCATCAGCACCGAGGCGTTGGTCATATGCGACTGTCATCTCATCACCTCCGGTGAAATCTTTACCCAAGATATTATCATGGTGAACAACGACACTGACGACACCAGCGAGCACGATCAGCCAAGAAGCGATAAACGCAGGCTTACGGAATTTAAAGAAATCGAGCTTCTTGGATGGTAAAATATCCATGCCCAAGACTTTTTTCAGCCCGATACGATGCACGAGGAAATCGACCAGGAATCGAGTGACGACCAATGCGCAGAAGATCGATGCACAGATACCAATTGCAAGCGTGATTCCGAAGCCCTTAACTGGGCCAGTGCCGAGCCAGATCAGGATCGATGCTGTGATTAGAGTCGTGACGTTGGCGTCCACAATCGTCGAAGTAACCTTATCGAATGCACCTGCGGTGGCATTCTTAATACTTTTACCGCTCTTAAGCTCCTCGCGAATACGCTCAAAGATCAGAATGTTGGCATCCACACCCATACCGAGTGTCAGCACCAGTGCCGCGACACCAGGAAGTGTCAGCGTCGCACCGAGGCTGGCAAGCACACCGAGAACGATGACGATATTAACCAACGCAGAAATGACCGCGACCACGCCGCCAGCAAAATAATAAAGGAGCATAAATCCGACCACTAGACCAGCACCCCACTGAGCCGCATTGATCGAGCTAGCACGTGCACCTTCAGCCAATGTTGGTTGTACTTCATACATCTGGTCCACACGCAGCTCAACGGCGAGTGGGTTGTTCAGGACGTTGGCTAGGTCGATCGCCTCTCGTTGTGAGTAAGTACCAGTGATCTGCGCGCGACTGGAAAGAACACCATTCACGGTTGGCGCCGAGTAAAGCTTGCCGTCGAGGACGATAGCAAGCGGCTTGCCAATCATTCTCCCAGTAACAGCAGCAAGAATATCCGCACCCTCGCTCGTCATCTCGAGATTGATCTGAAAACCACCAGTCTGCGTTTGCGAGACATAAGCATCATCGACGATTTCACCAGTCGCTTCTGGGATTAGTTTGACAAACATGCGACGCTCAAAGACTTCACCCGTCTTACGATCTTCATTTTCTTCAGCGAGTACTTCATAGCCGACAGGATATTTGCTCTTTGGAGTCGTGTCGGGGCTCAATGTCTCATGCACCGACCGGAACTCGAGGCGGGCGGGCTTTTTCAAGTCTTCTAGCACCTCTGGATTATCCTTAGTGGACAGGCCAGCGATTTGAATCTCAATCGCGTCATCGCCGACGGGACGAATGATTGGCTCGGCCACGCCGTGACCATCCAAACGACTACCCATGATTTCGATGGCGTCCTTCAACTGCTCAGCTTGTTCGAATTTACTACCTGGAGCATCCTCTGCAATCTTCAGTGTCACGCCAACACCGCCTTTAAGATCGAGGCCAAGGCGTAGATTACTCTGCGCGGAGGTGAGGATGTACTTAAGTAGAATATCGTTACGCTTATTTTGATTCGCAACGTCGCGCAGGTTCACCTGCGGAAAGAACACCGCATAGTCGATGTCTTCTTCAGCACCCATCTCACGTAATGCCAAAAACAGTGTTTTCGACTTCTTCGAATCCACGCGAGCCCCAGCACGTGCCATGATGGAAGCGAACTCAGCATTTTCAGCAGTGGCCTGCGCGACGATGTAGTCCTCGAAAGGACGATCCTTTAAGGGAGAGATCTCAGCGACGCACCAAAAGATGATGACTGCCGTGAGGACGAATTTCCAAAATATGTTACCGGACATGGGATATTAATATGAATTCAGGTCGAATTACTCGACGATGGTTGCTTCGATTTTGCTGGAGACAAAGCCCTTGCCGAGTTCGACTCTTGTGTTATCGGCGATTTCGACGACAAAGCGATCGTCTTTCACGCGAGTAACCGTGCCGAAAAGACCGCCAGTCGTGACGATTTCATCGCCCTTCTTGATCTCACTAAGCATCTTATCATGCGCTTTCTGGCGTTTGCGCTGAGGCGCGATAATGAGAAACCACATGCCAAGAAACAACAGGACAATCGGCAGGAACTGCTCAAGCCCGCCGCCAGCGGGCGCTGCTTGAGCAAGAGGAAAGAGAGAATGAATTTCTGAAAGTACCATAAGATTGTAAACGTTGAAAAACGGGAGAAGCAAAGGTAGTAGCCCCTAAATGGCAAG